>ENA-ORXT01000050-ORXT01000050.1-marine-metagenome-genome-assembly--contig:-NODE-50-length-164825-cov-19.863221_pt1 | contig 164825 bp, 145 predicted proteins | sample MGYA00237868_ERZ511482 | MGnify/ENA metagenome assembly ERZ511482 | reverse complement strand
CCACCCCACCACCCGTCGACCCCCAAAAACCCAAAGAACCCCAAAAACCCAAAGAGCGAGGCAACCCAAAGGCCACCCCGCTCTCTGCGAAAACCACGAACCCCAGCGGGTTCTGTCAGCTACGAGCTACCAGCTGGTCGTGACGCTGATGCCACTGAAACCACGGTTGCCAAAGTCCGCAACCAGGATGTTCCAGGTACCAGCAGCCGGGTTCGTGAACTCACACGTCGCATTGTTGCCGTCCTCCCACACCGTGCACTGCGTGGCGCTGTCAGCAGGAACGTTGGCGTCGGTGGTGACAACCGCCGGAGTCGAGCCGAACTGCACATACAGATCAGCCTCATTGGATGAGCTGAATGCCGGACCCGTCATATCAACGGTCAGCGACGCCGTGCCCGCAGGCACCACGAACGAGCAGCGCTCAGACGCTCCAGCGGAGCCGTTTGGCACGTTCCAGGTGGTGTTGGTGCACGGGCTCGAACCCGGCGGAACCGGCGTTGGGGCCGGACCTCCGGTGGTCTCGTAGTCCGCAACCACCGACACGCCCGAGAAGGCGAGGTTGCTGTAGTCAGCGAGCGTCACGTACCACGTACCGGCCGCCGGGTTGGTATAGCTGCAGTCCTCGGTGTTGCCGTTTTCCCAGACTGCACAGAACGTCGATGACGAGTTCAGGGTGGCTGGGTTGACAGAGCCGGTTTGCGCCAGCACGGCCGGCGAACCGAAGTTCACATACAAATCGGCCTCTCCGCTGCCACCGCTGATATCAACATCAAGGCTCGTGCTGCCCGCGGGCACCACGATGGTGCAGGTGACCGAGCCACCAGCGTTGACGGTCTGGGTCTGCGCCACCTCGTCAACCAACACGCAGCCACCGGGTCCTGGTGGAACCGGCGTTGGGACCACTGGCGTTGGAGGTACCGGCGTTGGAGGTACCGGCGTTGGAGGTACCGGCGTTGGCTGTGTTCCACCAGCAGAGGTGACCGACAGATTCTGGAAGCAGTACCTCTCATCGACGGCGTACGTCACGTTGCCCGTCACCCGAACATCGATACTGCCCGGATTCGAAATAGAAGAACCCGCCAGCGTCGCCGAACCACCCGCAGGCGCTCCGTTGACCGAGTCAACAACCTGCCAGGAACCGAAACCAACCCGGTACTCAAGCGTTGCGGTATCAGCATTGACACCCGTGCTTTCCATGTCGCCGGTGGCGACAACCGTGACCGAAAGATTCACTGCATCTCCCCCGGTGTCAATGCTGGTGAAAGCCTGCGTGGCAACGACGTTGGTCGCCGCAGTGCAAACCAACTGACCATTGGCCCCAAACGGCAAGTCACTGCCACCAGGAACCGGCGTTGGGGGAACCGACGTCGGCGGAACCGAAGTCGGAGGAACCGACGTCGGCGGAACCGAAGTCGGAGGAACCGAAGTCGGCGGAACCGAAGTCGGCGGAACCGAAGTCGGAGGAACCGAAGTCGGAGGAACCGACGTTGGCGGAACCGGCGTCGGTGGCGCAACAACCAGCGGGTCAGGAATGAAGCGCATCCGAACACCGGTCGTGTGCCAGTCGTCGGGATTGGCCGCGTTGCTGCCAACTTCGGTGTGGTCCAGGAAGCCTCGGACGACAACCATGGGATCGAGAATCGTTTCGGCCGGACTGCCGTGACCCCAGAAACCGTTGTTGAAGGTGGTCTCGCCGTTACAGAAGATCGCACCGCCCGGGTCGAGGTTGCAACCCGGAGCAGGCCAACGGTAGGCGTCGAGCCCACCGTAGGTCCGAGAGCTGATGAAGTTGTTCTCATACGCAGACGGCGGGATCAGCTGGGAGAAGCCGGTGTTGCATTCGCCCGGAACGATGTTGCCATTGCAGTTGGCCAGCGCCGGTTCAAATCCGCCGACGTCGTACTCCATCACCACGGACTCACCGGTTACCGAATCGCGGACGACCCAGCGGTGTTCCTGGGGCTCGCCGGGGCCACCCTGGGCGGGGTGCGTGCCTTCGGTGAGTTCCCGCTGGAAGCCACCGTCGGTGTAGAACAACAGTTCGTCATCGCCGCCACCGGCGCCAAGCAGGCCCGGACCGGCATCCATATCCACCAGCAGAAACGGATAGTGCTCGTGATCGGTGGGCGTTGCGCACGCCATACCGCGAGCAAAGATGCGCTGATGCATCTCACCGGAATCGGTGAAGTAGTAGGCGGTGTAGATGATGTAGCCACCGATTCGGTGACTGGAGCCGAGCTCCAGTACCTGCTGGCCGTTCACGGTGCCGATGGCAACGTTCACGCCGACTTCGCCGTCATAAGGGTTCTCGAAGGAGAACAGGTCCACGTACGGACCGCACTGATTGTTCTCGTATCGAACCGGCATACCGGGGAACGCGGCCCAACCGACCATGCGGTTTTCGGTGCCGGCGTTGTCGGTCAAACGAACGTTGCGAACAAACAAGCCCATCGGGTTGCGGGTACCGCCGGCCGTGTTGTCGAGTTCGAAGTCCAAGCTCCAACCGAAGCAGTTGGTGACGGTGCCGGCCTGGGTCTGGCCGGAGCTGCCAAACCGCTCAATGTTGCTTTCGTCACAGGTGGTGCTGGGCTGGGCCGAAGCCGCGCCGGCAAAGAGCACCGACAACCCAAGGAATGACAGGCCAAAGGCCGCAATTGATGCAATGAGGAGGAGAAGCTTTTTCATTGGGCTGCCGACTCCTTGATAACGGTGCGGTTGGTGAGGTCAACGAGCACACCGAGTTCGGGGTAGGCGTAGGCGTCCACGCCAAGGTGAATCGACACCATCCGGACGGGGTACAGGTTTCCTTCGGGCGTGAGCGCCCGGATGCCGTGACCGTCCAGGTTGACGGCTTCGGGGTTGCCGTTGGCAACGAAGAAGTCCTTGGCCAGCTGCGTCGCTTCGGCCAGTTCTTCGGCGGTGAAGATTGGCTGGGCGATTCGAGGATCGAGGGTTTCGATGGAACCCTCGCCGACGAACGCATCGAACACGACCACGGTCTGGTTCTTGTCCCGGCTGAAGAAGACGTATTCGGTGCCGGTGTCGGGCAGGCCTTTGCCACCGAGCACATTGGAGGTGCTGAGGTGGTTGAAGTCGTTGCCAACTTCGGCGGCCACCTCGGGGCGGGTCACGACCACGGTCCATGGCGCCAGGTCGAACGAGTCGCTGGCCGCGTCGCCGGCGATGGGGCCGGTCGGGACCAGTTCGGTCATGGTGCCGCGAGGCCGTGGGGGCCATGCCGACTGATCGCCGGGCGGCGTGAAGCCGTCAGCATTGATTACATCGGAGGGGTCATCGCTGGTTCCCTGCGCATCGGCGGTGGAACCGCCCCAGACGTTGGTACCCACCGAAATGGTGGCAGCCAGCGCCATCACGAAAAGGAGTGGGATGATCCACTCCTTCCTCTTTAACGAACTCGTCATCAAACGCCCTCTACTTCGGTTGGTCCCAGATCAGACCCTGCGCAACTTGGCGACGTTGCGCGGCAGCGATCTGAGATCGATCAGTCATGCCACAATGATGGCAGAAAACCGCCGGATTCGAACCGAGCACATCTACCCAGACATATTCCAGATTGGTGAAATTGGGCCCTGAACTCCGCCGAGTCGTGGGGTAAATTTGGCCCCGGTCAGCTCGGCAGCGACTCCAGCAGTTGGCGAGCCGCGGCCGCAATGCCCGGAGCGTCCAGCCCAAGGTCCCGCAAAATGGTGTCCACGTCCCCATGCGGGATATGGGCGACGGGGATTCCCATGGCTTTGACCGGCACCGTTGGGGCTTGCGCATGGATCTCGTCGGCGGCCGCCGCGCCCACGCCGCCCGCAGCAATCCCGTCCTCAATCGTGACAACCCATGGGTGGGTTGCCGCGTCGACGATCATCTCCGAGTCCAGCGGCGCGCAGACCCGCACGTCCCACACGCTGACGTGGTGCCCGTCTGCGGCCAGCGCATCGGCGGCGCCTTCGGCACGATCCAGAAGCTTGCCAACAGAGAGAATGCACCCATCGGGTCCGGTTCGGACCTTGCGAGCATGGAGCCCACGTCCAACCTCGGTCTCGGGCACAACGCTGCGCAACGTTTTGGGCCACCGAATGGCGACCGGACCATCAGTGATATCCATGGCGTCTTCGAGCATTACCTGAACTTCCTGGTAACTCGACGGCGCCATCACCGTCATCCCAGGAACTTTTGTGAGCAGCACCATGTCCAAAATGCCGTGGTGTGATGGCCCATCAGAGCCGGTTATGCCCGCACGGTCGAGACAAAAGATCACGGGCTGCCCGTGGAGGCCAACATCCAGATTGACCTGATCGATGGCTCGGGTGAGGAATGTGGCGTACAACGCAACCACGGGCCGGAGGCCGCCCATGGCCATTCCGGCGGCGGCGGTCACCGCGTGCTGTTCGGCAATGCCCACGTCAAAGGCGCGGTCCGGGAACCGCTCCGAGTATGCGAGCACACCGGTGCTGTCCGGCATGGCCGCCGTCAGCGCCACGAGGTTGGGATGCTGCTCGCCAAGCTTGATCAGGGTCTCCTGGAAAGCCTGGGCGCAGGTGCCGGGCTGGATCGAACCCATGTCGTGCATGTGCTTGATGGGATCGTTCTCGGCGGGCGCATAGCCGCGACCTTTCTGGGTGCGCACATGCACAACCTGGGGGCCCGGCAATGCGGCCGCTTGTCCCAGTGCGATTTCCAAGCCGGCAATGTCATGGCCGTCAAATGGCCCGTGGTACCCGACTCCAAGATTCTCGAAGAACGAGGTGGGCTCCCAGTATTCGCGAATGGCCGCCTTGGTGGCGTCGATGGCCCGCTCGACTTCTTTGCCGACAATCGGGATCTCACCGATCAACCGGTCCAGACGGTCGTTCTGCCTGACAAACCGGGGGTTGAGACGGAGCCGAGCCAGGCTCTCCCCCAGTCGGGAAACCGTCGGGGCGTACGAACGGCCGTTGTCGTTGAGGACGATCGTGACGTTGCGTCCGCTGTGGCCCAGGTTGTTCAATCCCTCAAACGCCATGCCGCCGGTCATGGAACCATCGCCGACGACTGCGATGATGCGACGACCGTCGCCCCCCGCGGCCTCCTGGGCGGTGGCCAGCCCATGGGCGTAACTCAGAACGGTGGACGCGTGGGAGTTCTCAATCCAGTCATGTTCAGATTCGGATCGGTCCGGGTAGCCCGAGAGTCCGCCCGCTTTGCGAAGGGTGTCGAATTGGTCACGACGACCGGTGAGGATCTTGTGCACATAGGCCTGGTGTCCGGTGTCCCAGAGAATAATGTCGTTGGGAGACTCGAAGACCCGATGCAGGGCCACCGTGAGTTCGACAATGCCCAGGTTGGAACCAAGGTGTCCGCTCGCATTGGTTACGGCGTCCACGATGAACGCGCGAATCTCGGTGCAGAGTTTCCTGAGCGCGATGTGATTGAGGTTCCGCAGGTCCGCCGGGGAGTTGATTGTCTCAAGCACCATCACTGCCAACGATAGGGCGTCTGGAGCGATCCGTCACTGCAGTACCGGTGTCGGGTCCGTCACATCGGCCCGATGACTCCCCGCGGTCGGTGATTCGTCGGCGGTCCGTCCAACCAGAGCTGACACCATCAGCCCAATGAGGGCCACCGCCACGCCGGCCGCCCCGTCAAGCCACCAGTGATTGGCGGTCACCACCACCGCAAAACTCATCATCAATGGCCAGACCATTCCCAGACCGCGGGCCAGGCCCCGCCCTTCGATCATCAGAGCCAACCCGCACAGCACCGCCCAGCCCACGTGCAGGCTCGGCATCGCCGCAAACTGGTTGGAGATGCTGTCCATGCGGCTGTCCTGGAACGACCACAGACCACCAACATCACGCAGGGTGTCAACAAACCCATAGGTCGGATCGCAACCGCCGTAGGGACCGCAGTCGTTCATCAACCGCGGCGGCATCAGCGGGAACGCCACGTACCCAATCAACGCCAACGCCGTGGTCACCAATGATGCGGTGCGCCAGAACGCGTAGCGAGCCGGGCGTCGGAACCACAGAAACAGCAGCACCACGATGGGCATCACAAAGTGCAAGAGTCCATAGGCCAGATTCCAGAACTGAATGAAGGCCGTGAAGTCAATGAACGCGTTCTGGATGTTGTCCTCGATGAGCAACCCCAGGGCCTTCTCGGCCTCGACGATCCACTCCGCGTTGCGCTGGGCCGATTCCAAACTCCCGGCGGCTCCCGAACCAAATCGGTTCCGAATCCAGCTGTACGCCAGGTAGAAGAGAAACAGCACCACCAGTTCCCGCCAACCGCTCAGCTCCTTCCAACCCCGACCGGCCCGCTGGCCATCGTTGGTGCCTTGCAGGTTCACCCGGCACTCAACCCGTCCGAGCTCACGCCATCCGGACCAACCCGGACAGCAGGGACCTCAATGGTGTCCTCGTTTGATCGTCCGCCGAAGATCAAGGCTGGCAGTCCAAAGATCGAGGTGGTCAGCGTCAACAGGTAAATAAGGAACCCCAGCGCAACTGACCGTTCATCAAGCACCCCGAGCGGTCCGAAGAACAGAACAAAGGCGCCTTCGCGCACTCCCAGACCACCGATTCCCAAAGGCAACACCTGCACAATCAACACCGCGGGCAGGAAGGCCATCAGCGCCGTGGGACCAACCTGTTCAATACCCATGGCGCGGGCCGCGCAGGCTGCGGCAAGCAGAAGAACGATCTGGTACGCAAATCCAGCGCCCAGCACCCGCCAGATCTGGCGGGGATTTGAGCGCAGCGAATCCAGTCCGAGATGCACAGAATTCAACCATTCGACCCAACCGGTTCGGCTGCCGAGAAGTCGCCCAATCGTGTCGTTGCCCGCCACGATGATCAGCAGCAACAGACCCAGCAGCGTCAGTCCAGCGATGATCAACGCCACCCGGGTGGAGGCGCCCTGTTCGCGCAATCCGGGGTTCATGGCAAAGCCAACCAACGAGATGGCCGGCAGCACCACCCAGCCGCTGAGGCGTTCGATGACCACCGACGCAAAACTCAGTGGGGGGTCACCGGTGTCCTTGCTGAGACGTCGCACGCGAACCACATCACCACCCACGGTGGTGGGAACGAAGTTCGAAAGGAACTGCCCGGCCAGGTAATGCGAGAGGTACCGGCGGAACCCGGCCTTGAGCCCGATCACCAGACCAACCTCGTACCACCGGACCACCGACAACAACAGCGCACACAAGGTCAGGGCGAAGGCGCCAGCCAGCCACCACGGCGTTCCGCGATCCCAATCGGGCAGCAGTTCGTGCAGCTCAAAGTCCGGGGTGACCCGGATCAGGAGGACCAGCAGGCCAACGCTCAGCGCAATCCGCACCAGCAGGCTGAGGGCATCGCGACGAGTCATGGGGCCCGATGGGTCAGAGACCGGTCGTTGGGCGCGTCAAAGAGATGGTAGGCAACCATGGTTCACGGGCAGGCGGCGCAAAGATTCACGGGCGAACGGCCGGGACCTGGCCAGTGTCGTCGGCCCGCGCCAGGAACCGTTCGAGATCGACTGACACGCGCACGACCCGGCCGGTGGCCACGACGTGGCCGGCCATATCGGTGAGCTGAACGCCAAAGGTCACCCGCCGCCCATCGATCTTCTCCACGGTGGCTTGTGCGGTCACCTCGGTACGAATCGGCGACGGCGCAACATGGTCGAGATTGACTCGCAACCCCACCGAGGTGCTTCCGGGTTCCAGATACGGAGCGATGGCGGCAACGGTGGCCTGCTCACACCAGGCGAGCGCTCGCGGCGTGGCCAGTACCGCCACATCGCCCGATCCGAAGACCGTGGCCAGATCATCATTGCGTACCGTGTGCGAAACTGTCGCTGTGACCCCTGGCTTGAGGCTCGATTGGAACATCACCATCGCTACGATACGAGCTGGGGCAAGCCGACCTGTGGCAAAGCTCCGCAATCCTCTGAAGGGAAATCACATCTGTGATCGAAGAATCCGTCATCAATGCCACTTTGAGCACCGCGCTCCGCACCGGAGCCGACTTCGCAGAAGTCTTCGTTGAAGACAAAAAGCGGTCGAGCGCCCACCTGGACGACAGTCGGATCGAAGAACTGACGTCTGGCCGCAGCCGGGGCGCCGGGATTCGCGTGATCGTTGGTGAATCGACCGGATTTGCCCACACGTCTGATCTCTCCGAAGCCGGCCTTCAACAAGCCGCCGAAGCCGCAGCTGCGGCGGCGCGCGGCTCCAATGGCGACACTCGGACGGTGTCGGTCACCCGCCAGGACGTCACCCCGGCCTACGAAATCACCACCTTCCCGGAGACCATTGCCAAGTCCCGCAAGGTCGAGATGCTCACGATGGCCAATGATGTGGCGCGGTCGGTCAACAATGCCATCAGTCAGGTGAGCGTCACCTACAGCGACAGTCGCCGCCAGATTCTGGTGGCCAACAGTGAAGGCCTGTTGGCCGGCGATGACCAGGTAAGGACGGTGTTTGGCGTTGGCTGCGTCGCCACCGGCGACACCGGCATGCAGACCGGACGCATGACCGTCGGTCGCCCCATCGGCTTCGAACTGTTCGACGAATACGACATCAGCGACCTGGCCCAACAGGCGGCCAACATGGCGGTCACCAAGCTGCGAGCCCGGCCCGCGCCCAGTGGTGAGATACCGGTGGTGATCGGCAACGGTGGTGGCGGCGTGCTGTTCCATGAAGCCTGTGGCCATGGGCTCGAAGCCGACCTGGTGGCCAAATCCGCCTCGGTCTTCAAAGACCGCGTGGGCCAGCTGGTGGCGTCACCACTGGTGACGCTGATCGACGACGGCACGATGCCCAGGGAATGGGGCTTCTTCACTATCGACGACGAAGGAAAACCTGCGCAGTCCAACACCCTCATCAAGGACGGGGTGTTGGTCGATTACATGTATGACGGAATTCGCGCCCGCAAGGAAGGCCGCCCCAGTTCGGGTAACGGCCGGCGCCAGAGTTACAAACACCTCCCGATGGTGCGCATGACCAACACCTACATCAGCAACGGCGAGACCGACCCCGATGACATCGTGGCCGACACCCCCAGCGGCATCTACATCAAGAAGCTGGGCGGCGGCCAGGTTGACACCGCCAGCGGCGACTTTGTCTTTGGTATGGCGGAGGCCTACCTCATTGAGGACGGCAAAGTCACCGAACCAATTCGCGAAGGCAATCTGATTGGCAACGGCCCGGCCGTGCTCGAGGCCATCGACGCCCTGGGCAACGACTTCGACATGGGATCGCCGGGCACCTGCGGCAAAGAAGGCCAGGGCGTTCCCGTTGGCGACGGCACCCCGACCTTGCGAGTCCCCACGGGACTGACCGTGGGCGGCACCGCAGCATGAGCGCAAGCTCAATTGACACCAACTCCATGGACCAGTTGTTTGCGGTGGCTGACACCATCGTGGCCAAAGCCAAACCCGGCGAGCAGATTGAAGTCGTGGTCGCCCGTGGGCGAGAAACAGAAGTAAAGGTCTATCAGGGCGAGATCGAAGCTTTCACGTCGGCCACCTCGCAGGGATATGGCGTCCGCATTGTTGCGGACCGACGTCAGGGCTTTGCCTACGCCGGCAGCCTCGACGCCGACTCCTTCGACGAAGTGGTGGCCGAAGCGCGGGACAACGCCACCTTTGGCACCGTCGACGAGCATCTGGGATTGGCCGAACCCGATGGCCTGCCAATTGTGGATCTGGGGCTGTTCTCAGACTCGGTTGCGGCGTTCCCCGACGATCGCAAGATCGAGTTGGCCAAGGAGCTTGAGGAACTGGCCGTCGCCGGCGACCCCCGCATCATTGGTTCTGAATCTTCGGAGTACAACGATTCCATCGGCGAATCCGTCATTGCGACCAACACCGGCATTCGGGTGTCGAGTAGGGATTCGGGTGCCTATCTCTATGTGGGACTCCTGGCCGAGGATGACGGTGAAACCCAGACTGGGTTTGGTCTGAGCCTGGGCCGCGAGCCCGCCGACCTCGACCTGCAGGAAGCGGCCACCCAGGCTGTGGAACGCACCACCCGCCTTCTGGGCGCAACCAAACCCGCCAGCCAGCGGACCACGGTGGTCCTTGACCCGTACGTGTCATCGCAGTTTCTGGGAATCATTGGCGGCACGCTCTCCGGCGGGGCCGTTATGACCGGTCGCTCACTGTTTGCCGAACGCATGAATGAGCAGGTCGCGGCGTCCGGTCTGACCCTGATTGATGACCCCACCGACATCCGGTCTCTTTCGGCCAGCGAATCCGACGGCGAAGGACTCGCCACCCGCCGCAACGTCCTCATCGACAACGGCAAATTGAACACTTTTGTCAACAACACCTACACCGGTCGTCGTCTGGGCACGACCTCAACCGGATCGGCGGTTCGTGGCATCTCCTCCACGCCGAGTGTTGGTTGCACCGCTCTCCAGTTGCTTCCCGGAGCCCGAAAGCAGGCCGAGCTGCTGGCCGATATCGACGACGGAATCCTCATTCAAGGGGTGTCCGGTCTGCACTCCGGCGTCAACGCGGTGAGCGGCGACTTCTCAACCGGCGCCAAAGGCCTCCGGATCCGAAACGGCGAACTCGCCGAGCCGGTCCGCGAGTTCACCATTGCGTCCACCCTCCAGCGGATGTTGCTGGACGTGGTTGAAGTTGGCGGCGACATCGAATGGCTTCCCTGGGGCGCAGCGGGCGTCTCGCTGGTCGTCTCTGACGTGTCCGTCTCCGGCACCTGAAACCCCGAGCCCCGAAACTGCTGCATGTCTGATCTCCATTGGTGGGAAGCCATCATTCTGGGGCTGGTTGAAGGCCTCACCGAATATCTCCCGGTCAGCTCCACCGGTCACCTTCTGGTGGCCGCTGAATTCCTCGGTCTCAACGCGACCCAGGAGAGCAAGGACGCCATCGACACGTTCGCCATCTGTATTCAGATTGGCGCGATTCTGGCCGTCGTGGTGCTCTACCAGGAACGCATACGGTCGATGATCGACGGTCTCTTGGGCCGTGATGAACAAGGTCGTCAGGTGCTGTTGGCCACGATCACCGCCTTTCTCCCCGCGGCGGTCATCGGGTTCTTTCTTGGCGACCGGATCAAGGATTGGCTCTTTGGACCATGGGCGATCGCCGCCGCGTGGATAGTGGGCGGGGCGGTCATCCTGGTCCTGACCCAGATGCGGTTCTTCGAACAAGGTCGCCACGAACTGTCCCAGCTGACGCTTGGTTCCGCCCTGATCATCGGGTTTGTTCAGGCGTTGGCTCTGTGGCCGGGGGTCAGCCGAAGTCTGGTCACCATCATTGCCGCGGTGGCCCTGGGCCTCAGCCTGAAAGCGGCAGTGGAGTTCAGCTTCATTCTTGGCTTGGTCACACTGTCTGCAGCCACGGTGTACGAAGGAGCACGCAATGGCGGCGACATGATCGACACCTTTGGCTGGTTCAGCCCGGCGATTGGCCTGATCGTGGCGTTCGTGTCCGCGGTGGCCGCCATTCAGTGGATGGTCTCCTGGCTGGAGAACAAGGGCTTCAGCGTCTTTGGTTGGTATCGACTGGGAGCAGGACTCGTCCTGGTTGGGATGCTGATCGCGGGCGTCGTTTCGGCCTGACCCGCGTCTGATAGCGGCCCATCCCCCAAGTGGGGTTGGTTCGTATGTCGCGAAGGTTTCGGGACGGTTACGTCATCGTCTCTTCGTTCTCGTTATTCGTGCGGAAACACAAATCGCACATACTGGAAACAGGATCTCCATAGGTTCCCTTCATCGACCAGCGGGAAGTTCCGCGGTTCGCAGGAAGGGATCTCCAACTCATGTCCATCACCCCCGGGTCAACCCTGGTCCGACCCAGCAGAGCGCGGCCCATCACCGGACCAGCCAGGAAGCGTCGCAAGTTGGCCAGGCCGTCGACGATCGCCACGTTGCTGATTGTGGGCGTGGTGCTGGGCTTTGCCGCTCCCGCCGCCGCCCAGGACCCAAGCGCTTCCGATACCAACAGCCTGTTGCTCGACAACATGTGGATCTTCGTATCCGGTGTGCTCGTCTTCCTCATGCAGGCTGGCTTCGCCCTGGTGGAGTCTGGTCTCACCCGCGGCCGCAACGTGGCCAACATCATGGCCAAGAACATGGCAGACGCCGCTCTCGGCATCATGATGTTCTTCATCTTCGGCTATTGGATTGCCTTTGGTGAATTCCTGCCAACCATGGACATCGATACGTTCACCGATCTGGGCGGCGGACCGGCCGGTTCGCACGCAACGTTCTTCTTCTTCCAAGCCATGTTTGCCGCCGCCGCGGTCACCATTGCCTCCGGCGCCATGGCCGGGCGGACCAAGTTCTCGTCCTACCTCATCTTCGGCACCATCACGACCGCCGTCATCTACCCGCTGGTTGTTCGTATCACCTGGGGCGGTGGCGAGGTCTTTGGCTTCGGTGCTGGAGACCTGAGTGTTGGCGACGCCGTCTGGTCTGACTTTGCCGGTTCCACCATTGTCCACTCGGTTGGCGCCTGGGCCGCTCTGGTCGGCGCCGTCATGCTTGGACCTCGTCTTGGCAAGTACGACGAGAACGGCAACCCCCGCGCCATCCCCGGCCACAACATGGCCTACACGATCATCGGTGTCTTTATTTTGTGGTTCGGCTGGTTCGGCTTCAATGGTGGCTCGGAACTGGCCATGGACAACCTGGTGCCATTCGTCCTGACCAACACCGCCCTGGCCGCCTGTGCCGGCGTCATCGGCGCCACCGCCCTCATCTGGAGCATGACTGGCAAGCCGGACGTGGGCATGGCTGGCAACGGTGCACTCGCTGGTCTGGTTTCGATCACCGCCCCTGTGGGAGCGGTCACGCCAATCATGGCGATGGTGATCGGCTTCATCGGCGGTCTCATCGTGGTGGTATCGGTTATCGGTATCGACAAGGCCCGGATTGACGATCCCGTCGGCGCCATCTCGGTTCACGGGGTGTGCGGCATCTGGGGCACCTTGAGCATTGGTCTCTTTGCTCGCTACGACGACGCGTTCCTCGGCCGCGAAGACGCGGGCCTCTTTTATGGCGGCGGCATCAGCCAGCTCATCACCCAACTCCTGCTGGTCGTGGTGGTTGCGGTGTTCAGCCTGGTCGCCTTCACCATCATCTTTGGAACCTTGAAGGCCACCGTTGGTATCCGGGCCAGCGCCGAGCATGAGGCTGAAGGTCTCGACGTGGCCGAGCACGGTTCAGCCGGCTACGCGGTTGACGCCCCGATTCGACTGGCGGCCCGCAGTGTTGCTTCGACCCCGAGCGGCACCATCGTCGTCGACAAGGACGACAAGCCGGTGAGCGTCAGCTGAAAGCTGCCGATTGCTGACAGCGATTCTGATTGCGCCTTGAGACTGGTGAGACCCCTCAAGGCGCAATCGCTATTTTTGCGGTGAGGTTGCGGCCGTCACCGACTCTGCGCTGACAAGCACCGGCGTTACCGACGCCAACGACAACGCGTGGACAGTGGTCGCAATGTCGTGGGCGGCGACGGCAACGTCGACGCTGCGCTCACCAATCGCAACCACCACCGCCCCCTGGGCCACCAGCGTGGTGGTGGCCGCCTGGTCGGCGGTTGGATTGAAGGTCGCCAGCAGGTTGAGTCGATCACCCACCTCAACCTGAGGCCAGTCGTCCCCACGTCGCAGGCCGACCGCACCCGTGTTGGCTGGCAGCATCAGATCGGTGACCGCTGCTGCGGGGTCGCCGCCGGTTCCGGAGACGCGCGGCGCAACGATGACTTCGCCCGGATGAATACGGGTGACCGCCACGGCGCCTGATTCAAGCTCAGTGAGCGCATCGGCCGGGATCATGGCGGCCGGATAGTCAATCCGTCTGGTCCCGTCCCGGATCAGGTCGCCGACCTCGATCACGTCGGCGGCCACAAACACCGCCTGGGTTGGGCCCCAGGCGTCGGCCAGGTCAACGGCGTCGGACGCCATGCGATTCAGAGTGCTGACGGTGAGCGTCGCAATGAGCGCCACGCCGATCCACCAGACAACGGGACGACGGAGCGCCCGGACGACCAGCGGACGACGCCAGCGTGGCGCTCGCTCATCCGGCGACTTCGGCGCGCGGGACCGAGCGACAAAACGAGTTGAGGTGAACATCAGAACTTCTCCTTGATCTGTGGTCCAACGTCATGGCGCGCGGACTACGGAACTCTCAGGAGAAGTTGGTCAGGAGAAGCTGGTGGTGGGGGGAACCGAGGAAGCGGGTGGCCCGGGCCGGTCAGTCTTTGCTGGCTGACGCCTTCTTGGGTGCCTTCTTGGCATCGGACTTCTTCGTCTCGGACTTCTTGGAATCAGACGACGTGGTGTCTGACTTCTTGCCATCGGATTTGGCTGAGGTCGAAGACGAGGACGTGTCACTCGATGACTCACCCGTGGACTCACTGGAACTCGACTCACTTGAACTCGACGACTTCGATCCGCCGGACCGGGCGTCGTTCTTGTAGAAGCCTGAGCCTTTGAAGGCAATGCCGGGGGCGCTGAAGACCTTCCGGACATCAGCCTTGCGGCGGGACGTGCACACCTTCGGGCGGTTGGGGCACTTGGGAATCGAGTCATCGGTGAACGATTGCTGAACCTCAAAGAGATCCCCGCACGCATCACACTGATATTCATAGGTCGGCATATCCCCAAAAACTCTAGCCGCCGGGACCGCAATAGAGACCCTGCGCATCCGGCCGACCGCAGCAGATGGGTGAGCGCCTACCATGACGCCATGTCGAGCCTGCCCATACTCCGCATTGCCTTTGTTGCGTTTGCGTATCTGGTGGGCATGCTCCAGTCGGCCGAACTGATCGGGCGCATGATCGGGCGGGACCCGCGGCGCGAAGGCTCACGCAATCCGGGCGCCTCCAACATGTACCGGATTGCCGGTCGAAACGCGGCGGCCATCACCCTGACCCTCGATGTCCTGAAAGCCTTTGTCCCCGCCTTGATTGCCCACCTGAGCTTCGGTATTGGTTGGGGACTGGCCACCGGCGCCGCCGCCGTGATCGGACACATCTTCCCCGCCATTCGCGGGTTCCGGGGCGGCAAAGGCGTGGCGACCTTCGGCGGCATGGCCCTGGCGCTCTGGCCGGTGGTTGCCATGGTCACCTTTCTGGTGTGGATGACCACGCTCAAGATCACCCATCGCTCATCGGTTGCGTCGCTGATTGGTGTCACCGCCACGGTGATCGGCGTGGCGTTGAGCGGGTTTGAACCGCCCATCGTGGGCGGTGCTGCTGCGGTTGGCGCGCTCATCATCATCAAACATGAGAGCAACATTCGACGACTGATCAGCGGTGACGAGCTGAGCGTCAACCATCCAAGTGTCCCGGAGGACTCCGCGTGATCCCGCTGACCGACGCCCAGGAGCACGTGCTGGGCCGACTGACACCAGGGGCGGTCACCGCAACCCCTCGCAACGACTCATTGGGGCTGGTCACCGCCGAAGCGATCGAGTCTCAGGAGAACATCCCGCCATTTGCCAACACCGCCATGGACGGCTTTGCCCTTCGAGCCGAAGATGTCGCCGCCATAACGCCGGGCAATCCCGCGGAGCTTCGGGTTGTTGGCACCATTGCCGCCGGCGCGACCGGCGATATGGATGTGGGCCCGGGTCAGGCAGCCCGAATCATGACCGGCGCTCCGATACCCCCCGGCGCCGACGCCATCGTCATGGTGGAACTCACCCAACTTGCCGCCGACGAACAGACTGTGTCGGTTGTGGAATCAGTCCCCGTCGGCAATCACATTCGGGCCGCCGGCGAAGACATGCAGCCGGGTCAGGTGGTCTTTGAGCCCGGCACTGAACTGCGCCCCGGACACCTGGGCGTGCTGTGCACGTTGGGCATCGAATCCATTGCCACCCACGGCCGCCCCCGGGTGGGAGTCATCAGCACCGGCGATGAGCTGGTGGACGGCCCGCAGCCATTGCAGCGTGGCCAGATCCGTGACTCCAACCGCCGCACCTTGTTGTCGATGGTGGCCCAAACCGGCGCCGAGCCGGTTGACCTCGGGTTGATTCGAGACGACGAAGCCGCCATCGAAGCCGGGCTGGTTGCGGGAGCCGAAAGCTGCGATGCGCTGATCACCAGCGGTGGCGTGAGCATGGGCGACTTTGATTACGTGAAGATGGTGCTCAAGCGGATTGCGGACATGCGCTGGATGCAGATCGCCATCAAGCCGGCCAAGCCCATGGCCTTCGGTCTGCTGGGCGACACCCCGGTGTTTGGCCTGCCGGGAAACCCGGTGAGTTCGATGGTCTCGTTTGAACTGTTTGCCCGGCCCGGTATCCGCAAGATGATGGGCTTCGGTGCGGATGCGCTGCATCGGCCTCGTCTGGTTGGCGTGGCCGCCGAACCGCTGCGTCGCCGATCAGATGGCAAGACCCACTTTGCCCGAGTCGAAGCGGACTGGGACGCGCCCGCGGGCGCGTGGTCTATCCGCTCCGCTGGCGGCCAGGGCTCACACCAACTCTCGGCCATGGCCGCCGCCAACGCGCTGGCCGCCATCCCCGACGGTGACGGCCTGGCTGTAGGCGACCGCGCGGAGATCATCCTCTTCGGCTGAAACGCGAGCCGTGGCCACGTCCATGCGGGGTCTCGGCCTCCGAGTAGGCGCTGGTTGTCTTTGGGGCGACGCGCGTGTCAGTGCTACTGGCTGGCGCGTTGGTGCATCAGGGTGACAACGGCGCTCACGGTGCTGACGATCACGCCGGCGGTCCACAGGAGGCCCATCTGCGCACTGCCTGCCACCACCAGGATGGTGACAACAAGAATGGCGACCGCCTGGGTCTGACGCAGCGCGGCCTGATCCTGCTGTCCCTGCGCCGCCATCACGGCCTTGGCGCCCGCCACAGGCGTTTCGAAGCACAGGGGCCGGGTCATGCATTCACCCTGCCAGAACGCAGTTGACGGGTCTATGGGGACAACTCCCCAACGGGAAGGATTGCCTATGCCACCAACGGTATGCGCCAACCTGTCACAGGACGCTGACATACTCGCTTGGTGGCCGAGAAGAAGCCGAAGAAGTCGGCAAAAAAGACTCCAAAGAAGTCCGCGAAGGCGTCCCAGGACCAGGGTCGGCTCGACTTGAGCAATCCCGAAGGCTTCGCGGCCGAAATTGTTGAGATTCCCGTAGCTGACGAAATGTCGGAGTCCTTCCTGGCGTACTCGCTGTCGGTCATCACCGCTCGGGCCATTCCCGACATTCGGGACGGCCTCAAGCCGGTCCAGCGGCGCATCCTCTACTCCATGCTCAATATGGGCGTGCGGCCCGACACCCCCCATCGCAAGAGCGCGCGAGTCGTCGGCGACACCATGGGTAAGTACCACCCGCATGGCGACTCCGCCATCTATGACGCCATGGTGCGGCTGGGGCAGGACTTCAGTCGCAACCTCACGCTGGTGGATCCGCAAGGCAACTTCGGCAGTCTGGACGACGGCCCGGCCGCCGCCCGTTACACCGAGTGCCGGCTGACCCCCGCGGCCATGGCGATGCTGGCCGGGCTGGCCGATGGCCACCGGGAACTCGATGAGGACACGGTCAATTTTCGGGGCACCTATGACGGCGAAGGCACCGAGCCCGAGTACCTGCCCGCCATCATCCCCAACCTGCTGGTCAACGGCACCACCGGTATTGCGGTGGGCATGGCCACCAACATGGCGCCGCACAATCTGACCGAGGTTGCCGAAGCCATCCGCATTGTGCTCAACCAGCGCCGGCCCAAGCCGACCGTTGAGCAGTTGATGGAAGCGGTACCGGGCCCCGACTTCCCGTCGGGCGGGATCATCATTGATGAAGGCATTCGGGACGCCTACGAAACCGGCCGCGGCACCATCAAGGTTCGGGCCCGGGTGGAGATTGAGCAACTCACCGCCAAGCGGCAGGGCATCATCATCACCGAACTGCCCTACATGGTCGGACCCGAGAAGGTCGTCAGCAAGATCATGGAGCTGGTCAACAACGGCAAGGTCGAAGGGATCAGCGACGTCAAAAACCTGAGTGACCGCCACCAGGGCATGCGGATCATGGTCGAGTGCCGGGTCGGCGTGAACCCCCAGGCCGTGCTGGCGGACCTGTACCGCTATACGCCCATGGAAGAGACCTTCGGCATCAACAACGTGGTGCTGATCGACGGCACGCCAACCACGGTGTCGCTCTTTGAGCTGTGCCATCACTACATCGCCCATCGCCTTGAGGTCATTGTCCGCCGGACCGAATATCGGCTCCAGAAGGATCGCGACCGGCTCCACATTGTGGATGGCCTGCTCATTGCGCTGGACAATATTGATCTGGTCATCCGGATTCTGCGGGGCTCCCAAACCGTTCAGGAAGGCCGGGATGAGTTGATGGCGCAGCTGGATCTGTCGGAGATCCAAGCCACGCACATCCTCGACATGCAGTTCCGTCGCCTGGTGGCCATGGAGAAGCAGAAGTACATCGATGAACGACAAGAACTGCTGGGCCGCATCGAGGACTACGAAAAACTGCTGGCCTCGGAGCGTCGGCAACGCAAGCTGGTGGAAACCGAGCTGGACGAAGCGGTGGAACTATTCGGCGTGACTCGCCGTAGCCAGATCATTTCGCCGGACGACATAGAGGTCTATGAGGCACCGCCGGAGAACCTGGTGCCCGAGGACATCCCCGACGAGCCGGTGGTGGTGACCTTGTCATCGACGGGTCAGATTGGTCGGGCGCCAGCTGAAGGCGCGTCGAGGGCCACACCCGGCCGCCACGACGTCATCGTGTCTTCGGTCAACGTCTCCACCGCCGCCCATGTGGTCGCGGTGACATCAGAGGGGCGGGCGCTGAAAGTGTTGGCGTGGGAACTGGGCGAAGTTGCCGGTCGAAGCCGCGGGTCATCGGCCGCCCAGGTCTTCGGAACCAACAAGGGCGAGGACATCCTGACGCTGGTGACCGCGGGCGATGACGCCGTCATTCTGGTCACCGCCAAAGGCGTGGCCAAACAGCTCAGCCAGGACGAAGTGGCCGAAACCGTGTCCGGACGCACCGTGATCAAACTCAGAGACGGCGACACTTTGGCGGCCGCTTATACAAGCCCCGAAGGCGCCGACGTGGTGATGGTGGCATCGGACGGCCAGGTGCTGCGGACGCCCATCGACGGCATCAGTCTGCAGGGCCGCGGCGCATCCGGTGTGGGCGGCATGAAGTTGCGGGGCGACGCCCGGGTCCTGACCGCCGGACCAGCTACCGCCAATGCCTGCGTGGTGACCGTCAGCGACATTGGGACCGCCAAAGCCACGTCGGTCAGTGAGATCCCGGAGAAGGGCCGCAACGGACAGGGCCTTCGGTCTACGCGCTTCGGTAAGGAGTCGCGGTTGGTTCTGGCCCACGTGGGACCGCTGGCTTCGCTGCTGACCACCATGTCCACCGACGACGATCAAACCAAAGCTGACCCCACCCCGGTGGCGTTCCCGTTGGAGCCGACGCCGCGGGATTTGGTCAGCGTTGCCACCGACCGAACCATCCTGGACCTGGGGCCCGCGCGCTGGTGATCATGATGACAGACAAACCACCAAAGAAATCAGCGCTGCGCCCCGGCCGCACGATGATGAAGAATCCCAACACCGGGCGGGACGACACCACCATCGCCACCGAAATCTATGAGCCGGTTAGAGACGCAATCCTTGCGGCCATCCATGAAGAAGGCGAGTTGGCCAACGCCAAACTGAGCGAAGAAGTTGGTCGGCGGACACCGCCCCAACTATGGGAAGAGGCAAAGATCCTCTGGTACGTCACCACCGTCAAACTCCATCTCGAAGCCACCGGCCTCCTCACCAAACACAGCAGTCCCCAAGTCCTTCGTCTGACCGACGCTGGCCGATCTGAACTGAGCAGCACCACCTGATGGCCACCGCGTCAAAGAAGAAAACCAATGCGGACACCTATGACGCCGCGTCCATCCAAACCTTGGAGGGGCTGGAGGCGGTTCGCAAGCGTCCCGGCATGTACATCGGCGGGACCGGCAGTGAAGGTCTCATTCACCTGGTGTGGGAGCTCATCGACAACGGGGTGGACGAAGCCGCCGGCGGGCACGCCACCAAGATTGAAGTCATCTTCCATCGGGACAGGTCCATTGAGGTCACCGACAACGGCCGTGGCATCCCCGTGGGCAAACACGCCAAACGGAAGGTCTCTGCGCTGGAAGTCGTGTTCACTGAACTGCACGCGGGTGGCAAGTTCGGGGGCGGCGCCTACGGCGCATCCGGCGGACTGCACGGCGTGGGCGCATCGGTGGTCAACGCGCTGGCCGCCAAGATGACCGTGGAGGTGGATCGCGACGGTCAGACCTGGGCGTTGGACTTCGACAATCGGGTCCCCGGCCACTTCACCGGATCCAAGTTCAGAGCCTCACATGAGCTGAACAAGATCAAGCGCATCTCCAAGACCAAGACGGGTACCCGCGTTCGGTTCTGGCCGGACTGGGACATCTTCGACCCTGACGCCAGCATCGACTTTGAGATCGTGCGGGACCGCGTGGTTCGCGCCTGCTTCCTGGTGCCGGGGCTTCGCATCAGGTTGGTGGACAAGCGGACCGGCTCCAAAGCCGACGAGGAGTTTGTGTCCCGGGGCGGCCTCACCGACCTGGTCGAGTATCTGGGCGGCGATGCGCCTCAGGCCAACAAGGTCATCACCATCAACGGCATTGATACGTTCACCGAGAAGGTGCCGGTGGACGGAAAGATGCGCGACGTTGAGCGCGAAGTGACCGTTGACATTGCCCTCAAGTGGGTGGACAACTTCGACACCAGCCTGCAGTCGTTCGTCAATACCGTGCCAACTCCCGACGGCGGCACCCACCTGGCCGGATTTGAACGGGCGCTGACCCGGGCAGTGAACGATGTCCTTCTGCCCGGCACCAAGAAGCTGTCCAGGTTGGCCAAAGCCGGCAATGACCGTGCGGTCAAAGATGACGTACAGGAGGGTTTGGTCGCCGCGGTCAAGGTCACCTTTCCCGAGCCCCAATTCCGCGGCCAGACCAAGCGGGAACTGGGCACCCCGGCCGTGCAGAGCGCGGTCTATGAGATCGCCAAGAAAGGCCTGACCGACTGGTTCAACGGCGACGGCGCCAAGTCTCACATCAACGCCGTGCGGGACAAGATTGCCAACGCGATTGTCGGTCGCCATGCGTCACGTCAGATGCTGGAGACCAAACGCCAGGCGGCCAGCCTGGGCTCCACCGGCATGCCGGACAAGTTGGCGGACTGTCGCACCCATGGCGACGATTCGGAACTGATCATCGTGGAAGGCGACTCGGCGGCCGGACCCGCCAAAGCCGGCCGCAACTCCGAGTACATGGCGATCCTGCCGCTGCGCGGCAAGGTCGTCAACGCGGCCAAAGCGTCACTCAAACAGGTCATCGAAAATGCCGAAGCCAAGGCGCTGTTCACCGCCATGGGCACCGGTTCGGGTGAGGACTTCGACTTTGAGAAGCGCCGGTATGGCCGCATCATCATCCTGTGTGACGCGGATGTCGACGGCAGCCACATTCGCTGTCTGTTGTTGACCTTGATTCACAAGTACATGCCCCAGCTGCTCACCGAAGGTCGGGTGTACGCCGCGCAGCCGCCGCTGTTCACCACCAAGGTGGCCGGCGTGAACTATCGGGCGTTCTCCGAGGAGGAGAGGGATTCGATCACCGCCGAGTTGTCCAAAGGCAACCGCCGGGCTGAGAACATTCGCTGGCAGCGATTCAAAGGGCTGGGCGAGATGAATGTGGACGAGTTGGCGTACTGCGCGTTGGATTACGAGACTCGCATCCTGCGCCGATTGACCATCGCGGACGGGGCCGAAGCCGCCGCCGCCGCGGAGATGTTCGACACGCTCATGGGATCCGACGTCAGCATCCGCCGGGACTATCTGCTCAAGAACAGCTCCGTCTTCGACCGGGACGCCCTGGACATCTAGCTACTTCCGTCACTCAGCCGTACAAGGCCTCTTGTTCATCCGGTGACAGGCAGCCGAGCATGATCATGGCCATCTCGGCCTCACCCGCTTCGCCCGACTCCATCATTGCGATGAGGTTGCTGGTTTCCACTTCGTCGTCAATGCAGGTGATGGAGGCTTCGCTGAGTTCGACACCGCCCTGGGCAGCCGCCAACGCGATTGAGGCGCCGATGCTGGCGCACGCCAGAAGTTCGCTCTCGCCGAATTCTTCCCCGTAGCTGTAGAAGGATTGACTCACCGGATCCTCCGCAATGGCCGCCCACATTTCGGCGACGAAGTCTGACTGCAGGATCGTGTCCCGAACGCAGTCCATGTCCAGGAGCGAAGCCAGCTCGGGATCGGTGGCGAAGGAGGCGGCCACCGTCGAGGCAAAGAAGTCGGTTCCCGCGCATCGGTTCATGCTGTCAACAAACTGAGAGCGCTGTGCCTCGGGTACCGGTTCCTGCTCTCCGACCGCGGTCAAACCGATCAACAACGCGCCGCCATCGGCGCCGACCAGTTCCTCGTCGATGCATGCTGCACTGCCCACGCCATCGACACCGGGGAGACCAATGGCCTGCGAAAGGTCGCTCGTCCGCCCGCAGGCGACGACAACTTTGGCAACGGTGTTGGACTGGTCGGCGGTCAGCGCATCCGCCATATCGGCGGCCGACCCGTCGGTCAGGCCGTCCAAGATGCCTTGGAGTTCGTCGTCGATCAGGTCCGAGTCTTCGGCGCACGCTTCGAACAGTATTTCTTCCGACGTGGGTTCCGCGGTGGCGGTCGGGTCCGGCTCGGTGGTGGGTTCCGGCTCGGTGGTGGGTTCTGCGGTGGCGGTCGGTTCCGGAACCGGCGTGGGTTCTGCGGTGGCGGTCGGGTCCGGAATCGCCGTGGGTTCGGGGGACGGGCTGGGCGTCTCTGTGTTCGTCGGTTCTGCGACCGCCGCGGCGCCGACATCGCTTTCCGAATTTCCGCCACATCCGGCGGCGAAGAGGATCAGGAGCGCGGCGGCAAGTTTCAACCGAAGGGTTGCGCCCCCGGTTCGGGAGCAAAGATGTGAGAACATTTTCATGACGGTAACCGGACCGCAAACGACCCAAACGGCCAAACACGAGCTGCGGCTGCGATTACCCCGTTTGTTCAGTCCCGCACAAGGGATCGGTCGACGGGGTGAGGTCCACGGGACTGGCTGTCCAGTCGCCGTGAGGGCCGTCGTTACTCATGACATAGGCGTTGGTTCGGTTGGGATCACCGGCCACCGCAATCACAAACTTGGACGGCTCGGTGACAATCGGCACCAGGCGCTCCGGGTCCTCAGACTCGGCGAAGACGGCGGGCACATCACCGGTGGCGGCCATGTCGACCAGTGTTCTTCGGCCCGCCGTGAGGTTGCTCCACTCGCCCACCATCTTTTCGAATCGCCAGGCCCGCATACGGGCCTGAGCAAACAGTGCTTGCTGCACCTGATCCTTTGACCACCCCGCGGTGGCGAAGGTTCGAGCCAGAATCGGCGAGAGCACCAACAACGGTCGGTACTGGGCCTGACCCAGGCCATACACGTGGGTGAGATCCCAGCCACTTACGCGCACCAGGGCGTCGCTCAGATACGGCAGGATCTCCTCCGGCGACGAGCCGAAGACGCTGCCAACGATGATCCCGCTGTTCATCCGCGCCATGGTCACCGCATTCTGTTTGGCCGCAACACCAAAGTCGCTGGCCACTGCGTCCCAGCCAATCTCGGTCAGCGTGTCCATGTCCTCGGCCAACACCATGCGCGCCGAGTTCCCGAAGGTGGCCTTGTCATGTTCATCGGCGGTGAACCCCAACACGTTGCGCAAATAGAGGCGCAGCCAACGAGCGACGCTGGTGTTGGCGTGGGCCCCTTCCCGCAGTACGCCGGCGCCAGCGTTGAATCCGAGTTGGGCCATCGACGGACCGCTGACAATGGCGATGGCGTCGGCACCGGTGGTGTTGCCGGAATGCTCGGCGCCGTAGTGCGGGTCCGCCAGTATTTCGGCCATGGCCAACAGAACCGGCAGGTGTTGAGGATCACAGCCGGTCATGACCGCATTGACCGCAATGGACCAGACCGTGATGTCTCGACCCGATGACGCGGCGATGCCCAACTGCCTACACGGATCGTGCCCGGTGGCGGCTATGAACGATTCCACCCGGCCGATGGTGGGCGGGATGATAGGCAGACCGTCGGACCAGCCGCGCTGGAGAAATTCCTGATTGATGTGATCAAGTGTTCCCGTCACCGCCACATCCCGGGGCGCGGGTTCGGTGGCGGTGGCCGCCGCGCGGTTGGGCGCAACGCTGGTCAACCCGACTACCACCTGATCGACGGTGTGGGCCAGCAGGTTTGACTCCATGGTCGCGGGGTCCTGAGCATCGACATGGCCAACGGTGCTGGCCAACGCCATGTCATCGAAACCGTGGCCGCGGCCGGTGGCACGGGCCTGACCTTCAAATCCTTCGCAGACGATCGAGACGGTTGGCCGGCCGGTTGTTTCAACCCTGATGGAGGCCCGCATCACGGCGGGCGTGCAGCTGCCTCAACAACCCACGCCCGAGACAACGGCGTCGACTCGGTGTTCGGCCAGCAGGCCAGGCAGCCGGGCGATGAAGTCCGCCTCGTCACCACCGTGACTGTTGCCAAACTCCTCGTACCCAACGATCTCAATGGTCGGGAACCGGCTGCGGAGTTCTCGTTCCAGGATGGGGAAGAGTTCGTCGCCGCGAAACAGCCAATCCCAAACGAACGCCACGCGCTTTCCCGCCAGCGAATCAAGGCGGTCGGCGGTGCGTTGACTGGCAACTCCCTGCGAGGATTTGGGCCAGACCGCGTGATAGGTGGGCTCGACGACGGGCTCATGATCGACGGTCATTGCGTCATGCTAGCGGTCAGTGGATTTGCGGCCTGTGGTGAAACTGTCCGTGGGGCGTAGTAGAACTACACGTATGGAATTTGGCCCCGACACCCTTGAGCTGGACGTCTCCGGAGACGGCGCCGCGGGTGAAGCGGGCGCGCCGCTGGCCGCCCTCCGGGACATGCCTCGCACGCCGGTTGATGTGGCAGAGCGCGCCGACCTGGCGCTTGAGGATGACCGACTGCTCGCCGGCAAGCCTTCACCGCCAGCCACCGACCTTCGGCCCCGCTACTTGTCGCCGTCAAGCGCCTCCATGTACAAGCAGTGCGCCCGCAAATGGAAGTACCGCTACGTGGACAAGCTGGCGGATCCGCCGGGCGAAGCGGCATTGGCCGGCACCTTCGCCCATCGGGTGCTGGAACTGTTGCTGCAACTGCCCGCAGAACAAAGAACCGTGGACGAAGCCAAACGGCTGGCGCGCGCCGTCTGGCCGGAGACCGCCAAAGATCTGGACTACAAAGCGCTCCGGTTGGACGACGCCGGCGAACGCCAGTTCCGGTGGCGCGGGTGGCAGGCGGTCGAAGGCCTCTGGACCATCGAAGATCCGGCATCGGTGACGGTGCATGCCACCGAACATGACGTGAAGATCGGGGTTGGCGGCGTCCCGTTTCGCGGCATCGTGGACCGGATTGATGTCGAAAAGGACCACTTCGTCATCAGCGACTACAAGTCCGGACGCGCCCCGTCCATGCGGTTTGTGGATGAACGACTGGCTCAGGTGCTGCTCTACGCCGCTGCAGTACGGGAGCTCATGGGTGCAACGCCCAGCCGGGCCCGGCTGTTGTATCTCGGTCAGAGCATCATCGACATTGAGGTGACCGACGCCAACCTGGCGCACGCCATTGGCACGTTGCAGACCACGTGGAAGTCGCTGATCTCGGACTGTGATCGCCAGGAGTTCAGTCCTCAGACCGGTCCCCTCTGCGCCTGGTGTCCGTTCGTCAATCAGTGCGACGCGGGCCAGGTCGAAATTCGACAGCGCCACGCGGCGGGCAAAGTTCGCCCGGACGCGCCCGGGTTGCGGGTGCTTCCCGCGGCCGGATAGCCCCGCTAGCGGCGAACGACCGCGACGCGGCGGGACAACCACCGGTACACGATCAGCGATCCCAGAATCGCGCCGCCGAGCGCGGCCAAAGACAACTTGACGACCATGTCGTCGGCGGGAACCGGATCGGGCGTGACCGAAGGGGCCGCGTTCTCTGCGCTGTCGTAGTGGACCGTCACACCCCCACCGTACCAACCCTGATTGGGCCACGACAGGTCGGAGGGTGATACTCGACTTGCGACACCACTGACCGATCCGACTATATTACGTTTCGGTTACGGGCCATGGGTGATGGGTCATGGCGCGTCCGACCCCCAATGGCACGATCGACAAACGCACCACCTTTGGATTCCCGCATGCAATCTGGCTCTCTTCACAATTTGGACGCTGACGTGATTGGTGACACGTCGGCACCCGGGTGGAAGCTTCGAGACGCCAAACAGCTTGCGCCATTGGTCGCCGTATTCGGGTTGATCCTGCTGCTTCTGGTGCTGGCGCTGGTCATGCTCACCGGAGCCAGCGATGGCGACGACACCGAAGACGCGGCCAATGGTGGGGTTGAGACCGAAGACTTGCGGGCTTCCCTGAGCTTTTTCGGCGGCCTGTCCGGCGACGATGCGTCGGTGATTCCCCAGGTGACCGCCACCGCGACCGCCACCGCGTCCCCTACGCCGACTGCGGTCGCACCGGCGACTCCGCAACCGACCGCAACCATGATCTCCGAGGTTCCGATCCCCACTCTTGTTCCGACCGCGACGGCAACCGTGACCCCGGAGCCCGCGACGGCCATTCCCGCAACGGCAACCGCGGTCCCGGCAACCGCAACGGCCATTCCCGCAACGGCAACCGCGGTCCCGGCAACCGCAACCGCCATTCCCGCAACCCCGGTCCCAACCGCCATTCCCGCAACCCCGGTCCCAACCGCCATTCCCGCAACCCCGGTGCCAACCGCGATACCCGCTACGGCAACCCCGGTCCCGCCGGCACCAACCTCTACCCCGGTTCCCACCGCCATCCCGGCACCTCCCACCGCCACCGCAGCCCCAACGCCGATTCCGGCGCCACCGACCAACACCCCGTTGCCGGGCGGGTTCGTGGACACCACGCCGCAGTTCGATGGCACCATCGAAGCCAACTTTGTGAATGCGATCAATCAGTACCGGGCCGGACTTGGACTGAGCGCCCTGATCCACGATCCCGCGCTGACCAATGCGGCGCGAAACTGGTCATCCAACGGCCTGTGCTGCGGCACCGCGTTCGGTCAGATCCCGCCTCACAATTCGTCGCTGACGGTGCCGGGCGCGCGCTCCACCGGCGAGAACGTCGGCTGGGGTAATGACACCTGGGAGTCCCTGCACAACGCGTTGCTGGCCAGCCCTGGCCACGAAGCCAACATTGCCAGCCGGAGCCGGGCGTTCACTCACGTGGGCGTGGGCGTGGTGGCCTCGGGCCGCAACATCTACGTGACCCAGGTCTTCGCCCTGTACTAACTACTGGGCTGCACCAACGGCTGTTCTGTACCAACGGCTGGTCAGAAGTCGCCGCCCCAGGACTTCGCAAGGGCGTGGGGCAGGGCCCACCGGGCATGAGGGGTCAGAACCCCGTCGTCGCCCGTCGCCCCGATGTCATTCCACCACGCCAGGGCGACCTCAAAGGCCCAGGTCACGAACTCCCGATCTCGCTTGTCGATCGAGGACGTGACTTCAGGACACCGGTTGATGTGGTCCACCATCGCGGAGCCGGACAGCGGCGCTTGCGGATCCGACCGCATGATGCCCAGGACCACGCCAAGCCAGTCCGCCCACTCCAGAAACGCCAGCGCTTCGCGTTCATCGCGACTCAACAGCGACGGGCCCGCCTGCATTGGTTCAGCCATCGGTGCAACCAGATCAGTGGCCCCGCCGGGAGCGGGGGTACCGCGGAGCCCGGCGAGGGCGCGATGCAAGGTCTCCAACGATCGTTGGTTGGCCTCGGCAATCTCGGTCTGTGTCATACCGACAAAACGCTCCACCAGTTCTTCCGGCTCCAGCGTGAAATCGGCCATCGTGGCGGCGGACTCACCGGTCAGGTGCGCAAGTCGGGAGCGGACCACAACCTGATTGACCAGGAGTGAGTCACCCCGCTCCCCGGGCCACTGCCCGTTGACCCGGGCCCAGGTTGACTTCCACGCTTCCACGACGGTTCGGGCTGCCGCGTCCACGGGCCAGGACTCGACGTCGGGCGCAGCACCATCTTCGTCTTCGTCGTCGCAAACCGGGGCAGAGTCGGGCGCAAAGGTTTCGGCGGTGGTCGGAGCGGCCCGGTCCGGGAGAACCTCGTCAGGCGGTGGACCAACCTGGAGGTCCAGCAGGTCCCGATCGCTCGATGCGGCCCCTTCGTCGGGAACCGACAGCTCGGCCAACACGGTGTGCTCGCTGCCGTCGGTGTGGAGAAAGCCAATGACGATGGACTCTGACGTCGCGTCCCCAGGCTCCTGCCAGACCCCAAGACCCGTAGCCGAAACACACCACGCACCCGTCGACACCACATCATCAGACAGTGCGCCCGTCGACATGCGGCGGGCCAGGTGGGCGAGCGTCCCGTCCGCGTCCTGGGCTTCAGCACACCAGGTCGAGAACTGCTGGTCGGTCGCGGTCGGATCGTCGACCACGATGTCGGTCCGCCACGTTGCGGCGAGGCCCGAGAACCACGCATCCCGCTGACTGTTGTTCAACGGCGCCAGCTGGGGGGCGGCCGCGGCCAAGTCGGCAAAGACCTCGTCCAGTTCCACCGACCAAGCATGGCAGCATCGGGGGTAGCGTCCCACCATGCCCGAACTGCCCGAGGTCGAAACCATCCGGCGCGGCTTGGAACCCGAGATCATCGGCCGGACCGTCACCGAGGCGTGGAGCCATGGCTCAGCCAAGTTCACGCCCGCTCTCGACGTGGCGGGCGCCCAGTTTGAGCGCATTGGTCGACGAGGCAAATACCTGTTGATTGGGTTGGACGATGGCCGAGAGCTGGTGGTTCATCTGGGCATGACCGGTGCGCTTCATCGACGGCCCACCAGCGACAACCTGGCCCCCGATCCCTACACTCGGGCTCGCTGGAATCTGGATGACAACACCACGCTCGTCTTCCGCGATGTTCGGCGTTTTGGGCGACTTCGGGTCGTACCGACTGGCGACTACGAGTCCATAACCACATTGGCCCAGATTGGCCCTGAACCACTGGAGGTCGACTTCACCCCCGCCAGCCTCCATGCGGCGATGAAGAAGAGTTCTCGGCGGGTGAAGACCCAACTGCTGAGCCAGCGCCCGGTGGCAGGAGTGGGAAACATCTATGCCGATGAGGCGCTGTGGCGAGCCCGGATCTATCCCGCCCAACGAACCTTGAGCCGCCCCGAAGCCGAACGCCTCCATCCGGCCATCGTGGATGTGCTTCAGGCCGGCGTGGACAATGGCGGCACGACCTTGCGCGACTATCGCACCGTGACCGGCGACACCGGGGACCATCAACATCACCTCGACTGCTACGGCCAGGCGGGCGAACCGTGCCCCCGGTGCACCGCCGAGTTGGTCTCTCGAGTGTGGGACGCCCGCACCACGACCTTCTGCCCCACCTGTCAACGACGCCGCTGACTTCTCAACGAGCCACTGATTCGGGGCTGGGCCGGACTCTTACCCAAATATTGCGTGCGTCGACCGGGCCAGAGTTCGCCACACCGGTAGCGTTGGGCCGTGAGAATGACCAGGTACCTGCTGCGAATAGTCGCAGTCCTGTTGCTGTTGGCCGCGGCCGCCGGTTGTTCCTCCACCATCGAAGAGGCCGAAACCGAGCCAACGCCCACCGCCGCCGTGGTGGCCCCCACCGCCACACCGACCCCGGATCCCAACGCGGCAACCTTGCCATCTGAGTCCGATGACGCAGAGGCCAACGGCGCCGATGCCGACGGTGACGAGCCGGACACCGAGCAAACCCCGCAGGAGCCGCCTCCGCCGCCGTCGGACCGGATTGTCATTCAGACCGAAGACTTTCGCCTCCTGACCATTGCCTCTGACGGGACCGACCTTCTGCCGCTGTCCGACCCCGAGGAGACCGGCATTGTGAACTCGCAGCCCACCTGGTCGCCCGACAGCAACCGCATTGCCTGGACCCGGTTCGATTTGGCCAATGGTTCGGCCCAGCTGATGGCCGACCGCTTTGACCGGTCGGCAACCGTGGCGCTCGACGTTGAGTCGCCCCCCTTCTATCTGAACTGGGATCAGGCGTCCGCGCAGATTGGTTACCTGGCACCATCGGCCGGAGGGATCGACCTTGGGGTGGCCACCATGGCCGAAGACGGAGAACCAAAGCGCCTGGACCGCGGCGAACCGTTCTTCTTCTCCTGGGGCTCAACCGGCGACGAGATGTTGATCCACGCATCCGGGTTCCGCATGGACGTGATCAACTTCGACGGGACCATCCGGGTGATCGAGGAGTTCCCGGCGCTGTTCCAAGCCCCGTACTGGGTGCCGGGCGAGAACCGGCTCATCTACGCCGACCAGGTTGATGGCCGGAACACTCTGGTCAGCACCGGCGGCGAAGGAGCGGGGCGCATACCCATCGTCTTCTACAACGGATACCTCCAGTTCAGTGTCAACGCCGACGGCACCCGAATTGCGGTGCAGTCGACTGACCGGGGGGCCGACAGCGGGGTGATAACCGCCAGCTTTGCGCCGACCCAGAACGAGATCATTCCGACCGAAGAACTGCTGTCCAACTCGCTCAACGTGGTCAGCGTGTTTGGTGGCATCCCCCGGACCATCAGTTTTGACCCGTCGTTGGGTTTCTTCTGGAGTCCCGATGGAACGGCCTTGGCATTTCTGCTGCCGGGCACCACACCGGGCACGATCCAATGGTGGTTCTCCACTGAGGAACTGCTCGGCGAACCATTCCCCGGGCCGGAGTTCTTTCCGAGCGATGTGTTCTCCCAGAATTATCTGCCATACTTTGACCAGTACGAGCAGAGCTTGAGTTACTGGTCGCCCGACGGCGATCGGCTGGTCTTTGCCGGCACCGATCCCGAAACCGGCCAGGCCGGAATCTTCACGGTCGAACCGCGGCTGGGGGCTCAACCGGAGTTCCTGACCGACGGCGTGTTTGCTGCATGGTCACCGGATCAGGCGGGCGGAGGCGGCGGCGGCGCGTCGATCCTGTAGTCAGGAATCGTCGAAGACGACTTCGGTCAGCAGTCGCGTTTCACTTTCGATGGCGAGCTCATCGGCGTCATCGGTCAGAACCATGGTCTGGTTCACCGCGGACTCACTGGTCACGGCGGGCGACGGCTGGGTCAGATTCATGGACAACGTGCCGGTGGTGATGGACTCAAACTTCGAGGACTCGACGGTGGCGCCGGGGATCACCAGATCGCTGACCCGATCCTGCACCGCCCGAAGGTCAAGGTCGACCACGCCATTGTTTATCCCGAGCACGGTGTAGGTGGTGGTGGTCAGAAAGTCGAACCCCAGACTTTGCGATGTGGTGACCGACTGCCACTGGCCACCGACACCGATTGGTTCCTCGGGAAACACGACCGCCGCTGATTCGATGAGGCCGGCTGAGGCTTGGCCGGCGATGCTGCCCGCATCAGCGATGGCGACCGAACCATCGGGTGCGGTCACCGAGGTGATGGTGGTTCCGATGGTGGCTTCCACTGCGTCTCGGGTGGCAGCTTCCACCTCGGTGGGGTTGGATTCGATGGTTGCGCCAGTCACCGTTTCTTCGATCCTCCAACCGACCGGCGTTTCACCCGTGACCGTCACCGTGGTGAAGATGCTGGTCAAGGTCTGGGACTCAGTGACGACCCCGTTGACGCGCTGCATCGAGGTTTGAACGGTGGCCGTGATCTTGTCAACCGTGTGACCCACCACCAGGTCCAGACGGAGGAGCTGCGGGTCGGTTCCGGCGTCCAGGACGGTGATGACCCGGTCGGCGGTGTCCGCCTCCGGGGCCTCGCTCACGACCGGGACCGGAGAGGAGGTTGGAACCGGGGTGGCGGTCGCTTCGGGAACCGGCGTCACGGTCGGTTCCGGGATCAGCGTGGGCGCAACGGCAGCGGTGAGAGCGGGGACCGACGGGGTCGCCGTTGGTGCCGGGGTTGCGGTTGCTGCGGTCGAACTGGTGCACCCGGTTGCCAGCAGTGCCAGCACCGCGACCGTGAGAACGATGCGATGACCGATCCGGGTTTTGAGCACGCCCGAGAGTAGCGGCGCCAGCCGGCCGACCTCAGTCGCCGTGTTCGATTTCGGAGGCCCGAGTAGTCTGCGGCTCATGGCTCACTCCAATGCGCTGCCCACCAAAGTGCTGGCCTTTGTGCACGACACCGGCTTCGACGATCTGCCGGCGGAGGTGGTGGCGTTTGCGCAGCGGTGCGTGTTGGATCTGGTGGGCGTAGCCGCGGCGGGCCGGACGACCACGTTGTCTTCGATCATCGGCAACCATGCGGCTCGGCATTTTCGTTCTGGAGAATCTGGCGGTTCTGGAGAATCTGGCGGTTCTGGAGAGTCTGGCGCGGCGCATCTGCTCTTTGACGGTCGGGCCGTGAGCCCGCTGGGTGCGGCCATGGCCAACGGAATGACCATCGATGCCATTGACGCCCATGACGGCCACAACCTGACCAAAGGTCACACCGGCTGCCATCAGTTCCCCGCGCTTCTGGCATTGAGCGAATCCGAAGACCAGTTGGACCCCAAAGAGTTCCTGGCCGCGTTGGTGGTGGGGTACGAGGTGGCCACCCGCGCCGGGATTGCGCTGCACGCAACCGCGGCCGACTATCACACCTCCGGTGCGTGGGGAGCGGTGGGCACGGCGGCGTTGGGGGCCCGGGTGCTGGGGCTCGATCACCAGCAGACGTTTGAGGCCATGGGCATTGCCGAGTACCACGGGCCGCGAAGTCAGATGATGCGGGCCATCGACTTTCCCACCATGGTCAAGGACGGTTCGGGCTGGGGCGCGATGGCCGGCGTGTCCGCCGCGTACCTGGCCGCCGATGGGTTCACGGGCGCACCCGCGATTCTTCTCAACGATTCGGCCGTTGATCATCTGTGGGCTGACCTGGGTGAGCACTGGATCATCTTTGATCAGTACTTCAAGCCGCACCCGGTGTGTCGGTGGGCGCAACCGGCGGTGGAAGCGGCGTTGTCTCTTCGCCGCACCAATGACCTGACCGCGGCCGATGTGGAGCGGGTGGAGATTTCCACGTTCCATGAGGCGGCTCGGTTGGCAACCTGGTGTCCGCAGACCACCGAGGAAGCGCAGTACTCCATGCCGTTCCCGGTGGCGGCGGCGGTGGTGGCTGGCCGGTTGGGTGCGGCCGAGGTCACCGGTGCGGCGCTTCATGATGCGGAGGTGCTTCGCCTGGCCGAAGGGACCCGGATCATCGAAGACGCTGCGCATGATCAGGCGTTTCCGGCGCGCCGGTTTGCCCGCGTCCGTCTGGTGTTGAGAGACGGTCGGACGGTGACCTCTGAGGACACCGAGCCGCGGGGTGACGCCAATGGTCCCTTGATGCTGGAGATGGACGAGATTCGGTCCAAGTTCCACGCGCTGGCCGACCCGGTGCTGGGGGCAGAGCGGGCAACCGCGGTCGAAGACGCGATTGACGGACTGACCGAGGCCGGCTCGCTCACTCCCCTTCTGGGGTTGTTGCACGCACCAGTGTGACCACGCAACCGTGGAAGCTCAGCCGAGGGCGTCGATGTCCTCACTGGCGGGCATGGACACGATGACCTCGGTGTATTCGCAGCCTTTGAACGTGATCACGTAGCCGGGGTCGTTGTTGTACGCGGCGGCGAACTGTTTGTGCTTCTTCACGAAGGTGCCGAGCAGGATTTTGCCGGGCACGCCGGTGCCCGGGAGCCGGAGCCCTTTGACCTGTTTGCGGGCGTTGTCCACGCGTTGGACGCTGACCACCGCGGCCACCGGTTGGGTGACCTCGCGGCGCAACGCACCGAGCCGTTCCCACCTGCTCATCTCGACCGTGATTGCCGCGTCATCCACCACCAGTTGTGCCATGACTCAAACGGTAGAGGCTCAAACGGTGGCTCCGGTCCCTGCGGTCTGCCGTTCACGGCGCTCCTGCTGGCGAACCTGATTGGACTCGGCGATGTCGGCCATCAGCCAGTCGTACAACTCCAACAGGTGCGGCGACACAACGGTGCCGGCCTCGGGCTCCCCGAGGTCGGCTTCCAATCCCCGTTGCAACTCGGCCATTGCGGCGCGCAGCTCGGCTCGACTGCCCTCGGCCGCCGCTACCGCAAACCGTCGTTCGTAGCACTGCTCACATCCGGGAATGAGACTGAGTCCTCGCATCACGGCTTTGCGAGCCTGATCGATTTCGTCGACCGCCAGGGCAATGTCGGCCGCCCGGTGCACGGTCTCATCCACGAAAAAGTCCACATGAGACCGCACCGTTTGGTCGGCCCATGCATACCCAAGAGCACCGCCCCCGGTGAACGAAACGCCGCGCACCAACGCCAGGGCGTCCATCAGGTGTGCAAGTTCTGCGGTGGTGTCGGACTGCTGGTCCCGAGCCGCGTCGGCCTCGCCCACCAGCCCCACGAAGTGCTCAAAATCGGTGGTCACAGACGGCGACAACCGGTACACCCGATCGCTACCGGCGCGAGACAGATACGGATCACCCTTTGGATCTGAACCCAACCCCTTGCGCGCTCGACTCATCACGTTGGCGAATGCCTTGTCGGTGGGTGGTTCCATGCCCGGCCACACCCAGGTCTTGAGCTGATCGGCGTCGGCACCATCGCGATTGAACGCCAGACAGGTGATGACGTCGAGGGCGCGAGCGGACCGAAACTCCTGCTCGGCACGGATCACACGGACGGCGCCCAACACCTGCACCTGCGGGGCAGTGTGGTCCCGCTCCGATGGCGGCTCTGGGTCAGCCGGGTCGGATTCGGCCAGCGCCGCAATCTTCGGACCAGGCACAAAGCGGGCGGCGTCAGTGGCATGCAACAGCTCATGAATCAGACCCCACATCCCGGCGTCGGGATCGTGACGACGAGCGGTCACCCCTGCGGACTCCATGGTGACCAGACCATCACTGACATCAAGGGTCGCCTTGCGGTCACCTCCCGATGCAATGACGATGGCCCCGGCGTTCAAGAGGCGCTTCCTGACCGACTTTGGTATGGGCGTGGTGAAGATGACAACCGTTGGGGCTGGCGCATCCGGGAGTAGTGCTGCTCGATGGTGAAGCGCAGGAACGTCCGCCTCCAGCGCGCCTTCGGGTTTACCCGGTGCGCCGCCGGCGGCTTCGACCCGGGCGAGAGCGTCTTCACCCGCCGCCACAATCTGGATGCGTTCCAGCATGTTCAGCCGAATGTCCAGACCGACGCCGATCACATCCAGATCATCAGCATTGGGCGACAACGCCAGCTCAACCGCCATCGCAGTCATGAAGCGTTGAACGAGTTCGGTTGGGCCAGTCACTCCAACCGAACCAAAGTCCTCCAGGTTGATCAGCACGTCGGTTTCGGCATGCAAACTTCGCCCGAGCGTGACCAAGGTTGGCGCAGGCGCCCCCGAACAGCGGCTCTCCGGCGACCCATCGACCAGGCTTGGAATCCATCGCTTGTGCGGCTGGCCTCCATTGGTGGACCCAACAGTGACGCTGGCCTCCTCATCATCAACTTCAACGATGGTGAACGGCGCGGATACCACCGGATCCCGGGGCGTGGCAGCGGAAAGAACCATGAGGTCCTCCTGATTTTCTTCCGGAGGGGTGACCTTCGGAACCTGTGATGTCGGGACCGCTTTGCGGGCGATCGAGCCGTCAGGAGAGCTGGGGCTCTCGATAGAACTGGCATAGCTGCGAAGGGTTGCGTCGATCAGCGCCTGCCGTTCCGGGGTGCCGGCTGCGGTAAGGGTCGACAACGCCTGTCGAGCATCATCGGTGAACGGCTCGGGGATTTCCCCGGCCGGCCGAACCGCCCATTGCCACTCACGCCGTCGACGAATCGCCACGCTCAGACTTGCGGCAAACAGCCCCATGCCCACCAGGCCAACTGCCGCCGCCACCGGTTTCGAGACGAGTTCATCTTGCCCCGGCGGCCCTTCTGACTGAATCGAGCCTGATGGTCCAGGTACGGAGGATCGCGTTGGTTCAATCGCGTGATCGGAAACCTCCGGACGCGTGGGCATCTCGGCCAACGATGTCGCAGATTCTTCGAGCACGACTACCGGAGCTTCTTCGAGTACCACAATCGTCTCCGGCGCGGCGAGTACCTCCTCGGCCACCGCGACATCCTCGACGACCGCCACATCCTCGACCACCGCGACATCCTCGACCACCGCAACATCCTCGACCACCGCGACATCCTCGGCCACCGCGACATCCTCGACCACCGCGACATCCTCGACCACCGCCACATCCTCGACCACCGCCACATCCTCGACCACCGCCACGTCCTCGACTTCGAGGGTTTCGGGCGGCGACTCCGACCGCGGCATTGCCGGTAACGAGATCTCTTCTCCCGGGTAGATGAGATCAGGGTTCTCCGAGGTCAGGTCGCCGGCGTTGGCCTCGACAGTCTGGTGCCAGTGCTCTTCGACCTCTCCGGGCGTTGGCTCGCGCTCAATCTCAAGCGCAAGATCATCGGTTGCGATTGTCCACAGATTGTCCCCGGGGGCCACCACATGCGTTCGGACAACACGCCTCTCAGCACCCGCCTCCGTGGTGGCCTCGGGCACCGTCAACTCCATGCCGACCACCACCGACGTATCGCGAGGTCCGAGGGCCCCGCCACCGGGCAACAGCGCGCCGATGTTTGCGGCTCTCAGCTCCTTCCACCGACGAGTTTCGCCCAGCTGATCTTGCGCAATGGACATGAAGGTGTCGCCTCGTTGCACCCGATAGGTCTTGACAGCAGCGACAACACCGGCCGACGACTGCGGTCCGGCTTCCGGGGCGAGTTCGGATATCGCAAGCTCAGTCGGTGTTTCGACCACGGCGACGGCGTCCACCATCTCCACAACCTCGCCCCCAACGCCAACTCCTGACAGGGCGGGGGTTGCCATCGGCTGAAACGAGTGCAACGTGAGCAGCAGGCCCGCGGCCAGTTTCCGAGCGACAAACTGGGTGCCCGGCACCACAACCAGACGGGGCGCCTGCACCCGGCGCATCGCGGCAACCAGTTCGACCAGCAACGACGCCGCCACACTGAGCCAGGCCAGCCAGGCGACACCACCAAAGATTGCTCGCAAAAGCGCTGACGGCACATCCCCAGCGCGTAACCGATTTGGGAGGGCCGACCAATCCAGCTCAGGCAACTCGCTCGCGCCGAGCGCTATCAACAGCACCGGCGGGATCACCAGCAGCGCACCAATAGCGAGCGCGTACATCAACCGCACCGCTGCCGCCCACCATGCGGACCGCTTGTTCATCTTTGCTGTCCCTGATCTCATCGCTATCCGCTTCCTTCGGTCGCATTCGCCGTTGCGGCGCCGGTCACCATCCGGGCCCCGCTGACATCCAGAAAGGCCAGATTCACCTGAAGTTGAACCGTGACGCGCACTTGGGAGCCATCAACCTGCACATCTCCGCTGGCGCCAGCCAACGAGAGGTAGTTCTGTGCGCTTTGCACCACCGTTGACGGATCGGCCACGACCTCACCAGACAGTCGTAGCTGAGCATCAAGCTCTTGTGCGCCGGCCCGCGCGGCCCCTTGGGCAATGTCGGCCGCCTGGCGGCGGGCGTTGCGAATCTGGCCGCCATCGACCACGAGGGCCAGCAACAACACCGCCAGCACCATGAAGGCCGCCATAAACAACGACAGTGATCCTCGTTCCGAGGTCTTCATGATCCGCCTCGAAACCGGTCGATGACTGCAACATGTCGAGCCGACACCGCCTGCTTACCCGGCACGCCGACCAGCGCGAGATCCCGCAGGTCGACGGTGCACGTCACCTCGACCTCGACCGCCTCAAACTCGCCGAGGCGTGTAAGCGACGTAGCGACATCGAGCTGTTGGCAGAGCAATCCGCCCGCCGACAATGACTCGGTGGCACTGGACCTCGCCGCCTCATCAATGCTCGAAACCGAACCCAGCGAGGCCGCCCGAGCCGCCTCCGCCGCGGCGTCGGCAACGTCACCCGCCGCCTGAGTCACCCGCCAACCAAACGAAACCAGCAAAACTCCAACCAACAACAAGGACCCGAGCATGGCGAGCTCCAACGAGCTGGTGCCCTGCTCATCCCCGCAGCTCCGCCGCAACCGCTTCACCGATCTGCCTCCGAGATGAATCGTTCGGTCGGACCCACGACGGTGCGTCCGACCTCGGTCGGCAAACCGGGCAGGATCTGGTTGGAACGTCCCGACACCACCACGGTTGTTTCGGCGGCCCCACGCTGAACACGTATGGTCCAGCTCTCCACCGACGGCTCTCGATCGAGGACGAACGCGGCGGCATCTTGTCCGTCGGCGCTGGTGCCGTTGGCTTTTGACGCCGCTTCCAAAGCCTCCTGGGCCGCATCGTCCACCGCCTCGCTGGCTGCGAAGGTGAACGAGAAGTGGAACAACCCGAGGATCGCCACGAGCAACACGGCAAAGAGCACCGCAAACTCCAGCGACGACGCGCCAGTTTCGACCCCGCCTTTGCGGAAGCGAACCATTGTCTGAGCAGTCAGCCGAAGACCGACTAGAAGCTGGTGCCGGTATCGACGTTGGTTGGAATCTGCTGCTGGGTCTGGTCAACGTTGTTCCGCACGACCACGATCAGGGCAATGGCCATTGCCGCCACGCCCGCCACCAGCAGCGCCCATTCGAGCGTGGTGAGTCCGTCTTCGGACTCGTACCGGTCGCAGCACTCGGTACGAGCGCGGTCAATCAGGTTGGCGGTCCAGGCACCGCAAGCGATGGCCGCCGTCGCTGTTGGTGATGGTGATGGTGATGGTGATGGCTTCTGACTTTTGAAGGACATGGAGTCCTCGCTTTCTGGGTTGGGATTTCTTGGACGAATGAGGATCAACCGACTCACAAACCAACAGGTTGGGTCAGGGTGATCAGTGACCAAAGCGCGGGAGCGCCGAGATAACAGACGAACGCGAGCGCCAGGAGGACGGAAGGGAATGCCATGTTTGCGGTGGCTGCTTCGGCTTCGCTGCGAGCGTCATAGAGCTGGCGCTCACTGAGAATCTGGGCCCTGCTGGACAGCGCGTCATCCGGCGATACTCCCTGCTCTCGAGCCAACGAGATCGATGATGCAATCTGGTCAAGTTCGGTGATCGCCAGGTCCTGGCCCAGCCGGAGGAATTCCGCGCTCACGGGCGTGCCGGTCGTGTTGGAGACGTCTACGGCGTGGCGGAGCTCACCGAAAGCGGGCCCGTCACCGGCGTTGGCCGCAACCAGCAGCGCCCCTTCCACGTACATGCCGCCGGCAATGAGTGATCGCACAAGTTCCAAGTACGCGGCAAGCGCATGTTGAAACGCCCGTCGGGCGTCGGTGGCCTTTTCGCGAAGGCGTTGATCGGGATAGAAGAAACCAACGACCAGCCCGACAACCGCCCCGACGATCGGCCACCAGGGTGCAGGAGCAAAGGCGAGGAGGCGCAGCACCGCATGCATGACGATCGGGAGCAGGGCACCGAGGATTGCCCCACCGAGTTTTTGGAAGGCCAGCGACGCCTCGGTTGTGCGCATGATCCGAAGGTCAGCTGCGAGCGGCGTGAAGTCATAGCCGCCGCCGAGCAACAACGATCGGGCCCGGCGGCCAAGTTCCCACCGCACTCCCCCGCCCGTCGACGCCGAGCCGAATTGCAATGCCGGCCGTCGCGGCGCATCGAATTCGGCCAGCGCAACCGACAAGGGCACGGGCCGACGAATCGCACCGCGCACCAACAACAACAAGCCCGTCGACACCAGCAAGCCTGAAAGTGAGACAAGAACGGTGTTACTCATGAGCCGCCATCCATCACAGCTCACCCAATCGTCGGAAGTATCGCGGACGCGACTCCATGCGCATCAACGAGGCGAGCAGCCACAGGGCCATGAGAAATAGCCCGCCGATAAGAAGCATCACGGTCTGCCCAAAGACCCCGTTGTAGAAGACCAGGAACTCCTGCGCGAAGAACCGAAGTCCAATGGCCATGAACACGGTGAGACCCATGATCCCGCGTACCGAGGTGCGGACCTGAGAACGAGTGGCCGAAACCTCCAACAGAAGCCGAACGTGTGAGCGAGTCTGCTCCATCTGAATGTGCAACATGTCCGAGAGACGCGAAGAGCCGTGCCGTTCCGACAAGGCGATGGCAGCACAGACCCCGTCAGCAGTGGGACTTGCAAGATCATCTGCGAAACTGGCGACGGCGTCGCTCAGGCTCATCGTCTCGATGCGGCGGGCCAACGCTCGGGCCGGGCCCGCAATCTCGGGACCAGCATGATCGGCTGCGGCTCGGATTGCGGCGTTGACGTGGAGACCAGCACGGATAGAGCCGGTGACCTGTTCGGTCCAGGCCGCAACGGCTTCGGCCTCGGCGACGGTGCGCGCCACCTCGCGTTGCGAACCCAGTCGACCCCAGAACAGTCCGACGCCGCCGGCAACAACAATTCCCATGGCGATCCAACCGGTTGTGACCCCGACGACCAGACCGGCACCGAGCGCCAGCGCCAGCCGCTTGACCGCACCAGATTGCATATCCAACCCACGACCAGCCTTCTCCGGGGTGGGAAACAGCTGCTCCCCCGCAACGCCCATGGCCAACAGCCACATCCCAAGACCAGCCATTCCGCCCACCAACCCAATGACCAAACCCATCACTGCCCCCGGACCGACGCGGGCGACGGTGATGGCACGCCAGTCCGCCCCGACCAGGTGCCATTGACCTGCCGCAAGGTCGCCGGATCGAATCCGTGACGCGCCAGGTCTCGCCGCAGGCGATCGGTCGGAAAGATGCCAGTGGGAAGTCCTCGACCATCCCCGTGATCGCGATCCGGCCCCCAGATCTCAAGACTCTCGACCTGCCCCGACGCGCCCACGCCAACCACCTCGCGGATCGACGACACGACCCGAGCGCCACCCAGATTCTCCACGTGCACCACAAGGTCGACTGCCGCGCCGATCAGACGCAACAGCGAATCGTGGCTCACCTCATGGGGTGACATCGAGGCGTAAAGCGCGAGCCGCTCAAACGCTTCTGCGGTCGAGTTGGCGTGAATGGTGCACAGCGACCCCGGACGACCATTGCTGATGGCCAGGAGGAATGCGAAGACCTCGCCACCGCGGACCTCACCAACCACCACCCGAGACGGGTTCTGGCGCAACGATTCCTTCAGGCACATTTCCAATGTGAACGCGCCCCGGCCTTCGATGTTGGCTTCTCGGGATTCGTACTCAACCAGATCCGGATTGAGGTCCGGCCACTGGCTCAAGCCCAATTCGAAATCATCCTCGATGGTGATCAGCCGTTCGGCAGGGTCAACCTCGTTCAGCAATGCCCGGGACAGTGTCGTCTTCCCGGCACCCGTTGAGCCCACGACGATGAAGGTCTTGCGAGCCCGGACGGCGGCCCGCAGGAAGGTGAACATCGCCTGATCAACCATGCCGGCTTGCAGAAGATCGTTCAGTCGACTCAGCTCCGGCGCATGAATACGGATGGATACCGACGTTTGGCGAGTGATCGGTGACATGACTGCGTGCAGCCGCGCGCCGTTGTTGAGCCGGAGGTTCAAGGTGGGGTTGGCTTCATCAAATCGCCGAGACACGCGTCCGCCGTGGTTGGCAACGAAACGAATCTGCTCGTTGAACTCCTCTTCAGAGTTGGCCACCGGCGGAAGCGCCACCTTTTCGCCGGTCTCCCGCACCGTGCCGAAGACGGTGGTCGGGCCGTTCATCGTCACATCGGAAAAGGATGGATCCAGATGCCGTTCCCACGGGGTACCAAACGCGCTTCGAACCGCGGCCTGTCGAAGCTCGCTCTCTTCAGAAGCGGAAAGGGCGGGACGGCCTTCGACGAGCGCCGCCTCGGCGCGGCGCTTGAAAAATGTTGAGCAGACAGTTTCGGCAAAGGCTCGCCGGTCGTCCATATCCGGACTGCGCCCGGCGTCGCGTTCGTCTTCGACCCACAGCACCAGGCTGTTGCGAATCTCCGCGACCATCGACGCGTGCAACGGATGGGAGAAGCCGTGACCCGGATCCCAGATGCGCATGTCGGGGACACGTCCCACCGCGGTCATGTTGTTGCCTCGAAGTCTTCGCGGCCGAGGTCGGGCGCGGGAGGCGTCGGACGCGCCCGGCCGCTGGAAAGTTGTTGAACGAGTTTGTGCGTGGCGGTTGCCAACCCGGTGCGTTGAAGTCGCCGAGCCGACCGAGGTGCAAGCCAACCTCCCGTGCCGTTCCATCCCGCAGCCGCCTTCGGATCGTGCGGAACGTGTCCCCCCAGCGCCGCCCCTCCGTTGGACCGCGATCGGAGTTCGGCGTCAAGCTCGTCGGCGGCGAAACCGCTGGCGCCAATGGTGACAACCACGATGGGAACGGCAAGCGAGACAAGGTCCGGCAAGCGCCGAAAGAGGGGCTCGAGTCCTTCGAAGTTGGGGCGAACAGCCACCACTATCGCGTCAAGACCGGCGGCCAGTCCGAATGATGAGGTGCCGGGCCGGAGGCGTCCGATGTCACACAGGACATCGGTGTCGCCCATGGCCTCGCAGAGCGCCGGCAGTCGCTCAATCAGTTCCACATTGGCCCGCTCCGCCAGCGCCGGAGCGCCCGAGCCGACGATGACGTCGAAGCCGAACGGCATAAGTTGGGTGTGACGCCGCACCGCCTCTTCGTCAACGCGGTGGCGACAGTCCGCCAACATCTGCACCACTGTTGGTTCCGCTTTGAGCGTCGACGGGAACCGGGTGGCGAGACTTGCACCGTCTGCGTCCAACTCCAACAGCAGACGACGCCGGTGTGGCCAGAGCGCGCCGCTGACGACGGCAAGAGTGGTGGCTCCGGGCGAGCCCTTCACTGATCCGAATCCGACGATCATGATGGCACTCGCACAAGTCGGAGTTCGTTGGCTTGTGCGGCTTCGGAGACCGGAACGACCCGATCCTCGACAACCACGAGCGAGACAAAGTACGAGCCGTCGCCGCGGACCACCGACCGGACGGTGACGTTGCTCGCTACCACGGTTGACTCTCCGCTCCCGTTGGCCGACGCCCGAAGCACGTCCACAACATCGGCGGGCGCAAGTTCCAATGTGGGCATCGGTCCGGCGGTGAGGACCACGCCAAGCTCGCGATGGCCGGCTGGCAACGATGGGGCGACAGCCACGCTGTTTGGCGTGACAAGAGAACGGGCTGGCATGTCTGCCACCGCCAGGCGGCCGACAATTGATGAGGCATCGCTCCACGCCACCGCCGCAACGTCGATGGTGGTGGCGATCTCCGCCTGAACGAGATCTGCGCCCGTGAGCACCTGACCCCGAGGCACGTCATTGGCCAGCAGGACAACCGACCGGGACTGTTCACCTCCCGCCAGCCACAAGAACACAAGCGCCCCAAGCGCAACCATCAGTGCGCCCGCCGCCATCTCCGGAATCCGGCGGCGTTTGAACGACGGTGCCGGCAACGTGAACGGTTGCGGCGGTCTGGCCGCAGGCGGTGGTGGGGTGACCGCAGGATCAGCTTCAGCAGCCCGGCGGCGTCTCAGCACCGACGCCATGCGCGCCTCAAAAATACATGGACCGCGTTGGCGCCCCGACTACCCATGGCTCTGTCCCCACTCCGGATGCGGTTCGCCACGATCTCCCCCGAGATCTCCCAGCCGGGTGCGGCAAAGGTAGACCCGTCGGGCGGGCTCTGTCTATTGCGGTACACCCACATCCTGCGTATTTACCCTATTCTGCAGACGTTCAGAATGAGTGATGTTTCCACCCTTTTCATACCTTGTCAAGTGCAGGCGGGCGTCGAGTTGCGACATGTCGGTCGGATCCGAGGTGAGGATGAAGGTGCCCAGAGCCGAGAGTTCACGCGCTCGCCGTCGATATTGATCGTCGTCTTACGGGCCATACCGGTATGGCACAGTTGCGGGTGGAACAACACCCCGGCCGACGTGCACTGTCGGCCGGGGCACTCCGTCAGCTACTCAGCCGCACCAGGGCGACGGCGGTTGGACACGCCGACAGTTGCGGCACCGGCAAGGACCAGGCCCAACCCGGCGATGGCAAACTCCCAACTGTCGGCGCCCGTGAACGCCAAGGTCACCGGCGCCGAGCCAAATGATGCCGCTCCGGTGTCCGCGGAAGCCTGCACCGGCACCGTGTACGTCACCGGGGTAACAGCGACCGCAGTTGGTGCAGGTGCTGCAGTTGGTGCGGGTGTGGGTGCTGCGGCCGGTGCGGTCACCGCCGCCTGCACGACGAAGTCAATGGTGCGGGACACTCGCGCCCCACTCTCGTACTCCGAAACAATGGTCACCTTGTCGGTGCCCACCCAATCCTCACACGGCGTGTAGACCAGCTGGCAGTCGCCGTCGGCGGTCCGCCCCATGCTGAGAACCCCGTGCAGATCGGGCGCATCAAAGCTCCAGGTCACCGGTGCCTCACCGTCACCGGGACCAGCAAGGGTGAAGCTCACCGACCCGTTCTCGGTCAGCGTGATGGAGTCCGGCACGTTGGTCACCCGGGCGCCCAACACCGATCCACCGGCGTCACGAATGTCCTGCTTGATCGCTTCCACCGTGCCGGCGTCAGCGGTCCGCACGGTGCGAGCATCAGCCGACGCCGTCCGAGCCGCATCCACCGCTGCTGCTTTGGTAGCCACCGTTGCCGAAACTGCGTCGAGGCTCTGGGCCGCATTGGCCAGCAGTCCCTGCGCGCTCTCCAGGTCAGCGGTCGCCCCAGCCACCGCGTCCGACGCCGATGCCATTGCGCCACGGGCCGAAGCGATTTGGACCTGCGTTTCCGCTTTCGCTGCGTCAATCTGGGCCGCGTCGGCGGTCAAGTCCGCTTGATTCGGAACCGCCGTTCGGACCGCCTCCACCGCCTGAGTAAGCGAAGCGGCAGCGGACGAAGCCGCATCGGCAGCCACGGTGCTGAGACGGTCGGCATCGACCACGGCTTGTTGGGCACGTACCGCTGCCGCTTCGGCCGAAGCCAGCGTGCGGGCGGAAGCGTCCGCCACGGCCTCGCTGCGGTCGACCACCTGCTCCGCATCGGCCAGGGACGCTGATGCGGTTACAACGTTCTTTGCGGTGGCGAGGGACTTCTGCTCCGCCGCTTCCAAGCTTCGCGATGCGTCGCCCAATTGGACCCCGGCTTCCGCGGTCCGAGCAGTCGCCGACTCTTTGCTGGCGACGGCGGCCGTGAACGCCTGGCCTGCGGCGTCCGCGTCTGCGGCCAATCGTGTGCTGTCCGCCTCGGCGCCATCCAACGCGGCCTTCGTGGCGGCCAGGGAATCCGCAGCGGTCGCCAGTGACTCGGCAGTGGCCGACAACGCCGCCCGGGCGGTGTCGATCCCGACGGCGGCTTTGGCCAGCGACGCCGCAGCCGTAGTCTCGGTTGCGGCGGCGGCCGCCATCTGCGCGTCCGCCGCTTCGCCGGCCGCAACGGCGCTGGCCTTGCTGGCGGCAAGTGCAGCCTGAGCCGAAGCCACCGTCGACGATTGAGTTGCGACCGAGGCCGTCAGACCGGACACCACACCGGTTGACGCCCTGGCCTTCTCCGCTGCGGCAGCGTGCAGTGCGGTCTTCTCTGCGACCGAAAGGGCCGCAGCATCAGCAGCGGAGCGGGCTCCCCAACCGCCGTGGACACCGCAGCAATCTTCTGGCCTGCTGCATCCAGCGCACTCTGCGCGCTGGCCACCTGTGCCTGCGCCGCCTCCAGACCTTTCACCGTCGAATCAGCCTGGCCGGATGCCGCGGTCAACTCCGTCTGCGCGGTCTCGACTGCGGCTGCCTTGAGCGCCACCGTCCGGGTCTGGGCCTTCTGCGAAGCAGAAGCGTCCGCCAGTGTTGCTGCGGCGGCCTGCTGGCGAACCAGCGCGGCTTTGGAGGCCGCGTCGGCGGCCTTGACTGCTTCTCCAGCCGACACCAGATTGACCTGCACCAGCTCAACCTGATCGGCGTGGACGTCCCGATCAGCGACCGCATTGTCTCGCTCGGCGGCCGCCGCTTTGGCCAGGCCCGTGGCGGTTTCCACCGCGCCCTGCGCCGAGGTCAGCGATTGCGTTGCGTTGTCGGCGGCCAGGCGGATGCTGTCCGCACTGACCTCCTTGATTCCCAACGATGCGGCGCCAGCCCGGATGCGCTCGCTGGCCGCTTCCCCTGCGGCTTCCTGCCCGGCGAGAGCCAGCTTGGCGGCATCGGACGCCGCAACTGCCGCGTCATATTCGACCAGAGCCGCTTCGGCCTGATCAAGTTTGGCCAGCGTGGCACCGACCAGGTTGCGGTCAACCTTGCGGTCGCCGAATTCACGCTGTTGCAGAGCGGCAATCTGCGTGGCGAACTCCTGGGCCGCCTTCTTTTCACCCTGCTGTTCGGCCGCCAGTTGCTGGGCCGCCAATCCGTCGATCTGATCCAACACCGACAGATCAGCAAGCGCCTGGGTCCGCATCTCCGCCAGTGCCCCCCGATCCTTGACGAACTGGCCGACGGTCTTGCCGAGGGTGGCGATGGTGCCATCGGCCGCTTTGATCTGCGCGTTCAGTGCAGCAATTTCGCCATTGGCCCGGTCGGCCTCGGCCCGGTCCACCAGCAGCTGATCGGTGACCCCCTTCTGATTCTGCGCACCGGCAAGCAGCGCTTGCGCATCGGCCAATCTGGTCTGGGCAGCCGTGGCGGCCAGATCCGCTTTGGACGCCAGCGCCAGTGCACTCTGGTACGACTTCTCCGCGGCGCCCCCTTCGGCCTTCAACGCGGCCAACGATGCGGTGGCGGATGCGACGGCTCGTTTGGCAGCAACACCGGCCTCAGCGGCGACCTGCTGTTCGGCCTCGGCGTTTGCCACGGCGGACGTGGCGAGGGTCAGTGATGCGTTGGCTTTGTCGAGGTCGGCCAATGTGGCGGCTACCGCGACTGCTGCAGTCTCCCGCTCACCGGCTTGGCCGGCGTTGGCCTTCTCCAAGGCAGCCAACTGGTCGATGGCATCAACCAATGCGTCGCGGGCCGGAGCAAGTTCCTGGGCGGCAACGGCTTCGGCGGCCAACTGGTCAGCAACATTGTCCTCGGCGTCAGCAAGCTCGCCAAAGGCGGCCGCCAGTGCGTCACTGGCAACGGCCTCGGTCTCTGCGTCTTCGCCAGCCTGCTCTTCGGCGGCGGCCAATGCGTCAGCCAGCGCACGCCATTGGTTTTCTTCGTCAGCCAGCGCGACCTCATCCTCGGCTGCCGAATCGGCAATCGCATCCGCTTCTTCCTGCGCCTGCTCCGCGGCCTCAACCAGCGACTCGGCATTGGACGCCTGCTCGCGGGCCTTGTCCACTGCGGCTTCCGCGTCGAGAACATCTTCGGCGGCCTCGTCATGGGACTCTTCGGCCGAATCGTGATCCGCGGTCGCCTGGTCGACGGCCTCTGCAGCTTCGGTCGCCGCCACCAGCGCATCAGCCAGCGCGGTCGCGACATCGGCCTCACCACGTTCAGCCGCCACAACCTCGGACGCGGCCGCGACCTCTCCTTCTTCGGCGACGCTCAAGGCATTGGCCCGGTCAGTGACTTCACCGTCGGCGGCGTCCACCGCCAACTCGGCCGCTTCAACCGCCTGAAGCGCGTCAGCCAGATTGGCGACCCGTCGTTCGGTCACCGCGCGTGCCTCCTCGACGATGGCGTCGGCCTCGCCCACGTCAGCTTGCGCGGCGGCCTCGGCATCGTCAGCGTCCTCCGTGGCCGCATCCAACCGGGCCTGCGCAGTGGCTGCGTCAACGTCGGCATTCTCGGCGGCTCCCGCGGCTTCCTGCGCCGCCTCCAGGAGACGGAGCTCTTCTTGGGCGCTGTCGACGTCTTCGGTGGCCGTCTCGGCCGCCCGGTTGCTGGCGGCAAAGGCCGCAAGCAGCACCCGCTCAGCTTCTTTGGATTCTTCGTGGGCCTGGGTGGCTTCTCTGACGGCCGTCTCGGCGCGAGCCAAATCCTCGGTGGCTGCGGCCTCAGATTTCTCCGCGCCCTCGGCGGCCTCGGCTGATTCGGCGAGGGTCTGCTGTGCGGCCTCGAGTCGCTTCCCCAGAACCTGCAGTCGTTGCTCGGCGGCTTCGGCGGCGGCGGTTGCTGCGACCGCCGCGTCGTACCCCGCGTTCAGGTCACCGGCGACACAGATGCCGGAGTCGGGCCCGGTCTCCGCACTGGCGGGAGCAGCAATCCCGGCCACCGAGAAGATCGATCCGGCCACCGAGGCCCCGGCCACCGTCGCCACGGTCTTCATCTTCGTCCGCTTCGAGGCCACTGGGGCCGGCCGCGACTGCACTGTTTCGCCTGTCATTGCTGTTCTCTCTCCGATTGATCCTGGGCGCATTCCAAGCGCCGTCCGGTAAGGAATCGGTGACAGAACCAACGAGCGAGATAGGTCGATGACGCCAAATCGCCAGCCGATGGGTGGCTACTCGAGAGCCAGATTGACCAGTTGTGATGGCCGAGGCTCAAGTCGCCACGACCGAGACAGCCGAAACGGTCAGGTCACCCGAACGCCGCAACGACCGTCGTCAAGGGCGGTGGCCGGTTGAACACAGGCCATGGGCGCCGGCAGGTAGCACTTCGAACCGACCGCAACCGCATCCGTGGGGCATTGCGATGTCCCCCCGGTCTCCAGAGGCCGGGTCTCGGTGCAGGTTTGACCGTCGCTCGAAATGGATCCAACCGAGCAGGCGAAGTCGGCCGCATGAACCTTGACACACACCGGCTCTGCCGATGTCACCGGCGAGAGGTCGCTGCGTGGTCTGGTCTCAGTTCCCGCAGGGCAGCTCAACCCGCCGGGGGCCAGATCAACCGGTTGCTTGCACCCATTCCCAACCGGAACCGGATCAAGGTTTCCGCAATCACCGGCGATGTTGGTGAAGCAGTCCTCGGCGAAATCGATGGTCTCATCCGTGGCGACACAGACCAGGACCGTCTGCGGCGCCCCGGCCGCCACCAGACAACCACCGGCTTGGGCCGACGGTGTACCGCCGTTGGGGCAGCTCAACGTGGCGGGCTCATCGCGGCCACATTCGTCCAGACCGGTATCGACGTTGCCGACCACGTACCAGCCGGTGGGGCAGGTGATGGGCACCGAGGTGGTGGCCGACGGCTGACGCCACTCGCACTGCGGGCTGATGAGCGTTCCACCATCGGGGCACGACTCAACCGCAAAGTCCAAGCTTGAGCACTGGCCATTCAGCATTGGCAGGTCCGGAGACGGACACATGACCTCCTGGCTGACGTCGCCCAACAGGCGGCATCCGGATCCGAACGGAATACTGCCGGCGGTGCTGCACGTGAAGGGCACGATCTGATAGCACTCGCTGCCGTCGAGCACAACGTTGTTGCTACCAACCGGGCAGGTTTCGGTTCCGCCCGCAATGCCAGCCACCTCTTCCAGGCACTCGGCCGCAGTGGAGTTGAAAATGCCAACCGCACAGCTTCCAGTCGTTGGAGACAATCGGAAGCACTCACCGCGGTCGTCGGTGAGAACGAAGGGCGCCTCGCACCCGGCTTCACCCGGAAGACGGGCCACCTCGTCGCCGCATTGACCGGATGGGAGTTCGGTCAAATTGTTTCCGCAGACCGCAGGCACGACCTGATAGCACTCGTCTTGCTGCCAGACATTGCCTTGTGACGTGCAGGCAAACGAGTCCGGTGTGGCCGCAACCGGCGTGGCGGTCGGTGTCACCGTCGCCGTCGGTTCCGACGTGGGAGTTGCGGTCGGCAGCGGCGGAACCGGCGCCGGCGTGGTTGCGGGCGCTGGCGTGGACGTGGGGGCCGTGGTTGAGGTCGGGGACGGGGCCGGGGCTTGGGTGGCGATCGCGGTCGCTTCCGGAGCCGCAGTTGGAACCGGCGTCGCCGTTGATGGCGGCGTGGCCGAAGGCTCGACGGGCACTTCGGTGGAGTCAGTCGGGACTTCGGTCGACTCGGACGCCACATCCACCTGAGTGGTTTCCGGGGATCGGAGCAGCATGGCGCTCACCCCGACGACCACCAGCAGCAACGCCGCGACCGCGGCCAGAAGACCGGCTCGTCGCTTGAGGGGCGCCGCCGGGGCGGCCGGGGTCAGCGCCACAACTTCGGCGATCTCGGAATCCAAACCGTCGCTGACGGTGGCTCCGGTGGCGCCGGTGGCGCTGGTGGCGCCGGTGCTCAGCTCGTCTCGAAGCACATGGCCGTACTCCTCAAGTCGGGAAAGAAGCTCGTCGTCGTGATGGTTGTGGTCGTTCATTTTTCGACTCCAAGGTCGGTGCGTAGTTGGGCGAGACCGCGATGCACGCGGTTGCGGACGGTGTGCAGTGGCACGTCAAGAAGTTCTGCCACTTCGGCATAGGTCCACTGGAGGCAGTGGACAAGGATGATGGGCGTGCGGGCCTCGGGCTTCAGTCCGGACAAGGCCCGGGGCAGGCCGGGTTCGGTCCAGGGCTGCTGGTCGCTGGCGGCGGAAACCGCACGACGTTCATCGGGAAAGCTGACCCGCTCCCGCTTCCACCGGAAGAACCGCCGGGACTTGCTCTGCCCCACGCGGAACAGGTAGCCGACCGGGTTCTCCATGGCCTCGAGTTCTTCGCGGTGCTCCCACGCCCAGGCCATCGACTCCGCGGTGATGTCAGGACCAACGTCACGACCGAAACGCGCCAGAAACGCGGCCGAAAGTCGCTCCTCAACGACGGCAAGGTCAAGCGAACCGGCGGGCGTGAACATGGGTACCACATTGGTCGCAATTGCTCTCATGCCCGGTTAGACCGTTGTCGGGCATGGTTGTCTCAATCTTTTCCGAGAAAATTCAGACGTCTATTCAGACGTTGTAGCTGTTGGAGGTGGCCGCCCCGCCGGTGTTGGCCCAGTCGGTGTGGAACCATTCGCCCCGCGGTTTGTCCACCCGTTCATAGGTGTGCGCGCCGAAGTAGTCACGCAGCGCCTGGATCATGTTGGCGGTGCCCCGCTTCTGCCGGAACGCGTCATAGAAGGCCAACGCCGACGACATGGCCGGCACGGCCAACCCCGCTTCGGCCGCGGCAGCAATCACGGTCCGCAATCCGGTGTGGGTCCGGTTGATGGCGTCCACAAAGAACTGGTCCAACAGCAAGTTGGCCAGGTCCGGATCACTGCGATACGCGGCGGTGATGTCGTTCAGGAACTTCGCCCGGATAATGCAGCCTTCACGCCACACGCTGGCCACCAAACCCAGGTCAAGTCCCCATTCCTGTTCGGCTGATGTATCCGCCAGCAGCATGAAGCCCTGGGTGTAGCTCACGATCTTGGCGGCATACACCGCGTCCCGCAACAGGTCCGGTGTCAGCCCGGCCACCCGGGAGCCGGCATCTTCGGGACCGGCCAGCAGCTCACTGGCCCGGGCCCGCAGATCCACAAAGGACGAGACCATCCGGGCCCCCACCGCTTCGGCCACCAGCATCACGGGTTGTCCCGACTCCATGGCGTCGATCACGGTCCACTTGCCGGTCCCCTTCTGTTGCGCTGCGTCCAGAATCAGATCGATGGTCCACTGGCCGTCGTCCTCCCGGGTCTGGAAGATCTCCGCGGAAATGTCCACCAGGTAGGACTGCAACTCGGTGGCTCGCCATGATTGAAACACGTCGCCGATTGCAGCGTTGTCCAATCCCATGGCACCCATCACGCCGTAGGACTCCGCCAGCACCTGCATGTCGCCGTACTCAATACCGTTGTGCACCATCTTCACAAAGTGGCCGGCGCCGCGCGGCCCCATCCACCCCGTGCACGGTTGGCCGTCTTCGGCATCGGCGGCAACCGCTTCGAACATCTCCCTGATGTGCGGCCAGGCGCCGGCGGATCCTCCCGGCATGATTGAAGGTCCGTGGCGGGCACCCTCTTCGCCGCCGGACACGCCCGAACCCACATACAGGAGACCGGCATCTTCCACAGTCCTTTGACGGCGGTCGGTGTCGCGCCACTCGGAGTTGCCGCCGTCGATGATGATGTCGCCGGGTTCCAAAACCTCCAGCAGGCCGTTGATCACCGCATCCACCGGGGCCCCGGCCTTCACCAGAATCATCACCCGCCGAGGTCGCTTGAGCGCGGCCGCCAACTCTTCCAACGAGTTTGCCTGCACCAGGGTGGCGTCGGGATTTCGGGCGATGAAGTCATCGGTCACGCTGGTGGTGCGATTGTTCACCGCCACCGTGTACCCGTGGTCAACCATGTTGAGTACCAGGTTCTGGCCCATCACGGCCAGCCCGACCATTCCAATATCTGCTGAGCCATTGTCTGCTGAAGGCGAGGTTGTCATGCCCTGAGTGTGGCAGAGCATGACAACCACGCGTCGGGCCTTTCAGGAACCCCGAACTCAACCGCCCTTGTAGTTCAGGATTGTCTCCAGGCGGTGTTCCACCTGAACCAGATCCTGCTGGGCTGCCATGACTTCCCCAATGTCGTTGTACGCATCAGGGTGTTCATCAAGCAGCGCGGCGGCGTCGTTGTTCCAGGCAATCCCGTCCATCGCCTCAATCAGTGACTCCTCACTCAGCTGCTTGCGCGCCGCGGTCCGAGACAACCGCCGTCCTGCCCCATGCGACGCCGACCGGTACGAATCGGGGTTGCCCAAACCGGACACGATGAACGAACCGGTCGCCATCGAACCCGGAATGATGCCCCACCGACCTTGCGATGCATCGATGGCGCCCTTTCGCGTCACCCACATCTGCCGACCGTGATGCTCTTCGCACGACGCATAGTTGTGGTGGCACTGGATCTGCTCACCGTCCGCGATGAACCCGGCGTGCTCGGTCACCCGGTGCAGAACATCGATGACGGCCAGCATCATCTGCGCGCGGTTCTCAAGCGCGTAATCCTGAGCCCACAGCATTCCAGTGATGTACTCCTCGAACGCCTCGGTGCCTTCGACGAAATGCGCCAGATCCGGATCTTCCAACGGCGCCTCAAGCGCCTTCTTCATGGCGTTCCGAGCGCGGCCGATGTGCTGCTGCGCAAAAAGGTTGCCCGGGCCCCGAGAACCGGAGTGCAACACAATCCACACGCGATCGTCGTCGTCGACGGTCAACTCCACGAAGTGGTTTCCACCACCGAGGGTGCCGAACTGCGCAGCAATCTTCTTGGCGTTGAAACGGTCGGTCTCCACCGGCGGCGCGTTGCGGATCAACCGGTCCAGCTTCCTGGACCGCACCGGATCTTCGCCGTGCGAACCGGCCGACCGATTGCCCCGGCGCGGCTGACCCGACGGCACCGCCTTGGCGATACCGGCGTGGATCTTTGACAGCTTGGCGTCCACCTGGTCCCGGGTGAACACGGTCCTCTGGGCGACCATGCCGCAGCCGATGTCCACGCCAACGGCCGCCGGAATGATCGATGATTCCGTTGCGACAACTGAGCCGACCGTGGCGCCGATACCCAGGTGCGCGTCCGCCATCAGCGCCAGCGGCTTGTGCACGAAGTCAAGCGACGCGGTGCGATGCGCCTGGGCCATCGTCTTCTCATCAAGGTCGGTCGCCCACGACAGAACGTTGTTGTCTCGAGTCTTCATGTGACACCCCCTGGTGTCGGTGGTTGCGGGTTTGTGAGCCGCTCATGCAACACCGAATTGGCGGACGCGTCAATCGAATTAACCCCGGAGGCACCCGCCTACACTTGCACGCATGACCTTTCACGAACTCACGATGGAGTCGATCTCGGGTGAGACCGTCGACTTCTCCGCTTACGAAGGCCAGCACTGCCTGGTTGTCAACGTCGCCAGTCGTTGAGGCGCCACGCCTCAGTACGCAGGTCTGCGTACGCTTCACAATGACACGGACGGCCTCACTGTTCTGGGGGTGCCGTGCAATCAGTTTGGCGATCAGGAACCCGGCACCAACGCCGAGATTCTTGAGTTCGCCACCTCCACCTATGACGTGAACTTTCCGATGTTCGCCAAGACGGACGTGAACGGCGAGACCGAATCGCCGCTTTATACCCACCTCAAAGCAGGCCAGCCCGGCGACATCGGCTGGAACTTTGAGAAGTTCCTGGTTGACCCTGCCGGTACGGTCGTTGCCCGCTGGGGCACGGGTGACACCCCGGAAGATATTGGCGCCGCACTGCCCGACCTGATGAGCTGATGAGCTGATGAGCTGAATGAAGTTCTCCGCCAACCTTGGTTTCCTGTGGCTCAAGCTGGCAACGTCCGGACCGAGATGACCGACAAGATGCCCTCCGTCGGCCTCGGCTAGAAACCGAAAAGAATTGTGAAAGGTTGGCGCGCCCGGCGACACACACCGGGTGTGAAGACCGAACTCCAGGAGCCCACCACCGCCAGCCACAATTGGCGCGTTGAACGATTCCGTGCGTTGTATGACGTCAACTACGACGACCTCTGGCGGTACTGCCTTCGGCGCTCGGCCTCTCCGGCGGCCGCAGAAGATGCGCTCAGCGAAACCATGGCGGTTGCGTGGCGAAAGCTTGAGGATGTGCCAACCGGCGCCGGCGCTCGACCGTGGCTCTATGGCATTGCCCGCAACCAGCTTCGTAACGATTGGCGCAAAGGTAAACGGGCCGACGCGCTGGTGAAGCGGGTTGGCCACAACACCGCGGAGACCGCCGCTGAGGATCCGGCGGTTCTCGCCACCGATGACAGCCCGCGCATTCTTGCCGCCCTGCGCCGCCTCAAAGACAGCGATCAGGAACTTTTGCGTCTTGCCGCGTGGGAAGAACTCCCGCACGCCCAGATTGCCGAACTGCTCGGCTGCTCCGAGAACGCCGTCAACATCCGCCTCCACCGAGCTCGCGACCGCCTGACCAGAGAGCTCCAGAAGAAAGACCGAAAGATCTCCTCCCCCAACGACAGGTTGCTCACATCAGACCTCAACCAGAAAGGAAAGCAGTCATGAACGAATCAACCGAAGACGCAATCTCGCCCATCTCGCTCGATGAACTCAGAGCCGCCAACCCCTTTCCGGCGGATGGATCTGCCCCGCAACCAATCACGAGCCAGTCGGCTCTGTTCGAGGAGATCATCATGCACAAGTACCAGCCCGACGGCGTTGCCGCCGATGCCCCTGTCGCTCAGACCAGTTGGTGGAAGCGCCGGATGTTCATTCCGGTCATGGCCGCCTTCATGGCCCTCGTTGGCTTCGGAGCCATCGTCGGCATTGGCGCCCTTGGCGCCGCGCCGTCGGCCATTGCCACCATCTCCACGGCGTCGGAGAACACTGCCGCGATGGACTCAGGAGCCGTCACCATCACCATCGACCTTCGGGAGATGGACGGCGAGGTGGAAGATGCCCAGGTTGTCCTGGGCTACCGCTATGACTTCGAAAACTACGAGGTCAGGTGGGCGGTCTCCGGCGGCCCCGACTCGGTACCGGGGCCCACAACCCACATTCAGCACAAAGGCATCCTCTACGAACAGGTTGGCGACGACCCCACGTTCCGCGCGGTTCCGTTCGCCGAGGTCGACCTACTGAAGGAGTTTGGTCTGGATCGAACATCAGTCACCGTTGACGCTCTCGTACCTCTACTTGAGGCTTCCGAGGACTTCGGTGAGGTTGCGCCCACCGATGCAGCCGATGGCGTCCGCCAATTCCGCGGCACCATCGCCACCGAAGACCTTGTCGCTATCGAGGCGGACCAACGACCAGCGGGTCTGTCCCTGTTCGCCAGCGACGACCTTGACGGACTCCCCACCACCATGGTCCTTGATGCGGTGCTGCAGGACGGCCTGCTGCACACCTTCACTCTCAATGCCAACGGCGACACGCCCAACGGACGCGCCGACTTCACCATCACCACCGAGTACCGCAACTTCGGCGAACCTCAGAACATCGAGGCGCCGGCCGAGTTCGAGCAGCCCGAGGTCATCGGCGAATTGCTCGAATTGAGCGCCGATGAACAGCGCGTCTTCGACGAATATTTGGCCATCGTCGAGGAACTGGAGGCCCGTCGCCCCGGCTTGTGCGCCAATCTGGCGCCGTTTGGCGAAATCACCGACATGACCCAGGCCGTCGAAGACTTTGAGGCCTGGGTGCAGTGCTTTGTGGACAACGACGAACCGCAGATGGCCTCCGCCACCCTGAGCAATCCCGGCTATGAGATGTTCACCGGGCCCGATGCCGCCCAGCAGGCTGCCGAGTCCGATGCTCGGGCCGCGTTGCTTGCCACGTTGCAACAGGACCTGGACGAACGCCGACCCGGCCTGTGCGACGAGAAGCGCCCAACCTTGTCCACGGACGAGAACGGCAACATTGCCGACGGCGAGCCCGACTTCGAACCTTGGTTTCAGTGCTTCATCGATGCGGGCGAACCGGAGTACGCCGAGGCAGTGAGAGGCAACCGGTAGCCGACGGTCAGCCGCTGACAATCAGTCTTTGATCATCGCCTTCCACAGCGTCCGATAGTTGGGCCACATCAGCTCGTCAGTGGCGTAGCCGTCTTCGATCATGATCTGCCGAAGCTTGGGCAGGTTCCGAAACGGCACGCCGCTGTCGACGTGATGGGCCAGGTGGTAGCCAACGTTGTACGGGGCAAAGGTCGCTCGGGCCCAGAAGCCCTGCGCCACGAAATGGCTGGTGATCCGGCGGTCCGGACTGCGGGTCATGCCGCCGTGTTCGGCGATGGAGCGAAGACGATTCACCACCTGATACCAGGTCATGTACGGCAGCACCCACATGAAGACATAGAGCCACGGGTGACCGAACGCCCAGAACGCGGACAACACCAGCAGCTGACCGGCGAAGAACCGCAAACTCATGGCCAGGTATTTGGGTTTCAGCAGTCCAGTGAAGCGCGGCTTCACAATGCGCCATCCGGACACGCCGGTGGCATCACGTCGCAGCTTGCGTCGCATTGATGCCTTCTTGATGGGGTAGAAGCTGTAGAGCAGGAAGTCCGGTTCTTTGCGTCCAAACTCGTCACGGTGGTGATTCACGTGGCTGCGCCTGTAGCCGTGGGTCCCGGTGCCCAACGCCACCCAACCGCAGAAGTTGATCCCGACAATGTCGTTGACCCGGCGGTTGGAGAACAGAAGCCGATGGGCAGCTTCGTGATGCAGGATGTAGAAGCGCAACTGCAGGCTCGCCATGACCGGGACTGCGAGCACCACCGCCAGCCAGTGATCGATGCGGGCCACCAACCACACCGCGGCGGCGACCTGCACCAGGATCAGGAGGAAGGCGCCCGCGTTTGCGACATTGTCAATCTGGCGAAGTTCATCCCGGAGATGGCGCCTGGGGCGGCCGTCCGGACGCAGACGGTCAGACCCGGCAAAGTCGGTGACGGTCGCCGGCACCATGCCGCCGGTCATGGTGGCCAGGAGCTCTTCGTGACTTGGTTGCTGTCGAGGTTCGGTCGTTGTCATGTGCGTGCCTGGTGTTCGACTTCCGTGCCCTCAACTGTACGGGATAGGTTTCGCGGCGTGGGCACCGGACGACTCTTCCGCTTCACCGATGACGGGTGGCAGCCGCGTGGCGATCCGCTTCCCCCGTTCGCCCATGCGCCACCTGACCCCGGTCGCCCTCTGGCCCCCTGGGTCCTGCCTCGGGAACTCGACCCGCAGCAATGGGACGTCGTCGTGGTGGACGAACAGGTGCACCAGCTTATGGTCCCTCTGGGCGCCGACGATGACGCCGTGCAGGCCTTGTGGCACCAAACAACGGCGCTCCACACCGCCGCCGAGGCCCGAGAGTGGTTTGCCCAAATCACCGTTTGGCTGGGCCGCCGGGTGGAGCCGGGACGACCATGGCCCGAGCCCCAATAGGCCCGCAGCCGGCGCGCCCTGTGGGTGAACGCACCCGACGGGGAGTTCTCCCTATTGTTGGATGCCACCGAGTCGGTCAGAGTGGGCTCACGGAAATGGAAACGGTTCAGCGTGATACCTCCCCACGTTGGTCCAGAGAGTTCGTCACAACTCCCTTCGTGGCGGAATCTTCCAACAACAGCGTGCGTGTGTCCTGCGAATGGCAGACCGCACGCTGTTGTGCGTTTTGGGTGGGCCTTTGGGTGTGCTGGTCACCGGGCGTCGTGAGCTTGTATCCAACTGCTTAATTCCTGGTGCGAGCGCACCCGCAACCGCAACGGCATGCGCTTGGATGACATGGTGACCGCCTTCTCTTTCCGAACGCTTCTCGCTGCGCTGCTCACGGTGACGCTTGCCGCCACCGCATGCCGCTCAGCCTCGTCCGATTTGGCTGATGCGGCTGACGTAGGGGCCGCCACAGCCATTTCGGCCGAACCAACCTCTCCACCTTTCGTCGTGGACGCCGCCGCCCTGCCGGTGGGTATCGAAGCGGACTTCGGGCCCGCACCTGCGGTTCCCCGCGGCCAACTCACCCCCGAGGTTGCGGGCTGGCTGGACACCGCATTCGGCGACAACCTCCGGGAGGGACGCTTTGGCGTTGATGAGCTGGAAGCCATTCGCCAGTTGGGTCGCAGCGAAGATCCCCGCATCGCCTGGCTGGTCAGCGACCTCCTTCGATTTGCGCAGGGCATGGACCTCCGGGACACGCTTGTCCAAGCGGGCCGCGACGCCACCGACAGTCCCATCGATCCGCTCAGCCCGTGGCTTGACCTCACTGACCGGTTGATTGCCTGGGACATCCCCGCCCCGCCGGACTACATCACCTGGAAGCGGAACATCTACTCGGTGATCGTGCCCGAATGGGAACCGCTCTTTGACGATACGGCGACCAAGATCGACTGGCGCCACGTCTCGTGGGGCGGGGTCGGAATAGACGATCGCGAGTTTGACAGCGACGACCAGTACAACCCGCTGTGCCGATGCATTGCCGCCGCCGACAACCCTGACGTCACCGACTCCGCCGGAGCCGCATGGCTCGACGACGACGACGTGATCTTCGGCATCACCTTGAACGGCGAATCCCGCGCCTATCCCCGCAGCACCATGGAAGTCCGGGAGATGGTCAACGACACCCTTGGCGGCCGCGACCTGGGCATCCCCTACTGCACGCTGTGCGGATCTGCGCAGGCCTACTTCACCGATGATGTTCCCGACGGCGTCGACCGCCCCATCCTGCGGACCTCCGGCCTGTTGAGCAGATCCAACAAAGTCATGTACGACCTCAACACCCAATCGGTCTTCGACACATTCCTTGGCACCGCCGTCACCGGTCCGCTGGCTGATATTGGGATGACGCTGAGTCAAGCCAGCGTGCTCACCACCACCTGGGCCGAATGGCGCGACGCCCACCCCGATACCACCGTGCTGGCCGAAGGTCTGGCCCTGGGCCGGGACCCGGACTTCCGCCACAACCGCGACGCCAACGGCCCCATCTTCCCGGTGGGTGACGTGGACCCCCGGCTCGGCGTGCAGGAAGACATTGTCGGCGTGATCACCCCATCGGGAACCCCGCTGGCGTTTCACTCCTCGACCGCTCGATCCGCGCTCCGCGACGGACAGACCGTGACGGCCGGTGGCGTGAGCTTGTCGATCATTGGTGGTGGTCTCCAAGCCACCCTCACCGACACCGGCGAGCCGGTGGCCACCCACGAAGCGTTCTGGTTTGCCTGGTCCCAGTTTCACCCCGGGACCGCGCTGTGGCCCAACTGATTGTCGATGATCTAACGTCACCTCCATGGCGTTGAGTTTTTTGGCGAAGGGCAAAGGTCAGATCAAGATCGAGGTGACCAACCGGGTCTACAACCCGGGCGAGTTCGTGGACGTCCACGTGCACCTGACGACCAGAAAAGACCTGGGACCGGGTCGTCTGTATGGCGCGCTGGTTGCCACCGAACGAATCGAACATCGTCGTCGCAGCCACGACGGCCACATGAGAACCGAGGTCGACCACAACGAGATCTATCGGTGGGAGGTCGACCTCGGCATCGATGCGTCCTTTCCCGCGGGCACCGACGAGCAGATCACCTTCGGACTTCAGATTCCGCCGCCGCCCGATGACAACACCATGGAGTTGCCCGGTTGGCTCGGCGGATTGGCCGAAGTGGCGGCATGGTTCGGACCACACACCAGCGTGAACTGGGAAGTCGAAGTGCGCTATGACATTCCCCGGCTGGACCTGAGCGACAGCGAGAAACTGTCGGTCAACATCTAGCCTTCAACGCCATCCACGTAGACCCACCGTCCGTTCATTCGGGTGAACCTGCTGACCTCATGCAGTTCAAAGTGCTCGTCGCCACGAGCGAACCGGGCCCGGAACTCGACCACACCATGGTTGTCCATGGCGCCGCCCTGTTCGGTTGAGACGACCTCCAATCCCAACCAATGGTTACCGGGATCGGCGCCCATGCTCGAGGGCGCAGTGTCGGGATGCCACGAGGTGAGGAGGAAGTCGTTCAACGACATGACGTACGCGGTGTAGCGGGCCCTCATCAGCGACTCGGCCGTGGTTCCCAGACCGGCACCGTTCTGATGAATCGGCTCGCAGCACGACCCATAGGTCGTGGCGCTTCCGCACGGACACCGCTGGTCGGATGAGTACGACACATCGAAACGTTAACCGGTGGCGCTCCACTAGCTTTGGCCCATGACCGGTGCATTGAATGACCTGACCTTCGACAACCGTTTCACTCGCGAATTGCCGGCGGACCCGGACACGTCCAACACCCGGCGCCAGGTGCAGGGGGCGTTGTATTCGCGGGTCCACCCAACACCGGTGGCTGATCCCCAGGTGCTGGCCATCGCGGACGAAGTGGCGGCCGATCTGGGACTCGACCCGTCGGTCGTCGACGATCCGCAATTTGCTCAAGTGATGGCGGGCAACGAGGTGCTCGATGCCATGGACCCGTTCGCCATGGTCTACGGCGGCCATCAGTTTGGCAACTGGGCCGGCCAGTTGGGCGACGGCCGCGCCATCGCCCTGGGCGAAGTCCTCACCGAAGACGGCGGCCACCGGACTTTGCAACTCAAAGGCCCCGGCCCCACGCCGTACTCCCGAACCGCGGATGGGCGGGCGGTCCTGCGAAGCTCGGTGCGCGAGTTTCTGTGCAGCGAGGCCATGCATCACCTGGGCGTGCCAACCACCCGGGCGCTGAGCCTGGTCACCACTGGCGACCAGGTTGTCAGGGACATGTTTTATGACGGCAACCCGGCGCCGGAGACGGGGGCAATCGTCTGCCGCGTTGCCCCTTCCTTCGTGCGCTTTGGAAACTTCCAGCTGCCCGCGTCTCGGGGCGACAATGACACCCTCCAAAAGCTGGTGGACTTCACCATTCGGAATGACTTCCCGGAGCTTGGTGCGCCCACCGAAGGCCAGATCCCGCTGGATGTCCTGGCCGCATGGTTCACCGAGGTCGCTCGCAGAACCGCAGTGATGATCATTGACTGGATGCGCTTCGGCTTTGTGCACGGCGTCATGAACACCGACAACCTTTCGATCCTGGGACTGACCATCGACTACGGCCCCTATGGCTGGCTTGAAGACTTCGACCCGGGGTGGACGCCCAACACCACCGATGCCACCAACCGTCGTTACCGCTACGGCAACCAACCACAGATTGCCTACTGGAACCTGGGCCAGCTGGCCAACGCCATCCACCCAATCATGGAACCGCTGGCGACCGACCCGGAGAAGAATGCTGCGGCGCTGCTGACCGAGGGCATGGACATGTACGCGCAGACCTTCGAGGCCGGCTGGAATGACGCCATGGCCGCCAAACTCGGACTGCGGGAACTCTCCGGCGATGCCGACCAGGAACTTTCTGCGGATCTGCTGAGCCTGCTGACCAGGGCCGAAACCGACATGACCGTCTTCTACCGGAAGCTGGCTGATGTGAGCGCCGAGACCGAAGCCAGCCTCAGCGACCAGGATCTGGTGGCTCCAATCCTCGACGCCTTCTATGAAGGTCCCGAGGTTCGCTACCCGCTGACCGATGAGATTCGTGCGGACTGGGTGGCGTGGCTTCGCCGGTGGGCGGTCCGGGTCCGCGCCGACGGTCGCTCTGACGCCGACCGCAAGATCCGGATGGACGCGGTCAACCCAAAGTTCGTGCTGCGGAATTATCTGGCACAGTTGGCGATTGACGCCGCGGACAAGGACGACCCCAGTGTCCTCCACGACCTGCTCGACACCCTGCGTCGCCCGTTCGACGAACAGCCCGACCGGGAGGACTTTGCGGCCAAGCGCCCGGATTGGGCGCGCGTTCGCCCCGGCTGCTCGATGCTGTCCTGCAGCAGCTGAGCCCACCGAACGCAGGCGAAGCGTTGATCAGGCTTTCCTGGCGGTGACGAACACCGGAATCTCCCGGTTGGCTTCGGCGGCGCTGACGGCGTACTCCGCATATGGCGGGTAGACGGCAACACCACGGTCGAACCAGGCCTGCCGCTCCTCGCCGTCAACCAGTCGACATTCGGTCACGTACGGCTCGGGGCCGTCCTGCATCATGACCGTGTTGTTGGCCATCAGGTTGTGGTACCAACCCGGGTGCGCGGGCGCTCCACCTTTGGAGGCGATCAGTGCGTACTCACCCTCGTGCTCAACCCGCATCAGCGGGACCTTGCGGACTTTGCCGGATTGGTGACCAATCGTGGTCATCACAACGATGGGGATGCCGGTCTCGCGGAGGGTGTTGGCTTCGGTGCCACCCGATGCCTCATAGGCGGTGACCTGTTCGGCCACCCAGTCCCAGGTGCTTGGCTCATACGGTGCATTGAAGATGTCTGCGTTGCTCATGCCGCCACCGTAGTTGGGCCTAGATTGGCGCCGTGCCGCCTTCGCTCTCCCTCCCCGAAGCTCGTTGTCTGGCGCTGGGCGCACAGGGGTTTGGCAACCGGATTGACCATCGGGCCGTCAACCGGGGCGACATCGCCAAGTTGATGCAGCGGCTGCGGGTCATCCAGCTGGACTCGGTGCCGGTCATCATCCGCACGCAGTACATGCCGGCGTTCAGCCGCTTGGGCCCGTATGACCCGGCGCTCCACGACGACGTCGCCTATGGCCAGGATCGATGGTTTGAAGCGTGGGCCCACGAAGCGTCCCTGTTGCCGGTGGAATCAGAACCGCTGTTCCGATGGATGAAGGCCGCCGCCCGGGAGGGCCGGTTTGTGTGGAAGGCCATGCGAGAACTGGCCGAAAAGCACCCCGCCTACGTGGCGTCTGTGCGGGACGAGATTGCCGAGCGCGGCCCCCTTCTGGGCAGCGAATTGTCCGACCCCGGTACCCGCGGCTCCAGCAGTTGGGGCAGCTACAGCCAGGGGGCGCTGGCATTGGATTGGCTGTGGCGAACCGGCGAGCTCGGCATCCGCCGGGTGGGCAACTTTGAAAAGCAGTTCGACCTCATGGAGCGCATCATTGCGGCCGAGATCCTGGCGGCCCCCACCCCCACCGAAGAGGACTCGCTCCGCCAGTTGCTGGTGCAGTCAGCCGAAGCGCTGGGGGTCGGAACCGCCAAGTGCCTGATCGACTACTTCCGGTTGCCCAATCGCCTGGCCAAGCCCCTGATTCCCGGGCTGGTGGCCGACGGACTGTTGCAGGAGTGCGCGGTCGACTCGTGGGACAAACCGGCGTTCATGCCGCCCAAGGTCAAGATCCCGAAGCAGGTGGAAGGCCGGGCGTTGCTGTCACCCTTCGATCCCGTGGTGTGGCTGCGGGAGCGGGCCCTGCGCTTGTACGACTTCCACTACCGCATTGAGATCTACGTTCCGAAGAAGAAACGGATCTGGGGCTACTACGTTCTCCCCTTCCTGCTGGACGACCGGATCGCTGCCCGCGCGGACATCAAGACCGATCGCAAAGATGGTGTACTGCGCATTCCCGCCGCGTATCTGGAACCCCATGCCGACCTCAAACGCACCGCGGCCGAACTTGCCGCCGAGTTGTGGCAGCTGGCCGAACTTGTTGGCGTGGATCGGGTGGTCGTCGGCCGCAAAGGTGATCTGGTCGATGCCCTCCGGGTGGAAGTCAAGGCCCACGCCCCGCGCTAGCCCCGATTGCCCGTTCAATGGTCGCCATCGTCGCGGGGCGCAACTTTGAGTCCCGGGCCCCGGCGCGACGGCCGGTGGCGGTCCCGCCATGCAAGTTGACCGACGGTGTTGGTCTTGGCCTGGTTGTCAGCCGCACACTGGTTCTGACCGTTGCTCAGCCGGGTGCGCCCACCCCGACTATGGGGGTTGGTGTGATCCGCATGCATCCACGCATGTGGCGCATCGCACCCCGGCGTTTCACATGCGCCGCGGGCCTGAACGTGGAGCGCGTTGCGCATCCATGCCGGGAAACTTCGGGCCTTGACCGAGACATCCAGCAACCGACTGTCGGCGCTCATCACATGACGGCGGAACGTGGCAATCCCAAATCGCGAGAGCACGTGTTTGGGGTGGATTGGGGTGCCGTCGATCAACTCGCAGCGGCCGTCCACATCGTGCCAACTCACCGGCACCGGATTGCGGGTGGGTTCAGCGGCTTGGGCAATCAGATATTCGGCCACGTTCTGAGACATCACGATGTTGATCAGCGGCGCAATCCTTCCGCCACCGGAGCGCGTGGCACCGCGGGCCACCAGCTCCACCAACGCGGCGGCTCGCCGTTGGCCTTCGGAGCGAGCATTCCCATCCTCAAGGTCGGTGGCCCGCATCTGCTGGGCCAACGAATCCACCGCCGACTGCAGTTCCTGACCGGACAAGGCATCCAGCTCACCGCGAATGATCACCCGACCGCCGCGACCTTTACGCATCGACAGACTCGTTCTTTCCGTCTGCTCTTTGGGTTCGTCACCATCGGGATCAACGGTGATCAACCAGTAGCCAACAACCTTCTTGAAGTCGGCAAAGGAACACTCCCGGGCCGACGTAACGAAAAAGTCCTGATCGCCCACCAGCAGCCCGTGCGTCCGAGGACCATCGGCCATGCGGCGGATGAGATCCAGATGTGACCCGCCGATCTCGCCTGCCTCGAATGCCGCCTCGAAGCTTGGAAAGCCCCGCAGCCACTTCCCCCGCGCAAGCGCCAACCGAACCGAAGCGGGGTCGGCGCTCGTGGTCGCCCCCACGAACTGGGTGGGCGTCCGAACACCGATGGACCGCGGGACACCGCATTGATCTGCCTGCACCATGAATCTCGCGATCAACGCGTCAACCCGGTCACGCAGCCCAACAACGCCCTCGACCGCCGCGGCGAATTCGTTTGGGTCAACGGTCCACGCCAACGTTCGCACTACTGCATCGACCGCGTCGCACGCCGCAACAACCACATCATTGAGCTGTGTGGCACTTCCCGCCATTTCCCTGCCTTTACGGTAGTCGAACGTATGTTCGATATCAAGGGGATAACTCTGGGGATATCTCACGCACCGCCACCCGCTAGCGTCGGCGGCCATGAGCGATGAGACCGTCCGATACATCCTGCATGAGGCGTCGATGGACCCGGCACCGGCCGACGTCATCCTCGTGCACGGGGCACTCGACCGGGGGATGGCATTTCGCAAGGTTGCCCAGCAGCTGCATCAGTACAACGTCACCATGTACGACCGGCGGGGCTACGGCGCCTCGGTCGATCTTGCGCCCACCACCGATATGGACGTGCATATCGCCGATCTCCTCGGCCTTATGGCTGATGGGCCCACGGTGGTCATCGGCCACTCGTTTGGCGGGCTGATCTCGCTCTGCGCGGCGGCAAAACATCCGGATCGCTTTGCCGCGCTGGGGATCTATGAAGCCCCGATGCCGGGGGCGAAGTTGGGCGAGGATGGAGGCGCACCCCCCGGCGACGCCGATGACCTCGTCCGGTGGTTCTACGGCCGCCAGGGTGACGATGCCTTCGACCAAATGCCCGAACGAGCGCAGGCCGCGCTCTTTGCCGAAGGTCCAGGCCTGGCCGCCGACCTCACCGTGATCGCCAACCTGGCCGAGCCGCTGGACCCAACCACCATCGCCACGCCGACGGTCGTTGGCTACGGCTCCGAATCAGCCGCTCGCCATATCACTCGCAGCGAAGCCCTGGTGGAGCAACTCCCCACTGCGCAGGTATTTGTGGCCGAAGGCGCCAAGCATCCATGCCACCGCACTCATCCCGGTGAGTTCGCCACGTTCATCAAGACCACGCTGGAGCTCGTCTGATGTTTCCGGGAACCCACGCCCAGACCACGCCCGACAAGGCGGCCATCATCATGGCCGGCTCCGGTGAGGCGATCTCCTATCGGCAGCTCGATGAGCGCTCCAACCGGCTGGCCAACCACTGGTGGTCGCTCGGCTTACGACCCGGCGATCACGTGGCCCTGATGATGGAGAACCACCCCCGGTTCTTTGAAGTGGTGTGGGCCGCACTCCGGTCAGGCTTGTACTTCACCGCCATCAGCCGCTACCTGTCTGCGCCTGAAGCCGCTTACATCATCAATGACTCCGGGGCCCGCAGTCTGGTGGCGTCCGCGATGATGGAAGACCGCGTTCGGGAGATGATCCCGGAAGCCCCGAAGTGCACATCGGTTCTGGTGATCGACGGCGCGTCCGGCCAGTTCGAGGACTACGAAGCCACGATGGCCGCGCATCCCACGTCGCCGTTGTCGAGCCAGCCCAAGGGCGAGGCGATGCTTTATTCTTCGGGTACCACCGGCCGCCCCAAAGGCATCAAGCGGCCACTCTCGGGCCAGCACATGGATGACCCGGAGCAGTCCGGCCTGTTCCTCCTTCAGATGTTCTTCATGGGCATGACCGCAGACACGGTCTTCCTGTCGCCGGCGCCGCTGTACCACGCGGCCCCGTGCCTCTGGGGCGTCGGCGTGCACCAGTTGGGCGGGACGCTGATCATCATGGAGAAGTTCAGCGAGACCGACTACCTGCAGCTGGTGGAAACCCATGGCGTGACCCACAGCCAGCTGGTGCCGACCATGTTCATCCGCATGCTCAAGCTGCCCGCCGACGTGCGGGAGCGGTTCGATGTATCGAGCCTGCAGAAGGTCGTACATGCCGCGGCGCCGTGCCCGGTGCCCGTCAAGCAGCAGATGATCGACTGGTGGGGTCCGATCGTTGAGGAGTACTACGCGGGAACCGAGGGCGCCGGGATGACCTGGATCAGTGCGACGGACTGGCTTGACCATCCGGGATCGGTTGGCAAACCGATAGTGGGTATCACCCACGTCTGCGACGACGACGGCTCCGAGCTCAACCCCCACGAATCCGGCACCATCTACTTCGAACAACCCGAAGCCACCTTTGAGTACCACAACGATCCGGAGAAGACCCGGTCGACCCAGCACCCCGAGCACACCAACTGGTCAGCACTGGGCGACGTCGGTTACCTGAACGAAGACGGCTTTCTGTTCCTGACCGATCGCAAGGCGTTCATGATCATCAGCGGCGGTGTGAACATCTATCCGCAGGAGATCGAGGACGCGCTGGTCATGCATCCCAAGGTCGCTGATGTCGCGGTGTTCGGTCTGCCGGATCCGGACATGGGCGAGTTTGTGCAGGCGGTTGTCCAACCAGCAGCCGGGGTGGAAGCCACAACCGAACTGGCGGACGAACTGCGAGAGTTCACCCGAGACACCATTGCCCACTACAAAGTCCCGCGGGTGCTTGATTTCGTCGAGGAACTCCCCCGGCACCCCACCGGCAAGCTCTACAAACGACTGCTCAGGGACGAGTACATCGCGGCGATCAACGCCGCCGAACCCCAAGGGACCTGACATGTGGTCAGCTGACTCTCTCCGGACGTATCCATACCCATCACGCCGGTCGGCGGTGCTCGCCACCGGCGGCATGGTGGCAACCAGCCAACCGCTGGCCGCCCAGGCCGGGATCGGCGTGCTGGTCGACGGCGGCTCTGCGGTCGACGCATCGATTGCCACCGCCGCAGCGCTGACGGTCCTTGAGCCATGTTCCAACGGGCTCGGCAGTGACGCATTTGCGTTGGTCCACGACGGCCAACAGCTCCACGGCATCAACGGTTCCGGCCGATGGCCCATGGCCAATGAGGCCCAGCAGTATCGCGACGCAGGCGAGACGAAGGTTCCGGCGTGGGGATGGGCGGGCGTGACCGTGCCCGGAGCGGTGGACATGTGGGCCGAACTGCATGCCCGGTTTGGCAAACTGCCGCTGGACCGGCTGCTGGCGCCGGCCATTCACTATGCCGAAAACGGCTTCCCCCTGTCGCCCGTCGTCGCCATGCAGTGGGAGCATGCGCATCGTCGCTACTCCGGTATGGGCATCGAGGGTCTTCAGGATTGGGTGCCGGTGTTCTCCCCCGGCGGGACTCCTCCCGATGTCGGCGACGTCTGGGCCAGCCCCGGCCACGCCCGCGGTCTCCGAGCCCTGGCTGAGCGTGGACTGCGTGACTTCTACGAAGGCGAGATCGCCGACGCAGTCGCCAGCTACGCCGCCCGCACCGGAGGCACGCTGTCCGCCGACGATCTGGCAAGTCATCGCAGCGAATGGGTGGACCCCATCTGCGTTCCCTATCGGGACTATGAGGTCTGGGAGATCCCACCCAACGGTCAGGGAATCGCAGCGCTGCTGGCCCTGGGCATCGTGTCAAACACCGACGCCGCAAAGCACACCCAGATGAACCCCGCCCGTTGGCACCTGGATATCGAGGCGATGAAGCTGGCCTTCGCCGACTCCGACCGGTATGTCGGCGACCAGCACCACGCGGACGTGCCCGTCGCCGAGCTTCTGGACCCGGCCTACCTTGCCCGTCGGGCCGCGCTCATCACCGGCACCGCAAGCAACCCGGTCCACGGCGAGCCGGCCAGCGGTGGCACCGTCTACCTCTGCGCGGCCGACGCCAACGGACAAATGGTCAGCTTCATCCAGTCGAATTACCACGGTTTCGGCAGCGGCGTGGTCGTCCCCAGCCACGGCATCTCGCTCCAGAATCGCGGGGCCGGGTTCACGCTCGAGGAGGGCCATCCGAACGAAGCCGCGCCGGGCAAGCGGCCGCGCCACACGATCATCCCCGGGTTCCTCACTCGGGGCGGCAAGCCAATCGGGCCCTTCGGCGTGATGGGGGGCGAGATGCAACCGCAAGGGCACCTCCAAATACTGAGCGGCATGATCGATCACGGCCTGAATCCTCAGGCCACCCTTGATGCGCCGCGGTGGCAGGTTGATCGAAGCGACACGCCGGGCCGCACCTGGCGCGTGCGGGTGGAACCGGAGACGCCTCCCGAGATCATTTCCGGCCTTGAAGCCCGCGGCCACGACGTGGTGGTCGATCCAATCCGACTCTCGATGGGACGCGGCCAGGTCATCTGGCGCCACGACAGCGGCGTCTACGCCGCCGGATCCGAACCCCGCGCCGACGGCTCCGCTTTGGGAATCTGAGCGCCAAACATTTGGCGCTTCAGCGAACGGTGACACTGACCTCGAGGTCGTAGTCACCGCCCATCCCGTCATAGGACTCGACCACGATCAGGTAGAAGTCGGCCTCCGCCGCGCCAATGGTGATCTGACTGTCGATCTCGTTGGGCAGGTTGGCGTCGGCTGGCGCGTCATCGTTCTGGTCGAGATACGAAAAGTTTGCGTCCAACAGCGTAATGAGCGGGTCAGGCGCCACGTCCTCACCCGACAGCACCGAGATGGTCACGTCAGCAATGTCGTCGGGACCGACAACCTCTGGATCAAGGTCCAACACAATCCCGTAGATGTCGGCGGTGAAGTCGCCCAATTGGTTGTACGCACTGACAACGCCGGGCTCGGTCACCACGATGTCGCCCCGCTCCACCTCCACCCACGCAGGTTCGTCCGCGTCGAACGGTTCCGGCGTTGAGGATGGCGGCGGCGTTGGGAACGGCGGCGGGGTGGGGAGCGCCTCAACAACGTCCGGGTTGTCACCGCCACCGGCGATCGATTCGACAGGTCCGGCAAAGTCATCGAGCGTCAGGCCGTCGGCCGCAGCCTGGTAGTTGCTGATCTGTTTGTTGAAATCTTCCCGACTGACTTCAGCCAGGCTGCGGGAGATGAAGTCCATCGTCGACAACGTTGGCGAGACGTACCACTTTCCATCGGTGCGGTGCGCGGTGACCGAGATTCCGGACAGGCCCTCTTCCCATTGGCCAAGGGCGTCATTGATGAGCTGAGCCACGTCAACATCGGCCTCGTCCTCGTCCGGGTCAAGGCAGCCGCTCTCGACTTCGTCGCCGAAAGTGACCTCATAGGGTCGGCACGGTTCGGTAAAGGAGATCTGACCGTTGACCGGTTCACCAGAAACGGTGCCGCTGAACTCGGCGGAATCTGCTGACGGGGAAATCGAGCCGGTGACGTTGACCGTTTCCTGATCGATCGAAAGGTCGACGTTCACCTGCCGACCAGAGATTTCAACCGCTCCGGCTCCCGTTATGTCATCGGAGGAGATCTCTCCTTCCGCAGAGGCCCGAGCCGGTTCCCAGGACACTTCGAAGAAACCGTCGGGAAAAGTCACGTTGACGGTGAAGGAGGTAATACGAACTTCGGCATCGTCGCCGTCGGTGGAGGTGTCAAAGGTGAGGTCGGTCACGGTGACGTCCACATCGCCGAGGTTCTGGTTGGCCCGCGCGTCCAGGTCATCCAGGAAGAGAGGCGAGTAGCGATACAGCGCCGCGGCTTCTTCGGGATCGAGGTGGCCGATGATCTGGCGAACATCGGCGGCGACCATGGCCTGGATCATCTGTTCCACGGCGTCAGCGGGCGTATCGGCACCGAGCGCCGCTGGTGCTTCGCTGGCCGCCGGCAGCGGTTCGCCCAGTGCCACGCGGCCGGATTCGGCGATCGAATGCCACATGGAGAAGTACCAGCGACCATTGCGTTCAATCAAGACGAAAGCGTCGCCGCTGTCCTCGATGGGTTCATCGACCTGGGCGTCCTCAATATCGCCGCCCAGCACGTCCCGAATGTCGTCACCCCAAGGCAGCTGGGCAGCCACAACTTCTGACGACGCGTTGCCGCCGGTGAAATAGACGGCCTTCAGATCAGTACTGTCGCCGATGGGTTCAATGCGCCAGGTGACGTCGGTCAGCTCAATGTCGACGCCTTCAACGTCAGCTGCATCCAGAGACTCATCAAAGACCCCCAGGCGCTGAAGCTCAGGGAGAATGTCGGTCAGCACCGGCTCCACGATTGTGCGGCGTTCCCCCGGTTCGAGCAGCTCGCCAATAGTGATGACGTCCTCGCCGTTGATGGCCGCAATCATCTCCGTGACGGCTTCATCGGGGGTCGCCGCCCCGCCGCTGGCACCAAATGCCTGCACCGCAAAGAACGCTCCACCGCCAACGAGGGCGACGACTCCCACCATCGCCGCCAACCACGCAAACTTGCCGGACACGTCGGGTTCGGGTTCGGGTTCGGGTTCGTCGGTGGGGGTCTGCGGCGGATAGCCAAAGACCGGTCGATCCTGGTTGTCGCCAACGGTGGGTGGTTGATCGGGATACGGGGATTTCGACGTGTGCGGATCGCCCGGACTGAAGTCGCTCAAGGTATGCCGTTTCCGCTGGTCAACCAGCCTCGCCAGAGCGGGCAGACCCCCCGCAACTCACCCATTCAATCGGCCGCTGGTACTTGGGTCAACTGCCTATCTGGGTGAACCGGCCGTTCGGGATTTCAGACTCCAATCGACGAGCACGGCAACCGCCGCCAGTGAAGCCAGGATCGCAAACCCTGCGCTCAACCAGGCGCCCCAGACCACCGTGGTTGGTGCCACCAGGGCCAGCACGCCAATGACCAAACCAATCACCGGTCCCAACGGAAGAAGAAGGCTGGCCATCAGTCGGGGCCGTTGAGCCGCAAGCGCAACCATTGCCGCCGCAACCAACATCGGGAGGACCAGCCAGAGCAGCACGACGATCACTCTGGTGGTACCGGCGATGACGCCGAGCGCCCCCGCGCTGCCAATCAGGTCAATGGACGACCGGCTGCGAGTGCCAAACCGCACCCAGGGAAACACAAGACACACCACGCTGGCGGTCCCGGCCATCAACGCACCCAATCTCAACGCGACGTTTGACGCAGCTGGGGTCTTCGACACCGAGAAAGCCTAGAACTGTTGCTGTGCGGCCACGCCCTCGACCTCGATTTCGATGCTTCCTGTACGCTCGGATCCGTCGTCTTTGGGGATTGGCGTGAGCAAAGCTGATGAAGAACATGCCTGCTCGTACCGACCGCCGGCAAACCACGGTCAATGGCATGAGTGAGAATTGGGCATGAGCGAGAATTGGGCATGAGCGAGAATCGGGTTGAGAGCTCCCAACCGCATGGTTGACCACGACAGCGGCGCCGACGATTCCGCTCGTCAGAAGCTTGGCGACGACCGGCTGCTCAGCTTGTTGTTCGATACGGCGGTGATCGCCGATCCGGCCCCCACCTACAAGCTGATCCGTGAGGAAATGCCGTACTTCCAGAGCTCGCTCGGTCCGGTGGTGCTGAGCCGTTTCGAAGACTGCCGGGCGCTGCTTCGCAACGATGACTTCGGCAAGAACCGGGATGGGACCGGTTTTACGATGGCCGACATCGACGATGCCGAACGCGCAGAACTCAGCCAGCTCGTTCGTGCACGACGGGAGAGCGGCGTCTCGTCCATGCTGTTTCTCAACCCACCCGACCACACGCGTATGCGCGGTCTGGTCAGCCGAGCCTTCACCCCCCGAACGGTCGAGAAGATGCGCGGGAGCATCAGCAGTCTCAGCGACGAGAGTGTGGAGCGCATGGCCGAAGGAGGCGGCGGCGACGCCATCGACATCCTCGGTTGGGTTCCCGTGAATGTCATTGGCGAATTGGTTGGCATTCCCCGGGCCGACTGGGCCTGGTTCCGCCCAACAGTCACGACCGCGGTGGAGTCGCTGGAACTGAACGCCAACCTGGCAACCTCCAAAGCCGCCTTCGCGGCGTTCGATGAGATGAATGAGTACTTCAAGGCGCTGGTGGCAGAGCGGAGAGCCGACCCCACCGACGACCTGATAAGCGCGCTGATCGAAGTGGAAGAGTCTGGAGACCGGCTGAGCGAAGCCGAACTGATCAGCACCATCACCCTGTTGTTCTCCGCCGGCATGGAGACCACCCAGAATCTGATTGGCAATGGCCTGGGCTGCCTTTTCGACAACCCCGCCCAACTTGACCGGCTGTGGGATAACCCGGAGCTGGCGGCCAGTGCGGTGGAAGAGACGCTCCGCTTCGATTCGCCGGTCCAGGTCGACGGCCGTAACGCAATGATCGACGGGGCAGAATTGCTCGGCCGGCAGCTGCCCGAGGCCCAAGCGGTCATCACGCTGCTGGGAGCCGCCAACCGTGACCCCGAACAGTTCACCGATCCGGACACCTTCGACATTGGTCGCAACGAGGGGCCGCCCCTCAGCTTTGCGTCGGGTATCCACTACTGCCTGGGAGCCAACCTCGCCCGGGTCGAAGGCGCCGAAGTCTTCCGTGCGCTGATCAAGCGGTTTGCGAGTATCGAGCCGGCCGGCGATCGGGTGCAACGCGGCCGCCTGACGCTGCGAGGTTACGAATCGGTACCCATGAAGGTCACACCGCGCTGACTTCGTAGGCTGGAGCCATGTCTGAAAGCCTGCACCTGCAACCCCACCCATCCTTTGGCGGCCGCCCCGGACCCGTCCTCATCGTGGTGGCCGACGGCGTGGGCTGCGCCGAAGATGTTCCGAGCAACGCGGTGGCGCAGGCCCACACCCCGATCATCGATGCCCTGTGCTCACAACCATTGATGACCGAACTCGCCGCGCACGGCACCGCGGTTGGTTTGCCCTCTGACGGCGACATGGGCAACAGCGAAGTGGGCCACAACGCCATCGGGGCGGGACGCGTCTTTGACCAGGGAGCAAAGCTGGTCAATCGGGCCATTGCTGATGCCACGATTTTCGACTCTCCGGTCTGGCTCCAAGCCTTGGAGGCCGGGCGGACTGGCACGCTGCACCTGCTGGGGCTGCACTCTGACGGCAACGTGCATTCACATCTGGACCACCTGCATGCCCTGATGCGCAACGCGGCCGCCCAGGGCGTGACCAGCATTGCCCTCCACCTCCTTCAGGACGGCAGAGACGTGGCGGCGCGATCGGCACTGACCTACCTGAGCCAGACCGACGCCGTCATCAACGAGCTGATGGCCCAGGACTCCAACCGCAACATTCGTATTGCGTCCGGGGGCGGACGCATGACCATCACCATGGATCGCTACGAAGCAGACTGGGACATGGTCAAGCGCGGCTATGACTGCCACGCCCATGGCATTGGTCCGGCGTTCGGATCGGCCATCGAAGCCATCGAGTCGATGTACGCCAGCACCGACGTCGGTGACCAGAATCTGGATCCCTTTGTCGTGGTCGGCGAGGATGGCCAGCCGGTGGGTCCAGTGAGCGACGGTGACGCGGTGCTGCTGTTCAACTTTCGGGGCGACCGAGCCATCGAGATCAGCCGCGCGTTCGAAGAAGACGACTTCGCAGTCTTTGATCGCGGAGCCGCACCCAAGGTCTTCTTCGCCGGGTTGTTGCAGTACGACGGCGACGCCTTCATCCCAAAGAACTATCTGGTGAATCCGCCGGAGATCGACCGGGTCATGGGTGAGTTCCTCTGCGCCGCAGGTATCCACAGTTTTGCGGTCAGCGAGACGCAGAAGTTTGGCCACGTCACCTACTTCTGGAACGGCAACCGGTCGGGATATCTCAACGAGGATCTGGAGACCTACGTGGAGATTCCTTCGGACAATGTGGCGTTCAACAAAACCCCGGGCATGAAGTTGCGGGAGATCACCGCCGCCACCATCGAACTGATGGAATCTGGTCGGTACCAGTTTGGTCGAATCAACTTTCCCAATGGCGACATGGTCGGCCACACCGGCGACCTGGACGCCACTATCGAGGCGATGCAGATTCAGGACGAATGCGTGGGTCTGCTGATGGCGTGTATCGAGCGCCTGGGCGGTGTCCTCATCTACACCGCGGACCACGGCAACGCCGACATCATGTTCACCGAGAAGAACGGCGTCCGCACCCCGAAGACATCCCACACGCTGAGTGCGGTTCCATTCGCCATTCATGACCCGGGCCATCAGGACGACTACCAGATGGCATCGCTCGACGGACCCGGACTGGCCAACGTTGCGGCCACCACCATTGAGCTGCTGGGCTTCACTCCCCCCGCCGACTACGAACCTTCACTTCTTCGCTGGATGTGAGCCCGGTGTAAACCCAAACGGTGCGGTAAGCGTCCATGTGGTAGCGCAGATGGACACCCAAAAAGGAGTACAGCGCATGGCGGATGCACTGACGACGGGACGCGGCCACCCTTGGGAATTCGACCCCGGACCACCCCGAAACCGGAAATGGCCTCGGCTGTTTGCCGAGACCCCCAACTATCGCGGCATTGGGGCCGCGTTGAGCGGCGAAGAAGAACATCGGTGGCACTTCGGGCCGATGTTTTATCGCGGTCGACTGCAGGACAACGCAGTCAAAGTGCTGATCCTGGGGCAGGAAGGGGCCCAGGACGAATCGCTGTCCCACCGATCCTTCACCGGTGGGACCGGCGGCCGAATGCAGCATGTGCTGCACCACTTGGGTATCACCGAGTCCTACCTGTTTCTCAACACGTTCGTTTATCCAATCTTCGGGCAGTACAACGGACTGCTTCCCGTCATTGCCCAGGACCCTGCGTCGCCCGTGGCCATCCACCGCGGCCGACTCTTGGACTATGCGCTCCAACGAAATGACATTCGGCTGATCATCGCGGTGGGGCGAGCAGCCAAGGAATCGGTGTCCACGCTGGTGCAGCGGCATGGCGGCCAGGCCGACCCCGCCAAACTGCATCTGGCCGACGCGCATGTGCTGGGCCCAAACGTCAGGACTGTCGGCGTCCTTCACCCCGGCGGCGCGTCACGGCGAGCCCAGCGGGACAAGATCATCAACGATTTCACATCCATGATCTCCCAGGTGACCACGTGGGAGTCAGCGTCACCGGGCTGGTTGCCAACCGATGAAGACGGCACCCGCAAACCAGCCGCCGACTTCGAGTACAAGGCCGATCCGATTCCGTTTCGGGACTTCCCCTACGGCACCAACTGGCGCCTGGGACGCGGTGGCACCTCCAGCAACCGCTTTAAGAACCAGGAGTGGATTCAGCTCTTTGGCGCCGACGGGCAATACGCCGACTTCGATGTTCTGTACCCGGACCAGGACGGAACCGCCGTTCCCGACGCCACCTATGAACAGGACCCCGGCGACCTTCCCTATGAACCGGCCAGAGAGGAGTTTGCCGACTTTGATCCCGGCCCCAAACCCGCCATGGCCCGACTCCTTCAGGGCGGTGCCCACCGACTCCAGTGGCCCGACTTCACCGAGCTGGGACTTCGCGCTGACCCGTCGCTGGGCCACGGCCCCATCTACCGAGGCCGGCCCGATGACGCGTCGGTCCTGGTGATTGCCGACCAGCAGTCCCACGACGACCTTTTCACCGGTCGGGCGCTGTGCGGCAATGTGGGCCAGCACCTGCAGGCGTTTCTGCGGGCGGCGGGAATCACTGAGCGATACGCGATTCTCCGCACCCTCCCGGTCGACACCCTCAGTGAAGACCCGCTCGTAGTGGACGCCGCAATCGATGACCCGCAGGTCCGTGCCATCCTGCGCCAAGCGATCAACCGAGTGGCCCCGCAGGTCATCATCACGTTGGGCGACGGCGCGGCGCGAGTCGCCGCTGATGAACGACCGGGAACCACCCCCGTCATCAACCTGCCGGACTTCCCACGATCGCGGGTGAGCACCAAGTGGAAACCGGCGCTCACCATGCTGCGAGATCTTGACCTTGACCGCGATGTTGCCAGCCCCACCTTCATGTACGGCGGTGAACGCGAACCCATCCCACGCGGTGACCTTCCCTATGGGACCTTGCGTTGGCAGGGCTCCCACGGCGACCGGGCCCAACAAGGCGTTGTGGGCGATGCCCCGAGCCCCAGCTACTTCCGGCTCCGGATGCCCACCTGGGTCATGACGCTGCCGCCCAGTGACCTGACCAGCGAGGAACACTCAGCCGTTGAAACTCTGCGAGGTGCACGGTGACAACCGATACGACCAGCACCCAACGGCCGGGCAAGTGGATTTTGCAGGGTCACATCGTCCCACTGGCCGCCGACGCCGAGCAGAACACCTTTGCCGGCCGCGTCTGGATTGAAGGCGAGAGCATTGTCGCCGTGACGCAATCGGCCACCGGCGCCAACGCTCCGGACGGATTTGACGACGCACCACTGGTGGACTGCGGCATCGATTATGTCTTCCCCGGGCTGATCGATCTGCACTCTCACATTGCCTACAACGCGCTGCCGCTCTGGACTCACCCGGCCCAGACCGAGCCCTTTCTGCACCACGACATCTGGCCGGGACGCAGCAGCTATGGACCGAAGGTCAGTTGGCCGGCCTGGGTGCTGGCCAAAGGAGCACCGGAGTCATTGATGACCTACGTGCAGGCTCGGGCACTGGCGGGCGGTACCACCACCATTCAAGGCTGGCCGTCCATCAATCGCCGACCGGCCAACCAGCTGGTGCGCAATGCCGACGACCAGAGCTTCGATGGTCTCCCGGACCCCGTGGTCACGTCCACGCTGACGTTGGCCGAAGCGGACCTTCGCAGCAAAGCCCAGCGCCTGGCGCAGGGCAAAGGGTTCATCTATCACTGCAGCGAGGGGCTGGACACCAGCATCGTCACCCGGGAATTTGACCATCTCCGCAACACCAACTGCCTGCGAGAGGGACTGATTGGGATTCACATGACCTCGCTCCAGCCGCACCACTTCACGCAGTGGTCCCTCCAAGCTCGCACCGAAGGTGATGCGGGGCCGGGGTCGCTTGTCTGGTCGCCGTTCTCCAATCTGTGGCTCTACGGCGAAACCACCAAAGTGCCGGCGGCCATCGACGCCGGCGTCACCATCTGCCTGGGCACTGACTGGGGCCCCTCGGGAACCAAGAATCTGCTGGGCGAACTCAAGGTGGCCCGCATCGTGTGCGACAGCAATTCGGCCGCCGACCCCGGTTGGAACCTGAGCAACTTCGATCTGGTCAAGATGGTCACTGCCAACCCGGGCGACACGCTCAGCCGACTATGGCCGCGAACCGTTGGCCGGCTGCTGCCCCAGAGCCTGGCCGATATCGTGGTGGTGTCCAACAACGACGCGGACCCGTGGGCCAACCTGGTGGCCGCGCGGGAAGAAGACGTCCAACTGGTCGCTGTTGGTGGGGATCCCCGATACGGCCAGCAGACACTGCTGGAAGCGGCGGGCAAGGAGAACCTTTCGGCCGTGACCGTTGGCAAGCAACGTCGCCGCATCGCAGTCACCGAACCGGCCGACAAGGACCTGCCGGTGACCGAGCGACGGAAGTGGTTCCTGAGCCGCGCATTGCGCAACCTGGCCGAAGTACAGAACGATCCAATCCAGGCCGTGGCCGCCCCGGTGGCCATGGCGGGCGCCACCGGTCCGGTGAACGGCGAACCGACCCATGACTGGCTTCTGATCGAACCAGACATGCCGGGCGGACCAGGCTTGCAGGCCGGACCCCCACCGGCTGGTGTTGTGGTGGAATTCGAGCCGGTGCCCAGCATGACCCATGACAAGAAATGGCTGCGGTCACTCACCGACCGTGCCTTCCACGGCGGGCTGCTCGACCAGATGGCCCGCTACTACCCGGCGTAACCCCAGAACATGTGATGCCAACCGAACGCACTCACCAGCAGTGGCTTGAACACCACCTGATTGCTGATCCCACCGACGCGCCCCACGACGTTGCGGCCATGTCCCCCCAACAACGACGAGACATCGTGGAAGCGTTCCGCCTGTTGTTGGAAGGTCTTTACTGTCACCTTCCGCAGAAGCAGGCCAGCTACGGGTTTGACCCGCTGCAACGCTTGAAATTGCTGGCCGAACAAGCCGGCAACGCAAACCTGGGCGATGTCGCCTTCCATCGGGAGATGGCGCACATTGTCACGAGTCTGCGAGATGCGCACACGCGCTACCTGGTCCAGCGACGCGACACCCCCGAGGTGGCGCTCCTGCCGTTGCTGGTCGAACGGTATGTGGATGACGACGGTCAGCATCGGTTCATCGCCTCCCACGTTCTGGCTTTGGACGTCGCGCAGAAGCAGGCGTTCGCCAAAGTCGGCTTCGGTCCTGATGTCGACATCCTCCATTGGAACGGTCGACCAATCGAGCGCGCCGTCGATCTTTACGCTGAGTACGAGACAGGCGGCCGTCCCGATGCCCGTCGAGCCCGGGCTCTGGAATCGCTCACCATTCGGCCACTCAAGTTCGGTCTCATCCCCGACGAAACCTGGGTCAACATTTCCTTTCGCGGCCACAAGGGCGAACAGGAAATCCGGCTGACGTGGAAGTACGCGTTGTTACCGCCCGAAGACGCGCTGCCTGACGGGTCAGCCGGAGCGGCGCTGGCCTTCAACCCGGTGGCCGACAGCGCTCGCCAGGTGAAGAAGATGTTGTACGCCGCCAACGTGTGGGTGGCCGAACAGAATGCGGCCCGCGCCCGCAGTGAGCACCTCCTGCCAACCACAGGTGGGGCGCCCGCGGCGGGGCGGACCACCGCAACCGAAGCCCTTCGCCGCCAGCCGCCCGAGGAACGCAGTGCCGTACAAATCAACGTTGAGGACCACTGGGCGGCGGACAGGACCGGAGTTCTGACTGGCGACTTCGGACCGCAGGTGTACGCCCGCGAGGTGAATCACGACGGCCGTCGTTATGGCTATCTGCGCATTCACAGTTTCCAGGTGGCCAACGACCTGGCCTTCGTTGCTGAGGTGGCGGAAATGATCAGCCATCTCAGTCCCAACGGACTGATCATTGATCTCCGCAGCAATCCGGGCGGCAGCGTTTGGGCGGCCGAAGGCCTCCTGCAGCTCTTCACGCCCAACACCATCGAGCCCACCCGATTCACCATGCTGGCTACTGACATGACCCGGGCGATGGCGGTGGCTCCGCAGAACCGGGGCATCACGCCGTGGGCGGAAAGCCTGCGCTCGGCGGTGGCCAGCGGCGGGACCCATTCGCGGTCCGAGCCGCTGACTCGACCAGCCCGCTGCAACAATCTGGGCCAGCGGTTTGGCGGACCCGTGGTTGCCATCGTGGACGCCAACACCTATTCGGCCGGCGACCTGTTTGCCGCGGGATTCGTGGACAACGGCATCGGCAAACTGATCTGCACCGATGAGGCCACCGGCGGCGGCGGTGCCAACGTCTGGATGCCGAGTGATGTGACCAGAGCTCTGAGCGGTACCGGTATAAACCTGCCGGACATGGTGGGCGCATCGTTCACCATTTCCGCCCGACGGGCCGAACGGATCGGCGCCCAGGATGCCGGCATCGAGGATGCGGGCGTAACCAGCGTGTTTCGCCGGCCGCTCACCCGCCGGGACCTGACCGACAAAAATCGCGATCTCCTGGACTACGCGTGCCGTCACCTCGCAACCGAGACCCGCTCGTCATTGCAGTACAAACTGCTCGCCGATGACGACAGCGCCAGCCGGCTGGAGATCACGGCCGCCGGATTGACCCGACTCAGCCTCACCTATGACCGGACCGTGGTGGGCACCATCAATGTCGACCTGGCACCGATCGATGCCCCGAGGGTCGAAACAATGGTGCTACCTGACGACTGGACCCAGCACCGGGTGGAAATTCTTGGTCATGTGCACAACGACGTGCGGCAGCGGCGACTCATTCCGCCGAGCACCGTCCGATGGAGCGATTTTCCACGGTGCGTTTGAGCTTTGCAGAAGGTCCTGGGTTGTAGAACGATGGCCGTTGGCAACTGACGGTGGTGGTTGTCTGGCGCAAAGTGTTTCGCCAGGAGAGGGAAGAAATGAAGGCTGCTGATCGGGGCACAACCACGGGCATGGCCTTGGAAGAGCGCTTGTCGCTGGCCGTCGAGCGCGGCGAAATTTCTCTGGTGTACCAGCCGATTGTGCGCGCATCGGATGCGGAGGTCATAGGCGTTGAGGCGCTGGCCCGCCTGCAAATTCCCGAGCTGGCCGATGTTATGCCAGACGTCTTTCTGCCGATGCTGTTCCTTGCGGGGCAGGCTGATGCCATCACCGAAGTAACCGTCCGGACGGCGTTGCGGGATTTGGATGCGCTCTCCGCGCACTTCGGTACCTCTGATCTTGGGCTGTCGATAAACCTGTCTCCGCCGCAGCTTCGTAACGGACGAGCGTTGGTTGCGTGCATCGAGCTGGAACTGAAGCGAGCGGGCGTGAAGCCTGGTCGGATCACCTTCGAGATCGTGGAGGATCTTGCGGTGCCGAACCGCAGCCTTGTGGCTGGGACGTTGGCGACGCTTCGCCGGCTCGGCGTCAAGCTTGCGCTCGATGACTTCGGTACCGGGCGGAGCTCGCATGAGCATCTCCTCGACCTCCATGTCGACACGATCAAGATCGACCAGCGTTTCGTCTCTACGGTCAGCTCCAACGATGTTGCGCGTGCGTCGACTGATGCTCTTGTCGGCCTGGGAGTCGCACTTGGTCTGCAGGTGGTGGCCGAAGGGGTGCGGTCCGAGGGCGACGTCGCCTGGTTGGCGGAGATTGGTTGCCATGCCGTGCAAGGTTGGGCGGTAGGCATGCCGGTCGCGGTGGACGATGGTGTTGCGACAGTTGCGAAGCCTGCGCCGCGCGGTAAGCAAACTCTCGACGCTCGCACCGACGGTCGACTCACCGCCATCGAGCGGCAGTTGCTGTCCGGCGTGCGTCTCTCCGAGACCGAAGCCGAAGCCGTCCTCGACTTTCTGGATGCGGACGCCAACCACCCGGTTGACGGAAGCGATCGATCTGGGTGGTTGCGTTCATGGCTTGTGCACGTCGCCGGCGGCGGATCGGCGGCGGTCAGCGACCACGTGATGAACGCAAAGCGATCGCTTCGCACTGGGGAATTCGGCCATGCCGGTTTGGAGTTCTCGCGCGCCGCGGTCGCCGCGTGCCACTCGAATCAAGTGATGGCAACGCTGGGGAACGTAACCGAGACATGCTCTCTGCTCGTCGAGGACGGATGGGAGGCCGCAGACAGATTCCGCGTTCTGTACAACCTGTCGTGGATCTATGCCGACGTCACCCGCACTACAGAAGGCATCGAACTCCACACCAGGGTGTTTGAGGCGGCCATTGGCCACCTGCCGGACCACCTGACTGCAGCAAGCGGATTCACCGCAGCCCTGTTGGCTATCGAACTGCTCGAACGCGGGGAGGCCGAACCGGACCACCTCGCCTCGGCTCACCCGGAGAGGGTGTTGGGTCTGCTTCGGGAGGCATCCAAGACCGTAGATCCCGAAGATCCATTGTTGTGGCGGTGGCCGGCAGACTCACTTGAGATCCGGTGGCAACTGCTCGATGGCGCGTCCCCGGAGGACATTGTGCCCAGAGGGGCGAAGACCCCTCCCGGGTTGGAGCGAGAGCCGGTGGCGGCGGCCTTTTGGGACTGCACCGAGTCCGAGTACCGGGCCAAAGGTGGCGATGCCGCAGGTGCTGTCTCAGCGAGCAGGCGGGCGATCGACGTGTTTGCGGCGAGCGGGTTCTTCAAGTACCGCATTCTTCATGCGTGGGAACGGCAGGCGTCGATCCTGGTGGCAGCTGGCGAGTACAAAGGTGCCGCGCTCGCCCAGGCCGAGGTGTTGGCAACGTTGCGACAGGACAACTTTGACAAGAACTCGCAGATGATGGGGGCGATGCTCGACTTCGATCTCAAGGCCACGCTTGCGGCCGAGCTTGCGAGGACGACCGCCGTATTCACCGCGTGCCGCGCCGGCGGTTCACGTGGCGAGGAGTGACCCCCCAGTCCCCGCCCATTCGTGCAGGCGTGGAATCTTCGCGCCTCAAGATTCAGGTGGGCGGGGTGGAGTTGGCCACCATGTCCGCCAGCTGCTGCATGACGTCGACGCTCAGATTCCCTGCTGCTCGGGCGGCGACCGTCCCATCAGCATTGACCGCAACCCAGTAGGGAAAGCCGGGCATGCCATAGTTGGCGGCGATGGTGTTGTCCGGATCCGGCAGGCCCGGCAGCAACGGGCCATCAGCGGCAAACCAATCTTCGGGCGGGTAGTTGTCCCGGTCGGGACTGATCGACGTCGCAACGCCAACGACTTCGACCCCGGCCGGAACAGCACCGGACGCAATCCAGTCGTTCACCACCGGCATCTCGTCCTGGCAATGCGGGCACCAGTGCGCCAGAAACGCAATGACCTGCGGTGCGCCTTCGGCACCCAGGACGATGGTCTCGCCGTCGTAGCCGGTGCCTTCAATTCTCGGCGCCGCCATGCCGACGGCCGGGTCGGTTTCGCTTCGGTCCAAGGTCGGAAGCGCCACGATCGCGTTGGGATCACCCGCAGATTCGAACGTCACATCAGTTGCCGCCGCGGTGTTGGCGGTGTCGGTGGTGTCGCCGGACGAGGAGCAGCTGGCGGCGAGCAACGCCAGGACCGCCATCGCAACAATCATGAGTCGGGCTCGTGAGACAAAGTTGATCATGTCTGCAGGGTAGCGAAACGATCTGGGGCCGTATCGGCAGGGTCAGCGGTCGGGATCCGACTGATAGCAGCGGTCGGTCACGCGGTCGCCATCTTCGTCCAGCCCGGCCGGATGGGAGGGGACGCATCCCGGACTGATCATTCCGACGGCTTCGCCGGGATCGAGCAGGATCGACTCACGGTCATTGACCGCTGCCCAACCGACACGGTCGTCGGCTGGTTCGGCCCCGGCAATACCCAGGTCGGCAATCTGGTCATGCAACGCTCGCCACACTTCGGCGGGCAGTGAACCGCCGGTGACGCTGATATCGAAACCGTCCTGCCCGGGGTTCATTGGCTCCCCGTTGGCCGACACAATCAGCACCGCGCTGGTGAAGTCGCCGCGGCTGCCGACAAACCAGGCAAACATGAAGTCCTCATCGGTTCCGGTGACGCCCACAACACCGGGACCAATCCGGGCGCGGTTGGCGGTGCCCATTTGAACATTGTTCTGATAGACCGCAAGGACAGATTCGGCCGCGGCGTCGCCGTTGGCCGCGGCGTCCACCAACGTCGCCAGCGCCCGAGCTTGCTCCTGGGGCGTGAGTCGGGTTTCATGGGTCCAGAATGTCGATGGCGCCACGTCCCGCCCCACCAGTTCTGACATCGTCGCCGCAATCTTCGGGGCACCGACCAGGACGTGTTCGAGCCGGGCAAATGCACACCGACTCGCTCGCAGGGTCTGATTGATCACCAGATCCACTGCCCCCGTGGAGCGGACGAAGTTCTCAAGCGGCTCCTGGGCGTCACCGATGGTGCACGGTCCCACGCCACTCACCCAATCATGGGCCTGAATGCCGTCTTCGAACGCAGCGGTGAGCGTGTACAGATGCTGTGTGCTTCCCACCGGCCGCGCGACGTCGACGCCTTCGGGGAACGTGGCGATCGATGACACCAGCTCACCAGTGCGGTTGTTCACGGTGGCAATGGCGCCAACCAACGACGGGGGAAGGGTGTCCAACGCGGACTGCGCCGCCTGGTTCACCAGGCTGTCGATCAGGTGTTCCTCGACGAGTTCCTCGAGTCGATCCTCGTCCGCCTGCAAGCGCTCAATCTGATCTTCAACTGCGGGAGCAACGTCCACCTCAACCGTAGGCGGGACCGGGGTGACCTGCGGCTCAGGAGTGGACGCCGGGGCGATCACCGACGTGTCTCCGCCGGGAAAAAGCAAGGCGACAATCCCCATGGCGCCAATCAACGCCACTGCGGCGGCGGCCAGGAAAGGACGGCTGTTGGGACGGCCCGCGGCCTGGGGTTCATCATGGTCCTGAAGCGAGATCACCTGCGGGGTCGGCGGGTCGCCGAGCGGAGCCGGGAGCCGTCGTGGAGCGCCATCCACATCGGCCGCTCGTCGCTCCAACATGGCTGTCATCTCGCCGGCGAGGTCGCGGAGGTCGTTGTCGATGTCATCAAATCGCGGGTCGGAATCGAAGGTCATCGGGCGATTTCCTTTCTCAGTCGGAGCAGGGATCGGTGGACGATGGTGCGAGCGGTTGGTTCGGGGCATTCGAGCACCGCGCCGATCTCGGCGTAGGACAGGTCCTCGTAGAAGCGGAGAACGACGGCGGCCCGCTCCCGCTCGGGCAACGTTTGGAGCACATCCCACATCTCGTCGGGATGATTGACCGCCGCCGTTGCCGGGGCCCCAAGGTGGCGTCGTTCGACCGCAACTCTTCGATGCCAGGACCGGCTGCGGTTCACCACCGCCGTGCGAACATACGGAAGCGGCGCCCGAACGCCGTCCCAGGACCGGTTGGCGGCCACAAAGGCTTCCTGCACCACCTCGTCGGCCACATCGAGTCGGCCGATCATCAGGTAGGCAATACGCGCCAGGTCCGCAAATCGTTGCTCGTACAACTCCACGAGCGCGGGTTGCCAGGTCACAGGTTCAACCTTGGCATCAACGGTCTTCATACTGCTACTACGCCGCAGTCGGCCGCTTCGTTTCAGCCGATTCCAGCTTCTCCATTTTGGGAGAGCCGATTTCATCCAGCACTAGTGTCGGGTCATGACCGCTGCTGAACAAAACCCGGGACCGCTCGATGGGATTACCGTGCTGGATTGCACGTTGTTGATCCAAGGTCCGTGGGCGGGCCAGACCTTGGGGGACCTGGGCGCCAACGTGATCAAGGTCGAAGTGCCGGGCCGCGGCGACCAGGGTCGATGGCTTCCCATCGACTACCCCAGGGATATGCGAACCCCGTTTGCCGAAGCCGCCAATCGGGGCAAACGAAGCATCACCCTGGACCTGCGAGTCCCGTCGGGACGTGACACCTTCCTGGAGATGGTGAAGCAGAGTGACATCGTGATCACCAACTTTGTCCCGCAAACCATGGAGCGATGGGGCCTGGGCTATGACGATCTGGCGGCGGTGAACGATCAGATCATCATGGGCAGCGGCAGCGGCTACGGCCCGCTGGGACCCGACGCCGAACGACCGGGCGCCGACATCGGTGGCCAGGCCCAGGGTGGAGTGGTTGCCGCCATCCATGACGCCAGCGGTCGGGCCGCCCCAATTCCGTTCACCATCGCCGACCACGTGGGCGCGCTCAACCTCACCATTGGGATTCTGGCGGCTCTCAACGAACGCAACACCAGCGGCCGAGGCCAGCGAGTCGAGGTGTCGTTGTACGGCTCCATCATCGCCGCCCAGGCCCCGATGTTCACGACCTATTTTCTGCGGGGCGAACCGCTCACCACCTCGGTGCCGGGACATCCGCTGGTCCGGGGGCTCTACGGCATTTTCCCCACCGCCGATGGCCACCTGGCGCTGGTCGGGGTTCCCGGCGCAGATTCGAAGCAACGTTTCTACCCGGCGATCGGACGAGCAGACCTGTTGGAAGTCGAGCGGTTCAACGAACCAGTGATGCAGCCCGAGGTGCAGGTTGAGCTCATGGACCTCATGAATGATGTGTTCGCCTCCCGACCGACTGCGGAGTGGGCCGACATCCTGCGGGCGGCAGACATCCGGTATGCGCCGGTTCAGACCTACGAACAAATTGCCAACGATCCGGGGGCCTGGGAGAACGGCTATTTGCAGACGGTCAACCACTATGAGCACGGCGAGATCACCGCCGTTGGAACCCCGTTTCGGTTCTCCCGGACGCCGTCTCGACCGGGCGCGACCACCCCGCCGCTTGGCGCCAACACCGAAGAGGTCCTGTTGGAGTTTGGCTTTGGCTGGGACCAGATCGCCGACCTGCAAGCCGCCGGTGCCCTGTGACGGTGACCAGCAAAGTGGTTGCGATTCTTCGCTGAATGAAGTCTCGGAATGGAAACCATGGTCCAATGGTTGACCAGACAATGACTGCGGCCAACACTGTTACAACACCACAGTTGTAAGCACCACAGTTATAAACACCACAGTTATACACACCGCATGTTGAACGCCGCGCAGTGAACACCGGTGACAACACATGCATCTATCAACAAAGGCAAGGGAACCATGGATTTCAACGACACCGCCAACTCGAATGGCTCAAAGATATGAAGGTCGCCGGCTTCGGCATGGGCACCATAGTGACAGGCCTTGGCCTTCTCCTGTGGTCGCCAATCATCGGCGGCTACAACTGGATCGGCTTCATCTTGACTCTGGTCGGCCTCGTCGGGTTTGGCGGCTTCGCCAAAGGCAAGTGGTACTAGGCCTGAGCCAACGTCTCCACTGACTCCAGCCAAAACCACCAAGAACCCCGTGCAACTCAACCTCGAGAGGCACGGGGTCCTTGACGTCGGGCGTTCTGGCCACGTCGGGCGTTTTGGATCATTGGTGATTTGCCGTTACCCCCGCAATGCCCAAAGCTTGCCCCCGGTGGTATCGCCAGCCGCGTTCCTGGCGCTGTAGCCTTGGAGGGGATGAGGGCATTCGGCCGCTGGGAACCCGCCGGGTCCTTTCAACTGACGTGATAGGTCAAGACGCTCTGGATGCGGCGCGCCGCGGCGAAGCCGAAGGTTTGGAGTTCCTTTTTCACGAACTCGCCACCCCCCTGGCCACCTTCGCTGATCGCCGAGGGGCGACCGATCCTGAGGGGCTGGCCAACGCGACGCTGTTCAGAGCGTTCAATGCCCTGGCCGGGTTTGATGGCGAATACCCGCAGTTCTGCAGCTACGTCTATCGCACCGCCCGCAATCTACTCATCGACGAGTACCGCAGGAAAACACGCCGTCCCGAGGTCGTCGACCTTGCCGCCGCCGGGCCCTCGATCAGTCTTTCCCAGACCGAAGATGAGGTTGCCGGGCAAGATTGGCTCAATCAGATGCTGGCCCAACTCACCGTCGACCAACGAGACGTAATCCTGCTGCGGGTCATCGGCGATCAATCACTGCAACACACCGCCGATGTGCTCGGCAAACCGGTGTCGGCGGTCAAAGCACTACAACGACGGGCCCTGCGACGGCTTCACACCCTGACCGAGGAAGAAGGTCACACATGCACTCACTAGAGCCTGAACAAAACTGTCCGCTGCTCGACAATGAGGCCGATCAGCTACTCGACGGAACACTGGACATCAGCACCGTTGGGACCGATCGCCGAGCCCACGTTTCGACCACCCGGTCCGTCCTCGACGAGATGAAGACCCCCACCAGCGAGGTTGCGCCGGATGCGCAGATGCTCGAACTCTTCGCGAGTGCCAGGAAGTCCCAGCGCACCGCACCGGTCGTGCCACTGTGGGATGCGCCCGAGACGCCCGAAGTTCCTCCGGCACCGAACAAGCCAACGCCCGTCGTTGAACTGTTGCCGTTGGAGGACGACACGACCGATACGGCGAGCGCCTGGACCGGGGCCACCGTCTGGCCGCGCCTGCTGGTGGCCGCCGCCATTCTCCTCCCGCTGTTGCTGCTTGGTCTTCGATTTGTTGGAAGCAACGACTCACCAACCATCATCGAGCCGGTTTCGCAGCCCAGCGAAGGTTGGTCACCGGTGCCGACCGCACGACCAACCGCAGCTGCGGAGGCGCCACCGATCCGTGAACGTTCCGCCCCGCTGTCCATCGATTTGACTCCGCTGCCGGTCAGCGAGGTCAACCGTGAGTCGGCCAACCCGGTCAACCGCCGGTCCGAACTATTGGTTGAACCCAACCCCGAGGAAGTCGCCATCCCGGCCACCGGAGTCCAAAGTGATCGCAGTGGCGTCGAAGTCGTTGACGGAATCGCCGACCGGCGCGGCACGGCGCCGAGTGAGACCGCCGACCTTGGGGCCGATGCCAGCGAAGCCGAAGAGCTATCGGTTCCAACGCTGACAAGCGCAACTGCGCCGTCCTCCACTCCGGTGCCAACCCCGCCTGCCACTGTTGAGCCATTACGCACCAGGACGTCGACCGAAGGGGACCGACCTTCGTCGTCCAGCACATCAAACGCGCTCACGGCTCCCACGCCAACCCGGGCCACAACGCCAACACAAACGCCAACACCACGACCAACCTCGACGCCGCGGCCAACAGCGACGCCAGCCCTGCGTGCCACACCTCGCGCGACGGCGACGTCAACGGCCCGAACCCCGGGTATGCGCGAAACCTTCACCACCCGACCGTCCAGCACCCCCCGAGCAACCGTGCGACCCTCCAGCACCCCCCGAGCAACCGCGCGACCCGCTCCAACACCTCCCCCGTCGATGACCACGGTCCCCCGAGCCACTCCCCGTTCAACCTCGACCCCGCGACCCACCGCTACCCCGCGCCCAACCTCCACCCCAACCCCGCCAGTCCGTCAAACGCCTACTCCGCGGTCCACAACGGTTCGACCAAGCTCGACGCCGCAACCAGCCATCGCCATTGCGTCCACGTCCACGCCTCGCCCTCGTCCGACGTTGCGGCCCACCATCACCCCGGCTCCGTCCGCAATCCCCACGCCTACTCCCAGACCGCAACCCTCAGCGACGCCTCGGGCCACCAGTGCGCCTCGACCAACCAGCCTCCCGGCACCCAGCAGCACACCACGAGCCACCGCTCTACCGACCCTGCGACCGAGCAGTACGCCACGTCCCACGAGCACGCCGCTCCCAACGGCGACGCCAACCACACGACCCACCAGCACCCCACGACCAACGGCCACGCCACGACCTACCAGCACCCCACGACCAACGGCCACGCCAACCACACGACCCACCAGCACCCCACGACCAACGGCCACGCCACGACCCACCAGCACCCCACGACCAACGGCCGCGCCAACCACACCACCATTGGACACGCCACGACCAACGGTCGCGCCAACTACACGACCCACCAGCACGCCACGACCCACCAGCACCCCACGACCAACGGCCGCGCCAACCACACCACCATTGGACACGCCATTTCCGTCGTTTCAGAATGAGCAGGTGATCCCGCCAGACGGAACTCTGGCGTATCGGCAGTTCGACGGCTCGATGCTCTATGTGATGCCGGACGGGTCGAGCATTCGCCGGCTCCTCGCGGGTGTCCAGGAGTACTTTGATCCCGAGGGCAACCTGTTGTTCACGCTTTCGGCTATGGACGTGGAGCTTCGCACGTCCGGGTTCCCGACCAACCCTCTTCTTTCGATACCGGTCGCCCCCGTCTGGGGGGATCCGTTTGGCGCCCTGGACCGCAGCCTGGACGCTTTCGACACGTCCAACTGACCGGCCCGATCGATTCGATTGGCTACCAGATCTGATCGACGTAGGTATCGGTGCCGACCACGGTTGGATAGAAGGGCCCCGCCCAGCGCACGGTGGCCTTGCCTGAGGCGTCAACCGCGGCAACATAGGCCTGTACATCAGCCCATGACGATTCCGGCTTTTCGTCCACAAACATCAGTTGCATCTGCCGGGCTTCGGTGCCCGGCAGCGTCCCGAGGTCCATGGGAGCCTCCCCTTCGCGAAGCTCAGGTTTCCACGACGACGCAATGGCAATGGACGAGTCCGCGACAAGTGCAGGGAGCGCCACCATGTCGAGGTACTCGTTGAGTTCTTCTTCGGTAGTGCCATCGGTCCGATCGAGCGCCACCGAGATCAGGCCGTCGTAGCGATGGTCCAACGCCAGCTCCAGCGGAACACCGTCGGGGTCGCGGTACACCGCACGTGGTCTATCGGCCAGGATCGTGTGCGCGTGCACCCGTTCGTTGAATCCGCGACCGTCGCTGTAGAGCTTGTAGACCTGCTTGCGGGCCCAGTCGAAGTGGTCATCGTGGTGTCCGGCCTCCACCCAGTAGATCGAGACCCATGAGCCTTTGTCCACCGGGTCGCATACTTCGCCGGTCCCATCGGAATACCGCAGGTCTTTCAGCGGCCGAGTCGACACCCACCTACTCCCGGCAAAGAGCCACGGACCGGTCAGGCAGCCACCGTAGTAGTGGTCTCGTTCGTACCACCGGTTGTACGCCACCTCGTTGCCCGGGGTTGGGTCCACCAGCGTGAACAACATGCTGCCAACTTTCACGGGATAATCGTCCATCGCCGCACGTTAGTCCTGCTCCCATCGTCCGCTTCCCAGAGCCGCTCTCCGCAGATAGCCTCGGGGCTGTGATTCCAGGACAAAGTGCCCTCGACCGGGTGCGCACCGGTCTGACCTTCGACGACGTTCTTCTCGTCCCCCGCCGATCTTCGATCCGTAGCCGCCAGGACGTTTCACTGCGGACAAAACTGTCCCGCAATGTCGAGATTGATCTGCCAATCATCGCCGCCAACATGGACACGGTTTGTGAGCTGACCATGGCGTTGGCCATGGCTCGACTGGGGGGCGTCGGTGTGATCCACCGATTCCTTCCCACTGCGGCTCAGGCCGACATGGTCGAAGCGGTCAAACACGAAAACCCGTCCCATGTGGTGGCCGCCGCTGTGGGTACCGACCACGATGCCATCGAGCGATCCCGAGCACTGGTGGCGGCCGGCGTGGATGCCCTCGTTCTCGACATCGCCCACGGTCACGCTGAACACGCCATCGACAGTCTCAAAGCACTGAAGGACGCCTTCCCCGACACCGACGTGATCGCCGGCAACGTGGCCACCCGCCCGGGTGCGGAAGATCTGTATGAGGCCGGGGCTGACGCCATCAAGGTGGGCGTTGGACCTGGTGGCGTATGCACCACGCGTGTCGTGGCCGGCGTGGGCGTGCCCCAGCTCACCGCCATCGCCGACTCCTACGGCCTGCCGGTACCCATCATTGCTGACGGCGGTATCAAGACCTCAGGCGACATTGCCAAAGCCATAGGTGCGGGAGCCAGCACGGTGATGATTGGGTCCATGTTCGCCGGCACCAAAGAGAGCCCGGGCGAGGTTGAGCAGGGTCCCGCCGGTCTGGTGAAACGAGTTCGCGGTATGGCCAGCTTCGAAGCCATTGAAGCCCGCGCCGAACGATCAAACGAAGAAATCGACGACGAGTACTTTGAGCAGCGGGCACCCGAAGGGGTGGCTGGCACGGTTCCGTACCGGGGCGAAGTCTCCAAGCTGGTGACCAAACTGGTCGCCGGGCTCAAGAGCGGCATGAGCTACAGCAACGCCCGCACCATTGCGGAGTTCTGGGAAAAAGCGGAGTTCGTGCGCATCACCCCGGTGGGCCTTCGCGAGAATCTTCCTCACGCCACCCTCGACTGACAGACCAAGGACTCCCGATGACCGACTTCATCTTCACCGACCTGTTGCCTTTGGGCGAAGACACCACCACCGAGTACCGCAAGCTGGACATCGACGGTGTGGCCAGCTTCGACGCCAATGGACAGACGTTTCTGACCGTCAGTCCTGAGACCATCACTGCGCTGACTGCGGAGGCCATGCGCGACATCGCTCACCTGCTGCGACCCGGTCACCTGGCTCAGCTGCGCAAGATCCTTGATGATCCCGAGGCCACCCCCAACGACCATTTCGTGGCATTGGAACTTTTGAAGAACGCCAACATCGCAGCCGCGGGCATTCTCCCCGGCTGCCAGGACACCGGCACCGCGATCATCAAAGGCAAGAAGGGTCAGTATGTCCTGACTGAAGGCCGCGACAAGGAAGCGATCGCCCGCGGCGTCTTCGACACCTATCAGCAGTCAAACCTGCGCTACTCCCAGATGGCTCCGATTGACATGTTCACCGAGAAGAACACCGCCAACAATCTGCCCGCCGAAATCAAAATCGAAGCCACCGACGGCGACGAGTACCGGTTCATGTTCATGGCCAAAGGCGGCGGCTCAGCCAACAAGAGCTACCTCTACCAGAAGACCAAGGCGCTGCTGAATCCTGAGAGCCTGGCCGAGTTCATCGACATTGAGGTCCGCAAGCTTGGCACCGCGGCCTGCCCGCCGTACCACCTCGGTTTGGCCATTGGTGGAACCTCAGCCGAGTACGCGGTGGAGACGGCGAAGCTTGCCTCCACCCGCTACCTGGACACCCTGCCCACCAGTGGTTCCGAGACGGGACACGGCTACCGGGACCTGGAGTGGGAAGAGAAAATCCTCAAGATGACGCAGGAGTTTGGGATCGGGGCCCAGTTCGGCGGCAAGTACTTCTGTCATGACGTGCGGGTGATCCGCCTGCCCCGCCACGGCGCCTCGTGCCCGGTTGGTATTGCGGTCTCGTGTTCCGCCGACCGTCAGGTGCTGGCCAAAATCAACGCTCAGGGCGTATGGCTGGAGAAGCTGGAGACCGACCCGGCCAAGTACCTGCCCGAGGCAACCGACGATGACCTGTCGACCGCGGTGATCGACGTGGACCTCAGCAGGCCGATGGATGAGATTCGGGCGCAGTTGTCCCAGTACCCGGTCAAGACCCGTCTCAGCTTGAGCGGCACCATCGTGGTCGGCCGCGACATTGCCCACGCCCGGATCAAAGAACGTCTGGATGCGGGCGAGCCGATGCCCGACTACCTCAAAGACCACCCCATCTACTACGCCGGTCCGGCCAAGACCCCCAAGGGCTATGCCTCTGGGTCCTTCGGTCCAACGACCGCCAGTCGCATGGACCCCTATGTCGACCAGTTCCAGGCCGCGGGCGGATCACTGGTCATGCTGGCCAAAGGCAACCGGTCCCAACAGGTGACCGACGCGTGTGCAGCGCACGGCGGGTTCTACCTGGGGTCGATCGGTGGGCCGGCCGCCCGCCTGGCCAAAGACTCCATCCGCAGCATCGAAATGCTCGAGTATCCCGAGCTTGGCATGGAAGCCATCCGCAAGATCGAGGTCGAGAACTTCCCGGCCTTCATTGTGGTGGACGACAAGGGCAATGACTTCTTCCGCGAAGTCAGCACCCCGGTGTCACTGCGGAGCTGAATCCGCAAAGTTCTGCGCCATCAGATCTCCCAGCCGATTGCCCGCCCGCTGATACTCGTCGGCGATGCGGCGCTGATCGGCGGCGTCTTTGTTCTGGCTGAGCTTGTATTTGACTTCCACCAGATCGGCTCGAAGTTCCACGCCGACGATCCCGCGGAGCATCGTGTTGATGTAGTGGGTTGGCGCGTCCTCGATACCCCACGGTGTCGCCCTGTCCGCTTCGTGTCGGTTGGTCAGCTCATGGAGAAAGCTCAACAACCATTCCGGTTCGGGGTGAAGCGTCAGGAGGCCCGTGATGTGCGCGACCGCATAGTTCCAAGTGGGTACGACCTTGCCGGAAATTGACTTCTCGTCATAGTTGGCTGGCGACACGTACCCTTCCGGCCCGTCGAAGATCATCAGCGCCGCCGTGTCGCCCACCGACTTTGCCTGGGGATTGGCCGCCGCCAGATGACCCCGAATCACCACCGGCAGGTTGGCCACCGCCACCCCGTTGATCGGTGCCACATCAACCAGAACTGGCAGCCGAGTTGCCGTGGGCACGCCGTCGATCACCGTTACCAGTTGCGCGGAATCCTGGGAGCCAAGAAACGCTCGGACAATCGTTGGGTCGTCGATGCGATTGATTCCGGGGTTGTACATGAGCGACGAGCGTAGACGGTCGTCACCGCTTGCATTCTGGCATTGTGAAGGCGGCATTGAAGGCGACGTTGAACACTTGCGAACGGCACGTTTCGAACGTCGAGAATTGGTCTCGCAGCGCCCGCCACTGGGGTTACGGTCACAATCGGCCAAAGTCTGTAGTGAGCAATTCACCCCGGACGCTTGGAGAGCTTCCCCTCTTTGGCGTACGTTTTCTCTTTATTCATCGGTCGCAGACCCCAGTCTGGCCCCTGTATGGAGAGTGAGCGGAAATCGAAGAGCTGCCAAGCGTCACTCTGGCGCCAACAACTGAGCCATCATCGGACGCGGGACCAGCCGTCGTGCACCCGCTGTCAGTAACGCGCCTCTACGTCACCAGCACCCCCCCGCGGCTGCAGCCCGAGCTGACGCCGAAACCAACACCGCCACCGTCGGTCGATTCCGAGGAAGAGGACTTTGCCCGACTCCTTGCTGATGCGGTCAGCGGCGACAACCGGGCGGTCGACAACCTGGTGGACGAGTTCATTGGTCCCATCACCAGTTTCCTTCGTGGACGCGGCGCCGAAGACCCCGAAGAAATGGCCAACTGGGTGCTCTACCAGGGGCTTCACAACCATCACCCCAGTCGCGGCACCTCCCGCCCATCATTCCGCTCCATGTTGTACACAATTGCGCGGCGGCGATTGGTCGATGAGAATCGCCATCGGTCGGCCCGTCCCGATGCCATCCCCATCGGCGACGACAGCATGCAGATGCTTGCCGACCTCCCCGCCTCAACCTTCGATAACCGACTGGCCGAAACCGCCTTCGTCCGGGACCTGCTTGGAGACCTGAGCCCGGGCCAGCGGGAAGTCATTGAGCTTCGCTTTCTTGAGGACCTCTCCATCGAAGACACCGCACTGAAGACGGGCAAGGACAAGAACGCCGTCAAGCAGATTCAGCACCGGGCCATCCGCTCCCTTCGCCGTGCGCTGGGCGTGGTTGCGGCGCTGGTACTGGTGTGGCTGGCGGCCCGGGCCCTTGAACCACCCGAAGAGATCCCGGTCTTCAGCGATACCAGCGAAGACGCCATGTCGGCGCCCATTGAGGATGCGCCGGTCACCCCCCAGGGCGATGCTGACACCAACGCTGGCGATGAGAGCACTGCACGCCGGCCGGACCTCGACGGTGATTCGCCCGAAGCTGACTGGCCAGATACGGCGTCGAACACCACGCGTGATTCAGATGAAGAAGTTGCCGTCGATGTTGTGCCGGTGCCCGCCCGAGCGGCGTTGGACCTCAGCTTTGTAGAGAGCACCGGTCAGACGCTGGTGGACGAGCAAGTGGCCTCGCCCCCCGCCGACAAAGGAACCGCCTCGACAGACAATTGGCCGATCGCCGGCGCCGCGCCGCTTCAGCCCACCGAGCCCACCGAGCCCACCGAACCCACGGAACCCACCGAGCCCGCAGCCCCAGCGCCAGCGGTCGCCGCCGCGCCCTCAGCGACTCTGACCCCATCCTCCACAGCGACACCGGCGCCATTATCAACCCCGGTTCCCGCAACAAAGAGCAGCGCGCGGCCAGCGCCTGCTGATCCTGTGCCGTCGCTGCCGGTGGCTCCCACGCCAGCACCGACCCTGATACCGGCTTCGCCGACAACGACAACAACCGCAGAATCGGTCCCAACTTCCTCACCAGCACCGCCCAGTCCGGCGGCAACCGCCCGGCCGCGAACCCAACCAACGGCCACGCCGGAACCCACCGTCGAAGGCACGCCGCAGCCGACGGCCACCCCGACCCCACAACCCAAGGACGACGACGGGCCCCGGTTCATCGTGGCGGGTGCGGTGGACGACCATTTCGAAGTGACGATTGACATCGTCGTCCAGGGCGATGTGGCCCCCGAGCCCACCGCCGTCGCCGATTTGGTGGCTGACACCTTTGGCGAAATTGCGGGTGCCGGTGGTGGCCGGCCCATCGCACCGGTGTCAACCCCCATCCCGACCGCTCCGCCGGAGGTGTTTACCGCTCGCGTCGACGCCTGCGGGCTTTCCGATACCCACTTCATGGTGCAGATGGGTGATGAGAACTCATTCGCCGCCGAATACGTGGTGTACAACCGCAGCCAGGGAGTTGTGGCCAAACTGCTTCGGGCCTTCGCAGCAGACAGCATTGCCAACAGCGGTCGCTATCAGCTGAGCTGGGCGTTCGCCGACAACGGCATCGTCAACCCGGACGAAGTCGCCCTCGTTGCTGCCCAGAATCCGGGGGAGACCATTTCGTACCCCGTTCGGTGCGAGGCGATCGGGCCAAACGGGACCAGCTTCAACACCGACTGAGCTGACTTTTTCGGTCTTTACCCAAAAGATCGCTGATCACGGCGTAACCCGCACCACCCGGGCTGCGAGTTCATGGTCATGGAGCGCATTTCTCCCGACATGGTCGGTTCTGTCTTCACCGGTTCACGGTCGTTGGCGCAATTGGCTGTTGGGTTGCTTCTGGTTGCCGGCTTCCTCGTGGCTGGTCGGATGCGCCAGTCACGAGTCCAAGCCTTCGATCCACTCCAGGATCGGTTCGCACTCAATTTCGCCCGAGACTCTTTCGCCCAAGAAAGATCCCACCTTGTGATGGGGGCCGAATCGCCGCCCGCTTCGGTCCCCATCAGAGGGTGGTTTCAGAACGGCCCCTGCAGCCCGTACGGCTTGTAGGAACCCAGGATCAACTGCTCAAGCACGCCAATCCCCACCCGGTCGCCCCAGGTCACCCGCACCAGGTGTTGGACGTGTTGGTTCTCAAAAGCCCGGTCGTCAACGTCATCCAGTGACCAGGACTCAAACGCCATCTCCTGCTCCCCTTTCCATTGACCATGACCCCACTCAGGGTGGGTGTAACCAATGCCCTTCATGCGGTAGGTGAAGAGCTTTTCCAGAGCAATCTCATGGCGATCGCCAGCCACCAGTCCAGGCGCCCCACCCATTGCTTCCATGGCCAATGAGCCTGACGCCACCAAACGGCTGTCGGTCTCGAAGTTGAGATCGTGGGTCAGGTTCCGCAGGTGCTGGACCGTTGGATCTTCAATGCCCGGAAGGTCGTCGGGTGAGTCGTAGGTGGGGACGATGGCCCCCACGCTGAACAAGGTGCGGCCGTGATGGTCTTCAAAGAGCTGGTAGTGCGTGCAGTAGTCGTCGAAGTGGACGGGGGCCCACAGGAAGAAGATGCCACCCTCGTACGACGACGCCGGGTCGGGGGGCGCAACTCGCCGGTCGCCACCAGCCAGACCGCGGGTTCCCCAGGAGCGATCTTTGGTTCCCCACGTGGTCTCGGAGTTGATCGCCTGTCGTTGCCCGTCGAAGTCCACCCATCCCGACCATCGGCCGAACTGGGTGAACCGGGTTGTGTCCATGACCTTTTTGATGCCCCGACTCAGGTGGTGCCGCGGTTCTTCGAGCGCAGACGTCCGAGCGGAGAACGTCAGGTCACAGGTGAAGCCGGTGTCGTTGCCCTCGGCCTCAACAACCACCCGACACACTCGCATCGGCTCAACAATCTCCAGGCGGAACGGCCCGATGGTCATCTGCCGTTGAGGATCAGCCCGCGCACTGACGTGAAAGGCATGCTGGTGGCCACCGATCACCATGCTGACCCCGGCGTCCTGGATGCCGAGGTGCGGATAGACCGCCGTGCCTATGCCGAGGTAGAAGTCACCGTCCCGGTCGTACCCGTTGAACCAATAGCGCTCGTAGAAGTCGTTGTCGCCGGTGGCCGGCGTCAGCACCGGGTCAGGAGTCTGGTGAATCGGGAAATCGTCAAAGGCGCTCAGCATTGGCGAATTCTAGGTGCGGCGGCACCAGCGTCGTGACCAGAGACACACGTGGCGCGGGTCACAATCGCCAAAGGTACGGAGACCAAATCCGTAGCGTGAAAGCAGTCCGAAAAAGGAGAAAATCAGTGTTTGATTTCCCATCCCGCAACAAGGTTTCCCGCAACAAGGTTTCCATGGCACTCGTCAACGCAGTTGGCGCGTACTTCAACGAGCACGAGCTCAAGACCATTGACCGACTGGGCACCGCCGTCGACCTGACCGACGGCACCACCCTCACCCAACAGGGCCGACCCGGTCGTGAAACCATGCTGATCCTGTCCGGATCGGCAGAGGTTCAGCGTGACGGCACGACGGTGGCATCGGTTGCTGCCGGCGACATCATTGGCGAGCGCGCCGTTCTGACCGGCGAGCCGCGCAACGCAACCCTCGTCGCCACCAGCGACGTTCGGCTCGTGGTCTTCAACCCGCGGGAGTTCAAACAGCTCCTGGCGGAGTGCCCACGGCTCGACGCCTCGGTGGACGCGCTCCAGGACAAGCGGGTCGCCACCGCCTGACTTCGTGGTCCCGATTGCGCCGCTTTCACACGATCGCAAAACGTGGTCAATGTCGCTGGGATAGCTTCGTAACCCACGCACCCAATCTTCCCCGGGTGCTGGACAAGCGGAGGTATCCCAGTGGCCATCAATGTGGACGCGGTTGGGCTTGAAAGTCCGCCACATGAGACGTCATGGACGTCGAAAGACTCGCTGCTGTACGCCCTGGGGGTAGGCGCCGGGGCCCGCGACCCCACCGGCTTTGAGCTGGCCTTCACCACCGAAAACAGCTTGGAAGTGACCCAACAGGCGCTGCCAACCATGTCCGTGGTTCTGGGGGCGAGCGGTCCGGACTCACCATTGTCCGCGCTGGGCGACGTGAACTACGCGCTGATGCTCCACGGGTCCCAGAGCATCACCTTGCACCAGCCGCTGCCCGCGGCTGGGGCGGTGCGTTCCACCATGCGCATTGCCGAGATCTGGGACAAAGGCAAAGCGGCGATCGTCGTGCTGGAGACCAACGCCAACAACGTCTCAGACGGTCAGCCGATGTTCACCAATCGCTCCACGCTGTTCTTCCGTGGCGAAGGCGGCTGGGGTGGCCAATCCGGGCCGAAGACCGTGGTGACCATTCCTGATCGAAGCCCCGACACCAGCATCAGTTGGGACACGCGATCCGATCAGGCATTGCTTTACCGGCTGAACGGCGACCGCAATCCGTTGCACTCTGATCCCGTCTTTGCTGCCGGCGCCGGATTTGACCGGCCGATTCTCCATGGCCTCTGCACCTTCGGCTTCACCGGCCGGGCGTTGCTGCACGGCGCATGCGAGAGCGATCCCGACCGCTTCGGCCATATGGATGCTCGATTCACATCACCGGTGATGCCTGGTGAGACCCTTGAGGTCCACCTGTGGACCGAGGGCGATCAGGTTCTGTTCCAAACCACCGTTGGCGATCGAACCGTCCTTGACGCCGGGGTCTTCCGCCACCGCTGAGCAGGGTCGGGCAAAACGCGAAGAAACCGCACCGGTGGGCGTATCCAGTGCGGCTTCCTGCCGGGGGCGAAAGTCAGATCAGGCCGACTGACCAGCACCAGCCCCGAAGTTGAAGGCCACGCCGGCGGTTGCATCGGCGTCGCCGCCGCGAGGGCCGTGGCGATGACCGCGGCGGCCGTCACGGTCGCCTTCGGTGCGAACTCGGTTGATCTTCTCTTCGATCTTCTCCTCGATCATGGCTCGACGCTCATCAGCCTCTTCGGCGGTCAGGCGACCAGCTTCGACCTTGGCGTCGATCTTGTCGTTCATCTGCGCTTCAAACAGGTCCGTCACCGTGCCGATGTCAACCCCGTTGGCCGCAGCCACATTGGCGATCGACTCGCCATTGCCAAGTGACTCACGCAGGTCTTCGCTGGTGGTTCCAAGCGCCTCGGCAAGCGCCGCCTTGCGTTCCTGGCGGGCCTCGCGGCGTTCTTCCCGGTCGCTGGACTGGGTGTCGGGTGTGGTGACTTCGGCGTCCGGGGTCGCTTCCTGGGCCGAAGCGAGACTCGGGGCGACAAGGGCGCTGGCGCCCAGAGCGGCGAGTCCGACGACGCCGGCCGCGATCCTGCGGCCGATCTTACGGTTTGGGGTTTGGGGGTTTGGGGTGTGGGGGTTTGGGGTGTTCATTTGATTGTTTCTCCTTGGTGATCCCCCCGACTTGGAGGGTGTGCTCCTGCACAACAACCACTCTGGAGGTCCCTGCTGAAGCGAACCTGATCCCAACCCAAACGGTTCGCAATATCCCGTAAAGGAAAAAGTAAGAGCGCACTGGGATCCACTGCGGCGACGTGCCAGACTGAGCGCCGTTCTCAAAATCACGAGGGGATCACTGGCGTGAACAGGACATCCGCAGTAACACCTGCATCCGCAGTAACACCTGCATCCGCAGTCTCGATCATCGACATGGCCGAAGGCGAGCATCGCTTCGTCCGCGCAGACGGACCCGCCAAGGTCACCGGTACCGGGCGCTACGTGGCCGACCTGACGATGACCGGCATGGCGATAGCCAAGTTCCGATACGCCGGGGTCGCCCGGGCTCGGATCACCCGCCTGGACACCCAACCGGCCAGATCCATGCCCGGCGTACTGGCGGTAATCACCGCTGATGATGTACCGGACGTGATGTTCCATCCCACGTTGGCGGACCGTCGGCTGTTTGCCAAAGACGAGGTGCGCTTCGAAGGTGAGGTCGTGGCTGCGGTTGCCGCCGTCACCGAGGAGATTGCCGAAGCCGCCGCCGCCGCCATCGTCTTCGAGTACGACGAGCTCCCACCGATCCTCGACATGGAGGCCGCCATGGCGCCCGGCTCTCCCCTGGTCCATGAAGACTGGGCCAGCTATTCCACCGCGGCTCCCGACGACACGCCCCGGGATCGCAACGTCGCCACCCACTCCGAGATTTCCAAGGGCGATGTGGACGCCGGTATGGCAGCCGCTGACATCATCATCAAAGGACGGTTTGTCGCCGACGCCAGCCATGCCACCCCGATCGAACCTCGCGGCATTGTGGCCCAGTGGGAGGGCGACAACGTCACGGTATGGACGTCGACCCAGGTGCCCTTCGACGCCCGCGACGGGGTGTGCGCAACCTTGGAATTGCCCACCAACAAGGTCCGGGTCATCGTGCCGCACCTGGGCGGCGGCTTCGGCGGCAAATGTGGCTTCCATTTCGAGGCCCATGTGGCGGCCCTCTCCCGAGCCGCAGGCCGACCAGTGAAGCTGGTCTTCACGCGGGAGGAAGAGTTTCTGGCCCCGGACCGGCGGCGCGAAGCAATGATCATGGATATCGAGACCGGGGTGAAAGCCGACGGCACCATCGTGGCCCGCCGAGCTTGGGTCGCTGTGGAGAACGGCGCGTACACCGCCGATGCCACCTTCTTCCCGCAGATGGCGTCCATGCACGTGACCGGCCCCTACCAGATCCCTCATCTGGAGGTGAAGGCCGACCTCATCTACACCAACCGTCAACCATCCGGCTCGGTGCGTGCTCCCACCGCGCCGCAGGGTTGTTGGGCCTGTGAAACCCACACCGATGAGATTGCTGCGGCCTTGGACATGGACCCGGTGGCCTTTCGGCAGATGAACATCATCGATACCGGCCAGGTTGGTCCGCTCGGCCAGATCTACGAGAACATTGGCGTGCGGGACTGTCTGACCCAGGCCGCCGAGATGATCGACTGGACGCGGGACCTTCCCGAGAACGAGGCGATCGGCCTGGCGTTGAGCTGGTGGCCGAGTTTTCCCGGCGCCTCTGGTTCGTTTGTGAAATTGGACAGCGACGGCAAAGGTCAGATCGTGACCGGCGCACTGGAATGCGGAACCGGTTCGGTCATGACCTTGCGCAATCTGGCCGCCGGAGAGCTGGGCATGGAGCCCGAGGACTTCGAGATCGTTTCCCAGGACACCGCAGTGACGCCGTGGGACACCGGCGCCACCGGCTCTCAGACCCTCATCAACAACGGTCGGGCCGTGGTGGAAGCCGCCGCCGACATTGCCAATCAACTCCGGGACCTGGCGGCCGACAAACTCGAAGCGGCCGCTGCGGACATCATCTTTGAAGCCGGCCGCGCACAGGTGGCGGGTTCTCCGGCCAAGAGCGTCAGCATCGTTGAGCTGGCAGGCGAAGCCGCAGGCGGCGAACTGCTCATTGGTCGCGGCTCGGGCAAACCGCCCGCCTACCCCGAGATTGCGGGTCTGAGCTGCGTTGGCGACCAGGGCTGCGCGGCCTGGGCTGGTCCACAGTTCGCCTGCCATGCCGTGCATATCCGGTTGGACCGGGACACGGGCGTGGTTCGGGTCCTCGACGTGGCGTGCGCGCATGACTCCGGAACGATCATCAATCCCATGGGTGCGCTCGGTCAGGTGGAAGGCGGCGTCCTCATGGGTATCGGCCAGGCCCTCACCGAAGGAACCCGATACAGCGACCAGGGTCGGCAGGAAAACGCCGCCCTGCTGGAGTACAAGCTGCAGACCTTTGCCGATGCACCCTCCATCGCCACCCGCTTCGTCCAGCCGGACCTGGACGGCGTTTCCCAGGTTGGACCCCATGGCGCCAAAGGCATTGCCGAAGCACCCAATGTGCCCACTGCGGCCGCCATCTCCAATGCGCTGGCCAAACTTCTGGACGGCCCATTGCGCCAGTTGCCCATGACCGCCGAGCGAGTCTGGGAGGCCCAACGATGACCAGTTCCTCTTTCACGATTGCCACCGATATTCATGCGGCCCTCTCGGCGCTGGCCGATGGGGCGCGACCCATTGCCGGCGGCACCGATCTGGTGGTTGGCGCCCGGCAGGGCAAAGCGCCGCTGCCGCAGTCGATCGTCGCAATTGATCGGATCCCGGAACTGGCGGCCATTGATCGAAACGATGATGGGTCGCTCCGCATCGGATCCACGGTGACCCACGCCCAGCTCATGGAGTCGGTGGACATCGTCGATCACTACACCGCGGTGGCCGATGGCGCGGCGCTGGTCGGTTCGCCGGCCACCCGCCATGTTGGGACCTTGGGCGGCAACGTCATGAACGGTTCCCCGGCCATGGACACCGGCGGATCACCACTCGTTGTTCTGGACGCTGAGGTCGAACTGCAGAACCTCAACGGGTCTCGCAGAGTCACCTTGGATGATCTCTGGGTGGGGCCGGGCCGTACCAGCGCCGCCGCGGACGAGCTGTGTGTTGGCATCCACCTTCCGGTTCGCGCCCCTCGTTCGGGGAGCGCCTATGTGCGTCTTGAATACCGTCGGGCCATGGAGATTGCGGTGGTCGGCGCTGCGGCCAGCGTGACCTTGGACGGTGACAAGGTGGCCGAAGCAAAGATTGCGCTCACTGCGGTGGCCCCAACAATCATCCTGGTGCAGGGGATCGAAGCCATCAACGGCTATGAAGCTCTGAACGACGGCGTACTGAACGCGGTGGCCGAAGCCGCAGCAGAACAGGCCAGCCCCATCAGCGACCTGCGAGCCAGCGACACCTATCGACGCCACACCGTTGGCGTGATGGCCCGCCGGGCCTTTGAAGCCGCCGCTCGCCGAGCCGCCGGCGACAGTATTGCCGTTCCGGTCAACCGGGCACTCGGAATTGGAGCAAGCGCATGAACAACGCAACGAAACACGTGGTGAGCCTCACCGTCAACGGTCGGACCTTCCCGCTGGAGCTTCGCCACGGCGCCACCCTCCTGGACGCCATCCGCAACGACGTTGGCCTCACCGGCACCAAGCAGGGATGCGACGACTGCGAATGCGGCGCATGCATGGTTCTGGTGGACGGACGACCGGTCAATTCGTGCTCGTACCTGGCTGCGCAGGCCCAGGATCGGGAGGTGACCACGGTCGAAGGGCTGGTGACTGACGGCGAGCTTCACGCCATCCAGAAGAACCTGTTGGAAGCTGGCGGCGTCCAGTGCGGGTTCTGCACTCCGGGCATGATCATGAGCACCCATGCGCTGCTGAGCACGACGCCGGATCCCACCGATGAGGACATCCGGATTGGTCTCTCCGGCAACCTGTGCCGATGCACCGGCTACGGCCGCATCATGGAAGCGGTGCGGGCCACCGCCGTGGAACTGCGTTCCAGCTAAGCCCGGGGCGCTCTTGGCAAACCGAGGACGCGCTCACCCAGGATGTTGCGCATGATGTCTGATGTGCCACCCATGATCGTGTACCCGGGCGCGTAGCTCAGCCCCTTCACCACGTCGTCCCACAAGGTCGCGTCTTCGGCAAGGACCTGGCTGACGAAGTTGGCCACGCGGGTCTGGTGCTCGGTGCAGAAGGCTTTGGTGGCCGCACTGAAGTTGGCGGGCGCCTGCTTGAGCACCTCCCGGTACACCAGTAGCCGGCCGAGCCGATAGGAGGTCTCCAGCGCAGCAATCTCCTGCCGGACCAGGGGATCCTGTTTGTTGGCCCGCTCCAGCGCCATCTCATAGAGCGCCCGGTTGGAAACCAGACGATCAATGCCGCCGCGCTCGTGACCCAGTTGCACCATGGTCTGTTTGAACGCATCACCTTCGACCCCAACCAGGTTGACCGCGGGCACCCGCACGTCGGTGAAGTACACCTCGCAGAAGTGCCGATTGGTGGTCATGTCTTCGATGGGTCGCACTTCGATGCCTGGGGTGCTCATGGGCACAATGATCTCGGAGATCCCCTTGTGCGGTGGGCCGTCTGCGGTCGTGCGACAGATGAGATAACAGAAGTCGGCGACCTCGGCGAAACTGGTCCAGATCTTCTGGCCGTTGATGACAAACTCGTCGCCGTCGCGGACCGCCGAGGTGGACAATGACGCCAGGTCAGACCCCGAGTCCGGTTCGCTCATCCCAATGCACCAGGTGCTCTCACCCGAGAGCATCCCGGGCAGAAACTCCTGCTGTTGGTCCGGGGTCCCATAGGCAATGAGCGTGGGACCCATCTGTCGGTCGGCAAACCACATGGCGGCGATTGGGGCCCCAGCGCCAATCATCTCTTCGGCGACGATGACCCGCTCAATGGCCGGGCGATTGTGACCGCCATGCTCGACCGGCCAGCCCATACCGATCCAACCTTCGGTCGCCATGACCTGGGCAAACTCTTTGCTGAATCCGTTGATCCAACTGTCGTTCCAGCGACCGTACCGGGCAACGCCGTCCGCGGCGACGGTGCGGGCCCGAGCTTGGAGGGCCTGGTGTTCAGAACTCAGCTGAAAATCAATCACCGGTACGTTCTACTCGCTGTCCCGACATCCGACGAACCCCAGCGGGGGCTCAGCGGCCCGTCCAGGTGGGCGGACGCTTTTCGATGAACGCCCGTGGACCTTCAGCAAAGTCTTCGGTATCCAGCAGGCTCAGGAAAGCTCGGCCACTTTCCTGGTAGAGCTCGGCTTCGGTCAGGTCAAAGGCCTGATTGAGCACCCGCAGGCTGGCTTGCACCGCCAATGGTGCGTTGGCTTCGATGCGGGCGGCAAGGGCGAGGGCTTCGGCCATGACCTGATCGGCAGGAACCACCTTGTTGACCATCCCCAGCGCCAGCGCTTCTTCCGGTGTCATTGGGTCACCGGTCAGTGCCAGCTCCGCCGCGCGAGCTTTGCCCAGCACCCGCGGGAGGCGCCACAAGGCGCCGGCGGCGGCCACCAGCGACCGCTTCACCTCAGGCACGCCAATCTTGATGCCTTCGGCAACGATGGCCATGTCGCAGGCGAGGAGGATTTCGCAACCGCCCGCAAGCGCGTGACCGGTCACTGCGGCAATGAGCGGCTTGGTCCGCTCCCGAACCACGATGCCGCCAAAGCCCCCCTTCCTGGTGGACAGCGCAGCCCCGTTGCCTTTGGCCACCTCTTTGAGATCTGCGCCGGCACAGAAGGCGGGGCCTTCGCCCATGATGATGCCGACCCACGCATCCCCGTCAGCTTCGAAAGTGTCAAGCGCAGCCTCCATTTGCTGGGCGACGGCCGGGCTGACGGCGTTGCGGGCTTCGGGGCGGTCGATGGTGAGGATCACAATGTGGCCCTTCTTCTCATACCGGACCACCGGCTTCTCGTCTTCGCTCATTGCAGTCAGCTCCTTACCAGTCGGCCCGGACGAGCGCCGGTGAACGCATCGTTTTCGCGGGTGACTTCGCCCGCAACAATGGTTGCCACATAGCCTTCGGCCGCTTGCAGCAACCGAGTGCCTCCCGCGGGCAGGTCGGCCACCAGTCGGGGTTCGCGCAGTTTGAGGTTCTCGAAGTCGATGATGTTCAGATCAGCCCGCAGGCCCACCTCGACCCGACCCCGGTCGGTGAACTCAAACAGCGCTGCGGTATCTGAGGTCATCTTCTGAACCACCGACTCCAGCGCCATCCTGGGGCCGCGGCTTCGATCTCGAGCCCAGTGCGTCAACATCCACGTTGGCGTGGAGGCATCGCAGATGAAGTTGGCGTGCGCTCCGCCATCGGCGAGGCCCAGCACCGCCGCGGGATGGTTCAGCATCTCGTAGAGCGCATCGCCGTTGCCGTCCGCATAGCCCAGCAGTGGCATCATCATCAAAGCATGACCGTCGCGCTCCAGGAGTTGGTCGTAGTACTCCTCAATGGGGTCCCGGTCGGCGGCGGCCGCAATGGCGGCCAACGATCGCTCCGGTGGTGGTTCGTAGTCCACCGGGTCACCGAGCGGAAAGTACAGATGGTAGGCCTCGGCGAAGTAGGCCGACAGGGCATCCGCTTCGCCAAGTTTGCCGACCGCGTCCACCGCGTCAGCAATGAGCCCGGACCGTAGCTCCGGGTCCGCCATGGCCGCCGCCTGCTCCTCGATCGAGAGCGCAAGCAGTGGTGCAAACCGGGGCAACGCTTTGAAGCGATGCCGGGTGGACAGTCCAACCAACATGCCGAACGGCCGACCAGCAACCTGCGGGATGACCTGATGGCCAGCGGCGACGGCGTCGGCCGACAGCTGCAGCAGCTCTCGCCAATCTTCTGACGCCATGGCGTTCTGGAGCAACAGCCAGGTGACCGGCCGCTCAATCTCCTGAGCCAATCGACAGATCCAGTCCATCTCCTTGCGGGGGGCATCCAGGTCTTCGCCAGCAACGCCGGCGGCGGCCACTTCAAAGAGCCCCCGACCAGCTCGCTTGACGGCCCGCCCCAATCCAAACAACTCGTCCTCAGCCGCGAAGGTGCCGGGGACTGGATCGCCGCTGAGGGCGGTGTGCACGATGGTTCGACTCGTGGAGAATCCCATGGCGCCGGCTTCCACTGCCTCCTGCACAATGGCGGCCATTTGGGCAATCTCGTCCGAGGATGCCGGTTCATTGGCTGCGCCTCGCTCCCCCATGACGTAGGCGCGCACCGGGCCGTGCGCAATCAGTGCGGCCACATCCGCAGTGAATTGCCGGCGGTCCAACGCGTCCAGATACTCGGGGAACGATTCCCAGTCCCAGCTGATGCCTTCGCTGAGCGCGGCGCCCGGGATGTCTTCCACGCCCTCCATGAGCTCAATGAGGAACTGGTGATCGTCGGGGCGCGCCGGAGCAAACCCCACGCCGCAGTTACCCATCACCAGTGTGGTCACGCCATGGGGGGTGCTTGGTTCCAGCTCCTCGTCCCACGTTGCCTGACCGTCGTAGTGCGTATGGATGTCCACAAACCCCGGGGTGACCAGAAGACCGGACGCGTCGATCTCGCGCTTGCCAGCGGCGATGCTGTCATCGGGTCCAACGGCGGTGATCACCGAGCCGTCCACCGCAATGCTCATACCGTCTTGCGGGGCGGCGCCCGTTCCGTCCACCAGCCGTCCATTGCGAATCACCAGGTCATGCATGATTCAATGCTGCCATGGATCTCTCGCCGTCAACGCACGCACCGCGTTGGCTCGACCATTTGGAGATGAACCCGGGCCCACCAACCCACCGCATGGGAGTGCGCCGCCTTGACCTTGCCAACTGGTTGGACGTTGACGAGCTTCGACCGGCCGAACTGGCCCACAAGGAACACCTGGTCGCCACGATGCCGGAGTCGGTCCTGGCCTGGTTGGATGACCTGGACGGGCATGCGGTGGTGGAGGACGCGCAGGAACTTCTGGTGGCGATTGTGGACCATCTGGCCACACACCACGACATCGCAACAGACATCACGACAAACAACACGACAAACAACCCGACAGGGGTGGGCGATCGCCATCCGCTCGACACCGCCGGCCGACTGGTGCAGGAGGATCTGACCCTCCTGCGGACGCGGGACGACGGCACCACGATCCTGACCGGCGGTTCCGTCTGCTTTCCTTCGGGCTGGTTCCTTCAGGAGAAACTGGGGAAGCCACTCACCGACATTCACCAACCGATACCGCAATACGAGCAGGAACTGGCGCACCGAGTGGACACCTACTTTGCGCGCATCACTCCCGACCGGCCCGGTTGGCGGCGCAACTGGTTTGTCTATGACAACCCCGCGTTGTTCCAGCCCGAAGATCCCGTTGCCACCGACCCGGCCCGGCGCAGGTTCTTCATCCGAAGCGAACGCCAGACCATGCGGCGCCTGCCCCAGACCGGAGCCCTCGTGTTCACCATCCGGACCCAACAGTGCACACTGTCGGCGTTGGCCGAACGTCCCGATGTTGCCGCGCAAATGGCGACCTACTTCCGCTCAGCACCGCCGGCCACGCTGGCGACCAAAGGAGTGGAGCGCTATGCGGTGGATCTGCTCAGCGAGCTTGATCAGCTCAGCCGCACCAATCCGCCGACCTCGACCCCATAATTGCCCATGGATCTGATCAGCGAGCGCGGTCTCTTTGAGCGCACGCGCCGCCGTCTCACTCGAAGCGGCGACGCCGCGCTTCGCCGGCTCACCCACAAGTGGTCACCGGACCTCCCCGACAAGGACGCAGAACGACTGGCCGACGAAATTCGCGCCTGCGTTTCGCCAACCGTCGGCGAGATGACGGCCCGCCGGGGAGCGTTGGAGATCGGTGACCGGTACCGGTGCCTGAACGACGAAGGCCGCACCCGATTCTTCGACCTTCTGGCCAGCGACTTCGGGGTGGACCGTCATGCGTTGGACACCGCCGTCGCCGCTCGACAGAAAATCCTCGCTGGCACGCCGGTGGATTCGGCGGCGCTGTTGACCGCCGAGCGGGACATGCGCCGGGCGCTGCGCTCACCCCGCGCCTTGTTGTTCGGCCGGTTCAACGGCCTGGAAGAGGGCGTCAAGTTTCTGGTGGATCTTCGCTCAGACCTGCGGGACCTTCGCAGGAACGCCAACGTGTGGACGCCCGAGTTCAAGGAGATGGATGCCGAGCTGCACGACATTCTGAGCGGCTGGTTCGACGTGGGAAACCTGGAGCTGCGACAAATCTCCTGGGACACGCCTGCGTCCATTCTGGAGAAGCTCATCCAGTACGAGTCGGTCCACGAGATCACCTCGTGGGACGATCTCCGAAATCGTCTGGACCCGGACCGCCGGTGTTACGCGTTCTTCCATCCGGGGATGCCGGATGAGCCGCTGATCTTTGTGGAGGTGGCGCTCACCAAAGGCATCGCCGGCAACCTGGGCGAGCTTCTTGATGTCCACGCACCCGAATACGACATCGCCGATGCCGACACCGCCATCTTCTACTCCATCTCCAACTGCCAGGCCGGACTGGCGGGCGTGAACCTCGGTGACCTCCTGATCAAGCGAGTGGTGGGCGCCCTCACCGCCGAACTGCCCCAGCTCACGACCTGCAGCACTTTGTCGCCCATCACCGGTTTCCGGCCCTGGCTCTCGACCAAACTGCAGGAACGGGACCCCGGCCTGTTCACATCCGAAGAGACCTTTGCGCTGCGCACAGCACTGGGGACCACCGACGTGTTCGGGAAACTGGACGAGGTACTGGACCGACCGGATTGGCACTGGGAGAAACCATTGGCCGAAGCGCTCCATGATCCGCTGCTCCGACTCAGCGCCCGGTATGTCACCCGGGAGAAGCGCGGCCAGCGGGCGTTGGATCGGGTGGCCAATTTCCACCTGTCCAATGGCGCCCGGGTTGAACGTCTGAACTGGAAGGCCAACCTCTCACCGGTTGGCCTCAGCCGGTCGGCGGGAATCATGGCCAACTATCGGTACGTCACCCGGCACATCCCGGAGAACCACACCCGGTACGTCACCGACGGCCAAATTCACATCTCCAGCGACATCGAAGCCCTGCTCAGTCCGTGAGCCGCGCCGCGAGAAGCCGACGCGGCCCGGCGGGGCTAACGCTTCTGCCAGGAACCGAGCGTCTGCTCCCAGTCTGCGAGTTGAAAGGGTGGGCTCGGTAGATCCTTTGCCTCGTTGATCGCCCGGGTGAGCAGATCAATCGCCTCACCGGTACGACCCGCCTGCCAATACGACACCGCCAAATTCGCCCGCGCCATCAACGTGTCCGGATGACGATCCCCCAACACCTCCACACTCTCCACCAACACCCGCTCCAAAAGATCAATCGCCTCACCGGTACGACCCGCCTGCCAATACGACCCCGCCAAATTCGCCCGCGCCCTCAACGTGTCCGGATGACGCTCCCCCAACACCGCCACCACTCGAACCAACGTTGCTTCGGCCGACTCGAAATCCCATGCGGCGTGCTGCCAACGGAGCAGCTGCTGAAGCGCCTGCGGCGAAGTGCTGGTGGCATGCACCATTTCACTGGCGCGTTCCTCCCAGCGGTCCATGTCCTCATGCGGGACCGAGCCGTACTCCGTCCGAGCCCAACCGTGCACATCAAGTCGTACGTCGTTCAGTTCACTCGACCGGGATTCCAGCGCTCGCCGCACCGTGGTGGGCAGCGTCATGACCGGATCAGCATCCCCGCCCTGAAACGCAGCTATGGCGTCATCGATACGCCCAAGCAACTGCACGCGGGGTGCGCCCGAAGACTCGATCAAACCCGTGAGTTGCAGCGCCGTGGACGTTGCCCCGTCGGTTCGCAGTTGATCGAAAGCAGCCACGCGGTACCTCTCCGCCGAAGCCACCCCAAGATCCGCCTGCGCCAACTCTCCGCCCTCGAACCAATGCTTGATGAAGTCGACGACAGTCTGGATGGGCGTCTCTGCCCGCGCGTCCTTCGCCTGCAGCATCGACCGCACCAGAGGCTCGGTGAGCTCGTGGTAGCGGAGCCGCTTGTCCAGACCCTCTGCAAACGGGCTTTCGACGTGATGCACCCATCCGGAATCCCGCAGGGAAGAAAGCGCGGCCGCGGTCGTTCGTTCGGCGAGTTCAATCGCTGCGGCGATCTCCTTCACATTCATCGGATGGTCCGCCCGACCGAGGAGTGCCACGATTCGGCGCTGCTGGGCCGAAAGGCGTTCCAGCTGTTGTTGGTAATAGGGCGTGAGGTTGTCAACCAGTTCCAGAAACGCTGGCACCAGTTCGTCAAGATCCCGAGCACCGACGGCCTGACCAAACATGGACCACATGCGCGGTTGCCCGCCCGCCAGATGTTGCACCGCCTGAAGCCGGTTCGCAATCAACTCTTCAGAGAGACCGGCAAGATCGTTTGACAATGACAACTCGGCCAGTCGTTCAAGCATGCGTTGCGCATCTTCGACGCCCAATGGCTCAAGCCGCTCGGTGGTGAAGAAGCTGTAGAACGGGCTGTCCTGGCCGGTGAGATCGCGGGAGAGCGCCGTGGTAGTGGCTACGAAGAGCAGACTCCGGGTGTTCTCCATGAACTGGCGCAGCCGTTGTTGGCCTTCGCGTTCCAGGACGGTCAGCACCTGGTCAAAGTTCTCGACCAGAACGATGATTGGCCCATGCGCGGCCGCGTGGTCAGCAATCGCCGCCTCCCGTTCGACCGTCGACGAAGCTGTGGTTTCAACCAGCGCCGCGTTGTCAGCTGCTTCGATGACCGATCGAAGAAAGTCCCCGTAGCCCAGCAACGTCATCCATGCTTCTTCCGACAGCCAGGACAAGGTGATCCCACTGGATTCCGTCCGACTGTGGATCAGCGTTATCAGATGGGTCTTTCCTGCGCCCCGAGGACCGACAACCAGCGTGTGGTTTCGACTGCGGCTGGTCTGAGCCTGATGAATGCGAGCGGCAACGTCATCGAGCAACCGAAGTCGCTGCTCCCCAACGGTGATGGACTCAAGAAGTTCCGGCGCCGTTTGAGAGGGTGTGAACTTTGAGATTCGAACACTCATCCGAGGTTCCTCTTGGTTCGCCAGACGCGGGCGAGGATGGGATAGCGCCAGCGCGCCCGGCCCTCCTCGGTGATCAGATAATGATCATCGACCACCATTCCCAGCACCGTGCGAACAACTTCGGTCGTAGCCCCGCAGGCCTCTGCCGCGTGGGCTACGAGCTTGTCAACCTTGTAGGGCTTCTTTCGCCCGGCCGATCGATCCAGCAGCGCCCGGGCAATTGGGAGTTCGTCATCGAAGTAGTAGGTGGCGAGCCGACTGACAAAGTGCTCGAAGGCCCGGGACTCATCCTGATCGTGGATGTAGCGATCAATGGCGGCTTCAACGTCGGACTGATCGAATGCGTCCCTGGCTGGCTGCTTTCGGAGGTCTTCGATGATGGCGTGGATCAGAATCGGAATTCCATCGACGGCTTCAATGAGGGCAACATGAGCCTCGTCGACCAAAGCAATGTCCTCGCCCAAAGCCAGACAGCGCGACAAGTAGTCCGCGTGAGCAAGGGAGAGGGCGCCCACGGGAACGTTCTTGCAGTCTCCGCTCACGACCGAAGATGTGCAGTCCGTCCATCGGATGGCATGGTGCATGCCGATGGAACCGGTGAGAATCCACCGCACTGCCGGGCAGTCCTTTCGAAGCATCTGAAGTGTTTGCAATAGTTGCGTTGCATCGCCCGATCCAGCGTCGGGATTGCGGGCGATGTTCAGAATGGCCTCGGTGAACTCGTCCACCGCCAACACGAGCAGTTCGCCTTCGCCAAGCGCGTCATCGATGGCGCTGACCATTTCCATCAGCAGCTCGCGCTTGGTCTTGTGCTGGTGGCGGCCTCGAACGCCAACCGCAAACGGGACGCCATCGACTTCGGTCATCACCCGGGCTGACTCGACCAGGTTGGTGACACCTTTACGAAGCCGACGACCCAGCGACTGGTGCCCGTGGAGAACCGACGCCAGATGGTAGAAGAATCCATCAATCGTCTTGACCGGTTGCACGCTGGTCAGGACCACCTTCGTCTTGTCCGTTGATGCCGCTTCCAGCAACTGCAACGCGGCGCTCTTGCCGATCCGGCGTGGATCGTTGATGGAGAGATTCATACCTCGATCGAGATACTCGAACATGAGTTTCACCGTCGCTTCACGTCCGATGATCTCGTGATCAGCGAGTTGCCCGCCGATGTTGACCGTCAGCGGAACCAGTTGTACAGGTTTCATGCTGTAGGTTTATACAGCATGTGTGCTGTATATGTCTACAGCCTTTTTGCTGTGCAAACGAATGAGCTGGGCAAATGAACGAGCTGTGCAAATGAACGAGCTGGGCCAATGAGCGAGGCGAACGTATCCCCGCTGTCCCGACGGATTTTGCCGATGGGCTAGCTTGAAGCCCGACGCAGGGGGATTCGTATGGCCACGCTCGACATTGATGTTCTGTCACACGATGTGTATCTGGAGGGGGTTCCGCACGAACTCTTTGCGACTCTGCGCCGGGAAGCTCCCGTGTACAAACATCCGATTCCCCACGATCTCAACAAGCACGTAAGCGCAGAATCTCCGGACTTTCTCTGGATCCTGAGCCGCCATGCTGACGTTCGATCCGCCAACCGGGACCATGAGCTGTTCTCTTCTGAGGCCATGGGGGTGCAGATATGGGACGACCCGGGATCGGAGCGGGCGCCAACCATGATCTCCATCGATCCACCCAAACACACGCGCCTTCGCCGGCTGATCAACCGCGGCTTCACCCCCCGCATGATCGGACTGTTCGCCGAGCATTTCGCCGACATCACCCAGAAGATCATCGACGAGGTGATCAACCAGGAATCCTTCGACTTCGTCACCGAAGTGGCCGCCGAACTGCCCCTGATTGCGATCTCGGAATTGTTGGGTGTGCCGCTGGAGGATCGCCGCAACATCTTTGACTGGACCAACGCCATGATCGGCGCCAGCGACCCCGAGTACGGCGAAGGCGACGAATCCACCCTGGCCGCAATGGCCGTCTACCAGTACGCCACCAAGCTGGCCGACCAACGCCGGGCCAACCCCCGGGACGACATCATCACCAAGCTCATCACCGAAGTGGACGGTGACGCGCTGGGACCCCACGAGTTTGAGCTGTTCGTGCTGATCCTGTCGGTGGCGGGGAGCGAAACCACCCGCAACGCCATCACCCACGGGCTGATGGCGCTCCTGGAGAACCCCGATCAGATGGACCTGCTTCGATCAGACCTTGATACGCACCTGCCAACTGCAGTGGACGAAATGATCCGCTGGGCCAGCCCGGTGAATTCGTTCCGGCGCACCGCCACCGCCGACGTCGAGATGCACGGCCAACTCATTCGTAAAGGAGACGGTGTCCTCCTCATGTACGCCTCGGCCAATCGGGATGAGGACGTCTTTGACCATCCCTTCACCTTCGACATCACCCGCTCCCCCAACGACCACGTGGCCTTCGGCGGGGGCGGCGCCCACTACTGCCTGGGCGCCAACCTCGCTCGCTTGGAGATCGGGACGATGTTCCGGGCCCTGCTCGAACGCACCTCATCGATCGAGGCCACCGGACCCGCCGAACGACTCCGAAGCAACCTCATCAACGGCATCAAGCACCTGCCGGTGTCGGTAACGCCCCACAGCAAATGACTCTCTCCCCATGATGGAATGGCCCGCCGACAACCAACCGTCGAGCAACCACCCCATCTACACCCGCGGCAACGTGGGCGAAGTATTTCCCGATGTCGTCCTGCCGCTCGAGTGGGAGTTGGGCGGCCCACCAAGCGAAGAAGGCTGGCGGCGCGGCGCCGAGGCCGTTGGCTTCCTGACCCCCGACGATTATGGCACTGACGCGTTTGTCCTCAACGGCGTCTTCGGCGGCTACGCGTACTTCAACGTGAGCCTCATGCGACTCCTTGGGGTGCGGGCGCCGGGGATGACCGTGGAGCTGATCGACCAGCAGTTCCTGGGCGACGCCGAAGACATTGCGCCCTATGAACCCGCGGCCGGTGACCGCAACATTGGGGCCAGCGCGCGGGTGGTCCGCACCGTTGGCCGGACGCTCACCGCCACGCGGGCGAAGCTTCTGGAACCGATGCGTCGACAGGTGGCCATCTGTCGATCGTTGGCTCCCGGCGCCGATGGAACCGAAGAGCAGCAATGGCAGTTCCTCCGCCAGCGATTTCCAAGCTATTGGTCGTTCATGATTGAGGCCCACGTCGTGAACACCATGCAGGCAACGATTGCGGCCGGCGCACTCACCGACTTTTGCGAAAAGAACCTGGGCGATCCGGCGCTGGCAGTCGCCCTCACCACCGGCTTGGGAGATGTGGTCTCGGCCCAACCGGCGGCCGAAATGTGGCGGCTGGCCAACGAGACCAGCGACGCCGATTTCGACGCGGCGTTTGCCGAGTTCCTGCAGCGCTTTGGCCATCGAGGTCCCAACGAGTTCAGCATCGCGGCACGCGACTGGGGCGCTCATCCGGAGGTGGCTGTCGCCATGATCGACACCATGCGAGGCATCGATCCTGAACGCTCACCGGCCCAGCAACAACAGCGGATGGCTGACGAGCAGAAAGCCGTGGCCACCAAAGTCCGAAACCAGGTGGGCCGCCGGGCACCGGTGCTTGACCGGCTCATTGGCAGCACCGCCATGTGGTCGCGAGTTCGTGAAGAGTCCAAGGACCTTGTCATCCAGCTGACTGATGTGAGTCGTATCGCCAGCCGATCTCTCTTTTCCTCGGTTCGGGAGCGGGGCGGTTGCCCTGAGCTTCTGGGCCCGGTCCTGCTGACAATGAAAGAGATGGAGACCTATATGGCGGACCCCGGTTCCATGCTTTCCACCATCCAGTCCCGCACCGCAGATCACGCAGTCCTCTCAGATCTCGAGCCGCCGTTTTCCTTTGATGCTCGTCAGCACAACGGCTCGTTTCCGCCGGTTGAAACGTGGGCCAAACGCGCGGTTGTTGGGTCCGCCGCCGCTCACACCGGCGACCAACTGGCCGGGATTGCGGGAGCACCCGGAACCTACGAGGGGATCGCCCGGGTGGTCACCGACCCGGGCGACCCGACCGCACTTGAACCCGGCGACATCCTGGTGGCGCCGCTGACCGACCCATCGTGGACGCCACTGTTCGTCGCTGCGGGCGCAGTGGTGGTGGAGGTCGGGGCCGCCATGAGCCATGCGGTCATCGTGTCCCGAGAGTTGGGGCTGCCGTGCGTGGTGGGCGTGGAACGAGCAACCTTGCAGATAGTGGACGGGACCCGGATTCAGGTGGACGGCCACACCGGGACCGTCACCATCCTCTGAGGCAGGTCTCAGCTCTTTTGGATCTCGCCGCAGCGCACTCGGTTGCCGTCGGGATCTTCCAAGCTGAGTTCCCGGCCCCATGGGGCTTGTTCAATCGGGGCTGCGTATTCGGCCGCAATCTCATCCATGTTGGCCAGATAGAAATAGACAAGCCCCTTCCGGGGCGCATCGCCTTTGTGCTCGGACAGGTGCAAGTGCACGGTGCCGCGTTCCAGAAACATGTAGGCCGGCAGATGCGACTCAAATCGATGCACGCCCGTGGCCACAAACCCCATGCGTTGGTACCAGGCCAACGCCTTGTTCGCGTCTTTGACCCGCAGCACCGGCACCAGCTCTTCGTCGTTCATTTCACGCCTCCCGGCCACTACTAGTGTTGCTTCAGAACGTTAGGGCAGGACTCCGAGGGAACCCATGAAAAACAACATTGGCCACTTTCTGGCCAAGCAGGCCATGCTCAATCCAACTCGGGAGGCGTTGTTTGACGTCACCACTGGTGACCGCTTCACCTATGCGGAGCTGAATGCCCGAACCAACCGCTTTGCCAACGCCGCGAGCGCCGCCGGTATCAGCAAGGGGGACCGTGTGGCCACGTTGCTGATGAACGGCCACGAATTTGCCGAACTCTTCTTTGGCAATGCGAAAATTGGCGCGGTCACCGTTGCGCTCAATTGGCGCCTGGTTCCTGATGAGCTGGCATTCATCCTCACCGATGCCGGCGCGGAGACGCTGATCTTCGGTACACCGTTCAACGATGCGGTCAGTGAGCTGCACCAGCGGGGCGCCGACGCCACGGCGATCACCCGATGGATCCACGTGGGCGATGCTGCCGAACGGCCCGAATTTGCCGAGAGCTTTGCGGACATGATGGCCGCCGCCGCAGAGACCGAACCCCAGATCGTTGGCGAAGACGACGACCAGCTTTTCATCATGTACACCTCCGGCACCACCGGTCTGCCGAAAGGCGCGGTGCACACGCACTCGACCACCATGTGGGCGATGATCACCGGCGCCGCCACCGCTGAGATGCGCAAAGGCGACCGCTACCTGATCTGCCTGCCGCTGTTCCACGTGGGCGCCCTGAACCCGCTGCTGACCACCATGTACATCGGTGGAACCGCCATCATTATGAGCGAGTTTGATCCGGTGAAGATCTGGGAGTTGTTCGGATCTGAGAAGGTTGACTGCACCCTCGCCGTGCCCGCCATGTTGCAGTTCATGCTGCTGACCTGGGACAAGGAAAACCACGACACGTCCGCGCTTCGGTGGATCATGAGCGGCGCATCTCCGGTGCCAGCCAATTTGATTGAAACCTACGCCGGGATGGGCATTGAGATTCACCAGGTGTACGGCCTGACCGAGACCGGTGGGCCGGCGTGCCTCATTGGGCCCGACGATGCCATTCGCCGCGCCGGCTCCACCGGCAGGGCGTTCTTCCACACCGACGTGAAGGTGGTTGGCGAGGACGGAGCGGAAACGGCGCCCAACGAGCCGGGCGAAGTGCTGGTCCGGGGGCCGCACCTCATGACCGGGTACTGGAACCGGCCCGAAGCCACCGCGGAGACCATTGTTGACGGCTGGTTGAAGACCGGCGATATTGCCATTGTCGATGACGAAGGATTCGTCTACATCCAGGATCGGGTCAAAGACATGATCATTTCCGGCGGCGAGAACGTGTACCCCGCTGAGATAGAGAACGTCATTGTGGGTTTGGACGGCGTGAAGGAGACCGCAGTCATCGGTATTCCGTCACCGAAGTGGGGCGAGTCGCCGCTGGCGGTGGTGGTCAAGGCCGATGACGCGTTGACGGCGGAGCACGTCTTGTCGGTCTGCCAGGAGAAGCTGGCGAAGTTCAAACAGCCGGTGAAGGTGGAGTTCATCGACGCCATCCCTCGCAATCCCACCGGCAAACCCCTCAAGCGCATTCTGCGTGAACAATTCCCTCAATAATCAGGGCCCTCAATAAACAGGGCCCTGAATAAACAGTTCCCTCAATAAACAGGGCCCTGAATGAACAGGGCCCAGAACAAAGGATCGTGAATGACTGACATGACTGAAGGCTGGATGTTCTCGGATCAGGAGGCCATCGATTGGCAACCCCTGGGCGAAGGCGTTGCAATGAAGACGCTCGGCGCGGCCAATGGCCGGGTCATAGCCGTGTTCAAATTCGACGCCGGATACGCGGGCGGCAGCCACAACCACACCGACGCGGAGTTTGGCTATGTATTGGAGGGCGAGATCATTTCCAACGGCGTGACCATGGCCGCCGGTCATGCCTATGCCGCTCAGATGGGCACGACCCACGAAGAATTCCGCACCGACGTCGGCGCAACTCTGGTCTCGGTCTTCCCTCAGCCCGGGGGCTGAGCCGAGCTCATACAAGCACCGCCTCGGGGACGTTGCTGGTTGCTTCGGATCCGGGACCAAAGGCAACCGACCACCCGGCCGAGTCGGCGGCGAAGGCGTGATCGATGACGGACTGGTCATCGCTGACCGCCCAATGTCGGGCACCAGCGTCGTCGAGCACGGCCAGCACCGCTCGCTCTGGTGAAGCGTCACGGTTGTAGCGAATCGTCCATGACTCAACCGTTCCGCCGGTGGCCGTGCCATCCGGCATGGGGCGGGCCGGCAAGGCATCAACCTGATCCTGGAGTCGAGAGATCTGGTATCCCGATGCTGGCGGCTCAGAACCGAGTACCGCAAATGAGTGCTTGGTGAAGTAGCCACCGTTGCCGGAGAGAAACGCCCGGCCGCTCCGGGCACGAAGGCGTCCAACCGCGGTGACCAGCGGGTGCATGCAGTAGCTGTTCATCGGCCCGCCGTTGAAGGTGAGTCCGCCGGTGATGGTGAATTCGCGTTCGGGGTCGAAACCAAGTTCTTTGTGCGCCACCTGCACCGCCACCGGGAAACAGGAGTAGAGGTCAACGATGTCGATGTCGTCGAAGTCGACGTCAGCCAACTCCAACGCTTTGGCGCCGGCCAGGCGCATGGCGGGCGACTCATCAAGAGCCCATCGGGTCTGAGTCAGCCAGTGATCCGCCGCCCCGGTACCCACCTGTGGGAACACCCACCGGTCGCGAGGCACGCCGGCGGCGGCGGCCACCTCGGCCGAACACACGATGACGGCGGCGGCCTGATCCACGTTCACGTTGGCCGTCATCAGCTTGGGATACGGATCGGCGATCATCCGATTGCCAGCGTCAGCAGTGGCAATCTCGGTGGCGGTGCGAGCATCCTGAAGAACGGCGTGCGGATTTTGCGAAGCCACCTGGCTGGCTTTGGACCACAGCGCCGAGACCCGCGCCATGTGATCGGCACGACTCTCCTGTCGACGGAGCCGGTTGGCGGTCTCCGCCATGGCATAGAAAGACGGTGGACCTGCAACGGCCGCTCGTTCCACGTCGGTGGTGAAGTCCACGTCCTTGCCAAAGAACTGTTGGGGCGCCGCATCCTCCCGCTCGGGGAGATACGTGGTCGTTCGGCCCGCCGCCCGGTCACGCCGACGGGTCTTCATGGTTTCGGCCGCGCAGATCACCACGCAGGACGCCGCACCTGCCGCGATGTCGGCGGCACTGCGAGCCAGCAGGTCATAGGCTTCGTTGCCGCCGATGGGAGTCAGACCGGTGGTCGCTCCATCCAACCCAAGTTCGGCCTGAAGCAGTGCGGCGGGATCCTGGTAGGGCCAAATTCCTTTGAGCGGCCGAAGCGCATCGACCCGGGTCCGCAAGTCAGCGCCCGCTCCGGAGTCAGCCAGCGCTGCTTCCACAACCCGAACCATCATGGCAATGGGTTCGGCATTACCGTCGGTTTTGGTGAACTGGGCCGCGCCCACAATCACCGGCGTCTGAGGATCAAGGTTGGTCATACCCCGACGGTACCCTTCGCCCCATGCGTTGGCCCTGGCAACCCAAACCCGCGCCAGTTGATGTGGGCTACCTGGCGGACACGATCGATGCGAACGTCGGACTCGCCGCATCAATGAACACCGATCAGGCGACCCGGCTTGTTCAGCTGACCACCGAACTGTTCAACGACAAAGCGTGGGAAGCGGCTGCGGGCTTCGCGCTCACCGACGAGATGATCGTCACGGTGGCCGCCAATGCTGCCATTCCCATTCTGTCGTTGGGGACGTGGGCGTACCGAAACGTCAACGCCATCATTCTGCACCCCACCACAACGACCCACACGGCAGATCGGATGGGGCCAACGGCCGGCGTGGTGGCAGATCACGAGATGCAGGTTGTCGGTCTTGCATCACCAAACTCCGGACCCGTGTCGTTGTCGTGGGACGCGGTGCTGACCGGGAGCAGAAACCCGGACCGGGGTCTCAACGTTGTCATTCACGAGTTCGCTCACAAGATCGACATGACCGACGGCGCCGCGGACGGTGTCCCGCCACTTCGGGGCGCAGCACTCGGCGACTGGGCGGCCATGTTGTCCGACGAGTACGAGCACAGCAAGGTGCAGGAATCCGACGCCGTGCTCCGACCGTACGCCTGGACCAACAAGGCGGAGTTCTTCGCGGTGGCGTCAGAGGCCTTCTACTGCAAACCACGAGCGCTCAAAGAAGCAAAGCCCCGCCTGTACGAATGCCTGGAGGGCTTCTACCAACAGGATCCCGCCGCCTGGACCTGACTGCGCCATAGCGGTCTGGCCGGATTGGCCGGTCAACAGCCGCCACTACTGTGCAACCATGATCGGGTATGACGGCTTCGCCGCCAACTGGCCTTTCGGCTGGCGCCGAAACGCCCCCGGTCAGCGCGCCGCATACACCAGGAGGAAGCCATGATCGGGAACATCCACAAGAAGCTGCCCATCGTGACTGAAGATCCGGTGGCGTTGAGCTCTCGGATCATCGACTCCGGTGAAACCGACGAATCCACCAACCGGGTGACCCAGAACCTCACGGAGGTGGCCGACGGGATTTCCATCGTTGAGTCGTTCTCCCACATCATCACCTTTCAGACCGCCGATGGTCTGGTGTGTTTTGACTCGAGCGGTTCGTTCACCGGCACCAGGGCGCTGGACTCGCTTCGGGCGTGGTCCACCGAACGCATCAACTCGCTGGTCTACACCCATGGACACATCGACCACGTGGGCGGCAGCGCGGCGATGGCCGCCGACGCCACTGGTCGGGGCTACGCGGCCCCCGAGGTTGTGGGCCACGTTGCCGTCCACCCCCGCCTTGACCGGTACGAGGAGACCAACGGTTGGAATCTGGCCATCAACCGCCGCCAGTTTGGCGGGATATCCCGGACCGCCGGACTCTCGCTTCCCTCCGAAGACCAGTTTGTCCCGCCGGGAACGCTGCGACCCACAACGACCTACCGCCAGACCCATGACCTGACCGTCGGCGGCACCACCTTCGAGCTGCGCCACGACCGGGGCGAAACCGACGATCACACGTGGGCCTGGATCCCGGAGCACAACGCCATCTGCGCCGGCGATCTGGTGTTGTGGGTGTTCCCCAACTGCGGCAACCCGCAGAAGGTGCAGCGTTACCCCAAAGACTGGGCCGCTGCGTTGCGCAAGATGCAGGCCCTCAACGCCGAGTGGCTCTTCGGTGCCCACGGTCTACCCGTGCACGGAAAAGCACGCGTGCACCTGGTGCTTGACGATCTGGCGTCGGCGCTGGAATCGTTGGTGGTGCGGACGTTGGAAATGATGAATGCGGGCGAGCCGTTGGACGCCATCCTCCATGACGTCACCCTTCCCGATGAGGTCTTGACCAAGCCCTGGATGATGCCGATCTATGACGAACCGGAGTTTGTTGTCCGCAACATCTGGCGGCTCTACGGCGGGTGGTGGGACCAGAACCCATCGCACCTCAAGCCCAGCACCAACGCGGAACTGGGCGCCGAGATTGCGGCCCTGGCGGGCGGCGCCAACGCCCTCGTTGCCCGGGCTCGGGATCTCGCCGACACCGGCGACTTCCGACTGGCCTGCCACCTGATTGAATTTGCCGCTTCGGCTGAACCGGAGTCCAGCGACGTCCACGGCGCTCGGGCCGAGATCTACCAGGCCCGCCGCAACAACGAATTCAGCCTGATGAGCAAAGGCATCTTTGCCGCCGCCGCCAACGAGTCGAAGGCTTTCATCGAAGGGCCAGACCAGCCAACCCGGCGTTGACGGGCGCCGCTACGCGATGTTGGTGCCGCCCTGATTGACGAGCACCGCCAGCTCGGCCGGCTCCCCGGCCGCAAAGACGACTGGCGCCGCGCCCGGAATACCGACGCGGAGTTCAAGCTCGCCCACCAGGTCACCAGGAACTTCCACAGAAAAGGTGCCATCGGACAGGAGTTCGCCGTGAGCGACAACCTTCGGACCAGAACGCACGACGACCGGAGCGGGGCCATAGGCCGCAAACAAATCGGTCACCCCCAGGACCATGAGTTCCCCGCTCACCACCACCGAGCCGACGTTGTCGTAGTGGTCGGCCTCGAAGCCGCCGTTGCCGTCTGCGCCATTGTCCGGTTCCATCGTCCAAACGTAGCCGCGGCCCGTTGAACACCTTGAGCACTAGCCTTGCCGGGTGACCGCTGCTGCCCCATTTGACGCCCCCAAGATCCAGGTAATTTCCACGGAGCCGTGCCAGGTCGGCGAGTGTCCCGTGTGGAGTTCCTCCGAGCAACTCCTCTACTGGGTTGACATCGAAGGCCGACGAATCTTCCAATACGACCCGGCCACCGAACGCATTGTCACCAGGGCCATGCCCGGCCGGCCCGGCGCCATTGCGCTGTCGAGCATGCCCGGGGTTCTGTTGGTGGCCATGGAACATGAACTGGTGTGGTTCAACTGGCAGATGGACAAGATCTCGTCGTTCGTTTCGCTGGAGCCGGCGGCGCTGCCCAACCGACTCAACGATGGGCGCTGCGATCCCGGCGGTCGCTTCATCACCGGGTCCATTTCCGAAACCGAACCCGAACGTACGGCGACCGCCTCGGTCTATCAGGTCACCTCGCGGCCGAAGACCGATCCGATCGTCCGTCAGGTCCAGACCGGCGTCACCGTCACCAACGGCATCGCGTTCGATCGGGAGCGGGGCCGCATGTACTTTGCCGACTCCCCCACTCGTCAGATCATGGTCTGGGACTACGACCTCAGCAGCGGCAACACCAGCAATCAACGTCTCTTCTTTGATTACGGGAAGATTCCGGGAAAGCCCGACGGCGCATGCGTGGACGCAGAAGGTTGCTACTGGAGTGCAGCCGTCAACGGCCATGCCGTTATCCGGATCACCCCGGAGGGCCGTTTGGATCGACGCATCGAGTTGCCAGTCGAACGGCCGTCCATGCCGGCATTTGGCGGCACCGGTCTGACCACGCTGTTTGTGACCTCCATTGGTGCGGACGCCAAGCCCGGTGGAACCGTTCCCGCCGGATCGCTGATTGCGATTGAGACCGATGTTGTTGGCGTGCCCGAGCCGGTCTTTGCCATCGGCTGACTGCGGTGCGGGACTGCTACGACCGAAGGACTACCGAGCTGTGCGTTTGCGGTTCACCAGCACGACCGCCGCAGTCACGAGCGCCAGTCCCAGACTGGCCTGAACAAGACCCGCCAAAGACCCGTGGTTGCCGACCCGAGACGAAATGGCACCGAGGCTCACTTCGTCAACCGAGGCGCACCCGCCAATGCCACAACCCGCGGACACCGCGACGAGGCTGGAATAGGTGATCTCAAATCGGACAAGTTCGGCGGGTTCACCCACGACCAGCAGGTCGAGCGTGTTACCGGGTCCGGGAGCAACCGCCAAGCCTTCGGGCTGGTTGAAACACCCTCCGGCCGTGGACAGATCGAGCGCGCCCGCAGACGCAACCGCTGACCCGTCGGACAGGTTCACCTCGGTAACGGACTTGCCGTCATCGCTCAGGACATAGGCCTTGGCCGAGTCGGTTGGGTCCATGGCGATGCCGGCGGCATCCAGGTTTGCCAACGCGGCAATCGAACCCTGCAGCGTGGAGGTGGCGGTCATCGTGGCGTCGTCATACACAATGCGATAAAGCTGCGCTGGTTCTTCCTTGACGCCATAGAAGACCCACGCGAGAGCGGAGGATTCGGCCGGCGCGTACGCAATGCCCTCCAAGCCTTGGTTGCCCGTGCCGTTGCTGATACCGGGCAGGCTTACCGTGGCCACTTCGACCACGGAGCCGCCGACGACCTCCACGATCGTCATGCCGGACTCGACAGTGTCACCAGGGTTCTTCTCCCAGGCGACGGCAAAGAAGTTGCCGGTTATCCAGGTGACACCTTCGGTGTCATAGCCGGTGAGAACGCCGTTGGGATCCGGGACACCCGATACCGAATTGGTGATGCCGCCTCCGGTCACCTGCAGCAACGTGCCGTTGTCGTTCTCGACAGCCCAGATCTCACCGTTTCCGTCGACGGTGACTCCGGAGAAGTCGTCGCCAATCCCACCGACGTTGGTGTCGCAGGAGCCGCTGACATAGGTCCAGTCATCGGGGTCGGCCGCCGACGCCGGAGAAGCGACGGCCACCAAGACCATCGCCAGCAGCAGCGCCGCGCCAAAGACCGCAACACTGGTGGAACATTTCGCCCGCACATCCATGAGGTGAACCTCGCCCGTTCCTCGTCCATCAACGGCCAGCCAACAGTAGTGGAGACCGTGCCGTCCCGAACCATTCAATTCCGGCATCGTTCGCCAGGTGACACCTAGATGAGGACCTCACCGTCCACACAGGTGACGGCGTTCCCGCCGACCCAGATGTTGCCGTCCACTTCGGTGATAAAGACGCGTCCGTCTCTGTTGATCGCCGAACCCTGCCCGGCAACGTACGGTGCGGCCACATGCCCCGCCCCGGTCAACCACTGCGCCAGACTGGCATTGAGACTCCCGGTCACCGGATCTTCGGTTGGTTGGCCGCCAGAGGCGAAGAAGGCCCGCACCTCCATAGCGACTTCCTGGCCGGCGTCGGCCAGTCCGGCCACTCCCAGCGGGCTTGGACCAACGATGCCAACCCCAGTGGCGTTGCCTGCCGCGAAGTTTGGCTGCAAGCCCCGGACGGTGTCAGCCGAGTCCAGTAGAACGCCGAGCCACCCGGGCCCGTTGTCCACCCATGCGGCGTCAACGATCTTGTTGGCCGGCAGATCCACTACCGCTCGGACCAGGGTCATGTCGTCTTCGCTGACCGGACCCGACCGGGTCATCGGCGGGGCGGCGAAAGCCAGTCTTTCGCCGGTGCGAGAGAGGGTGACGAGCCCCGCTCCGCACTCCTGAACAATCACCCCGTCCCCCTGGGGTACTCCTCCGGCTTCCAGCCAGGCGTGACACGTTCCAATCGTGGGGTGCCCGGCAAAGGGCAGTTCCACATCGGGGGTGAAGATACGCACCCGGTAATCGGCTGCCTCGTCGTCCGCCTTCATCACAAAGGTCGTTTCGCTGAGGTTGGTCCAATTGGCAAACCGCTGCATCTGAACACGTGTGAGATCGTCGGCGCCCAGGACGACGGCCACCGGATTCCCGGTGTGGGGTCGAGGGGCGAAGACGTCCACCTGCTTGAATCGGAGCATGGCGAAACCGTACGGGACAATTGACGCCGAGTCGACTGCCGCGCTTCAGTTTGTGATCGCCATGTGGTGCGGTTTCAACCTGCTGGTGGCGGCGCTCGTGGTTCTCCTGCCCCTGCAGCTTGAAGCGCTGGGTTTCGGCGTGGATGCCACCGCCGCCGTCATCGGCGTCGCCGGGCTGGGCGGTGTGGTCTCCGCCGACCCCGTGGGCCGCGCCGCTGACCGTTTGGGCCCGGTCCGGCTGGTGCGTATGGGGATCCTGACGATGGCCGCCTGCGTGGTGGGTCTCGGGCTGTTTCGCGGCTTGGCTCTCCTCCTCACCCTCCACGCAATAGTCGGCGTATGCACCTCGGCCATCCGGGTGGGCAGTCAGATGATTGTGCGCGACCGGATTGCCGAAACCAGCCGAGGTCAGGTCCACGCCGTGCAGGGATTGATGAGTCGCATCACACTTCTGATGGTGCCCATTGGCGTCGGCTTCTTGTGGGAGCGGTGGGCTTCCGAATGGAACTTCGCACTACCGGCCGCGCTGTCGGTCGCCTTCCTGGTGGCGGCGGGCGCGTTGACGGTGGATCGTCGACAACCGACCGCCCGGGATCGAAAAAACCTGGTGCCACTTGTCGCCATGCTCAAACCGGCGTCCGGGCTGATCCTGTTTCAGGCGTCGCGGGCGGGACGCATGCTGTTGCTTCCGTTGATTGGGTTGGAGCTGGACCTCTCGGCGTCAAGAATCGGCCTGCTGGTGGGACTCACCGCGGCGGCCGACGTCCTGGTCTCTCCGGTATCGGGACCACTGATGGACCGACGCGGACGGATGGCCACCGTCACTCCGGCGTTTACGTTGATGGCCATCGGGTTTGCGATCCTCAGCACGGCCAGCGACGGCCCCACCGTTGCGGTTGCTGCGGTGGTCATGGGCCTGGGCAACGGGTTGAGCTCCGGACTCCTGTTGACGTTGGGCAGTGACCTGGCCCCGGCCAGCAATGAGGGACGATTCCTTGGTCGCTTCGGAGCGCTGACCGATACCGGCCGCCTGCTCGGTCCCTTTCTGGTGGGGTTGCTGGGCCGAACGCTGGGACTCAATGCGGCCGCGCTGAGCCTGGCCGTGGCTACCGGATTGGGCTTGGCGCTCGTGGTGATCTTCATCGGTGAAACCCGACCCGACCCCCAGGACGCTCCGCGAACTAACAGCAGGCGTGCATAGCGTCGACGATGGCGGCGACGGCCACGTCGACATCGTGTGCGGTGGTGGAAGTGTCCGAGACGCTGATGCGCATCGCCCGTTGACCGTGCCAGGTGGTTCCCCCCATCCAAGCTCGACCATCGGCCTGCACGGCATCGATCACGGCATCGGTCTTCTCGTCGGTACCGAAAGACACGAGCACCTGATTGATGACCACGGGAGCGAGGATTGTGGCGCCGGCCTCAGCCAGATGCTGGGCAAAGCGCTCGGCGGCAACACAACAACGCTCGATGGCATCCGCCACCCCGGCCCGTCCTTCGCTGGCGAGGATCGCCCAGGCCGGTATGGCCCGGGCTCGCTGTGACATCTGCAGGCCCATGTTCATCAACACCCGGTCGTCGGTCGCGCCGCTGGCGTAGGCCGCGTTCTGGGCCATGGCCGCGGTGAGGTCTCTTCCATCGGCCACCACCACCACCGCGCTGTCGTAGGGCGCGTTGAGCCACTTGTGCGCATCGGTGGCCCAGCTGTCCGCGCCTTCCACTCCGGCAACGTGGTGCTTGCGGTTGGGGGCCGCATTGGCCCACAGCCCAAAAGCGCCGTCCACGTGCACCCAGGTCTGGGCCCGTTCCTGGGCCGTCAGTCCGTTCAGAATCTGCTCGAATGGGTCGGAGTGGCCAGTGTTGACGTTGCCCGCCTGTAACAACATCAAGGTTGGACCCGTGATGGGCGGTAGCTCCAACGGATCAAGTCGACCCCACTCGTCCGCGGCCACCTCATGGATCTGGGCCGCGCCAATCCCGGCGACCCGCAGCGCCTTGTGCATGGTGACGTGCGCCTCCGCCGAAATGACAACCGTGATGAGAGGCGCGCCAAACAGGCCCTGACTTCCAATGTCCCAACCGACGTTGCGAAGCAGTGCGTCTCGGCCGGTCACGATCCCGGTGATGTTGGCGATCGTGGCGCCGGCACAGAACGCAGCGGTCGCGGTGCCCGGCAGCTCGAGCACATCAACCATCCACGCCGCGGCAATCCGATCAATCTCGCTGGCCACCGGCGACATGGCCGGCACCGCCAGATTCTGATCCCACGTGTTGGCCAGAACCGAAGCGCCCAGCGCCACCGGCGTCACGCCGCCGTTGACAAAACCGAAGTACCTCCCGCCGGTCGAACGGACCGCGGCCGCTTGACCAACGTGGTGAAGGATCTGCAGCGCGTTGGCCGCCGGTATCGGCTCGTCGGGCGACGGCTGGCTCAAGAGCTTGAGCACCAGCAATTCTTCTGGCCCTGGCGCAACCCTCCCGGCGCGTTCGGTCTCAATGAACTCTCGGGCATATGACGCGGCATCCGCCAGGAGATGAGCCTTTTCTGACGACGTACGGTCCATGGCCGGATCCTACTGAGGCTCACCGCCGTCGGCCCGACCCACCACGGCCGCATGCCACAATCGTGGCCTATGACCGACCAACCAAAACCGGCCACCACGTTCACCCAACAGGTGAACCGGGCGGCCAGTGCTGCCGTGCTCAACTTCGACGATGCCACCGACTTTGAGTTCGCCCGTCGGGGGTTTGTGACCGCCCATGAGACCGGCCAGGCGTTGCTTGATGATCGGGTGGTCTGGGACGTTGCTCGCCATGACTTCTTTCGAGAGGGCGGCGACCGGAACCCGGCGCCCGACACCGTGCATCCCGGCCTCTGGCGCCAGGGGAAGTTGAATGCGATTCACGGACTCTTCGAAGTTGCCCCTGACGTCTGGCAGGCGCGGGGCTATGACATCAGCAACATCACATTCATAGCCGGCGACCACGGATGGGTGATCATCGATCCGCTCACCACTCGGGAAACCGCCGCGTTGTGCCTGGACCTCGCCAACCAGACGCTGGGGGAACGTCCGGTGACCGGCATCATCTACACCCACAGCCACGTGGACCACTTCGGTGGCGTGCATGGCGTCACCACCGAAGACGCGGTGGCGGCCGGCGACGTCAGGATCCTGGCACCCGAGGGCTTCCTCCACGAAGCGGTCAGCGAGAACGGCCTGGCCGGACCCATCATGAGCCGCCGCTCCCTCTACCAATTTGGGATGTTGCTGCCGCCCGGCCCCATGGGGCAGGCCGGAGCCGGTCTGGGCCAGGGCATCCCCTTTGGCCGAACCGGGTTGATTGCGCCCACCGAGACCATCACCCACACCGGTCAGGAAGCAATCGTCGACGGCATCCGCATCGTCTTTCAGAACACGCCGGATGCCGAAGCACCGGCGGAGATGAACTTCTTCTTTCCTGACCACGGGCTGTTGTGCATGGCGGAGAACTGCTCGCACAACCTGCACAATCTGTATCCGATTCGGGGCGCCAAGATTCGAGACGCGCTGGCCTGGAGTCGGTACCTCCACGAGGCGTGGCAGATGTGGGGCGACCAGACCCACACCATGTTCGCCAGTCACCACTGGCCGCGGTTTGGACGCGATGACGTCAAAGCCTTCATCGAACTGCAGCGCGACGTCTACCGGTGGATGCATGACCAGACCATCCGGCTGGCCAACCACGGGTACACACCCGACGACATCTCCGCCACGCTGTCCATGCCGGACCAGTTTGGCCAGCAGTCCCACATTCAGGGGTACTACGGCACCGTGTCCCACAACGTGCGGTCAGTTTTTGCCCGCTACCTCGGCTGGTACGACGGCAACCCGTCCAAGCTCCATCCGCACCCGCCCATCGATGCAGGCGAGCGCTATGTGGAAATGATGGGCGGCGCGGCCGAGGTGCTGCAGAAAGCTCGCTCATACTTCGACGATGGCGACTACCGCTGGGTGGCCGAGGTCATGAACCATGTCATCTTCGCCGACCCGGACAATCAGGAGGCCCGCAACCTGTCGGCTGACGCCATGGAACAGATGGGATACCAGGCCGAGTCCGGCACCTGGCGCAACGCCTACCTCACTGCCGCCATGGAGCTGCGCAACGGATCATTCATGTTGGGCCGCGAGCCGCTGGGCCCGGTGGCCGCAGCGATGAGCGGCGACCAGTTCATGGTGTCGATGGGCACGCGGTTCACGCCGGCCAAACTCCCCGCCGACTTCTTTGGGGAGTCGACTGACGCTGGCCGTTTGCGCACCATCCAATGGGTCCTCACCGATGTGGACGAGACCCACCTCATGGGTGTGGGTCCGTCGGCCATCCACCACCACCCGCTGGGCGGTTCGAGTCCCCAACCGGACGTGGACGTCGTGGCATCGGTTGATCGGGCGACGCTGATGAACCTGATCCGCTACCCCGACCAATGTGACGAAGCCGTCGAAGCCCAGAAGCTGATCGCCGAAGGCGACGTGAACATCGTGCGTGGGTTCCTGAGGACCATGGACGCCTTCCCCACCCCTCACCTGATCGAACCCCAACCGGAACTGCGACGATGAACCGGGACCCCGGGTTCTGTTGACTGGACTTGGCTGAACCTTCAGGCGAAGAGCGACCGAGCCGACCGGGTCACACCGGTGACCTCGTCGAGGTGCCCTTCGCTGGCCCGATGGATGGCGTCATGGATCGCCTTTGTGAGCGCCAGGTTGTCGCTGGCCGGCCAATTGCCCGGGACCAGGTCCAGGGGGAACGACGGTGACCGCAATGCGATGCGACGCCACGCGTCAATGAGCAGGGTCCGCACAACAAATGCTTCCTCGGATGTCAGCGTGGGGAGGACGGACAAGACGGGCGCAAACCGTTGCTGGTAGGCCTTGTGCATTTCGCGGAGCCGGCCGTCGGGATCCATCTGCCGGTTGCGTTGTTCCTCGTCCCCCACCGATCCCGATGTCAGCTCACTGCGCATCACGACCGAATAGCCCACGCCCAGCCGCTCAGCCAGCGCCACCAGCGTGGCGGGAGCCACCGTGGGCGAAACATGGACCAACGACGTCTGCCTGGTCATGCCCAGCCATCCCAGCTCGGCCACAAGTCGGGCCCGGTCCTGTTTGGTGCCAACTGCGGAGTCCACCACCGCCACTGTCCATGCACCGTCCCACCGGTTGGTGGTGCCCGGCGGCGCATAGATGCGGAGGTTGGCATGTCCGAAGGTGGTCACTGCGGAGTCGTGAACGGTGTAGAAGCTGACTCGACCCCGCCGTTCCGAGCTGACCAGCTGTTCCCGGGCCAGGCGGTGAAGCGAGGTACGAACGAGGCGATCGTTCAGGCCAAACGGCGCCACCAGGCGGACGAGCTGTTTCACCGCAATGGGCTGGTCCCGCGGGAGAAGTGAGTCACCGAAGATGGTGGTCAGCAGCGTTCGGCCACTGAAGCCCGGATCGGCGACCGCATCCTTCACCAGCCCAACGATGTCGGGCTGCAGCTCCTCTGCCTTCATGTCAATATGATACACACGTCCTGCCCAATCATAAGATTTGTGTATCATGTCGGTCATGAGGACCCTGAACAGCTTTGCCGCCGGCCAGTGGAAGGCGCCGCCGGGCAACGGCGCACAGCTGCTGGACGCATCCACCGGTGAGCCGGTGGCGACCATCAGCTCGGACGGCCTGGATTTCAAACACATGGCCAACCACGCCCGCACCGTTGGCAACCCCGCCCTGCGCGCCCTGACTCTGCATGAGCGCGCAGCCATCCTTCGAGATGTGGGGAAACTCCTGCTGTCCGATGCGGTCAAGGAGGAGCTGTACGCCATCTCGGCGTGCACGGGCGCAACCACCGGCGACTCTGCGGTGGATATTGACGGCGGCGCATCCGTGCTGCTCACCTACTCCAGCAAGGCCCGGCGAGAGCTGCCAAACGGCCACGTGATCGTGGACGGTCCAACCGAGTCGCTCAGCCGGGACGGCTCCTTTGTTGCCACCCACATTCGCACCCCCAGGCGCGGGGTGTTCGTCCAGATCAACGCGTTCAACTTCCCGGTGTGGGGCATGCTGGAAAAGTTTGCGCCTGCATTCATCGCCGGTGTCCCCTCCATCGTCAAACCCGCCAGTCAGACCGCGTACCTGACTGAAGCAACCGTGCGCATCATGATCGAAAGCGGACTGCTTCCCGAAGGGACTCTGCAACTGATCTGCGGCTCAGTGGGAGATCTACTCGATCATCTCGACGGTCAGGATTCGGTGGGCTTCACCGGTTCGGCCAGCACCGCACAGCTACTTCGGGCTCATCCCAACCTGGTGGCCCGGTCGGTGCCGTTCACGGCGGAGGCTGACTCACTGAACTCCGCGATACTCGCTCCGTCGGCGACTCCCGGAACCCCGGAGTTCGACCTGTTCGTGGCCGAGGTGGCAAACGAGATGACGGTCAAGGCGGGCCAAAAATGCACCGCGATCCGTCGGGCCTTTGTGCCTGCGGGCCTGATGGATGATGCCACCGCGGCCATTGCCGAAGCCCTGGCATCCACCGTGGTTGGCGATCCTCGATCCACCGGCGTGACCATGGGGCCGGTGGCCAGCGCCGACCAGGCCAATGAAGTACGGAGGGCCATCGGCCAGATTGGCACGTCAGCCCGGGTTGTGACTGGCGGCGCGGACCTCGCCAACAACAGCACGGTCAACAACATGATCACCCCCACGTTGCTGCAGGCCACCGACCGTCGGGACCCCCACGTCCACACCACTGAAGCCTTCGGGCCGGTGTCCACGGTGGTGCCCTACGACGACATCGCCGAGGCCATCAACCTGGTGGCACTGGGCGATGGCAGCCTCGTTGCCTCCGTTTTTGGTGGCGACACTGCCGAGGTCCAGACTCTCACCCTGGGCATCGCCGCCCACCACGGCCGCGTACTCGTCGTTGACGAATCCATGGCCGCCGCCAGCACCGGCCACGGTTCCCCCCTGCCGCACCTGGTCCACGGCGGACCGGGACGAGCCGGCGGCGGCGAAGAGATGGGGGGTGTCCGCGGAATCCATCACCATCAGCAACGCACCGCCGTCCAAGCCAGTCCCGCCATGCTCACCGCGATCACCGGGGAGTACATCGCCGGTGCCCCCACCACCACCCACAAAGGTCACCCCTTCCGCCTCACCTTTGACGATCTGGAGATTGGCGACTCGTTGACCTCTGAATCGCGGGTCGTCACCAATGACGACATCACCCACTTCGCCGACTTCACCGGCGACACGTTCTATGCGCACCTGGACCAGGATGCCGCCACTCGAAGCCCCATCTTCGGCGGGATCGTGGCGCACGGTTACCTGGTGCTCTCCTTTGCCGCCGGACTCTTTGTGGATCCACCCGAAGGCCCGGTGCTCGCCAACTACGGCATCGACCGTCTGCGATTCACCACTCCCACCAAACCCGACGACGAGATCCATGTGGTCCTGACCTGCAAGCGAAAGACGCAGCTGAACGGCCGGGGGTATGGCGAGGTCGCCTGGGACACCCGGGTGATCAACCAGAACGGCGATGTGGCTGCCGCCTACGACGTTCTCACCATGGTGGCCAACCGGCCGGGCGTGAACGGTGCACCCCAATGAGTGCCACCGCCCCGCCGACCGCTCGTCAGTGGAACGACATGGACGCGTTTGAAGCGTTCCTCAACGATGGCGGCATCGTTGAGGTTGACGACCAGATGCCGGACCAATATCGCTCTGCGGTGTTCGCCTTCATCGAGATGCACGCCAACTCCGAACTGATGGGTGGCCTAACCGAACGCGATTGGATACCGCGCACCCCCGGGTTGCGTCACAAGATGAGCGTCCTGGCCAAGACCCAGGACGAGATTGGCCACGGGCATCTGCTGTACATGGTGGCCGCTGACATGGGCGTCAAGACTCGGATCGAAATGTTGGAGGACCTCTTCGCCGGCCGGAGCCGATTCCACAATGTCTTCCACTATCAGGCCGTGACCTGGGGCGATCAGGTCGCCATCGCGTTCCTGGTGGACGCTGCCGCGCTCGCCAGTCAGCAGGCCGTGTTCAAGAACTGCAGCTACGGCCCCTACCGCCGCATCCTCAAACGCATCATCAGTGAAGAGGGCTTCCACATGCGCCTTGGCGAAGACCGGATGATGCGCATCGCCCAGGGCACCGACATTCAGAAGGAGATATTTCAGGACGCGCTGAACCGCTGGTTCTGGCCCGCGCTGCAACTCTTCGGCCCCGATTCAAAACCCAACGACCTTCTGCTGCGCTGGCACATCAAGTCCGAACGCAATGAGGTCCTCCGTAACAAGTGGGTGCAGAAGTTTGTCCCCATGCTGCAGAGCTACGGCTTCAGCGTGCCCGCACCCGATCTGGCCTTCGACCAGGAGTCCAACACCTGGGATGTGGGACCCATTGACTGGGAACCACTCAAGCGAACACTGGCCCAGGGCGGACCGGACTCGGCTCGGCGAATCAGCGAAGCCAAAGACAATTGGGAGCGGACACAATGGGTCCGTGACGCCATGGAACGATCGGCCATGCAAGCAGACACCGGGGTGTCCGCATGAGCGATCAATCGATCAGCAGCGACCAACTCACCGGCCGAGTGCAGGCCGCCATTGCCAGAGTCGATGATCCGGAGTACCCCGGCATTTCGATTGTTGACCTTGGGTTGCTGGAACAGCTTGATGTGGACCGCAACGGCGCCGTGACCGTCGGCCTGATTCCAACCTTCTCCGGGTGTCCGGCGCTCGCCATGATTCGTGACGACGTCCACCGGGCGATTGCCGCAGTCGCCGGAGTCACCGACGTGAAGGTGGCATGGCTGCCATCTCCGGTTTGGACCGTGGACCGCATAAGCGCCCAGACCCGAGAGACCATGGCCCGCGAGTTCACCGTCGCCGTCCGCATCGGGACCCACGCGCCAGCCTGCCCCCGCTGTGGCGCGCCGACCGAAGAACACTCGATGTTCGGACCCAGTCGGTGCCGGTCGGTCAACCGCTGCACCAGCTGCGCCGAGACCGTCGAAGTCATGCGGAGCTGAACATGCACACCTACGAGGTATTCCTCAAGAAAGACGGTCGGGACGAGTACCGACACGCCGGCGCGCTCGACGCGGCCAACGATGACCTGGCGCTGGTCCTCGCCCGCGAGAGTTACCTTCGCCGCGCGGAAGGCGACCGCCTATGGCTGGTCCGCCGCAGCAATCTGATCATTGCGGACCCCGCCTTCGTCGCGCCGAACGCCAACAAGGCACATCGCCACCATGACGGCGGCGCGGTCGCAGCCCGTCGAAAGTCACTGCGCACCCAGAAGGCCAACGAACAATGACCATCGACGTGAACGACGGCACGCGCGAATGGCTCCTGGCTTTGGCCGACGACAAGCACCTGATGGGCCAACAGCATGCGGAGTGGATTGGGGTCACTCCCTTTCTGGAAGAGGACCTTGCGTTCTGCAGCATTGGCCAGGATGAGCTGGGCCATGCCGCGCTGCTGTACGAATTGCTGGTGGGTGATGATGACGCGGCCATTGATTCGTTGGCCTTCGATCGCGGCGCGGGCGACTACCGGTCGTGTCACCTGGTGGAGATGGCGACCGACAACTGGTCGACGGCCTTTGCCCGGCACTGGTTGTTTGACGCCGCCGACCGGCGCCGCTGGGAGCTGGTGGCTGACTCGGCCCTTGTTCCGCTGGCGGACCTGGCGGCCCGGGTTGAGCGGGAGGAAGTCTTCCATCGTCTGCATGCGGAGCGCATGCTGGACGTCTTGATGAATGATCCCGATGCCGCCCGGCGACTTCAGCGGGCGGTGGCCCAACTTGCCCCGTTGGTCCATGGGCTGTTCGAACCCGCGGCTGGCGAATCGGCCGCCATCGAGGCCGGCGCAGCTACTGGACCATTCGCCGATCAGTGGTCCGGATTTGTGGCCGAGGTCGAAGCCCGAGTGGGTCCGGTCGACTGGGGTGATCCGCCGGAGCAACGGGCACGAACCCAGCGGTCGGCGGACTGGCAACCGCTGATGAGTCGCATGCGGGAAGTCATCGATCTGGACGTGTCCGCCACCTGGTAGGAACCATCCAGGCACGCTGGAGAATCAACGGGACAGAAATCACAATGGACGCCAACATGACCACCTATGAACCCATCGAGACCGCTTCGGTGGATGAACTGCGCAATCTGCAATTGGCGCGGATGCAGTGGTCGCTGGCTCACGCCTACGCGCACGTCCCTCATTACCGCGCCGCATTCGATGCGGCCGGGGTCCACCCCCAGGACCTCAAGGACCTCTCCGATTTGGCCAGGTTTCCGTTTCTGATGAAGCAGGACCTGCGCGACAACTATCCCTTTGGCATGTTTGCGGTGCCCCGCAAGCAGGTCGTGCGCGTGCACGCCTCCTCGGGCACGACCGGATCAGCGACGGTGGTGGGCTACACCCAGGCCGATGTGGACATGTGGTCAACGGTCATGGCCCGATCCATCGTTGCTGCTGGCGGTCGGCCGGGCGACATGACCCACGTGGCCTATGGCTATGGACTCTTCACCGGTGGACTGGGAGCGCACTACGGCGCGGAGAAACTCCAATGCACGGTGGTGCCGGTCTCCGGGGGAGCAACCGAGCGTCAGGTTGCCCTCATCAATGACTTCCGGCCGCGCATTATTCTGGTAACCCCCTCCTACTGCCTCAACCTCATTGACGAGATGGAGAGGCAGGGCATCGATCCTGTCGCCACGTCGCTTGAGGTCGGCATCTTCGGCGCCGAACCGTGGACTGACGAACTGCGATCCGAAATTGAAACACGCCTGGGGCTGGACGCCACCGACATCTATGGCCTGAGCGAAGTAATCGGGCCGGGCGTGGCCCAGGAGTGCGTGGAGACCAAGGACGGTCCGACCATATGGGAAGACCACTTCTACCCGGAGGTCATCGATCCCCAGACCGGTGACGTGGTGGCCGATGGCGAACAGGGGGAGCTGGTCTTTACGTCACTGACCAAGCAGGCATTTCCGGTGATTCGCTATCGCACCCGCGATATCACCACCCTGCTCCCGGGCACCGCACGCACCATGCGGCGCATGGCCCGGGTGACGGGCCGGTCCGATGACATGCTCATCATTCGCGGCGTCAATGTGTATCCATCCCAGATCGAAGCCGAGATCCTTCGCATCGCCGGCCTCAGTCCCCACTTCCTTCTCGAAGTCACGCGCGACGCCAATATGGCGACGCTCAACGTCCGGGTGGAGCCCCAACCCGGCGCCACCATCACCGACGAGGTCGAACGACTTCAAGCGGCGATCAAAGGCAACGTTGGCGTCACCAGCGAGGTCCAGGTGACCGCCATTGGTGACCTGCCGCGGAGCCAGGGCAAAGCCCAACGCGTGGTCAACCGCTAGTTGGCGCCCAATCGTCACCGACGCTCGGGCAGTGGGTCGACGTGGTCGTCGGCTTCTAGACTGATGGGATCGTGAAGAGACCGTCCAAGCTCCTCCTCGCCCTTGAGTTGCGGGCCGTTCCTGAGTTTGCGGCTTTCGCCGCCACCGCGCTGCCGCTGCTGGCCACCATGCCGCAAGAACTCAAGCAGGGCAACGGCTCCCCGGTGCTCGTGTTTCCGGGCTTCCTTGCCAATGACGCCGCAACGCTCGCTCTGCGCTGGTTTCTGGGCCAGCTCGGCTACCAGACCTACGGGTGGGGTCAGGGCATCAACCTTGGTCCCACCGATGACGCCCTCAACGGCATCCGTGGCCTTCTCCGGGACGTCCATGAGGCCCACGATGAAAAGGTGGCCATCGTTGGTTGGAGCCTGGGCGGCATCTACGCCCGGGAACAGGCTCGCAGTTATCCGGACCGAATTCGCCAGGTGATCTCGCTGGCCAGTCCGTTCCAAATGGCCGGCACCGAAACATCCTCGGCCCACCCGATTGCCAATCGGGTCAAGGAGTCGTTTTCGGCCGACATCGCATACCCGCGGGTGCCTGATCATCTTCGGCCGGCAATCACCCTGCCAACGACCGCCGTGTTCACCCGTTCAGACGGCGTTGTCCCGTGGGAGCAGTGTGTGGACACGCCCAGCGAGATGCATCAGAACGTTGAAGTCCTCGGTAGCCATTCCGGCATGGTGCACAACCCGGCCGCGCTGTGGGTCATCGCCGACCGACTGGCCCAGTCCGAAGACACATGGGAACCGTTCGAGCCGCCCGGCCGCTTTGACACCTTCTTCCCCGAAGCCAGCCACGTCGCTCCCGCGTTGGCCCAGTCTGACGCGCGCTAGGGCTTGTCGGTGCCGACGATCCACATGGCGTAGTACTGGGCGGCACCACCGTACGCGTGACCGAAGCCACGCTTGGCGCCATCCACCTGACGGTCCCCGGCTTGACCCATCACCTGCAGTGCCACTTCGGCAAACCGGATCATGCCTGATGCGCCAATGGGATTGGAGCTCAACACCCCGCCCGAGCAGTTGACCGGAAGGTCACCGCGACCATGGGTGGTCGCCCCTTCTTCGACCATCCGCCAACCGGCCCCCGGCTCGGCAAAACCGAGGCTCTCAAGCCACATGGGCTCATACCAACTGAACGGCACGTAGATCTCGGCCACGTCGATCTCGGCCCGCGGGTTGGTGATGCCAGCTTGGTCAAACACATCCGCCGCACAGTCTTCACTTGCCTGCGGCGAGACCACATTGCGGCCACCAAAGTTGCCGGACTCAGACCGCATCGCGGTGCCGTGCACCCATGCCACCGGACCGGCGTGCGCGTCGCCCACCGACTCGCTGGCCAGCACCATGGCGCACGCACCGTCTGAGGATGGGCAGGTCTCAGAGAACCGGATGGGGTCCCAAAGCATGGGCGACTCAACCACCTTGTCAAAGGTCAGCTCCGGGTCCCGAACGTGCGCATAGGGATTCATCAGCGCATGTTGACGATCCTTCAACGCCACCATGCAGCCAATCAGCTCCGGGGCTTCAGTCGCCGCCATGTACCGACGGATGATGGGCGAGAAGTAGCCGCCGGCGCCCGCGTTGATGGACGTGGTGAACGGCGACGGGAGGCTGAGTGCCCACATCGCGTTGGACTCCGACTGCTTCTCAAAGCCGATGGTCAGCACCCGCTCGTGGATGCCGCCCTGCACCAGGGACGCGGCAACCAGTGCGGTGGACCCACCAACTGAACCCGCGGTGTGGACCCGCATGACAGGTTTTCCCACACAGCCAATGGCGTCAGCCAACCAGATCTCCGGCATCATCACGCCTTCGAAGAAATCGGGGGCTTTGCCGAGCACCACGGCGTCGATGTCAGACCACGTGCAGTCCGCCATTTCCAACGCCCGCAGCGCGGCTTCTCGAACCAAACCGGCCATCGAGACGTCGCCGCGAGCGGACGCGTATTTGGTCTGACCGATGCCAATCACCGCCGTGTTCTTCTTTCCCATCACTCGCCCTCCATGACACAGACCAGATTTTGCTGCAGCACCGGACCGCTGGCCGCATGAGCCACCGCCCGGTCACCATCGCCGGCGGTGATTCGGGCCGCCGCTTCGGCCAATCGAATGAGTCCGGAGGCCATCATGGTGTGCGCGGCCAGCGCGCCACCGGACGGGTTGATGACCGTGTCCTCGCCCAAACCGAGCGCGTCAGCCAGGACAAACTCGGAGGTGGTAAAGGGTGCATGGAGTTCGGCGAAGTCCACCTTGTCGTTGGCGACCCCCGCCTTCTGGGCGGCCAACTCCGCCGACATGGACCGGGTGAGATCCCGTACGCCGAGGGTGTGCGAATCAGTGCGGTGATCAATGCCTCTGATCCACGCGGGTCGATCACTGAGTGATCGGGCGGTGTCCTCAGCCGCCAGCAGCACCACACAACCGCCGTCTGCAGATGCCGGGAGATCTGACGGGCGGAGCGGAGAGGCAACCGGCGCTTCGGCCATTATGTCGGCCGCACTCTTTTGCCGGGTTCGAACCGCATGGGGATTGTCGGCGCCGTGTCGACGACTTCGGCTGGCAATCTCGGCCAACTGGTCCATGCTGACTCGTCGGTTCTCCACCATCTGCCGGGCGGCAAGTGCTTCGATGGCGAACGCATCCGGCCACAGCGGCGCCACGTAGTACGGGTCCATCTGCGTGGCCAGGACGTCGCGAAGCGAACCACCCGATGACTTGGAGTAGCCGTAGATCAGGGCGGTATCGATCTCACCAATCTGCAGCTTGACCCACGCTTCATAGAGCGCCCACGCGCCGTCCATTTCCACGTGGCTCTCGCTGATGGCGGGAACCGGCCCAACACCATCGATGGTCATGACAAACGAGAAGGCCTGACCAGCAATGAAGTCCGAAGATCCTGAACACGTAAATCCGATGTCTCTTTGGGTCAGGCCGGTGGCGTCTTTCACCTGCTGCATCAGCGGCACCATGAATTCGACTTCGGACTCAGACGGAATGGCGCGCTCCTGCCGCTGCGCCGAAGCAACGATGGCAACATCTCTCATAGCGTGCTCCCTTCCCGGCCCATCCGGCGGAGGTCGGCGATGTCCACGTCGGGCTCGCCGGTCGGTTCCCAATGCAGAATGTTGGTGGCACTCTCTTCAAGTTCGTCGTCGGGTTTCCAGACCGCCCGCACCCGCATGCCGACCCGAACCTTCTCCGGTTCTATGCCGGCCACCAGCGCAATGGAGCCAACGTTTGCGCCATCGGGAACCACCCAGGCGGACACGTACGGCGGATCCAGATCCGGCCGGGTCTTGATGGGGATTCGGGTCACGTTGAATGAATCGATGTAGCCCGAATGGCCAACCTCAACCATCCTGGTCGGTCGCTTGCCGGCCATCGGTGCGACCCCCCGGGGCGGGAAGACCACCTGGCCGGTGTCCGGGCACACGTCGGCCAGGATCCTCTTTTCTTTGAGGCCTCGCAGGTATCGGGACAACCCCTCCCCGGGCGTCACTTCGTAGTCAATGGCGATGGGCGTCCTGACCGACTGCACCTGCTCCACATTCGCAACCGCGGCCGGCATGGTCACCGGCTTGATTGCTGACGGCGGAACCGACGGATCATGTTGAAACTCGCCCATCAGTGGTCCCCTCGGTCAGCCATCGGCACGAAGCCGTCTTTCTCGTTCGGCACGAAGCCGTCTTGCGCGTTCGGCACGAAGCCGTCTTGCTCGTTCGGCACGAAGCCGGCAATGTCGCCAATGTGGCCTTCGCGTTCTTCGCGCCACCGCAGTGACACGCGCATGCCGCTGCTCATCTGATCCTCACTGTCGACCAGCACGCCATGGAGCATCGGCGTATCGGCCCCATCCAGCTGGATCAGCGCCCACGCAAACGGCTGGTCAAACGGTTGCTGCGGCCGCACTTCGGCGTTCCACGTCCAGGTGACAACGGTCCCGGTCTGGCCAACTTCGACCATCTCATGCAACGGGTCCGAGGTGATGGGGTCGTATTCGGTGGGCGGCACCAGCACGGTCCCATCGGCTCGCTTGATGCCCAGGACCATCCCCTCTCGGAGTCCGGTCAGGAACGCTCCGACCACCGGACCAGTTGTTCGGGTGAACGGATACTCGAGCGTCAAAGGCGCTCGCATCACCGTTGGTTGATCAGTCATTTGGTTCCCCCATCACTCGTTCCCGGAGTTCGTATTTCAGGACTTTGCCGCTGGCGTTCAGCGGCAGTTCACTCACCACTTCGATGCGCCGTGGCACCTTGTAGTTGGCCATCTCGGCCCGACACCAGTTGATCACCTGGTCGGTGTCGATATCCTCGCCCGGTTTGGGCACCAGGAAGGCACAGCCCACTTCGCCCATACGCTCATCAGCAACACCGATCACCGCCGCCGCCCCCACCTGCGGATGCGTCATGAGGGTGTTCTCAATCTCGGCCGGGTACGCATTGAATCCGCCGACGATGAACATGTCCTTCAGTCGGTCGGTGATGTCGATGTACCCGCGGTCGTCCATGACCCCGATGTCACCGGTATGCAACCAGCCGGCCGCGTCAATTGCGGCCGCGGTCTGTTCTGGATCGTCCAGATAGCCGCGCATGATGTTGTACCCGCGGACCACAATCTCTCCCGGTTGGCCTCTGGCCAGTTCTTCACCGGTGGTGTCCACGACCAGAACCTCCACATCGTCCAACGCTCGGCCGGACGTGGTGGCAATGGTGTGAGCGTCATCGTCGTGGCGACACATCGTGGCGATGCCATGAGCCTCAGTGAGGCCGTAGCCAGTAACCACCGTCTCAAATCCGAGCACCGAGCGCATGTCTTCAATCATCTTCACCGGGATGGCGGCGGCACCGGTCACCGCAAGCCGCAGGTTCGAAAGGTCGAAGCTGGCCAGCTCCGGATGGTTGAGGATCGTCTGGTAGATGGCGGGTGGACCAGGCAGCATCGAGATCCGGTCGGCGTCCACCCGGGCCATCACCTGTGGAACGTCAAAGACCGGATGCGGAAGATTGGTGGCGCCGTTCATCAGACACGCCAGAATCCCGGCGTTCATCCCAAAGCTGTGAAAGAACGGATTGACTATCAGGTAACGATCTCCCGCTCGCAGCCCCACAACGTCGGCCCATGACTGGTAGGCCCGGCAGGTCGGGCCGTGCATCAACATTGCGCCTTTCGGCGCTCCCGTGGTGCCGGACGTGAACATGATGTGGCAGAGATCCTCCGGGATCACCGCTGCGCTCCGGACCGCTCGATCCACTTCGGCCACGTCGTCGGCCCGGGCCATGAAATCGGAGAACGCCACACAATCGTCAGGAACGTCACCTCGCATCACCACCGTGGTGAGCGAGCCGGCCGATGAAGGTGTCAAAGACTGAGATTGCAACAGCTCGACATAGTCGGTGTGCAGAAAGTCGGTGACGGTGAACAGGAACCGGACCTTGGCCTTCTCCATCACATAGCTGGCTTCGCGCCCTTTGAAGCGCGTGTTGATCGGCACCAGGACGGCGCCCGCCAGGTGTGCGCCCAGAGCGGCAATCGGCCACTCCCAGATATTCGGAGCCCAGACAGCCACCGTGTCACCGGGCTCAACCCCATGGGCCATGAACGCCCGAGCCGCCATCCGAATCTGGTCCCGGTACTCGGTGAAGGTCAGCGAAACGTCGCCATCGACCAGGGCTTCACGATCACCAAAGGTCTCGGCCGCCCGGTCGACCAGTGCGGGGATTGTGGCAGCCGGCGCCCCCATCAGCCAGCGACAAGTCCGGAGTCAGCCGACACGATCGACCCGTGCATGTTGGACGCCTCGTCCGATGCCAGGTGCGCAAACAATGCCGCCACCGACTCCACCGTGTCCATGCCCCGCGGAGATGCGGCCCGCATCACCAGGTCAAAGTCCACGCCGTCCTGCAGCTCGATGTCCCTGGTGAGTGCGGTCTGGGTCCCCCCGGGCGCAATGGCGTTGACCCGAATCGGATGCTTCAAATACTCCACGGCCAGCGCCTTGGTCAGCTGAACCACCCCGCCTTTGGAAGCGCAGTAGGGCACCGAATACGCCAAACCTTGAAGCCCGGCGTTGCTGGCAATGTTCACGATGTTGCCTTCGGCGGCAACGATGTGGGGCAACGCGGCCTGGCACAGGAAGAACACACTCTTGAGATTGACGTCGATGTAGCGATCCCACATTTCTTCGGTGATTGAACCAACGGCCTCAATCCTGGGATGGATGCCGGCGATATTGCCCAGCACATCAAGGCGGCCGTTCTCTTCCGCCACCGCATTCACGGTGGCGGTGATGTTGGTTACATCAGTGACGTCGAGCGTTTGTCCGCTGAACGCACCGCCGGCGGAATCGATCATGGCCGCGGTCTCATCCAACCCGGCCTGGTTGACGTCGACGCCAATCACGGTTGCGCCTTCCGCCGCCAGCCGAACGCTTACCGCCCGTCCCATTCCTGACGCGGCACCGGTGAGCAGGGCAACTTTGCCGGTGAATCGTTCCATCCGGGTGACACTAGTTCCGTTCACCTGCGGCACTGTCCTAGCCTTGCCCACATGGACCTGGTTGACTTTCCCAAGATCATCAGCGTGGACGACCATGTGGTCGAGCCACCTCACGTTTGGCAGGATCGGCTACCCGAGAAATACAAGGAGCAGGGTCCGCGCATCGTGATCGCACCGCAGGGCGAGATGAAACTGGTCGACGGGGCATGGGCCGAGACCCCGGGCACCGGCGACAAAATGGCGGCGTGGTGGCACTACGAAGACCACCGCTACCAGATCAAAGAAATGATCGCCTGCGCCGGTCGACCACCAGCCGAAGTCACCATGCAGGGTGTCACCTACGACGACATTCGGCCCGGGTGCTACGAACCCAAAGCCCGCCTTGATGACATGGACGCCAATCATGTGGAGGCCTCACTGTGCTTCCCCAACTACCCCCGCTTCTGCGGCCAACTCTTCGCCGAGCGCAGAGACATGGAGCTCTCCAAACTTTGCGTGGAAGCATTCAACGATTGGATGGTCGAAGAGTGGTGCGGAGACTCCAACGGCCGACTGATTCCACTGTGCATCGTTCCGCTCTGGGACGTTGAACTGGCGGCGGCCGAGATCCGACGCAACGCGGCTCGGGGCGTCAAAGCCGTGGCGTGGTCAGAACTTCCGGCGTGGCTGGGACTGCCCTCCATCCACTCCGGCTACTGGGATCCGTTCTTCAAGGCGTGCGAAGAAACCGGCACCGTGATCGCCATGCACATTGGCTCCGGCACCAGGACGGTGCGGCCCTCCGATGACTGCCCCACCATCGTGACGGCGGCCATGATTTCGGCCAACTCCGCCGCGTCAATGATCGACTTTCTGTTCTCGGGCGTCCTGCACCGCTACCCCACCTTGCAGTTGATGTACGCCGAGAGCCAGATTGGCTGGATCCCGTACTACCTGGAACGGGCCGACGACAGCTACGACACCCACCTGTGGGCCCAGGGCGAGAACCGCCTGCCGGAGAAGCCCAGCTTCTACTACCACCGCCAGATCTACAGCTGCTTCTTCAAAGACACCGCCGGCATGAAACTGCTGGACGAAGTGGGCGTGGACAACGTGCTGTTCGAGACCGACTACCCCCACTCCGACGGAACGTTCCCGCACTCACGCGAAACCGCTCACCGACTCTTTGGTCATCTGGATGACCACACCATCTGGAAGCTGGCGCGGGGCAACGCGATCAAGCTGCTGGACCTGCCGTTCGAGAACTAACTGACCTCGCCGACCAGTTGCTCAGGCGTCGGGAGATCCGGTCTGCAGTTCGGCGACCACGCCGAAGTGGTCGCTGGCCATCACGCCGTCAACGGGCGTGCTTCCGAAGATACTGGCGCTCACCGGATTGCCCGCCGGCCGACGACGGGGCCAACGAACCAGCACGTAGTCCAGCCGACGATTGGGCCAGGCCGGTCGGTCGAGGAGCGGGTTGCTGGCTGACCAGGTCACTCCCGGTCCCCCACCCACCTGCTCCCACACATCGGACCACACCCGGCCAGCGATATACGGGTCATCACGGCCGGTGAGCTTCTGTATCTCGCGGCTGTCGGGCACGGCGTTGAGGTCGCCGGCGAGCACGGGCGGAAATCCGGAGCGGGACGAAGCCGCTTCGGGATGACGCGATTCGATGCATTCACAGATGGCATGAAACTGCTTTTGGCGCAGCGCCGACGCGTCATATCGGTGAGCCACGTGCGCGGTGTAGATCGGCACCGGACCAAACGGGGCGTGACTGGTTGCCCCAACCAGGGTTCGGTGACCGAAGCCCTCATGTTCAGGGAGCGCAACCGTTGCGGCGTCGCTCAGTTCCCAACGACTGAGGATTCCGTTGCCGAAGTGCCGGTCGGTGTCCAGCTTGGGCGCATCGCCGGATCGGTAGCCACCGCAGTAATGGAAGCCAAGCTCGGTGGCCAGGCGCTCAATTTGTTCGGGCCAGCTCTCCTGGAGCAGAACCACATCGGCGTCCAGTTCCTGCAACGTCCAGGCGATGGCGTCCTGGCGCGACTCCCAGTCAAGAAACTGCCAGGCGAGATTCCAGGTGGCGATCCGAACCGTCGGTGCGATCACAAATCGGTGGCCGGAAGCGCGATGGCCGCCACCAGCGAGAGCCGCTCTTCGGCACCGCCATTGAGTGCGGTGTGGTAGGCCCGGGTGTCGGTGAAGTACACCGACCCGTCCGCCGGCAGGTGGGTCACGTGATGGTTGATGACAAAGAGCGCGCCGGGATTGGTGACGATGGGAATGTGAATGCGGGGTTCGGGGTCCCGATGCCAGGAGTTGCAGTTGTAGCTGGCTTTGCCCAGCAGCCGCGCCCGACCAATGGGCATGCGGGCTCGCAACTCATCGATGACCTCGGCCACATAGGTGTTGTGAAACTCGGGGTAGATCTCGGAGTAGGCGGACTCATCAACCAGCGGGTCATGCGGCTCCTCGGTGTACTCACTGTTTCGCATCCAATAGCGACCCGAAAGGTCTTCCGGACCCGGCGCCTCCTGGCCGGGGCGACGCGTCACGTTGCGGATGTTGAAACCATCACCGATGTCTTCGGCAGTATCCATCACCGCCAGGGCCGCAGCGCGAAGACGGTCGATGTCCACGGTCATGTTCAGCCGACGAATGTGCTCGCTCGGCACGAAGCCAGCCACCGTTGGCGAGCTGGGCGGGTTGGCAAACGCATGCGCCAGTTCGGTGGCGTTCATGGGGGAAGACATCAGGAGCCGCGTTCTAGTAGTACCAGGGGAACGGCGACCAGTCCGGCTTGCGTTTCTCCAGGAACGAATCCCGCCCTTCGGTCGCTTCCTCGGTCATGTAGGCCAGTCGGGTGGCCTCGCCGGCAAAGACCTGCTGACCAACCAGGCCGTCATCCACCAGGTTCATGGCGAACTTGGACATCCGTTGACCCGTTGGACTCTTGCTGCAGATCTCCCGCGCCCACTGCAGCGCTTCGACCTCCAGTTCAGCATGGGGAATCACCGCGTTGACCACCCCCTGCGCCTCCGCTTCCGCCGCGGTGTAGGTGCGGCCGAGGAAGAAGATCTCGCGGGCAATCTTCTGACCAACCTGGCGGGCAAGAAGGGCACTGCCAAATCCACCGTCGAAGCTGGCGACGTCGGTGTCGGTCTGCTTGAAGCGGGCATGTTCCTGGCTGGCGATGGTCAGGTCGGACACGACATGCAGCGAGTGACCACCCCCGGCCGCCCATCCGGGCACAACACAAATCACGACTTTTGGCATGAACCGAATCAGGCGCTGCACCTCAAGAATGTGGAGGCGCCCGCTGCGAGCCGGGTCAATGCTCACCGCCGTCTCCGCGTTGTCCTCGGTATAGCGATAGCCATCCTTGCCGCGAATGCGCTGATCGCCACCGGAGCAGAACGCCCAGCCACCGTCCTTTTCTGAAGGACCGTTTCCGGTGAGCAGGACTGCACCCACGTCGCTGGTTTGCCGGGCGTGGTCGAGGGCCCGGTAGAGCTCATCCACGGTGTGAGGTCGGAAGGCGTTTCGCACTTCGGGTCGGTCAAAGGCAATCCGCACTGCACCCAGGCCTTTGGCCCGGTGATAGGTGATATCGGTGAAATCGAAGCCGTCCACTGCGTCCCAGACTGAAGGGTCGAAGATCTCTGAGATGCTGCCATCAGGTCGTGTCATGACCCAAGTTCACCACAGCTACTCCAGGTTGGCATAGGCGGTCGAGCGGTCGTCGGTCTGGGTGCCCTGCACTTCGGCCACGCATGCGGCCAGGTCCGTGACGTACTGATCGATCACTGCGGCGTTGCCGTTGCTCACGGTGGCATGAAGATTGTCGGGCGGTTTCTGCCGGTCGTGGTACCAACCACGGGCCAGCAGCGCATCACCCAGCGCGAAGATGTCGACGGCATCGTCATCGGCCGCCATGGCCAGCAAGTGGAACCGGCTGTCGCCCAGGAGCCGGATACCGGGGGTGTCGTGCACGGCGTTTCGCACCTTCTCTGCTGCGTTCAGGACGGTCTGGGTCAGGTCCCGGTACCCGTTGACGCCCAGGTGTTGCATGACCGCCCACGCGGTCGCCATGGGAAGACCGGATCGGGACCCCTGCATATTCGGCGACGCGTAGAAGCCGCCCAGCCAGTCATCAAAAACGAAGGTCTGATACTTCCGCAACTCCCTGGTGCGATGGAGGATCACCGATGCTCCCTTGGGCGCGTAGCCGAGCTTGTGGACATCCGCCGAGATGGTGGTGACGCCCTCGACCCGAAAGTCCCACGGCTCAACGTCATGACCCAACATCTCCACGAACGGAAGGACGAACCCACCCATACAGGCGTCAACGTGACAGCTGGCCCCCACCGACGCCGCCAGTGCTGCGACCTGAGGAACGTCATCGATCACGCCCTGCGGGTACTGCGGTGCTGAGGCCACAACCAGGGCCGTGTTGGCATTGACCACCGATGCCATGGCGTCCACATCGGCGGTGAAGTCCGCCTTCACGGGCGTCTTCTGAATAACCAGACCGAAATTGTGCGCCGCTTTGTGGAAGGCCGCGTGCGCGGATTCGGCCATCACAATCTCGGGCTCGGTGATGTTGCGTTCGGCGGCCGCCCGCTCCCGAGCGGCAAGAACTGCGCACAGAATCGACTCGGTGCCACCACTGGTCATGAACCCGGCGACGTCGTCGTCGCCATGGAGCAGGCTGGCCGTCCAGCCAACGACCTCCGATTGAATCTGGCGAAGCGACGGAAACGCCAGCGTGTTGAGCGCGTTCTCATGCAGATACAGACGGGCCGCCTGCTCAGCAACCGCGTGTACCGACGGCCCGCCGTCATAGACCATGCCAAACGCTCGACCGCTCTCCCAATCCACATCATTGGTGCGCTTGTTGATCAGGCTGGCGATCACGTCGTCAACGGGTCGACCATTCATCGGTAGCTCGTGGGTCATGCGCTCAGTCTTCCACGCGGCGTTCGCCGTCAACTCAGCGCAGCTGGCAGACTTGGTCCATGACAAAATTGGTTGGAATTGTTGGAAGTCTTCGCATCGGATCGGTGAATCGAATCGTGGCCGAAGCCGCCGTCGACACCACACCGGGTGGAACAACACTCTCGTTGGTGAACCTGGCCGATGTCCCGATGTACAACGGCGATGTTGAAGACGCCGGAGTCCCCCAGTCGGTGCTGGCATTGCATGCGGTTGCGGCGGATGCTGATGGCATCATCTTCTTCAGCCCGGAGTACAACGGGTCGTTCCCCGCGGTGGTCAAGAATGCGATCGACTGGTTCTCCCGGCCACCGCGGTCCTGGGAGGGCACGGCGGTCACCATGGTTTCTGCAACCCCGGGTCCGCGCGGCGGCAAAGGGGTGCGGGATCATTTCAGCGCCATCATGTCCTCCCAGCCAATCCGGTTGTTCGATGACACGCTGGGGATCGCCAGCTACGGCGACAAGATGGTTGACGGCCAGTTGACCGACCCGTTCACCCGCACGGAACTGGAGACCTTCGTGACGAACTTCGCCGCCTTCGCCCAAACCTGACGGCCATCAGAACTGCCGACGAGAGTACGAATTGGCCGCCATGACGTGGCCGGTCAGAGACCGAAGCTGCCGTCGGTGCGTACCTTCCAGCCGCCGGCCGCCAGGGTGCCGCCGTCCACCGCAACAGTCGACCCGGTGATGAACGAGGCCATGTCCGAGGCCAGAAAAACGATCACGCTGGCACACTCATCAGCCGAACCCATGCGCTGGAGCGGGGTGGGGTGCAGTCCATCAATCATGGCGCTGGCGTCTTCGCTCAGACCGGCGTCACCGAGCGTTGGGATCATGTCCGGCGCAATGCAGTTGACACGGATGCCCCGGTGGCCCAACTCCAGAGCCATCGACTGGGTGAATTGTTCCACCGCCGCTTTCATGGCGGCGTAGATCGCAAACCCCGGGGCGGCGTGATGCGCCTCCACCGAGGTCACGTTCACAATCGCTCCGCCATCGTTCATGAGCGGCGCCGCATGGCGAACCCCATTGGTAACGGTGGTGAAGTTCTCGGCCACCAGCACCGCTTCGCCTTTGGGCGAGACCCCTTCATAGAGGGAGTGGAAACCGCCGCCGGCGTTGTTGACCAGAACATCGATGGGCCCGAGGTCGCCATGCACTGCGGCCAGCCATGCGGCGACGCCGTCGCCGTCGCGCACATCCAGGGTGGTGGCGTGACACCGACGGCCAAGCGCTTCAATCTGGGCCTGCACCGCCGGCAGCTTGTCGCCCTGCATGTCACAAATCGCCACGTCCGCACCAAACGCAGCCAACGCAGTGGCGGTTGCTTCGCCAATCCCCTGCGCGGCGCCGGTGACAACGGCGACCTTGCCGGTGAGCAGAATTGCATCGGGGGTCAATTGGTCCGCCATCAGATCTCATAGCTTTGCGGCCACGCATCGGGCCGGATCATTGCGTCCAGCCCACCATCCACGAAGACCAGGGACCCCACCATGAAATCGGCGGCCGGGCCCAGCATGAAGGTGATCCATTCGGCGATCAGTTCGGCGCTGCCAAACTCGCCAGTGGGCATGGGCAGCCCTTCAATCATCTGACCCGCTTCCGGATCATCGATGCCGGCTTGCAGCAACGGCGTTTGGACCGGACCCGGGGCGATGGCGTTCAACCGAATACCGGCGCCCGCCCACTGGGCGCTCGGCGCCTGTTGACGAACCCACCGGGCAACCGCAGTCTTGCTGGTGGCGTAGGCCACCGCGCTCCCAATCAGTCCTTCGCCACAGAGGTCCCGCGCGGTTGCGTGATCCATGTCCAGCAGCGCCCGGACCGCGGCCTCGGGAACGTTGGGCGTGATGCTGGTGGAGTTGGATGACACCGCCACCACTCGACTCACCTCGTCGCCGGCCGCCAGCTCCTCTCGAAGTCCGGACAGAAACACTTCGGTGCCAAACCAATTGACCTGCAGCGTCAGCTCCGCCGGCACCGGCACGCTTACTCCCGCGCAGGGCACCAGACCGTCAAGTGATCCACCGCAGAACGCTTTGACCTGCGCCAGTGCAGCCGCTCGCCCCTCAGTTGTTGCCAGGTCGGCGACCACCTCAGCGTTCCGAAGATCCACGCCAATGACACGGTGGCCGTCGGCCTCCAACCGAGACCGGGTGGCGGCGCCAATTCCTGACGCGGATCCGGTGAGTACATAGGTCCCCATGAACCCGAAACTACACCGCACATGCGGAGCCCGGCTCTAGAGTCATGCCCATCCACGACTCGACCATTCAGGATTCGGCACCTGACTCGCTGACCCCACCGACCGCCGACCCGGACAAACCAGGGATCTTCCACGGCTGGAAGGTGGTGGGCGGCGGCGCCATCATGCAAGGTCTGCAGGCCGGACTGTTCCTCAACAGTTACGGCAACTACGCCGTCATCCTGGAAGAACAGTTTGGCTGGAGCAAGACGATGCTGTCGAGCGTCTTCTCTTTCAGCCGTTTCGAGAGCGCCATGATGGGTCCGGCCCAAGGGTGGGCCCTGGACCGCTTTGGCACCCGCCCCATCATGCGCACGGGCATCGTGATCATGACCTTGGGATTTCTGGGCTTCAGCCAGATCCAGAACGCGCTGCAGTTCTTCCTCGCCATTGCGGTCATCGCCTTTGGCGCGGCCCTGTCCGGCTTTCTGAGCGTGACCACTGCGGTGGTGCGCTGGTTCGAACGCAAACGCGCCCGCGCCCTGTCCATCTCCTCCATTGGGTTTGCCCTGGGCGGCATGATCGGTCCAGGCGTGGTCTTTGTGCTCGAACGCATTGGATGGCGCTGGACCGTTGGTTTGGCCGGCGCCGTGGTGGGCGTGATCGGTTGGGCCACCACGTCAGTTTTTGGTGGCACCCCCGCCGACCGAGGCGAACACGTGGACGGGGTCCCACCCCAGGATGTGGCCACCGAAGCACCTCGGGCCGAGGGGGTCTCCGATGTGCACCTCACCGCCAACCAGGCCTTGCGCACCCGAGCGTTCTGGATGATTTCGTTTGGGCACGCGTCGGCGCTGCTGGTGGTGAGTGCCTCCATGGCCCACCTGTCCCTCTACCTCACCACCGAGCAGGACTTCAGCCTGCAGAAGGCCAGCATTGTTGGTGGGGTACTTCCGGTTTTTCAGATGTTTGGGATGCTGATTGGCGGCCAACTGGGCGACCGCGTCAACAAACGCCTGATGGCGTCGGTGGCCATGATTGGTCACATGGTTGGTCTGCTCATGTTGACCTTCGCCACCAACGACGTGATGGTGTGGTCCTTTGTCCCGCTTCACGGGCTGGCATGGGGTATCCGGGGGCCGATGATGCAGGCCATCCGCGCGGACTACTTCGGCTCCACATACTTCGGACAGATCATGGGCTTCTCCGCGCTGATTGTCATGCTCGGCTCGGTCGGCGGACCGCTGCTGGCCGGCATTCTGGCCGACACGACCGGCAGCTACCGGCTGGGTTTCACCATCATTTCGATCATTGCGGGACTTGGCCTCTTTTTCTTCGTCCTGGCCACCCCACCAAAGCCGGTGCATCCGGCCAACCAACCACAGGACTTTTAGAAAGACTCAGAAGTCCTGCGGGGCCGTTATCAGGATTTCGTCGCCCACCACCGGACCCGAAACCAATCGATAGGTCAGGCCCAGAATCAGTGCCGCAACGGCTCCGGCATAGAGCACGACCGACAATGACGTCCACTCAATGATCCGCCCGGCAATGACGTTGGCAAACGGGATGGTTCCGCCAAAGGACAGCGCCCACAACGCCGCCACCCGACCTCGGATCGACTCGTCCACATGTTCCTGCCACCGCGTGGCCAACGATGTGGGCACCATGAAGTAGCAGACGCCTACCGCATAGACCACCGCCAATGCGGGCGCAAGGGATCGCAGAGATGCCAGCACGGCCAACGACAGGCTGAAACCAACCAGCGCAAAGCGGATCATCGGCCGGATCGGCACCCGAGCCAACGCCGTACCCACAAGCAGCGCGCCGGTAAGACCGCCGGCTCCGAAGACCGCGTAGAACCAGCCGTACTGCGTGGAGCGGGCATCGACGCCCAGGTTCAGTTCGGCGATCGCTGGCAGCTGACCAATGAATGGCAGGCAGAAGAACACAAACAGCGTCATCAACAGAAGGGGCGACCCGACCTGCCGAGCTCGCCACGCCACCCGGAAGCCGCCGAAGAGGCGGTCACCCAGTGATGCCCGCCGGGCCACCGCGTCGGGAAGCGCAGTGACCCACACCGCAGCCAGAACGATGACGTAGGTGATCCCGTTGATGAAGAAGACTTCGGCGAACCCGAAATTGGCCACCATGAAGCCGCCGATCGCCGGCCCGATCACTCGAGCCGAGTTGACCTGAGTGGAATTGAGCGAGACCGCGGCTTTGATGTTCTCCCGACCGACGAGCGCCGGGAGGATGGAGGTGTAGACCGGTGCCTGGATTCCCTGTCCGAGCCCGATCACAAACACCATGAGCAACAGGACGTTCTTGTCGATCACATCGTCGAGAACCAGCGCGGCAAGGATCAGGGTCCACACCATCTGCCACGTTTGGGTGCTGAGCAGAAGGACCCGCCGGTTGGCGGTGTCAGCCAGGGACCCGCCAACCAGACTGAGTAACGACATGGGACCCAGTTGAGAGAAGACGAGCAGTCCCAGATACGCGGGCGACTCGGTGAGCTCCCAACCCAGCACGCCAATGGATGTCGTGTGCATCCACCGGCCGGTATTGGATACCAACGTCGCCAGGAAGAGCCGCCGAAAGGCGGGTACCGCCAGCGCGTCGCGAGCGGTCCCCGGCGGTTGCTTTGCGGGCTCGGCCCCCGCAGGAATGACCTCGGTCAGAAGGAGAGGCCCTTGGCAACCACTGGACTCAGCATGGTGATTTCTGGAGCGCCAGCCAGGAACGAACCAAGCGCGTTCATGGCGGCCTTCATCCCATCACCTTTGCCATGCACGCCAAGAGCCGCATCGTCGGTGTACAGCTCATAGAACCAGTAGGTGGTGTCGCTGGACGTGTCCTTGTGCGCGGCGTAAATCTCGAGGCCGGCTTCTTCAGCGGCGGCCTCGGTGAGCGCAACAAGTGCGGCTTCGAAGTCGGCGTTGGCGCCTTCGTTGATGGTCAGCTTTGCAAGGAGTGAGATCTTTGACATGCCTGCAGGCTAGTGGTGCTGAGCGAGGTGCCTTTGCGCCGTTCAGACGCCCGGCAGATCTTTCCAATTGGGCGCCAGGTAGAGCCACCAGAGGGCAGCGTTGGTCACCGCCAGCACGATGCCCCAGACCACCCAGGTTCGAATAGGGGGTTTGGGGATGATGGGAACAATGGGTGGGGCGATGGTTACCACGCGGGGTCGTGGCGTGATCGCCTGAGCGATGGTGGCGTCCGCGCTCATGTGAAGAGTTCCCACACCAGGAGGCCGCCGGCTGCCAGGGCAGCAAGCAGCATTAGGGCAACCAGTGCTTTGCTGATACGTAACGGCCATGGTGACGGCCCCATGGGCGGTTCTGGGCGCGTCACCTGTACGCGACGCACGGAGAAGTCTGTTCCGGGCATGAGGGCCGAAGCCGGCCCGGCGGTTTCAATCACAGGATTTTCCATTACCAGATCGTCCGGGTCCGCTTTTGCCATTCATCGCGGTAGAAGGCGCCGATCACGGTGTCCACATAGTGGCCGGCCACGTAGCTGTGACCGGCCAGGCGACCTTCAACCATCAGTTCCTGTTCGAAGACGCGGCCGAGCCGGTCCAACATGTCATCGCTCATCTCCAGGTACAACTTGCGCAGGGCGAAGCTGTTGAACACGTGGTCGACGTAGAGTTCCACGCCTTCCAGAGCCCACGATTCGTCCAACGAATCCGGCCGAAGTTTCACATCGAGCCGAGCGTGACCGTTGGCGTAGTCCACGCCCGCCAGCGAGACGATGCCAACAATGGTTTCATCCTCGGTGGACACAATCACAAACTGGCTGACCACGCCGGCCCACAAGCGGTCCGGGAACCGTTCGGGGGCCACCGCAACCGGCGTGCGCCCCGCCATGTCTCGGGCATTTGGTTGATGCTGAATCCAGTAGAGGAAGCGATAGTCCTCGGGCTGAACGGGGCGGAGCCGCACCCGGGTTCCCCACGTGGACGGACCGTCGACGGCCGGCATTTGCCGCTCCAGCTCATCGACGGTCGGGGGCTTCTGCTGCGAAGGAGCTGGCGGTTCAACTGGTGCCGCTGGTTCGGCCCGGGACTCGGGTCCGGTGTAGTTGGCGAACTCCGACACGCCGTAGCGGTCTTCGGTAGTGGGGGTCGCTGTCGCCTGGAGGGCGTCAGTGTTGGGGGCTTGTCGGTTCACGGCAAGGTCCTTTCGGCGTTGGGACGGTTGGGAGAGCTGGGTTGGGAGAGCTGGGATGGTCAGGAGAGTCGAGTGGACGTGGCGGTCAGAGAACGGTGCGCTCGTACCAGGACGGCCCGGCGGCGGGTTCAGTCGGCGCCGTTGGCACGTTGCCCGGATACGGATTGGTCATGGGGTCAAGGAGGTACACATCACGAGCCGCCTCCCAAGCCCGCACATCATCCAGGTACGTGTCGTACGCCCGGTCGTAGTCACGCCAATCGACGTCAAGGAGCACCGCGACCACGGACCGACGGTTCAACTCGGACACATATTCGGTGAGACCGCCGGCAAAGGTCTGGGCGTCCGCATGGCGACGGTGCACCAGCTCATCGACCTGAGCAGCCACCAGGCCACCGGTGAGGCCGGCGCCGCCCAGCTTGCCGACCGGACCCGACGCTGCTTGGCGGAGTCGCGTCCGGGCGCGGGATACCTGCCGCTGGGCAGCTTGCAATTCATCGAAGGTCGGCATGGTCATGACTTTCTGTTCGGGCCGGCTCTTGCTGAGCGATGCGGCGCATTGATGTGGGGGCATAGGAGATGGGAAGGCCGCTGTTTGAGACAGCTGCGGCTTCACCTGTTGGGTCATCGGGCAGAACCAGTTGGGCCCGATCAGGAACCCCCTGGTTGATGATGAAGCCGCGACCCGGCGGCATCCGCTCTGGACGACGCATCGGCAATTGCGACTTGCAGATGTCACCGTCCTGCGGTGACGGGGTGAGCAGGACGCCGTTGCGCGCCTCCCGCATTGGACGGGTCCAGTGGCCCATGCCTCGGAACGAGTCCGGACGGCCGGAGGCAACGATGTGACGATGGTCAACTCGTTCGGCCAGCAGCTCTTCCAGAGCTTTGCCAAGACCGTCAGAGACCGAGGACGCATCATCAACGAGAACCAGGGTTGGCGCCGGTCCGGTGGCGGCCTGAATGAGCGCCTCCCGTTCGGCTTCTTTTCCAAACACTTCGTCCACCAGTGGCGAGTTGGCCAACGGTGAGCGTCGGGGCGTGACCGCCAGCACGCGAATACGGGGCGCAATACGTTTGGCCGATTCAGCAATGGCAATGAGCGCCGAACTCCGACCAGAGCGAGGGGGGCCAGCGACCAGTGCGTGCTCACCGGCGGCCAGGTTCAAGGTGGACACGCCAAGATCCTTGGCCCGAACGCCCACCGGTATCCGCCACTCGTCGTCATTCATGAATGCCGCGGAGAAGTCCAGCTGGTCGATGTTGATCTGGGTTTCCAACACCCGTACGTGCGGCGGCGGAACGTGGGCATGGGCCGTGGTTTCGCGGATGCGGTTTACCGCGGAAGGCAGGTCGCCGTGATCGGCAATCTGCACCTCCAGGCCGCTCACAATGTCCATGGCTCGCATGAGGCCCATGTTGGGCACCTCTTTGACTTTGAGTCCAAACATCACGTAGGCGTTGGGGTCCGCCATCCGGAAGACGAGGCGACCTTCGGTGCTGCCGGCCACCCGCATGGGGATGCCACGCTCGGACGCCGAGGAGGCCATGGTGTAGATCCCCAGCGCCGGACCGTCGCGCATGATGGCGCCAAAGCGACCAATCGAGTCCAGGTCGCCGCGTTCTTCCCACGCTTCGTTCATCGTCGGAAAGTTGTCCACCAGGATCATGGTCAGGGCGTCGCCTTCGCCGCTGTTGCCCGCCATGCGCCGGCGACCAAGTTCGGTTTCCAACAGGTCGAGTAGCCGGTCAGTCTTCTCAACGTCAGTGCTGGTGACATACGCGCCACAGTGCGGCAACGCCTCCAGAGGTGCCAGACCCCGGTTGCCAAAGTCAAAGACGTAGAGGTGGAAGTTGTCCGCGGTCTCATAGCTGGCGACTCCCAGCCCAAAGGTGCTGAGTGTCCGTGACAGGCAGGGGGCGCTCAGCCCGTAGAGCAGTTGGTTGCCCTTTTCCGGCGTCCACCACATCAGGTCCTGGCGCTGACGGTCGGGAAGGTCAGCCAGGCCCAGCGGGGAGGCGAAGCGGGCGGGCGGGGCGGCCAGCTCTGCGGGGCTGACGCTCTTGAGGTCAAAGTTTTCCGGGAGCGGGTCAGGCCAGGGAACTCGAGGCGAGTTGTAGCCGCCAATCTCAAACGCTTCGACGATGGCGGCCGTGTACTTCTGCGCGTCGGTTTCCCCTTCGTCGTCATCGGTCTTTCGCAAGGCGACCTTGGGGACCGGCGCCAGCGACAACGGCGTGGCCGTGAGCTCCTGTTTGGCCGACTCTTTGGCCGGCAGCGACACGATCGCGGTCTGGAACTCCACCACTTCTGACGAGCCAAATCGGGCGTAGGCCCGGCCGGGTTGTTCGCGGCTCAGGTCCGACGCCAACCGGTTGCCAATGACATCGTCGGAGTCCTGTTCGTCCTGGACTCGCAGCGCTATACGAAGGTTGGTGTTGGCTTTGATCTTCTTGTCGACCACGCCCGACGGCCGCTGGGTGGCCAGGACCATGTGCACGCCCAGGCTTCGACCGCGCTGCGCAACGTCAATGAGGGAATCGATGAAGTCGGGAAGTTCAACCGCCAGGGTGGCGAACTCGTCAATGATCACGACCAAACGGGGCAGCGGCTCTTCGGCAATCTTGAGGTACTCGGTGATGTCTGACGCGCGGAGATCACGAAGCTTTTCTTCCCGCCAGCGGAGTTCGGCTTTGAGGCAGCGAAGCGCCCGACCAGCCAGGTGTTCGTCAAGGTCGGTGACCACTGAGACCACGTGCGGGAGGTCCGCGCACACATCGAACGCGCCACCGCCTTTGAAGTCGATGAGTACGAAGTTGAGTCGGTCGGGGCCGGTTTGGGCGGCCATGGAAGTGACCATGGTCCGAAGCAGTTCGCTCTTGCCCGCACCGGTGGTTCCCGCCATGAGTGCATGTGGGCCGTCGCGCACGATGTCGACGTCCAGCGGGCCCATACCGCCCACGCCAATCACGCCCGATGGTGTTGCGGTCCGCGGGGTGGACTCCCACCGTTCAACCAGTGCATGGGGATCTTCAATCTCGCTGGCTCCGCGGAGCTCGGTCAGCGTGATCTTCTGCGGAATCGTCGCCGAGGCACCGTTGCAATCCGGGTCGGCGAAGCGAGCCATGCACCGCGACCACCGGTGGGTCACCTTCGGTTGGATGGCGTTGGGGATGGCGTCGATGACGCTCACGTTCTGATTGGGCTTGTGCAGATCGATGCGGCCGTTGGGCTTGATGGTGACCACCGCACCGCAGGCCCGGGGAAGCGCATTCGGGTTGTCGGTGACCACGATGCCGCGGGCTGGCAGGTCTTCGGTCAGCGCCGCACGGACCGCGGACCCGGGCGCCGTGGCGAGTTCGTCGTGGTCCACAACCAGAAGCCGGATTGGACCGCGGTTGGGTTCCTGCTTGCGCTTCAGCGCTTCGAGCGGATTGGCATCATCGGGGAAGACGTCCTCAAGCTGACTGGCGGCTTCGGCAGCCGAGGTGGCCACGCGGAGCCGACCACCGCTGCTGCGAAGATGCGGCAGCCACGCGGCCCACTCCCAGTCGTCCAACCGGTCGGGCTGTATCACCAGCATGAGTTCCACATCGGAGGGCCCCGACAGCGTGACCGCCTGGAGTATCATGGCCTGGGCGAGGGCCAGGGACTGGGCACGCGGACCAACAATGCCCAGGCCGATTTCGGTTTCGAGATCGACGTTGAGGGGCACGGCGTTGAGCTGAAGCTGGCCGCCGATCAGTCCGGCCAACTCCTCAAATCGGGAAGGGTCGCCGCTGATTGGCGGCTCCCAGTGGGAGGTGCCCCAACCAACCGAGAGCCGAAGAAAGTCCGGGTCTGAGCGTGTCCGTTCCCAGAGCTGCGCGGTGCCGCGTTCGGCCCGGCGTCGAAGTTCGGGCAAGGCCGGTTGTGCTCGACGCAGCCGTTGTTCTTCGGCCAGGCGTTGGTTGGTCAGCCGTTCGTGAGACAGTCCCAGAGCCATGGTCATTTCGGTGGTGAAACGCTCGGCATCCTGCTTGGCGTTGCGGCGACCTTCGATCCAGCGACCCAGCGCCATGATGGGCGTCATCGCCACAAAGACCATGAAGTACCAGCGGTCAAAGATCAGCCACATCATCACGCCGATGGGGATGGGGGCCAGCATCATGGACCAGGAGAGTTTGGAGTTGGTCTTGTTCTGCTCGGGCCGTTCGGGAAGGGTGATTGGCGGGGCCTGCTCGTCTGGAGCGGTGCGAGGCGGCCGGTTGAACAGCTCGGGACCAGAGCCCAGGTTGGCGGTGGCAACGGCGTGGCCAGCGGCTTCGGGCAGCGCGGTGAAGACCTGATCGCCAATCATGATTGCGCCATCGTTGAGGGGAACTTCCCGGGTGAGCACCGCGCCGTTCACGACGGTGGGCTGGCCGTCGATGGGCTCGGCGACAATCGACTCGTCGGTGACCGTGAGGACAACTTCGTCGGTGGTGCCGTCGGGGCGTTCGCCGGTGAGTACGTGGTTTCCAGCCCCCAGCGGAACGGTCTGGGTGGTGTTCCAGCCACCGGCCAGGGCCAGCTGAGTGGTTGGCGGTTCCATGGGCCGAGGCCGAACTGGAGTAACGGTTTCGGAGGTGGCCAGAATGGACCCGGGGCGGAGTTGCACATCTCGGACCGGAGTAAGGACCGAGAATTTCCGGCTATCAACCCAGAGCCACGGCTCGGTGCTTTTGAGGCCCATAGCGCCCGCAACCTCGCCCAGATGCGCGTGGTTGTTGAGCGAGACGTTGAACGCTTTGGTCAAACCGCCCTGTTGGGCCAGTAACTCCATAGTGATGAACTTTCCGATGTTGGGAATCGGTGAGCTGCATCTCCACTGATGCACCTCTGTTCATCCGAAAGTACGCGGGTGGCCCACATCCGTACATGGGGACCACTCCCCATGCGACCACTCCCCATGTGGGGGCTGGCCTCAATGGTCATCGTCGGTGGCGCTCCGTTTGACTGGCGTTCGGGCCCAGCCGACGGTCCTGCGCCTCGTGTGCCAAGGGTTGTGGTTGGGGGTGTTGGTTTTGGCTTGGTTGTCGGGGGCGCATTGGTTTTGGCCGTTGCTGAGCCGGGCTTGGCCGCCGAGGCTCCACGGGTGGGTGTGATCGGCCTGGATCCAGTGGTGCGGTGCGTCACAGCCGGGGGTTTCGCAGGCGCCGCGGGCTTGGATATGCAAGGCGGTGCGCATCCAGTTCGGGAAGGTTCGCGCGTTGACCGCGACGTCGATCAGCCGGCTGTTGGAGTCGAGGATGTGGCGACGGAATGTCGCAGTGCCGAAGAGTTTGAGGGCGTGGTGGGGGTGGATGGGGGTGCCGTCGATCAGTTCGCACCGGCCATCAACATCATCCCACCGGACCGACATTCGCTCGGGCGTGGGTTCACCGGCCATAACCCCCAGAAGGTGTTCGGCAACGGGTTGAGACATGACGATGTTGATCAACGGCCGGACATGGCCTCCACCGGCTCGGGCCGCGCCGCGGGTGACAAGGGTGGCGAGAGCTTCGGCCCGACGGGCAGATTCTGATCGCACCACGCCAGCTTCCTCATCAGCCGATCTCAGTTGTTGAGCGACCCCGTCGATGGCGGTGCGCAAGGCCTGCCCGGTGATGGCGTCAAACTCACCGCGCACATGGACTCGGCCACCGCGCCCGATCCGCAACGACAAACCCGCGCGCTCTTGTTGGTCGATGGGTTCATCACCGTCAGGGTCCGTTGCAATCAACCAGTAGTCAGCCACCTTTTTGAAATCACTGAACGAGCAGTCTCGGGCCGCGTCGATCAGGATCTGCTGATCCTGCTGCACCATCACATGGGTACGGGGCGTGTCGAGACGGCACCGGATCAGGTCCAGATGCGCCGCACCCATCTCCCCCGCCGAGGCGGCGTCTTCGAACAACGGAAACTCCCGCAGCCACCGCCCCCGCAGTCCGGCGGGGCGATAGCACCGCGGGTCGGCGTGGGTTTGGGCGCCGAAGACCTGCCCCATGGTCCGCAATCCCAACGACGCGGGCACGCCGCACTGGTCGGATTGGGCCACGTACTGGGTGATGAGGTGGTCGAACCGGTTCTTCACCGACACGACATCGCCCATGACCGCGCCAAGCTCACTCGCATCCGCCACGAAGTCCAGCACCGAAACCAACTCGTCAACCGCCTGGCCGACCGCGTCCACCGCAGACGCAACCCGCCCAACTCGAGACCCCGCAGCACCCAGCCCGGCAAATGAGCCCATAGAGGCTGAACAAGAACGTTTCATTGCCCTTCATGATATCGAACATGCGTTCGATGCAAAAGGGGATAACTCTGGGGAAATCAATCAATCTCGAACCTCTTATCTACGTATTTCCATAGGGTTGTGTTAGCTTTACGTACTTATGACCCCGGTGATCCCGCGCACCGCCGACACTGATCGGCTCACCACCGCGTTGCGTCGGGCCCCCATCGTTCTCCTCACCGGACCTCGGCAGGCCGGCAAGACAACACTGGCGCGACAGTTTCTACCGGCTGACCATTCGAACTATTTCGACCTGGAGAACGCCGGCGATCTGGCTCGGCTTACTGAACCCCTGCTGGCCTTGAACCCGCTCTCCGGCCTGGTGGTGATCGACGAAGCCCAGCGCCTACCCGACCTCTTCCCCGCGCTGCGCGTCCTGGCTGACCGAGATGACAACCCGGCCCAGTTCCTTGTTCTGGGCAGTGCATCACCAGACCTGGTGGGCCTGTCATCTGAGTCGCTTGCCGGCCGGGTCGAGTTGCTAAAGCTGAGCGGTCTCGGTGTCCGAGATACCGGACCGGAACATCTGCAGCGGCTGTGGACACAGGGCAGCCTCCCACCCGCGTTCACCAGAGACGAAGCGGATTCGTCCTCGTGGCGAGAGAACTACATCCGCACCTTTCTGGAGCGGGATCTCAGCGTGCTGGGTATCAGAGTCCCGGCCACGACGATGCGGCGTTTCTGGACGATGATCGCCCACCACCACGGTCAAACCTGGAACGGCGCCGCGATTGCCGCGTCAATGGACATCTCCCAACCAACCGTTCGTCGCTACGTTGATCAACTCACCGACGCGCTGGTGATCCGGCAGCTGCAACCATGGTTCACCAACACGGCGAAACGTCAGGTCCGCTCCCCCAAGGTCTACCTTCGGGACAGCGGCCTGCTGCATCAACTCCTGGGCATCACCGATCAGCCTCACCTCGAAAGCCACCCCGTCCTTGGTGCGAGTTGGGAAGGGTTCATCCTCGAGCAGCTGTCTCAGATACTCGACGGTCGACCTTTGTGGTTCTGGGGCCGGCATCAGGGCGCCGAACTGGACCTGCTCACCCAACTCAACGGTCGACCCGTCGGCTTCGAGATCAAACGAACCACCCAACCCAAAATCACCCGGTCCTTAAGGTCCGCCATTGAGACCCTCGAACTGGGCCATGCGTTCGTGGTCCACGCAGCACCTCACACCTTCCCACTCGCGGCCAACATCACCGCAATCGCCGCAACCGACCTGCTGAATCAGACCTCACTCGACAACCTGATTCAGACCTGAGGGCGGACCAGGCCGTGAATAGGCCGTTGGCGCCGCGAGCCGCGAGACCGGCAAACGGCGAGCTCTGATTAGCTACTGGTAGCGAACTGGTCGCCCCAAGCGAGACGAACGTCGGTGACGCCTCCATAGCACCGGACGCATCCTGTTCAGCAGATCGGCGGCCTCGGAGGCATCGTGGCCCAGGAAGCGAAGAAACCCGTTGGTGATCATGCCGGTCCGATGGATACCGGCCGAGCAGTGCACAAAGACCGTGCGGCCTGCCTCCAAGAGTTCGGCAAGCGACACAAAGACTTCCTTGATCCATATCAGCAGCTCGGGATCCTCCACCGGCTTCGCCCCCGCCAACGGCAACCAGAGAGAAACGAACCATCTCACTTCCGCCCTACACCATGTCGATCTAGCGGCCGGCGACACTTAACAAGCTTGGTCCGACAGCGACAACTCAGTCCTGACCGGGCCTCCGGAACAAATCGCTGGTGACCCAACGCGATCCGGCGTGGGTCAATCAGCGCCGAGCTTCCCATATCTCACCAGCAGCAACCTTGACCTCACCGAGGTCCGCAGACAACGGCGCACCGTCAGCGCCCAAACCGGAAATGACCGAGCCGGTAAAGGTCACGTCCTCGCGAAGCCCAAACAAAACACCTTCTGCGCGTCAGAGTAGCGATACATCCCGTCAGGTCCACGCTCACCGGGGTCGCGCACAAACTCCGGGATGAGATGAGCGGTGACCGCCGACCATGAACCATCGTCTTCCGGGGCACTCACCACATCAACCCGCACATCAAAACGTGAACCCGCCGACACTGACGAACCATCCGGCAACCGCAACTCCTGATCCGGAACCAGATCCAAGTACACCTGCTCACCAATCACGTTCGCGTTGCCCTCGATCCGATCCTTGCGCATCTCGGCTACCGCAGAAACATGTGCGTGCTGTGCAAGAACCGCTCCGCATCATCACCCCAACCCGAAAGCGCATACGCAGCCACCCGATGCCAACCCGCGCCGGCACCCCACGTATGGTTCAGATACTCGTCGTGAACCCAACAAATATGGGCATCAAGATCGCAATGCTCCTCAACAAAGGCAACCGCATCAACCAGTTCGGTCATGATCTCGTCAACCGACAGACTCGAAGCACTCCCCGGCTCACCCCACCAACTGGCCCGACGGCCACCCGTCGCCGTCCAGGTACCGAACGAGCGCGCATAGCCGCCAGCCGCTTGCACAGGTTGGTCGAGCAACTCACAACGGACCGCTTCAAGGTCCTGTCGAACCACTTGGAAGTAGGGACTCAACCCTTTGGTCCGCCGCTTCGGATCCTCGAAGACCCACGACGAATTGAACGACACTGTCAGCGTCCAGTCGTCACCCACGTTGCGATGGACCTCGTCTGGAAATTCGGACTGCAGGAAACTGTGCTCCGCAACCAGCCAATCGCGGATGGCAATGAAATAGCTCAAACACCCTTTCGACGTCATCAGTGGCACCTGGTCAGCTGCCAAGCCATTGGCGGCCAGCAAGCGGCGGGGCAAAAGTCCAATACTCGAAATGTCAGCCGGCCAGCAGCGCGGCAACATTGCGCCCGAACTCGGCGGCCGGGTTCGCGTGCACGATCGGACCTCGAGTCCGCGTCTTGTCTTGCTCCCATACTCCGAACCGATACCGGGCCTCATCCAGATCGCCGCGGTGAATGGCATCGGCAATGCGAGTCCGCTCATACAACGCGGACAGCACCGGCGAATCCGCCGTGTCCAGGAACCGATTCACCAACTGATCGTCAGCCCAGTCGCGGGCCCGTTCCAACGAAACCGCTACATCGGCCAGAACCTCATCAGCATCACCACGCCCCAAATACGCCCACGGCGCATCCGGATTGAAGAAACGCTGCTCATGAGCCACCGTCCAGGTCCACGGCACCACCTCACGC
>ENA-ORXT01000049-ORXT01000049.1-marine-metagenome-genome-assembly--contig:-NODE-49-length-166041-cov-20.147737_pt1 | contig 166041 bp, 148 predicted proteins | sample MGYA00237868_ERZ511482 | MGnify/ENA metagenome assembly ERZ511482 | reverse complement strand
TGCGCTTGGCATCGATCCTGCGGCAATGGCCACCCAAGTCGGGCTTGGCCTGATCCCCGACTCGGTGCTCGCCAACTATGCCGGCCATGCGGACTTCTTTGCCGCCATCTACGGTCGAAATGGTGAGCCGCTGTGGCTGGCACGCCTGAACCGCTATGCCAGCACCACCCAAATGCTCGCCCTCATTTTGCGTGATCGCGGTTGTGTGCTGTGCGGAGCTGACCACACCCGCTGCCAAGCCCACCACGCCATGCCATTCAACGCACCGGGTAAAGGCCGCACCGACCTCGACGACCTCGTCCTCCTATGCGTAACGTGTCACCAACGGCTTCACGCCGATCACCACACCATATTTCAGGACCTCAGCGGCGAATGGAGGACTCGAGCCGCCACCGCAGACGAAATCCCTGCACCACGACCCAACACCGTCCGCAACACGCCCCGACTCGAATAGCCCAGCGGCCTCACCCCGGAGGCACCGTGCCCGGCTGCCCCCGTACCCCAACGCCCGTGGCCTTTGCGAGATCAGCTGCGATGCTCGCGCTTGTGGCGCTCCCATCGAAAGCGCCTCGTTGAAGTCATACCCCATCAACAGTCGACATCACCGGTCCGCTCGAACGCCGCGCGTTCACAGCGATCGATTCGCTGACCGAGAGCAAGTAGTTGTCTTCCCCTCTCAGCCCGTAGCTCCACGAGGTTTCTCAGTCGAGATCTCGGGTGAACCCAGGTGGGTACTCCTGATTTGGGGTCGCATCGGTCTCGCCTCTTTCGAGTCATACCACGAACCAAAAAACCGACCAGCAGGACTTCTGCTAGGCGGCACAGCTATCGACCAGTTATCGGCCTGGCTGTGCTCATTGTTCAACGGGGTCGCAGTGAATAAAGTTGTAGTCCTGTATTGCTGCAGCGGCCTCGCCGCCATCTCGGAAGGTGATGGCGACGTCTTCGGTCCAGGACCATCCAGCGCGTCGGTAGGCTCCGTTAACCGTCTCTCACATTTCGACGGTGCGCACCATGGCCCCAGCAATCTCCGCCTGAGCTCGGTCCGCTGCATGCTGCACATTCGCCAGAGTGGAAGGAATGCCTACTAACGCCGGGTCGCCTTCATCGCGCTCCAAGCTCACGGGGCCACCACATCCCAGCGAAGCGAGGGCGATGCCGACCAGCAGAGACACTCGGCCGATGACGGCAATCGTGCGCCGACACATTAGTGAATTCTGAGCGACAGCTGAGCGAGAGAAATGCCGCAATACCGCCCGCCCGACGCCCTGACTCAATCGGCGCCCGCATCGTTCAGCCGTTCAAGGTGATGACCTGATCACGGACTGTCGCAATCGTGACAATCCCCATTTACTCGCGCTAACTGGCGGCTGTGAGAATCTGGCTCAGGGTGACGGAGGAGACGTTTGCGCCACAGCTCACGGCCACGATGCGAGCGCCCGGCATCTTGTTGGCGAGGGCCGTGGCTCCGGCGATCGCGACACCCGCTGCGCCCTCGACAAGCTGGTGGTGATCGTCGACCATGTTGGCCACGGCTACCGCTATGTCGCGTTCGGTGATGTCGACCCAGTCGTCGACCAGGTTTTGGCAAAGGCCGAAGGTAATCGTGTCGTCTTCGAGTCCTCCGGCGGTGCCGTCGGAGAACGTTGGAGCGTAGTCGGGAGCACTGATTGCGCCTGCTTCGATTGAGGCGGCCATGGCCCGATCGTTGAGCGCGGACGCACCAACGATGCGGGTGCTTGGCGAGTTGGCTTTGACCCAGGTCGCGATGCCCGAGATCAACCCGCCGCCGCCAACAGAGACCACAATGGCGTCGATCGGCCCGTCGGCATCTTCTAGAACCTCCTTGCCGGTCGTTCCTTGACCCGCAATCACGATTGCATCGTTGTACGGCGACACGTACGCCAGTCCGGTTTCGGCGGTGTGGGCTCGGGCTGCGGCCTCGGCCATGCTGCTGTCGGTGCCTTTGACCAGCACGATTTCGCCACCGAGCCGCCGAATCTGATCCAGCTTCGAGCGCGACGCATTCGAGGGGAGGAAGATCTTGCTGGTCACGCCACGGCTCGCGGCTGCGGTAGCGACGCCGATGCCATGGTTACCTGATGATGCGGTGACAACCCCGTTCTTGGCCTGCGCATCGGTGAGTGAATGCACAAAGTTGGCTGAGCCGCGGACCTTGAAACTGCCGGTGCGTTGCAGATGTTCGGACTTGATCAGCATCTCGACACCGTGTCGCTCTGACAAAGGATCTGACCGAAACAGCGGCGTGCGAAAAACGTGCGGTTCGATGCGGGCGGCTGCTGCTTCGATGTCTTCGGGACTCGTCACGGACACATTCTTGCCGATCATGCCCGAAGCGCGTTCATCACGAGTTGGGCCATGGCTGCGTCTTGGATCCCGAGCCCACACAGGTCAGCGATGGTGATCTGTTGATCGTCGGTCCGGCCGGCAGCCGGGCCAGTAAGCACATCACCAAGATCCACTGCGCGGTCAACCTGGGCGGGGGTGTGCTGCAACTCGCCGACACGGCGAGTCACCGCAACGGAGTCAGCTACAACGACCGCACTTGCCTCGACTAGATCAGTCGCGAGTTCCCGCTTGCCCACCATGTCTGCACCCATCGCCACGATATGCACGCCGGGAGTCACCATGTCCAAAAAGAGCAGAGGTTCCCGAGCAGGGGTGCAGCAGATGATGATGTCGGCATCATGGACAGCTTCGGCAACGGAACCGCACGCCGTGGTGTTGTTCTCGCTCGCGAATCGTGCTGTGGTCTCCGGCGTTCGGCTCCACGACTTCAGGATCGAAAGCTCGAACGCGTCTCGGAACGCCGCAACTTGAAACGCGGCTTGGTAGCCACCACCCAAGATCGCCAACGTCGACGATGCCGGGCGAGCCAGCGCCACCGCCGTAACGGCCGAGGCCGCGGCGGTTCGCATCTCGGTCAGCCAGCCGCCGTCGTCCAGCAGTGCGGTCGGAACGCCGGTGGTCGCTTCGACCACGATCGAACAGCCCGATGCGGTTCCGTGCGGAAAGGACCCGCTCGCCACTTTGAAAACCACCCACGGGGACTCGGCGAGCCGAGCTCCTTTGATGTGGATCTCCCCGCCATTGTTCAGTGTGAAGGCCAACTCCTCGGGCGCTTCAACTTCGCTTCGGGCGATGGCGGTGAGCGCCCCTGTCACCGCGTCGAATGTCGCAGCATGGGTGATACGAGACTGAATGGTCGGGAGGTCGATGACCTGCACGTTCAGCGGCTCTCGATGAAGGCAACCAGCGCGTCCAGAGACGCAGGCACGCTGAGTCGACCGATACCGATGCGGAACCGGTCGGTTGGTACGTCACCAACGTGGGACCGGTAGATGGACGAGGGCAACAGCAGCACGCCGTGATCTTCGACTGCTCGTTGGCAAAATATCTCCACTCCATCGGCCCCGAGGTAGCGGGGAAACGAGACGCAGCCGCCCAACGGTGAGCGATACTCGAAGAGCTCGGGCCATCGGCCAAATGTTTCAGACACCAACCGGTCGTTGGCGGCCACGATCTTGCGGTTGCGGGCCAGAATTTTCTGGCTGTTCTTGAGCGCCACCACGGTGAGGTGTTCGCTCGGTCCGGCGTTGCAGATGCTGGTGTAGTGCTTGGCGCGTTCCAACCGGCCCAATGCCTCGGTGTCCTGGCTGGCCACCCAGCCCACGCGGAGGCCCGGCAGACCGAACGCTTTGGACGTGACGCTGATGGAGAGGGCGGTGGGGTTCACTTCGGCGGCGGCCGCGATGGTGTGATCCGGGTTGATCTCCACGCCGCGGTAGACCTCATCGCTGATGACCCGAATGCCGCGTTCATGACAGAGCGCGTTGAAGGCCAACCATGTGTCGCGGTCGGGCACGAAGCCGGTTGGGTTGTTGGGGAAGTTGACCGAAACCAACCGGGTGGTGGGCCGAAGCAGCGCTTCGAAGCGATCCAGATCGAGTGTCCACGCAAGGTCGGGTCCCGATCCGGTCCACAACTCCAGACCATCAACCGAGAAGCCGGTGGCCGCGGGGATGGACTCGATCGACTGATAGTTGGGCACAGTCACAATGACGTGATCGCCCGGCTCCACAAAAAGTTGCGTCGCCCAGAACAGCGCTTCACCAGCCCCGGCAAACGCCAGGACGTTCTGTGCCTCCACTGTGGCGTCGTAGGTGCTGGCCACCGCGTCCCGCAGCTCCGGGGTTCCCCAGGTTGGCGTGTAGCCCAGGTGCAGTTCATTGAACGCCTGCCGATCCTGGTCGGTGCCCATGGCCAGGAGCTCGGCAATGGTCATGGACTCCATATCTGACGCCGTCAGATGATGTTCTGCGGCAAACTCCCACTTGCTGAAATACGTCTCAAGAACAAAGTCGGGCAGCTGCACGCAGTCAGGCTAGGACTGGAGGAGCTTCCAATGCCATTGCTCTGAATGTGATTGCTTCCAACGCCATTGCGTCGCCGCACCAAGGGCTACGGTGGCGCCATGTTCAGACACGTTGTTCTTCTCACATTGTCGGGCGACACCCCGGCCGGTCAGCTCGAACAGATTCGTGACGAACTGCTGCAGATGGCGGCCGGGATGGATGAGGTCGCCGGCTACTCGGTGGGTCTCGACGCTGGGATCTCCGAAGGCAATGCAACCGTTGCGGTGGTCGGTGATTTCGCCAATGCTGACGACTATCGCACCTACGCAGCCGATGCCCTTCATCAACAGATCATCGCCGATCACATCAAGCCATGGATCACCGCGCGTAGCGCCGTCCAATACGACCTCTGACGGCGGCGTCCCAAAGAGCCGCCGGGATGGCTCGTTTGAGAATCGGTTCGCACAAGCTCAGCGGGGGGTCTGTGACTGCTTCTACTCAGCGCTTGGGGATCAGCGGGAGAAGCGACTTTGGTCGATTGGTTTCTTTGACCACCGCGCCGAATATCTTGTCGGTGAACGTCTGACTCTTGTCATCCCACAGCGGCCACAGGTATCCCAGGTACAGCGGTAGTTGATTCAGCACGTCGAGGAGCCATCGACCGAAGGAGGATCCGCCGCCGATGTAGCCACCGGACTCCTTGAGCGTTTCGATCCCCATCACCCGTTTGCCCGGGGACTGGCCAGTGGTGCCCTGCAGCCAAACGGTCAGGTAGATCGTCGCGACGATCGCGACCAGAAAAAGCAGGCCGCCGACCACAAGTCCCAAGGTCTCATTGAAGACGCCGAGAAGCAGGCCCAGAACCAGGGCGGCAATGACCAGGACCAGACTGACCAGTCCATCGATGAACCGGGCCGCGAACCTTGACCCCCACGTGGCGTACCCGCTGGCGGCATTCGAGATCGCTTCGTGGGGGTTCCCCAGTGCCGAGTCCTGCCCGACGAATGGTCCACCCAGCCACTCGGTTCCGTCCCAATAACGAACGGTTCCTTGCGGGTCGCCTTCGGCGTGATAGTTCCCCGGTTGCATCGTCATTCTCTCCCCTGTGAAGTGGTGTGGCGGCAATCTAACGCACACCGCTGGTGGGCGACAAAGGATTGGCAATCCATCGCAGCGTTCAGTTCAGCTGCCCAAAATCATCCGCCGGTGCGCCATGCTGGCAGACTGCTGTCATGACGAATCTTTCGACGGCAACACCAATGCCACTGCTGTGTGTTGCGGGGGACGCCACGGTCCGCGGCCAACAACACGGCGAAGCACTGGCCGACACCATTGCGGAATGCGTGGCCATCTATGACGCCACGTTCAAGTTATCTGACGCCGAAGTGGCGCAACGGGCCGCCCACTTCGAAGAAGTAACCCGCTCGTGGCACGCCGAGTTGGCCGACGAGATTGATGCCATCGCCGATGCTTCCGGCCAGCCGCGGCACTGGATTTGGGCGCTCAACTCCCGCAGCGAAATCATGTCCTACTCCGGCACCGAAGCATCGGAGTGCAGCTCGGTGTGGTCGCCGGCCACGCGGATCCTGGCGCAGAACTGGGACTGGATGAGCACCTTGGAGCCAATCACGGTCGTCCTTTCCGCCACACACGCCGACGGCCATCACACGCTCACGGTCACCGAGCCCGGCATGGTGGGCAAGGTGGGCATGTCCAGTTCCGGAACGGCGGTCGGGTTGAACTTTCTGCTGTCGAACGAGTCGTTGAGCGGCGTGCCAATTCACATCCTGTTGCGGGCCCTGCTTGATGCCCGCACCGACGAAGAGGTGGAAGAGCGGCTGGCGACGGCGGGCGTTGGTCGCTCCGGCCATGTTTTTGTTGGCAAGGTCAGCGGCGTGGGTTCCAGTATCGAATACACCGGCGCAAAGATGTGGCGGGCGGACTCTGATACTGAACCGTTGCTCCACACCAATCACTTTGTGAACGGCGGCGCGGACGCCGAGGGCCTCCCGCCGGGCGCGGGGGCGGCCAACAGCGCCGCTCGCTTCGCTCGCAGCGAAGAACTCGTGGCGGACGGCGGCGTTGATTCAGTCGGCTCGATTCGCGAGTTGCTGGAAGATCGCACCAACCCCGAGGACCCCATCTGCCGGGCATGGGCCCCGTCGGTCACCATTCCGGGGGCCCAGATCGGCACCGTCTGCGCCATCGTGATGCGGCTTGCGGACGGGGCGATGGATGTGCGCCGTGGTCCTGATCCCAGCGGAGCGTGGCAAACCCACGAGGTCTAGCGCGGCTCTTTGGACACTCACGCGTCCGCGGACGCATCCCGACCACTCGAGGTCGTCGGTTTCGCAACGGAGCGCGGTTCGTTCAGGCCGGGGAGAGGAGCCGCACCGTGGGGTAGTAGCTCCGGAACCGGCTGACGTCCCTGGTGAGAAGTTGCAGGTCGGCGACTGCTGCGTGGGCGCCAATGAAGAAGTCAGGAAGCGTTGTGGACTTCGTATCTTGGCGTTGTCGGTACTTCAGAAACGCTTTGCTGGCGAGGAACGCCGCCTCCCAAGGAATGGGTTCACGCCGATAGTCCTGCGGCGGTAGCGCTTCTTCGAGCGCCTCAACCGTGGAGAAGCGGATCGACACTTCCGAGTAGATGACGTGGTTGATCAACAACGGACCTCGTTCGGCGGCCTCGGAGAGAGCTGCTATCGACCACTCCTGCCAGACCGGATCCTCGGTCATGATGTCCAAAAACACGTTGCTGTCGACCAAGGTCCCGTGGGCCACGTCACGACTCCCTGGTGAGAGCCATGATTTCGTTGGTGGTCATCGAGATATCACCGCGACCGCGAAGCCGCTCGGCGAGCTGATGGCCCCGGGTCGGCCTGCCTTTGACTTTTCGCACGACGATGGTCTCGTTCTTTCGCTCGAATTCGACCTCGGTGCCCGCTCCTATGCCAAGCGCGTCTCGAATTTCCTTCGGAATGGTGACTTGGCCCTTTACTGTGACCTTCATGGGTAAGAATCTTACTGGTAAGAGTCTTACCTAGGTCGCAAACAGGTCGGGCCAGTCATAGTTGAGGCTGGCCACCGCCCCCGACATTTGGGCCATGGCCAGAAACATCGATGCGGCTTTGAAGTTGAAGATGTCCACGTGGTCGCCGATGACCTCGTCCGGTACCTGAAAGATCCAAAGCGGCGTGGACTGGCCCCTGTCTTCCGGGCCGTCGTGGGGAGGGTTGGGCGTGATGGCGTAGCCGGTGTGGCTCTCCCGAACCTTCCGGTTGTTGGGCAGCGCCATCAGCATCGTTGGGTTGGGGTGGGTCCGGGTATTGGGATCGATCGAAAGCTGATGCCAGTGCTGGTCGAAGTCTGGAGTGGAGCCGCCATCAAAGACCCATGAGGCTCTTGGGCAGTCGGCCTCTTTCTCCCTCACCGTCATCTTGTGGGTGTGCATGTCCTTGGCGAACCCGGCGCTGATCCCGGGCTTGCCGGCCAGGGTCCTGGCCACGCGCAGTCCTATTCCAACGGCGCTGTCTCCCTCCGATGTGGCCGAGATGATCAGCGGCGGTTGAAAGGTCATGCCCTCGATGTGCACCCGTTTGGTCACCGCATGTTCGGTCAGTGCAGTCAAGAGGTTGCGAGTGTCGCTGGCGGCTGAGGCGGGATTGATCAGGAGCATGAGGTCGGGGCCCGCAATCGGTTGGCCATCAATGGTCAGGGTGATGGTCGGTTGCTCAGCCGGATCCGCGGGCGTCAGCCTGGGTCCGGGAAGATTGGCCGCCTTGTCATTCACCCACTCGGCCATGGCGGTCTCCATGATGAGTCCTCCCATGGAATGGCCGGCCATGATCAGCGGCGAGTTGTCAGGGGGTCCGAGCTTTGGGTCTTCGTGGTCTTTGGTGGCCTCGGTCAACTGCTCCAGTGCACCGATGAGCCCCTCGCCCTGAGCAACCTTGCGGGCCCGGCCATCGCGCTTGTAGTAGTTGAACATCAACTTGTGGCCAATGTCGGAGAGGGTGCCGTGGTCGGCTCCGCCTTCCCATCCCAGATACACGCCAACAACGCGTCGGGCCAGGTGCTCGCCGGTGGGGCTGTACCGCTCGATCTCCCGTTTGGACATGGAGGCTATGAGCTGGCGGAAGCTCACGAAGTTGCCGCAGTCCCAATCGGCATTGTTCTTCCACCCGTGGGCAAAGACGACCACGACCGCACCTCCCGCTTTGCGCCGGGCGGCGCGAATGGCGTTGGCTGCGCGGTCCAATTGAGACGGGGCGCTGACGGGCTGGTGGCTGAGGGTGCCTTCGTTGTCAAACTCGATGGCGCAGATGTCAAACATGCCATCGTGCGCCTCGCCCTCATTGAGTCCGGCGCCCGGCGCCTCGTGCGCTCGCGTGAAGGTGTTCAACGTCCAATAGGACTGTGACTCGTATCTCAGCTCCGCCATGCCGTGCTTCTCTCCCGCTCAGTGCCCGCTCCTCTGTTGTACACCATTGAGCAAACGGGTGGCGAGGCGTCACCCGTCACACTGAAGCCCAACCCCGGCGCGGGTCAGGAGGACAGGCAGATCGAGCTACACGGTGAGAAGTGCAGCGGGAATGACGGCGATGCCGTCGCTGCGTCGGTAGGCGTCTGTGCCGGTGGTGATGACAGCTGCGTCGAGCAGGTCGGGCCCGATGGTGTCTCCGAGCCATTTGAGGTGACGGAAGTCGCTGCGATCGACGGTGGCTTTCAGCTTGACCTCAAGGGCCACGACTTTCCCGTCGTTCCGTTCGACGATGAGGTCGATTTCATGCTCGCCTCCTCGAGTTCGAAGATGGCGCACGCGGGCTTCGTTCGCTTGGGCGTACGTGCGAATCGAGAGGGTCACGAGGGACTCGAACAGTGCTCCGAGAAGGGTTCCATCGCGAGGGATCGAAGGCCCGCTGCTTTGTCCATCGAGTAGGGCGTCGACGTCAACGCCCAGGAGGCTTGCGGCCAAAGCCGGATCGGCGAGTTGGTGGACAGGTGAGGACGCGAGGCGACGCAGGTGATTCCGGCTGGGTGCCCATGCCGGTACTTCTTCAATCATCCAGAGCTGTTCCAGCGTGGAGCGGTAGGGGCCGGTCGTCGTCTTTGCAGGTTTGTCGTTCTCGCCCGCCGATGAGGCGGCCCGGATTTTTTCGAACGAGGCGGTGGTCGAGGAGGCGGCCGCATACGCGGTCATCCACCGGCGGAGGGCAGCGGGGTTGCGGACGCGGAGGCCCGCTTCTGCGAAGTCGCGTTCGACGATGCGGTCGATGTAGCCGCCAAGTTGGGAGCGTAGGACGCGACCGCGGCTTCGCCTGATTGCGGGGAAGCCGGACGCGACGATCTCCCGGGTATAGGTATCGAGGTCAACTGAGCTCGCCCCCTCAATCGGTGCTCGGTGTCCAGACAGGAGATGGGCAAGACTGACCGATGGCTCGGCGAGCGCTCGCTCGGCGAGTGACAGGGGACGCATGCGGACCGTGACGATGCGCCCGGCACCGGAGTGCGTTGGTGCGTTGGAAGGGGAGGCCGACCCCGTGAGAAGGAAGCGTGCCGGGGAGGGATCCTGGTCGACGGCCCGTCGAACGAGATCCCAGCACGTGGGAAGGCGCTGCCACTCATCGATCAGTACCGGTGGGTTGCCAGAGACAAGGCGATCGGGTGCTGCTCGAAAGACCTCGAGCTGACCTGGGTCGTCAAGTTGGTGCACGGTCTGTGCCCGTTGCAGTGCTGTCTCGGTCTTTCCGACGGCCTTGGGTCCTTCCAAGGCGATTGCCGGAAGGCCGTGGAGGAGTTCGTCGAGTTCCTGGTCAACGATTCTTGATCGGTACTTCACGACGCAACGCTACTATATGGACGTTAAATAGACTACCAAATGGACGCCTTGTTGTGGGCTGTTTGGACGGCGCCGAACTCCCCAGGTCAAGCTCCCGTTCATCGCACCAATATGCTGATCGGGATGGCGGATCGCAGATCACCCAGCAGCGTTACGGACAGTCATGTCAGATGATCCGCAGGTCTACCTGAACGGTTCTTTCGTTCCGATGAGCGAGGCCTTCGTTTCAGTCAATGATCGAGGCTTCCTGCTTGGCGACGCCTGCTACGAAGCGACGGCGTATTACAACGGCTCGGCGTTTCATCTCGACCGTCACTTGGAGCGGTTGGCGTCAAGTCTCAACGCCATCAAGCTGGACTTCGACGTGGACACGCTCACCGAAGTCCACGCCCAGTTGGTCAAACGCAACCAACTCGGATCCGAGCCCATGGCAATGGTCTACGTGCAGGTCACTCGGGGGGTTGCGCCCCGCACTCATGCATTTCCGAAGGAAGCCGTATCGCCAACCGTCTACGCGTTCGCCAAGCCGGTCCCGTATCTGCCGGACGGTGAATACCCCAAGCCAGTTGCTGCCATCAGTCACCCCGACCTTCGGTGGTTGATGCCCCGGGTCAAGTCCACGGGCCTGTTGCCAAACGTGCTGGCCAAGCAGGCGGCGGAAGATGCCGGGGCGGTCGATGTTGTTCTTCATCGTGACGGCGTGGTGACTGAAGGCGCCCACAACAACGTGTTCTTCGTTTCCGGTGGTGAACTTTTCACGCCACCCGCTGACGATCTCATCCTGCGCGGTGTCACGCGAGACGTCGTGATCGAGCTGGCGAAGCAGAACGGCTTTGTTGTGCACGAGCGTTCGGTTTCGCTTGCGGACGTGGTCAACGCGGACGAGCTGTTCTTCACCGGCACCACCAGCGAGGTCCGACCGGCCACCACCCTGGACGGTCAGATGGTTGGCACCGGCGAAGTCGGTCCGGTCACTCTCGACCTGGCCCGCGCCTTTCGGAAGGCAACCGGCACGTAGCCGCGGGTCATTTCACCGTTGGGTGATGGTCCGACCGCCTTGGATGACGTGGGTGAAGGCGGTCGTCGGGTCGGCGAATGACGTGAGGTCTTCCAGAGGATTGACCCGGGAAACCACAACATCGCCATAGGCGCCGGGGTCGAGGGTCCCAATTAGTCCTTCGAGGTGACACAGTCGACTGTTGGTGATCCACATCGAGCGCAGGATGTCGACGGCGGGCTCAACTTCGTGGCGGATCAGCAGCTCACGATTCTGGCGGACCTGGGATTCGCCGATCAGATCAGTACCGAAGCCCATGGTGACCCCGTGACGGCGGGCGACTTCGAGCGATGCCAGGCCGGCGTTGTAGACCGTGGTGTTCTTCTCCCGATTGGCGGCCGGGAGTCCCAGCTTCTCTCCGAGCTGATCCATCGCTTCATAGGTGGCCAGAGTCGGCACGAGCACCGCGTCCGCGGACGCAATCGTTGCGGCTGACGCATCGTCGAGCATGTTGCCGTGCTCGATGGAGTGCACCCCAGCCTCGACCGCAAGCTGGATGGATTCGGGGGAGTAGGCGTGGGCCGCCACGTAGGTCTGCCGGTGCGCAGCCTCCACCACTGCGACTGAGATTTCATCGCTGGTGAACTGCACCGATTCAAGCGGATCCGACGGGGTGGCGACCCCGCCCGACACGTGGATCTTCAGAAAGTCGCTGCCTTCACGCAGGTTGTGCCGCGCCGCCTTACGCACCGCGTCGGGACCGTCGACAACAATGCCGAATGCCGTCGTGCGCATGGCACACGCACAGGACGGCACCTCCCGGGGGCCACCTTCAATATCGGCGTGACCGCCGGTCTGGCTCAACATGCGTCCGGCCCGAATAATCCGAGGGCCGCCGGTGACGCCGCGGTCGATGGCGCGGATGAGGCCGCTGACGTCGCCGCCCAGATCCCGCACGGTCGTGAAACCCCGCTCCACCGTCTCGCGGGCCAGCGTGGCCATGCGGATCCCGAACTCGACCTCGCTGAACCGGCTGAGTAGTCGGAAGTCCATGGTGGCCAGCCGGAAATGGACGTGGGCGTCAATGAGACCCGGGACCACGAAGGCGCCGGACGCGTCGACCACCGAGTCCGCCGAACCGCGGTACTGCTCGGTGACATCGACGATGATGCCGTCGTCGATCACGACCGTCCGTTCGCCGACGAACTCCATGGTGGCGGTGTCCAGCACCGTGCCGTTCTCAATCGCTGTGCGCATGCGGCGAGAGTACTGCGTGGCTACTTATCGAGGGTCGCCGCCGTGGGCCGACTGTCAGCAGCCGGTGGCGTCGCGCAGCGTTCGGCACGCCTTTGCGAGCATTGGTGGCTTGAGCTTGGTGATCTGCCGTCGGAAGGCGGTTCGCGGAATCGTGTGGATGTTGTCGAAGTTGACAACACAATCCGTCGGCACGCCATCGTCGGGCGTCAACGCAAGCTCGGAGACCACGCCGCGGACCGTTCGGGTGATGGCGGCAACCACAACTGATCCGATGCGATCAGCAGCCGGGTCCCGGGTGAGAACGAACACCGGACGGTCTCCTCCCGGTGTTGCGGCGAACCAGATTTCACCGTGCTGCATCGGCCCAATCCGACCAGTCTTCGGCCGGACCCCAATCGGCAATCTGACCGATGGCCGACTCGCCGTCGGTCAGCGGGGATGCGAGCCATCGTTCGGCGTCGTGTTCCGATGCCAGGCGAGAGATGTGACGATGCAGGGCGTCGCGAAGCAGCTCAGACTTGTCGATGCCCAGTTCCGCGGCCCATCGTTCCGCAGCTGCGGCCTCTTCTGCATCGACCCGAAAACTGATCATCGTCATACGTTCATCGTAGACCGTATGACAACCCAGTGAACTCCGAATGCGACCTGCACCGGCCTCCGCCTTCATGAGCGAGCAATGACGACATCGCGTGCTGCCTCAAGGTCGGGTAGTTCGCTGAGCATCGGCCAGCCGACATAGTCCGAGCCGTTGTCCCAAGGCCACCGGTCCGCCGGGTCCTGGTAGATGATTTGCAGGCCTTCGATGTCGCTGGTTGAACGGTCGGGGTATCGGCGGTTTCGAATTGAGTAGGCGGTTGCGAAAAAGTCACCTTCAGGGTGCGCAGGTATCACGTGGGCAGGCGCACCACGGAACAACTGATGCACTCGGTCGTTGCCGCCAAAGCGCATGCCCTCGTCCAGAACGCAAGACGCGAGGTCGTTGAGGATGGCCTGGGCAAGCGCCGGTGGCATGCCGAACACGATGAACTCGGGATGGTCGGCTTCGAACAGGCCGACGGTGTAGCTGAAGCTGGGCGTGTTCTCGCTGGCGATCACGTGCTGGATGCCAACGCCATGGTTGACGACGATCTCTTCGAAGTTGCTGAGGTAGCTGGCTCGATCAGTCTGGTTCATGGGCCGAACCTACGCACGGGGTCTGACAGTCATGAAGATGACGAACGCCAACGTCGAACCGACCGAGCGGTCGTCGAGGGCTACACGCCGAAGAAGCAGGGGCGGTCAATGCTGCGCTTTATCGCGACGGCGCAGTCGGCCGAAGGCGCACACAACAACGTGTTCTCTGGTTCCGGTGGGCAGATTTTCACGCCGCCCGAGAACGGCGCCAAAGGTAGGTGTCAGTCATCACCCGCCTTCGCGAGTGCCTCCAAGACAAACGACGGTGTCTTGCCGATCGGTGGTGCCGACTCCTGCGCACCATTCAAGGCGAGCAGCAACTCCTCGTACTCCGAGCCCTCGTTCCGTCCTGGCCAGTGAAACGCGTACGTAGCCTTCAGGAACTTCGGGGTGCCTGCATCCATATCCTCCGTCACGACTACGGGTATGAACTTGTCTGGGTTGTCGGCTTGAGAAGCCATGAGATCGCCCTGGATAAGCCGAGTCTCCCATCCAACTCCTCCGTGGCGCCCGTCAGCCTTCTGTGCGTACGACTCGTCGCACACGAGGACGGCTCGGTCGGCCTGGTCCAGCTCGTTACACATCCACTGCGGCAGATCCATTCCATGAGAAAGATGCCAAGCGTCGAGCCGCGCGTTAATCCCGTCCTCGCGAAGCCTGGTGGCGAGGTCCTTCACCCAGCTTGCATGCTCTGGACCAGACTTCGCTGTATAGCTGATGAAGACCCGGAGCGGCTTTTTCGATGGGGACAGCGACTCCGAGCCGGTCTTGATCGCATCGACGATCAGGGAGTGCTGTTCGGCATCGATGACGAACAGTCGTAAATGCGCGGAGTCGGGCGCAGTTGCAAGGAACCCTTCCGCAATTGCCGTGGCGGACTGCACCGGATAGATCCCACCAGCGCCGGCTCCAAGCAGCGGAGCATGAACTGCGGATATCGCTACTTGTTCTCTGCAGTAGGTCCCGGCTCGCCGGCCGATGGATTCGATCACCTCAACCGGTGTTGCTCCGACTTGGTCCACGGACGCGGCATATCCGATAGTCGACGCAATGGAAGTTGATGCCTTCGGTAGTTCAACAAAGCGAACTTCGCCGGGCGGAATCGGCTCGTTCGGAATTGGAAGTTCAAAGTTCTCGAGACGATCTCGCACGAACCCCGAGATCGTCGGAACGTGCGAACAAGGCACCAGGAGCAGATCCGATGCACCTTCAAACATGTCGCCGTGAACTACCTCAATGGTCGCCATCGCTGCCTCCTGAATTCGGCCACATCGTATGCAAGATGGGGTGCGCCTGCTGTACCCATTCCGGGCCGTCACCCAACCGTTCACTACTGAGGGTCCTCGACCCACCCCAACTGGTCAGGACTCCACTGGCCAGCTACGGCGTCCGCTAGCACCGGGTCCAGCATCCGACGGACGACAGCCAGGGCCGAACTCAGGGTTTGCTGACGCAAGTGTGGGACCTTGGACGCCTCCTTGGCGTAGCCGGCAGTCCACGAACTGTCAGGAGCATTCACGGTGGCCGGCACCTCCAGTCCTCGGTGTCCGAATTCGCTCAACAACGCCGTCCGAAGGTCAGATGCATTCACCGCCTGAGTAGTCGCCACAAGAACCAGATCCACCATGTCCCGGTAACGAGTGCTTGGCCTGGCGCCTTCCCCGTATGTGGCGGTCATCGCCGCATGCTTGTCAGCAATGTGATCTACAACGGAGTAGACGACGTAGGGTGCGACCGGTAATCCAGGAATGGAGACTGGAGCCAGTCCGGCCACAAGATCTGGCGCCTTGGTTGTGTTCGACGAGATCACCAGGTCAACATTGAACGACTGGAACTGCTTGTCCCCGAGGAACCCCGTCACGCTGAGGTTCATCCCGGTCGCACCATCGCCAAATTGGCTTTGGTTCGGCGAGATGTCGAAAGTGAAGAAGTCGCCGAAGGCATCATCGGCGCCGATCTCGACGAGCGCAGCCACCGCGTCATTGAGCTCACCTCGGAAGAACAGGTCGATGTCCATGCTGTGCCTCGCCTGGCCTGGGATTCGGGCCAGCAGTCCGCTGCCACCCTTGAGCACCCACCGCTCGGGGTCTGCGGTGAAAACGCGAGCGAGCAGGCGGTCGTAGGCAAACTGGCGGCGCAGTTCGGCCAGGTCGTACACGCTGTCGTTGGCCGTCGATTGAAGGCGGTCCTTCAGGGCCGCGTCGAACGCTGCGGCCGTTCGGTACGGGAAGGCCGCGCGATCATTCATGGTTACCTGTGGGCACAGCCGACATCTCAATCAACGCGTCAAAGTCCTCGGTGCCTACTCCCATCGCCACACGTATCCGCTCCGCATCGGCTGCGCCTGCTTGCACCGCGTCATTGATGAAGCGTCCAAGGTGCCCACCGTCCACACCGGATCGAAACAGATCGGCGGCGGTGCGCTCAACTCCGGTGACAGCAAACCCATCACGCGCAATCCACTCATGCCTGGTCATCCCGGCCGAGCGCCGATGGATCTTCACGCCCTTTCCTGGCTGAAGCCGAGCCGAACTGGTGAAGGTCGGCGTATCGGCCAGGAACACGCCGAACCCATGCACTGACGCGGCCGACTCATGCGACACCCAAATGTCAGGACGAAGAACCCGCTGACGGGGCGAGGCTTCGGGACGTAGGCGCAGCCAGGCGATCCGGAGATCACTGAGCCGGTCCGACGGTGCTCCCGCTACTCGATAGACCCCATGACCAACCCGGTGGATGAAACCTTTCGAAGCCGAGCGATGGAGGTCATAGTCTTCAACCCCAACCGCCGCCGCTTGCGCTCGCGTGAGATACCCGTTCTGCGCAGCCGGGATGTCCCCAAGAAGCTCAACGATGTTGACGGCCATACTGCAAAACTAGCACTGAGTGCAAGGTTTGCAGTAACTTCGAGCCCGCCACGCAGCTACGCGCCCTTGCGCCGCCGGATTTCTTCGGTGATGGCGGGGACGACTTTGTGGAGGTCGCCGATGATGGCGTAGTCGGCTTTGACCACCATGTTTGCTTCGGGGTCGGTGTTGATGGCCAAGATCCGCTTGGATGCCATGGCGCCCACCCAGTGCTGAATGGCGCCACTGATGCCGGAGGCAATGTAGATCTCGGGCGCAATGCGTTGGCCGGTCTGGCCCACCTGGTCGGCGTGGTTGCGCCAACCCAGGTTGGTCACTGCACGGCTGCAACCAACGGCACCCTCAAGCAAACCGGCCATCTCTTCGATGATCCCGAAGCCTTCAGCCGAACCAACACCACGTCCACCCGAGCACACGACCGGGGCCGTGGCCAGGGTGACACCGGCCGCCAGCACCTGACGGTCTTTGATCATGGTGGTGGTCACCGATGGATCAAGTTCAACTTCCCACGGGGTGACCGTGACAGCCTCCGGTGAGTCGGCCGGGGCCGCGACCACCGAGTGATGGCCGAAGGTGATCAGTTTGGTCTCGCCGGCGAGCGTGGCGTCTTCCAGGAGTGAGCCGCCCCACTGAATTCGCTCCATGGACCACACATCAGCCGAGCTGTCGACCTTGGTGCAGTTGGCCACGAACGGAACGTCCATCCGAGCCGCAACCATGGCCATGACCTCGTTACCTCGATCGGTTCCGGTGGAGGTCACCGCTTCCGCGCCCAGGGCGCCGGCGACCTGCACGACGACATCGGCCCACGCGTCGGGGCCGTAGTCGGTAAGCAGGTCATGGGACACGGCGAAAACGTCGCTGGCGCCGTAGGCCCCCAGCTCCTCGGTCATGGCCGATGCGTCGTTGCCGATGACGAGTGCGACCATGGCCACCCCCATCTGCTCGGCCAGAGCCCGACCGCTGGTCAAGGTCTCACGAGCGCCTTCGGGCAGGGCTCCCTGGTCATGTTCAATCAGTGCAAGCAACGTCATCAGATCAGTCCAATCTCTTCAAGAATGTCCACAACTGCGGGAGCGGCTTCGGGGCCCTCGCCGAGGATGACCGTGGTCGATGCGACTTCGGGTGCACGGTGCAATTTCACCAGGCCCTGACCGCCAACGGGTCCGTCGGCTTCCAGCTCCATGATCTCGGCCTTCTTCGACGCCAGGCGACCGCGCATGGTGGGGTAGCGGGGAAGGTTGATGCCTTCCTTGATGCCAAGGACGGCGGGGCGGGGGAGGTTGTACACCTCAACGCCAACGTCCACGCCGCGCATGGCGACCACGGTGTCACCGTCGATTTCGATCTTCTTGATGCCGTTGACAATTGGCCTACCGAGCGCATGCGCGCATCGGATGCCGACCTGAAAGCCACCGCTGTCGGCGCTTTCGTTGCCGAACAGAATCAGATCGAACGGTCCCGATTCTGCTTCCAGCTCCACGATTGCCGCGGTGATTGCCGCAGCGGTTCGCTGCGGATCAACCGCGGCGCCGTCGGTGGGGATGAGGACCGCGTGATGCGCGCCAACCGACGCGGCGTAGCGCAGCTGCTCAACCGATTCGGCGGGGCCCATGGTCAGAACGGTGACCTCGCCTTCCTCGCGCTCGCAGATCTGTACGGCTTCTTCCAACGCGCACTCTTCGTGCGGGCTGGTGGTGAAGCCCAGGTTGGCCGTGTCCACGGCCAACCCGTCTTCGGTCACATTGATCTTCGAACCAGGCGCACACACGCGCTTTACACAAACAAGAATCTTCACTGCCGATCTCCTGACGTCAGTTTCACTTCGCCGGTGAGAGTTTTTGCGCCAGCAAAAACTCTGGTTTGAGGCGAGCCCCCAGGGCGAGACTCAATACGCGCACAGACCCGCTTCACACAAACCAGAATCCGCATGGTCATGACTTCATGCGGGCGTCGGTGGGATCGAACACAGGCGTGGAGCCAGCCGAAGCAACCTTCACCGGGTACAGCTCGTTCTGGTACATGACCTGCAGGTCTTTGCCTTCAACGGCGTGCTCCGGTGGGAGGTAGGCCATCAGCAGGAACTTGCCGACCGACGGACCGTCAGCGGCGGTGGTCACCCGGGACACACGGCCATGCGAATCCAGGATGCGCTCGCCGTCCAGGGTGAGGATCGGCTCGTTGCCACCGGTGGGGTAGCGCTTGTAGCCGTCGGCGCACATCTGGTCTTCCATGGTGAGCGTGCACATGATGGCGGCCGGACCGTCCTCACGAGCCTTCACGTAGGCGGCCTTGCCTTTGAAGTCGGCATCCTTGACCTTGGGGCGATCCAGGCCTGCTTCGACCACGGTGTACTCGGACTCGAGCTCCGAGCCCATCAGGCGGTAGCCCTTTTCCACGCGCCCGGTGCCGCCGTAGACGCCGATGCCAACGGGGCGAATGTCAAACTCTTCGCCTGCTTCGCGGAGTGCGTCCCACACCTTGGGCGCTTCGTCCCACGGGCAGTAGATCTCCCAGCCGTTCTCGCCCACGTAGGAGATGCGCAGCATGTGCACGTCCACGCCGGCGACGGTGGCCTGCATGACCGAGCCGTACGGGAAGTTCTCAATGTCGAGCGGGAGGTCGGTGAGCTTCTGCACTGTGGCCAGGGCGTTCGGGCCCCAGCAGCCAATGGTGCTCCACTCTTCGGTGACGTTCCTGAACGTGACCGACCCGTCCTTGGGCATCTCGTTGGTGAACCACCATTCGTCACGGCCACCGTCGAAGGCACCGGTGACAACCATGTAGCGATCTTTGGCCACCCGCATCATGGTGAGGTCGGAGTGGAAGCCACCGTCGTCGTTGAGCAGCGGGGTGTAGATGGACTTGCCAACTTTGACCTTGCACTGGTTGACCGCCATGTACTGGAGGAAGTCGGCGGCGCCGGGGCCGGAGATGTCGTAGATCTGGAAGGCGGTGAGGTCCACCATGCCCACGCTTTCGCGCATGGCCAGGTGCTCACCGCTGATGATGGGGGACCACCAGCGGGCATCCCATTCGTGGGTGCGGCCTTCAAGGTTGTACCGCTCCACGAGGTCTTCGTTGGAGTTGTACCACTGCGGACGTTCCCAGCCGCGGGCGTCGTAGAACTCGGCGCCCAACTCTTCCTGGCGGGAGTAGTACGGGCTCTTTTTCTCGCCGCGCTGTGACACCCACTGCTCACGCGGGTGGACGATGCCGTAGGTCTTGATGAAGTGCTCGTCGCAGCGGGCGTTGATGTGATCCCAAGTGCGCTCCCACGGGTAGAGGCGAGCAATGTCGGAGCTTTCCGGATCGCACATGCGGGGGTAGCCGTAGGTCATCCACTCGGCGACCAACTGGGCAATACCCGGGCCCTCTTTGACCCAGACCGCAGCGGCGGAGAACATGTTGTCCACTTCCTGCATCGGGCCAAGCACAGGCATGGCGTCCGGCGTGAGAGAGAGGAGGCCGTTGATGGCGTAGGTGATCTCGGCGTCACCGAGCATGTCCATCAGTTCAATGGCCTGTTCCATCTGCGGATCGAAGTCGTCCTGGGTCAGCGGAAGCTCGGTGGGCGTCAACGCGGTTTCGCCGATGGCCGGAATGTCGTCGGGGTGCATGAGGATGGCACGGTGACCGTAGGAACCAACCTCCATGGAACCGGCGGCCTGACGCTCGTAACAGAACGTGTCCATGTCCCGGATGATCGGGTAGGCCAGCTCCTTGTTGGACTCGACCAGGATGTCGATGGGACCAACGTCGGCCATCTGGTGCACGGCCGGGGTGAGGGGAATGGTGGCGCCGGCCATCTCAGCAATGCGGGGGCTCCACACGCCACAGGCCACGACCACGTAGTCGCAGGCGATGGTGCCCTTGTCAGTGACCACACCGGTGATCTTGGGCTTGCCGCCTTCGCCGGGCTCGGTGAGGATGTCCCGGACCTCAGTGTTGGCGAATACCTGACAGCCTTTGTCCTGGGCTTTCTTGCGCATGATCGTTCCCATTTCCAGGGAGTCCACCACCGAGACGGTGGGGGTGTAGAAGCCGCCCAGAATGATGTCTTCGTTGATGAACGGAACCATCTCTTTGATCTGGGCAGGGGACAGCATCTCGGATTCAACGCCCCAGCACTTGGATGACGTCATGCGGCGCTTGAGTTCTTCCATGCGCTCTTCGGTCCGGGCAACTTCGATACCGCCGCAGGTGTTGTTCATGCCGGCTTCTTCGTACTGGCGCTGGCTCTCCCAGGTGAGGAAGGCCATTTCCTTGTTGTGGTCCACGGGGAAGATGAAGTTGGAGGCGTGGCCGGTGGAGCCGCCGGGGTTGGGCAGCGGACCTTTGTCCAGCAGGACCATGTCGGTCCAGCCCATCTGGGCCAGGTGGCCGACCAGGCAGTTGCCGACGATGCCGGCGCCGATGACCACAACGTTGGCCTTGGTTGGAAAGTCTTCGCTCATTGGTGAGCCCCCGTAGTTCTTTTGAGTCGGTGGTAGACGTGTGATATATCAGTCGTCTATCATCAATCTTATGTGTTGGGGCAAAGCGCCCGCAACCCCTGATCTGATCATCGGCAGGTTCCGATCACACAATGACCACATCTTTGAGCCAGCAGGCATACGAGCAACTTCGGGAGCGAATAGTCCACCTGGACTTCGCTCCCGGAGACGTGCTGCGCGAAGACGACCTGCAGTCGGTGCTGGGCATCGGCCGGACACCCATCCGGGAAGCACTGCAGCGATTGGAACGGGAGCACTTCGTCACGGTGATTCCTCGGCGAGGCATGTTTGTGGCCGGCATCGATGTGTCCGAACTGTCCATGCTGTTCGAAACCCGAACCGTGCTGGAGCCCTACGCGGCGCGGCTCGCAGCGTTGCGCGGGACGCCAGCCATGTGGGAGCAGATGGAGGACACCCTGGCGGGGACTTCTGGCGCGGCGGATGGGAATGCGCTGCTGGCCATCGACCGGGTTTGCCACGAGCTGATGTGGGAGGCCGCCGGCAACCGGTTCCTGATGGACACGCTGGACATGCTCTACGCCCAGAGCGATCGGCTGTGGCATCTGTACCTGGCCGAGGTCGCCGAGCCCGAGCACGCCGTGGAGGAACACGTCGAGATCTTGGAGGCGCTGCGCAGTGGCGACGGCGACCGGTCCGCTTCGCTCGTGGAAGCGCACGTGCAAGCGTTCGACGCGGAGATCCGGACTGCGGTCACCGCCAGGTTGGAGTCCCCGCTGGCGGGGTGAGGATCTCAGTTTGAAGGCGACTCGTCCTCGTCGATTTCGCCAGCTGTCACAGCGATCATTGTTTGCTCGGCTCGTCGATCTCGGGTCCCTCTTGCCATGAGCCGCCGTTGAGGTTGCGACGGCTTCGGCCTTGTCTGCAAGATCATCGGGCAACCGATGTCAAGTCGATCCGCCGGGCTACGACGCGAGATCAGATGTCTTCAGAAATCCGGTGACCGGCGATGGTGCCGTTCTCGATCCCGACCAACCAACCATTTTCGGCTTCGACGACCAAGAACGGTGACAGCTCCCCTTCCAGTTGCAGCGCATTGGCAAAGCTCACAGCGTCACCGTTGACGCGGCAGGGCGCGAAGAGCGGGCGGAAACTGAAGACAAGTTCCTTGCGTCGGCCGTTGTAGGTAACGGTGATGTCCTCGAAGTCAGTAGCTGTGCAGAGTTCCAGGCGATCGTCCTGAGGCATCGGGGCTCCGCTGAACTGGTCGACGTGAAGGTTGACCCCAGGCCCATTGACCCGCACGGCTTCATCCACCAAGCGGAACGTGTACTCGCTGGTGGTCGTCCCGTCTGGAATCGGTTTGCGCCAGAGCTCGGATCCGGTGGAGATTTCAACGCCGGCAATCGACCGCAGGCGGATGTCCAATCCCTCATCGTCGGCCTTGAGGAACGCTTCGACTTCGCACAGGATCACGAGGTCGTTCCCGGTTGTCAGACAGATCAGATGCTCTGGTGCGACCCAGCCAACGTCACCCGACGACATGGCGTATCCAAACACCGCTCCGCTGGGCACGACGGCCCCCACGGCGAAGCTGCTCCGGTCTGCATCTGAGCCGAGGCCTTGTGCCACCCATCCCTCGTAAATCGCACTGTGCCATCCGCCATTGGCAGTCAAGCCGAAGTCTTCACCGGGAGCCACTTCTCCGAGCTTGATTCGCCAACGTTCGTCCGCGCCGAAGTTGCCCAGCCCGATCAGCGTCGCCTGCCTGCGGTCGGTCGTCCACTCGACCCACGGTCCCGGTACGACCAAGGCTCCCTCTCTGTCAGCTGCGACGATCCGGGTGTCGTGGAGGTCCGATGCGCTCAGAATTTCGCCGGTGCTGCCGTCGTAGCGGGTAAGCGTGCCAGTCGTTCTGTCGAGTGAGCAGACGTCATCACTGCATCTGTAAATGAGACCAGCGCCCCGCGACCTCCACAGCTCCTGTCCGGTCTTCGGATCGTGGGCCGCAACGAATGGACCATCGATGTCTCGTTCTGTAGCGATGAAGTTTGAGTCTTCTTCCACCAGGTTCACCCACCCAGCCATGCCGCCGAGTCGGTCCAACGGGTAGTGAGGTACGCGAAACAACTCGTCTCCGGTAGCCGCATCAACACCGACCACCACCAACCTGTTCGCCCCAGGTTCGATGGCCTCGTAGAGCACCGTGTCACCGCTGACGTTGAGACGCGACACCGGAGTCAGGAGTTGCGGGTTCTCCCAACTGTCGACAACCGGAGTTGGAGTTGGGGGAACGGCTGTCGGCGATGGTTGGGGGATCGAGTCTGCAGCTTCGGTCGGTTTGGCGGTTTCGATCGACGCCTCCGTTGGGGTGGGTGTTGCGACGGCCCCGCTGTCCGCCTCCATAGATTGACTACATCCGGTGATCGTCGCTACCGCGGCAACGGCGGCCAACACAACGAACAGAAGCGACGACCTTGTCTGAGCTGAACAGGTTTGGGAACCGGCGTACCGCGTTTGCACTGATTGTCCCACCTTTCCCCCAAATTGACTCTTAGTGTATTTCGATGTTTTTCAAGAGTAACACAAGGGAAGCGCGCGACAAACTCGCGTATCGGTCGAGGTTGCCTCGCAAGGCATCCGTCGCCGGATGTGCGGTGATGTGCTCGTCCAGGGCGCAGGACAACCGGCGCTCGCTCAAGGGCGGTCTGCACCTGTTTGGGGTCGCGCGCCCGATCGATAGCCCTTGACGAAGAATAGCCGATACACCGAATTTATCCGTGAAAATCCAAACTGGGAGTTTGAATTTTCGAGGAAAAGGGGTGTGGATGTGGGAAATTGGACTGGCGTCAACGCTGGCGAGTCAGCAGTCAGGCAGATTGTCGAGGTTGTCGTCCTCGCCTCCTCCCGGCGCCGTGCGGAGGTAAAAGCCGTCCTCGACCTCCTCGCTTTCGACGACGGTCACAAGTGAACCGTTGACGTGGAATGCAGTCGCATCGGCGTCGATCAGATCACGTGCCGTCGCTTTGGTGACGAATCCCCAGCCTCCGCAAAGTCCAATGATGTCGCCATCCTCGTCCTTCGCTGTTCCTGTCACTTCCTTCGACAAGGAACAAGCACCGAGACGCTGATGATGGCCAGCCACTTGAGTGCACCGCCTCGCTTCTTCTCGACGTACACGATTTGGCTTGCAGGATGCGCGGTGCTTCCGGCCGGAGAATCAGAGATGGGAGGAGGGGGAGTGCGTTCAGTCACGGATGTCTCGCTTCGCTGGAGGGGTGGCGGAGTTCGCCGAATCGACTCTCGTAGTGCGTCGCCGTGACACATGCCGGCGGTCGGGATCACAGCCGACCCTCATTGCGTCAGGAAGGTCAGCACCGGGTTGCTGGTCGCACCTTGGAGTTTTGCCAGCTTCGACCGGACTCGGCGGTCAATCTGCCGAACGTTCGCGGGACGAAGACCGAACTCTCGCCCGACCGTGTGAGCGGGTGACGGGTCACCGAGCGACTTCTGGGTCTGGTACTCGATGTGCACGTTGGCATTGCGTTCGGTGGTGAGACCTTCGACGACGGTGATCCATTCAGCGATGTCCGCTCGGTGGGCGGCAAGATCGCGAAACGTCACGTCCGCACAGACGGGTTGCCGATCGGCCGATCGCGGCCCGTGAAACTCCGAGATGAACTCGACCCGAGGATGACCCAACCAGCCGATGACCTCGGCCCGGATGGCGCGGTAGGCCCAGAGCCAGGGCACAGCTCCGTCGCAATCCCAGCTGGCGGCTCGGTCGTAGATGACCAGTCCAGCTGACAAGACGAGAAACTCAACGTCGGTTGGGCAACGGTTGGCATCCCGCCGGCCCACCGACCCCAGGATTGAGCGAACAGTTGCTGCCAGCTGGGGGCCAAATTCGTCGATGAACACGAACAGGGCCGCGGCGTCATTTTGCGCCATGGCGTCCATCAGCTCGCTCAACTCAGTGCCAGCGCATACTTCCGGTGTGATACCCATATTTGGTGACACTGACGGTGCCGCGTGACTTGAATGTGACCCGTCACACTTCCGCCGTACCGAGAGACCACGTGATGCGACAACTTCCCCGATGGATCAACCGCAACGTCGCGCTCGCGGTGTTGGTCGGCGGTGCGATCCTGATCCTGCTGTGGTTGCTGGCCTACGGAGAGCAGGCCGTTGAGGCGTATTGCAACAATGGCAGGTCCCACGATGTAGTTGGCAGTGGGGCCTGCACGCGTATGGAAGGTCTCGACCGTACGAAGGGCGACAACGGGTACCGGACGGTTGACACGTTCTTCGGCACCGAGCAGGTTCCCTGGTTCGGCATTACGCGGTGGCCGGCGCTGTTGCTTGGGTCCGCGGGTGTGGTAGCGGGTCTGGTCGGGCTCGGCGCAACCACGCTGCATGCCTTTGGATTCGGATCGTCCGCTTCCAGCGAGACGCCGCCAGCCCCAGCGCCGCGGCCCATCGGTGAGCTCGGCCTGCTCGAAGGTGACAGCGAGGACCTGCGGGTGAAGATCATTGCGCACGACGACGGTTACATCGTGAACGTTGCATCGTCGTTCACTCAGGGAGACAACACGCTTCACGCGGACGCCTTGCCGGTCGACCGAGGACTGGCTGACCTGAACCAACTTCAGGCCAATACGAGCAAGCGTCGAATTGGGTCAAAGCGGGCAAAAGCAGTCGAGGCCTTCGGCGCCAGATTGTTCGACGCGATCTTTGATGGTCCGACGGAGCGGGCGTACCGGCAGAGCGTCAACTTCGTCCGGGAGCACAACGGCACACTTCGCATTTCGCTCGAGGTTGACGAGAAGTTTGCCGACCTCCCCTGGGAATACCTCTACGACGACCAGCGCGGGACGTTCCTTGCCCTCTCCCACGACACATCGTTGTCCCGACGGATCGAATCCATCGATGCGACTCGCTCCCACGACCCCATTGCCTGTCTCCGCGTGCTGGTAATGACTGCGTCACCGGCGCAGGTGAAACCGTTGGATGTGGCCGGTGAGAGAGGTCGCATAGAGGCCAATCTTGCTGCTGGCGTTGACCAGGGATCGGTCCGGTTGGACTTTGTGGAAGGCGGCAGTCTGGCTGCCTTGCAGGAAGCGCTCAAGGATGTGCAGCCCCACGTCTTTCACTTCGTCGGTCACGGGGCGTGGAGTGAGGAACACGACGACGGCGTTTTGTACTTCGAAGACGGCATGGGGTTTCAGCAACCGGTCACCGGCCGCAACGTCGGCGCACTCCTCAACCGTCCAGAGATGCGTCTGGCCATCTTCAACAGTTGCAATGCGGCGCGGCGCTCCAAGGATGATCGCTTTGCCGGAGTTTCCTCGAGTGTGGTTGCGCAAGGGGTGCCGGCGTCAATCGGTATGCAGTTCAGCTTCGATGACCAAACAGCGGCAACCTTCGGGGCCACCCTGCTGTCAGAACTGGCGGCCGGCGCCGCCGTCGATGTCGCTTTGACCGATGCCCGCATTGCGGTCCATGCCATTCCCAATGACGTGGAGTGGGGCACGCCGGTACTGACCACACGCGTGGACCCGGACCTGATACTTCCGCGGAGTTAGTCGCTCACTGCATGGTCCACGGAAACGTGGGCCCGCTCCAGGACCGTCGGTGATCGCCACAGATCCCCGGGTGTCACCCACCGGCTGTCGACACCGAGTTCGCCCGGGGCCGGAGCGCTTCCGTGGGCCAATCCGCAGATGGCCGCGAGAACGACGCGGAGCATCTCGCTCCATTGCTGTTTGGTTGTGGTTCGCAGGAGGCCGACCATCTCACCCCGATCCACCCGTTCCTGCTCCAGATAGAGGTCAACCAGACGGACATCGTCATAGCCCCGAAGCTCGACATCGGACATCTCGAACAGCTCATCAATGAATGGGCTTCGCTCCGGCCAGGACATCGGTTCGGATCGCCACCGGGGGTGTTCGATCACGCACGGGCCACCGGCGCGGTCGTAGGCCACCTGCATGAAGGCCGAGCAGGTGAGCGACATCTCCCCATCGAGATGCACCGGCATGTCCTTCGCGGCTTGCGCCGCGGCGGCGATGGCTGCGCGGACCTCATCAGGGTGGGCCGCCATCAGCCCCCGAGAGCCGGCGGCGATGACCCCGGCGAGGATGTAGTCGTCAAAGGGGTAGAACGTCTGTTCTCCGGTTCGCTCGCCTTGAAGCTTGGCCCTCATCCATTGATTGGCGTCGTCGATGCACTTGCGTGACAACTTGAGTCGGGCCGCTCCCCAGCTCTGGTACCGCTCGGTGGAAAAGAACACTCCGGGGTCGGTCAGCAAGAGCTTGTGGCCGCGCAGCTCCACAACCACCAGGTCGCTGTTCTGGTCGGTGGTCAGACTGCCGACGTGCATCCACGGTTCGTCTGCCGCGGCGCAGAGCTTGGCGAAGGGCCCCCCGATTCGTTGACCGAATACAAGGTCTCCATCCCGAAGGTCTGCGGGAGTCCACTGCTGGATCTCCGTCTCGTTCTCGATTGGGGGCCAGGTCGTCATGTATCTCCTCGGTCGTGGGACAGGACTGTGTACCGCAGTGCCGTGATACCGGAAGGTTTGGGAGGGCACGTGATGTAGCTTCGTTTGCCGTGGTGCTCATCCGATGTCTTGGTGCGGTTTGTGTTGACCACGCGTCGCCCGGCACCACCAGTCTCACCCATTCTCCGGGCCGCATTCTCAGTCTGCTTGCGGCTGCCGGCCCGGTTGGGATGACCAGCGAAGCGTGCGCCGAGGAGTTGTATTTCGATAGGGAGATACCGGACAAGTGGAACGGCTCGTTCCGCAAAGCGGTGCAGCGGCTACGCCGATCGGTTGACGTTCGACATGGCAACGGTCGCTACCGGATTGACGACCAGGACCAACGAGTCGACCTGTGGCAGCTCCGGTGCGCTGACCAGCTCAACCTGGAAGTCATCGACGAGCGCGAACTGCACCTGCTGTTGAAGGGCGACCCGTTTTCGGGGATTGAACTTTCGCCGCTCTTGAGTGATGTGATCGAGGAGGTTGCCTCGTGTCGCGTTCAAGTCGTCCGGCGCATGGTTGCGGCCTCCCGCAGAGACTGGTCCCCGACAACGCTTCAGGTTCTTCGCACGCTGACTGCCCGACGGCACTACCAGGAGAGCCTGCTCGAACCGGTGGTGAGAATCCATGTTGATGGCGGGTACCGCGCCGAGGTGCTCCCCTTTGTCCGGACGGCCCGGGACTACAGCGACAGGGAGCTGGGTGTCCCGTTGGCCCCGACAATCACTGGCCTCGTCTCGTCCGGTTCCTTTGACGCTCCCGCCGTCGCGGAACCGGCTTCGATCGATGGGCGGGTGGTCGGAATCACCGTGCTCGGCACCTCCGGCTTCTCGGTGCTTCGAGGCGATCTCATGGATAGTGCAGCCTCGGCGATCGAAGGCAAGGGGGTGCAGCTGCACGGTGAGAGCGGTGCCGGCAAGACCGCGCTGTTGCAACAACTGGTCAACCGGTTGGTCTCGTCCGGCAACCACGTTCTCTGGTTGAACGGCGTTCGGGGTGGTTCGGCGGCCTTCGGTCCCTTCCTGGCTGTGGTTCCGCAGCTCGAAGCAGATCTGGCGCCGCTGCTGGAGGCAGGTCACGACGAGTTGATTCGCGCCCGATGCTGGTCCGCGGCGCGCCGGCGGCTAGCGGTGGAGTTTGCGGGTTTGCCGTTGGCGCTGGTGGTCGACGATGCCCAATGGTTGGACAGTCACTCTCGACAGCTCCTTCACTTCCTCGCTTCGGGTGAGGCCGACCCCCCGCTTCGCCTGCTGGTTGGTGGGCGACCGGCCGATGCGGCGGCCGGTTGGAAACTCCTCGCCGATGGACTTGAGCGGGTTGGCATTGCGAGCTTGAAGATCGGTGAGTTTTCCGAAGACGATCTGATGGAGTTGATTGGGGTCCATCATCGGCACGCCACATCGAAGCAGCGGAGGGATTTCGCCCGGGCGCTGGTGGACCGCAAGGCAGCCTTGCCGCTCATTGCTCACGAGCTGATTCAGTCGGCGGTGCCAGAGACGCTGGCGTTCGCCGAGCATCAATCGACACTGTCGCACGCCCAGCTATGGGTGGACCGGGTCGACGACGCAACGCGCCGAGTTGGGGCCGTTGCCGCGGTGCTTGGCATTCGGTTTCGGGTTGCGGACGTTGCCGAGTTGACCGAGTTGTCGGTTGACCAGGTGGTGCAGGCTCTGGATGAGCTTCAGGAGGCGGAACTGCTCGTTGGGGAGCAACGGCCTGACGAGTTCAGCTTTCGCCACGTGCTCATTCACCGAGACTTCGAGGCAGCGCTGAGCGCCAGCGATCGACGCCAACTGCACGTGGCGGCCGTTGCTCTGGCCGTCGGACCGAGTGCTGTCCACAAACGCGCCCACCATGTGCTGGAAGCTGGCGCGCTCATGAAGAACCACGAGGTGGTCGACGCCGTGCTCGCATCGGCGAGAGCGTTCGAAGCCGGTGGTTCGTATCGCGAAGCGGTTGCTGCGTTTGCCAAAGCGCGCGCGATATCGGATGACGAGATCCCGGTTCAGGATTTGCTCAAATACATCACGGCGATGGCCGGCGGCGGCGGCGACAGCTGGGAGGTCAGGTCGGCTGCTTTCGAGGTCGCGCACCGCGATGGCGACGCCGCACTCTGCCTGGAGGTCGCCCTGGCCGGAGTTCGACGGTCAGAGGACAGCATGGGAGACCAACGGCTCACGACCATGCTGGAACGTGTCGTCGTCGGCAACCTCTGCGAAGGCGACCGTGTCGTCCATGCATCGGCCCTGGCCAGGGAGCTTGGACTGCTGGGGTTCAACGAGCGGGCGCTGGAGACCAGCCGGGCCGCGGTTCGTTCGGCCACCACGGCAACCGGCCGACTCACGGCCTGGCTCGGCGGTTGGGCCGCATATCGAGCGGTGCCACCGGGGCAGTGGTCCTCGCCGCCCGCAGATCATCACGAGGTCACCGATCCAATACTGAGAATGAGGCTTGCCCTGGTTGAGAGTGCCCAGGCACTCGTCCGCGGAGATGATCCTGTGGCCCGGTCGGCACACCAGCGCGCGCAGGCCTACCAGCCCGTCTGTGCTGATCCGCTGCTTCGATGGCATGCCTCGCTGCCAACCGCACTCTTTGCGTTCGTTGATGGTGACTGGGAACGTCACATCGCCGCGGCAGATCAGGCGCTCATCGAAGCATCAAGCCACGGTGTGAATGCTGCGTTCAGCACACGCGCGGCCCAGTCGTTCGTTCAGTTCTGGGTCGAAGGCCGGCACGTCGAACTCCTCCCACTCCTCGAGGCCGCCCCACCGGATCTACAAGACTCCATTCTCGCCCGGGCGGCTTTAGCGGCGACTCTGGCCGAATCGGCTGACCGTCAAACCGACGCAGTGCAACTGATCGAGCAGATCGCTGAGCAGGCTGCACGGCGGAGATCACCCTTTTCGCATCCGGCAGCTGCGCTTCTGGCTTCGGTCCCTTCGGCGTTCTTGTCAGTCACCGTCCAAGCGCAACTTGCCAGAGTGCTCGAACCATTCGACGGGACCGCGCTCACCGTCGGCGCGGGGATCTCTCACCTCGGGCCAGTCTCGTGGTCGCTGGCCAACCTCGCTTCCGATCTCCATCGGCGTGTTCGGTTGCTACGCCGGTCGGTGGATGAGGCCGATCGCTGGGCGCTCAAACTCTGGTCGGTTCGGTGCCGCGTCGATCTCGCCGCGGCAACAGGCGATGCCGCTCTGCGTGAAGAGGCGACACGTCTGGCTGCGGGCACTGCGTTGGTGAGTCTGCTCTCCAGGTGACCGTCGGTGTGTCACAGCTCGGTTCGACTGGCAGATATCGCAGCTCTTTCTCGGCCGGTATCGGCCCATCTGATTTTTCATCACGCTGACAGTGACCAGGTTGACGGGTTTGTCCACCAGTTCGGGCATCTCTTTGCATCGCTTGGCCAGCGGGGTGTCACTGCGGGTGATGACTTCGTGTCGTCGCCGTCGGATGACGTGATCATTCGGTCGATTCGTGCTCGTTACCTGAGCGGAGTGTCCATCGCCATTGTGCTGCTCGGAAGCTCTACGTGGTCCCGACGATTCGTTGATTGGGAAATAGCGGCGGCGATCGGCGGTCCGGATGATGTCTCACTCGGGCTGATCGGTTGGGATCTCGGTTCCAGCGAGATCCGGCTTCCGCCACGTCTGGGTTTGACGCAGCCTCCGGTGGCTGCGGCGATGACCGCCGATCACCCCGGGGCTGAGCAACGTCTCGTCGACGCCATCGAGCAGGTGCTGACTGATCCGAGTCCGCCAGCTGCGCGGCGCCCGCTCCAACGTATCGACCGTCGTTTGAGCCCCCGAGTGTCACGGCCGAGCGGTACGGGTGACATGAACATTTACGACATTGGTGAAATGCCCGGCGTCGGGAAGTACTGCTGCACTGGGGCACTCTGCACCTGGAGTGTCGTGCTCGACGATGACACCGACCGCCTGCCGCCGTGCGGGAAGTGTGGTGCTGGTCAGGACACGACCTACGAGGACTGTTGATGAATCGGAAACGGGTGGCGTGGGCCGCGTTCGGTTGCCTCGTTGTCGTAACCGCGGTAGCGAACCGCGCCGATCCTGTTGCTGCACCTCCCTCCCAGGTCAACCGGCGCTGTCGAGGCTGACTCCGGTTCCGGCGACAGCCACCCCGGTTCCGCCGACTGCGACTCCGCTTCCGCCGCCAACTTCGGTCCCACCCACCGCTGCGCCGGTGGCATCACCGGTCCGCGCCTACGCCAACTGCACCGAGGCTCGAGAGGCTGGCGCCGCACCCGTTCGCCGCGGAGAACCCGGATATGGAAGCCATCTGGACCGAGACGATGATGGCATTGGCTGTGAGTAGCACGGCGAGATCAGTTCAGACCGACGGGAGTCATCTCCCGCCAATGCGGTCGAATGTGGCGAGGTCAGCGAACCGTGGCCCGGCCACCAGACTTCGTTGAGTTGTCCACGGCTTGGGGCGTCGGCCCACGCGGGAACCTCGATTTGGGCATGAGAGAGTCCGGCCCGGTGTTGGTTGGCGTGGATCTTCCGGGGTAGTCCTTCCGAAGAGCCTTCTCATCGATCATGGGTGTGACAGTTCCGGAGATTCCGGCCTGGGGGACGCACTCCCATCAGCTCGGGGAAGCTGAGACTCAGTCGAGTTTGCCTCGCAAGGCATCCGCAGCCGGAAGTGCGGTGATGTGCCCGTCCAGAGCGAACCGGTGCCGACCCGCGTGAACCACGTAGAGGTGATCCAACTCCAGGTCCTCGATCGCAATCCGCATCGATTTCGTCGTTGATGGGCGATCCGTGCGTTTGATTTCGAAGCCCAACACCTGTCGCTCGTGCTCGATCCGCAGGTCGAGTTCGGCGCCACCATGGGTACCCCAGAACGATGGGTCTCTGGCACCGAGTTGGCGGACGAGCGCTTCGATGATCATGCCCTCCCACGTTGCGCCGCTCTTGGGATGGCCAAGCAGCGCCGGTTGATCAGCAATGTTCAGCAACGCGTGAACCAGGCCTGCGTCTCGAATGTAGATCTTTGGGGATTTCACCTGCCGCTTTTTGACGTTGGCGAACCACGGCGTCAGCTGCTGAACCACAAGGGCATCGGTCAACGCATCCAGGTAGCGGCGGGTCATGGGTTGGGAGACGCCGAGCGCTGCTGCGAGTTCGGACCCGTTCCAGGTCTGTCCGTTGTAGTGGGCGAGCATCGTCCAGAAGCGCCGCATCGTTGACGCGGGGAAGCCGAAACCAAGACCGGCCAGATCGCGCTCAAGAAACGTCGAGATGTAGTCGTCTCTCCATGCCAGTGAGCTGGCGTCGTTGGGAGCCAGAAAGGACTCGGGAAGTCCACCGCGCAACCACAGTCGGTCGATCGGACCGCTGGCCGGCGCCTCCAGATCGTCGACGTCCTCGAGTCGGAACCCCATGAGTTCACGCATCGTCACTCGGCCGGCGAGTGACTCTGCACTGAGGCCGACGAGGTCAGGTGACGCACTACCAAGGACCAAAAACCGACCAGGTCGCCGATCCTCATCCACCAGCACCCGGAGACTGGGGAAGAGATCCGGCGAACGTTGGGCTTCATCGATCACGACCAGCCCGTCGAGGTCCGGCAGGCTCAGCGTTGGCTCGCCCAGTCGGGCCACATCGCGAGGGTCTTCAAGGTCGAACCGGAACTCACCGTTGGGTTGAATCTCGCGAGCCAACGTCGACTTTCCGGACTGCCGGGGACCGGTCAGAAGAACAACCGGCGCTCGCTCAAGGGCGGTCTGCACCTGTTTGCGGTCGCGCGCCCGATCGATGGCCATTGGCGAAGAATAGCTGATTCACCGAATTTATCCGTGAAAATCCAAACTGAGAGTTTGAATGTTCAAGGAAAACGCTGCTGGCGGCCTACCAGTCGTTAGCCGGCGAAGACGGCGGCTACTGCAGAGTCAATTATTGTCCGGTGACCGGGATCACTTCTTCCCACGACAGCAGGGTGGGACGCCGTTCGCTTCGCTGAACCGGGACCGCCTTCGACCTTTTCGCCACCAGTTTTTCTTCCATCGCCGTTGGACATTTCGAGCCGCTGGCGCGTGTATTGGACGTGGAAGTGGCAAAAGAGACCCGGCCGCCATCGGACGGGATGCGACAGTTGAGCATGGAGCGGCACGAGGTCGAGGCATTCGATATCTTCTTCGACCGCGAGTTCGTGGCGTTGGTGGGCCTGGCCGAAGCGGTGTCCGGCGACCCCGGCGACGCCGAGGACCTGGCCGCCGAAGCGATGACTCGGGCTCACAAGAACTGGGCCCGAGTGGCGCAACTCGACAAGCCGGCGGCCTGGGTGCGGCGCGTCACCATCAATCTGGCCATCGGTCGTCGGCGGCGTCGCAATCGCCAGCGCAGGATTCTGCGGTCGGTTCGCCCGGCGGTGGTTGGTCCGCCCGAACCGCATCATCCGGTCTGGGCTGCGGTCGCCCAATTACCACCCAAACAACGCGCGGCAGTGGCCTTGCACTACCTCGAAGACCTGCCGGTGGCTGAGATAGCCGAGGTCCTTGAGTGCGCTGTGTCGACGGCCACCAGCCACCTGTATGAAGGCCGCAAGAAGCTGGCGAAGTTGCTGGAGAACGGAGACTGGTCATGAACGACAACCCGGTTGATGAGATCGACGGGGTGGGCGATGACTCACGGATCGACGCCGCGTTTGCTGAACTCCAGTCGCGACGATCCCGCACCACTGACCTGGATGCGGCCTATCGCTCGATCGCGGTGACCGCCAACGAGCGCTCGGGGCGATCGGGGCGATCGGGGTTCGGTGGCCTCGGCATCCTGGTCGCGGCGGCCGGGTTGCTGCTGGTCGTGTTCATGGGTGTGTGGTTCCTTGGCGACAGCAACCAGACCGTCGAGATTCCCGCTGCTGCCTCAAATCCAACGGTCCCCGCTGCGCCAACGTCGGTCCCCACCGCCGTGCCGACCACAGTGCGCACCACCACAGTTCCCACCGTCGAACCGCCGGAACCGGACCTCGTCACCACCTCGCCCCTGAACGACCAGCACTACGAAACGCCGGAAGAAGCCATTGCCCGCGACGTTGCGGAGTCGTTCGAATACATCGGCGCCTGTCCCAATCCTGCGCCGCCCTTCGACGAGAGTCGATGGTGCAGCATGGACGTTGGCCTCCGGGATGACGGTCTTCTGCGGGACTTCCTCCTGATGCAGGTTGGCGATGAGATTGCCTGGGCGGGCGTTGCGCTCCGCGAGTACAACCATGGCTGGCGCGTCGCCCGTTCGTTCTCGATTGGAACCAGTCAGTCAGATGCGGCCGGCAATCACTACGACCTCACGCAGGGTCCGCTGCCGACATCGTTGTACCTCAACATTCTTGACCACTTCGCTGGCTTTCCGGAGCTCTTCCCGCTGGTCGAAGGGTGGTGCCACGCCATGGCCGACGAAACCGGCGAGCTCTATGCGGCGGGGCGCTGCCTTCGACCTGACAAGTCGGCGTACCCGGCCGCCAGTGGTCAGTTCTTCGTCGAGTTGACGCACGAAGATGGGAGCGAGGCGACCGTGGCTTTCACCGAAGACGGCGACCTCTGGCGGGTCGGGTTGTGACCCGGTCGCTCAGCCGCCGATGCGGGGGCGGCCGGAGGCGGTCACGGTCACCGTGCCTTCCACAAAGACCTCGCGACCTTCGACCATGGCGGTCACCGCATCCCAAACGGAAACGCAGGTGACATCGTCGGCGCCGGCGACCGCGGCTTCGGCGACAACGTCTGCGGTGACAGCCTGGGTCAGCTGCGCCACCGCGGCGTCCAGATCGCCGAGTTTGTTGTCGAATGCGGGATGATGCACCAGGAACAGGCCCTTCGACGGTTGGGTGACGGTGGCGGTCCTGCTGACTCGAACCTGACCGACCACCGCGCCAATGGCGTTGGCCACCTCCGCCCGGTCGGGGATGATTGCTGCCGCGCCCAACAACTCGGCGACGGCGGGGTAGTAGGTGGCCGCTGATGCGCCCAGGCCGATGACCGGAAGGTCCAGGCCGATGTGTACTTTCGCGGTTCCGGCGTGACCGTCAATCGCTCTCTGAACCAGCGGCAACAGCGATGACTCGGCGATGCCGTCCTCCGCGAATGCGGCATCAAGGATCACCTCCGCCGAGCGGCGGGTCAAGGTGGCGATCACCCAGGTGGCGAACGCCTCGGCGTCTTCGGCCACCGAGGTTCCTCGGGAGTCGCTGGCACTGGCCAGGTACGTCGCGGCCTTGTGGGCAGCTTCCCGGTCGCCCACAGAAATTCGGCCAAGGACACGCGCGGCATCGGTCGGCGTGAAGCCGGCGACTTTGACCACGCCGCGCCGGACCAGCGCGTCCATCGCCTTGGTTTGCAGGTGACCGGACAACACCTTGTCCGCCGCCACCCAGCCGTCGGCCAGCCGGTCAAAGAGCGGCTGCTCGCGCTCGCTCAATGCCAGCGGCATGGAGTCGCCGGAAACGGCGCGAGCGAAGAAGCGGCAGTCGGTGGCGCGTGGGGGCCACGTGCGAGCGTCCAGATGGTTGTGGACCAGCTCCGGTTGGGATTCGGCCAGAACCGACAGCGGCACCAACCGTCGGGGTCCAAGCCCGAGCTTGGCGGGGAACGACCGATCGTCGATGGCTACTTCGCTGTCGCCGCCCAGGCCGTGGGTGTACATCCGAATGGCTTCGACCATTGTCTGATGACCACCGACAACGGCTCCGGTTTCGCTGAGCTCCGGTTCGCCATCCCGAAGGACGGCGATATCGGTGGTTGTGCCTCCGATGTCAGAGACCACTGCATTGGATTCGCCCGTCAGCCAGCGCGCACCAATCAGGCTGGCGGCTGGCCCGGACAGGATGGTCTCGATGGGGCGAGCCCGAGCAAAGGCCGAAGTGACCAGCGAGCCGTCACCACGCACCAACATGAGCGGTGCATCGATTCCGGCCTTGGCCATAATCGATTCGGCCGCGGTGCACAAGGTGCTGATCATGCCGATCAGTCGGGCGTTGAGGACGCAGGTCAATGCTCGCTTGGGACCGTTGAGTTTGGCGGTCAGTTCATGGCTGCAGGTCACGCCCCAGCCGCGTGCCACCAGCAGGTCTCGAACCGCCAATTCGTGGTCCGGGTTGCGCACGCTGAATTGTGAGGTGACCGCCCACGAGGTGACGCCGCGATCAGCCGCAACTCGATCGACCTCGGCCGCGAGGGCAGGTAGATTCAATGCTGCCAACGGCGTGCCGAACGAGTCATGACCGCCGGCGGTATAGAGCACCGGGTCGTCGCCCAACGCAGCGGCCAGACCGGCCCGCTCCAGATCGCCTTCGCTGAAACCCACATAGATCAGACCGATGCGACCGCCAACTCCTTCAACCAGCGCGTTGGTGGCCAACGTCGTGGATAACGAAACCAGGTGGACGTCGGACGCCGGCACCGTCAGCACCTGTTCCAGAGCTTCGCCAATCCCCATGGTCAGGTCGTCGTGTCGGGTACGGGCTTTGGCCGCGTTGACCACTGCGCCATGAGCCCCGGCGCCCGGATCAAAGAGAACGGCATCGGTGAACGTGCCGCCCGTATCGATGCCTACAAACATCGGGTGAGCCTACTGAGCGAGTTGCGCGCTGAGCTTGCGAGCCGCGTCGGCAACCAACCGTCCGAACCGTTCGGCGTCAGAAGTGTCGGGAAAGCGGAACTCGGGACCGTGCACGTGCAGCGCGGCTTCGGCTGAACCATCTGGTCCGAATACCGGCGCCGCCACCGAGTTGATGCCCGCATGGAACTCTTCGTAGACCCAGGAGAATCCCCGATCGCGAATGTCGGCCAGGCGGCTCCGAATCGCGGTCGGCTCAACCATTGACTGGTCGGTCATCTTCACCAATGAGCCTCTGAGGTAGTTATCCACAAAGCTGGTGGGCGCGTGGGCCAACATCACCAGCCCCGACGGCACGGTGTGCAGGGGCGCGTGGTCCCCGGTCCAGTCCCGCACCACTACGCCGCTCTCTGTCTCCACATGTTCCAGGTAGAAGGCACTCTGATCATCGAGGATTGAGATGCCGCTTGATTCGCCGGTGAGGTCGGTCAGCTCGTGCAGAAACGGCCGAGCCGCGGCCACCAGATTTCGCCCCGGCGCAGTGGCGCCGGCCAACTCCGCCAGGCCACTGCCCAGCCGATACTCGGTGCCATCGCTGACCTGCTCCACTGCGCCTTCGGTCTCGAGGGCCGAAAGCAGCCGGGACACGGTGCTCTTTGGCAGGTCGACCTTGTCAGCCAGTTCCGTGACTCCCGCCGGACCCGTCGCCAGCGACCGCAGAACCGCAAACGCCCGCTCGATTGATTGCACGCCGGACATTTCAGCGAGCGTCCGCCAGCAGCGCGCTCACATGGTCGACGATGCCACCAAGTGGAAGCACCTCGGTCTCGCCGGTGGCTCGGGGGGTGAACTCAACGTTGCCTTCGGCAAGAGCCCGGGGACCAATGGTGAGTCGATACGGGAACCCGACCAGCTCGGCGTCGGCGAACTTGACGCCGGCGCGTGCATTGCGATCATCAAGCAGGGCGTCCACGCCCGCATCCAGAAGATCCTGGTAAAGCTGTTCGCCAGCTGCGGCGCTGTCGTCGTCCTTCATGTTGACCACGGTGACCACCACTTCAAACGGCGCCACGGCGGCCGGCCAGAGAATGCCGTTGTCATCGTGATGGGTCTCGACGATGGCGGCCACTGCCCGGCCGATGCCGATGCCGTAGCTTCCCATGATGGGGGTCTGGGTTTTGCCGTTCTCGTCGAGCACCTGAATGCCCAGGACTTCGGTGTACTTCCGACCGAGTTTGAAGATGTGGCCCGCTTCGATGCACCGGATGATCGTCAGCGCGGTGCCACAGTTGGAGCAGGCTTCGCCGGTGCTGACCTCGCGGAGGTCCGCCCACTCGTCCACTCGAATGTCGCGAGCGATGTCCACGCCGCGCCAATGCCAGTCGTCTTCGTTGGCGCCGGTGGTCATCCCGGATCGACCTTCCAGGATTGGATCGGCGATGATGTGCAGGTCGTCGCTCACGCCCAGAGCACCGAGGCTTCCGGGGTTGGCCCCCAGAGCCTTGAGTGCCTCTTCGGGAGATGCCGGACGCATGTCAATGGCGCCGGACGCGTCCTGGAGTTTCTGCATATTCAGGTTCTGGTCGCCGCGAACGAGTGCCAAGGTCACCTGGCCGTCCAGAACCATCACCATGGTCTTGATCTGGTGCTCGGCTGGGGCGCCGGCCTCGGCGAGCGCAGCGATGGTGCGGATACCCGGGGTGGCAAATTTTTCCGGCGCGTCCAACCCGGGCCGGTTCTCAACGTCCGGAAGCGCGGACGTGGCGCGCTCCACGTTGGCCGCGTACCCGCAGTTGTCGCACCGAACCACGTCGTCTTCGCCCGCATCGGACGGGACCATGAATTCCACGCTGGCGCTTCCACCCATGGCTCCCGACGAGGCCTGCACGGGGAACGCGGGCAGAGACAGCTCGTTGAAGATCTCGATGTAGGCGTCGTGATGCAGGTCGAAGTTGGCGTCCAGACCGGCCTCATCGATATCGATGCTGTAGGAGTCTTTCATCGCGAATTCGCGCACCCGCAGCAGCCCGCTCTTGGGCCGGGGTTCGTCGCGGAACTTCCACTGAATCTGGTACCAGATCTGCGGAAGCATTTTGTAGGAGTTCAGCTCCACGGCCAGACCGGTGAAGATCTCTTCGTGGGTCATGCCCAAGGCAAGTTCGGCCCCTTTGCGGTCGGTGAGGCGAAACATCTCGTCGCCCATGATGTCCCAACGACCGCTCTTCTTCCAGATGGCGGCCGGGTGCATGGCAGGAAGAAGGAACTCCTGACCGCCGATGCGGTTCATGTGGCGCCGAACCACGGCGGCGACCTTTTCGTGCACCTTGAAGCCCATTGGCAGCAGCGAGTAGTGACCGGAGTGAAGCTGGCGAATGAATCCCGCCCGAATCAGCAACTGGTGGCTCGGAGCCTCCGCGTCCGCCGGGGCGTCGCGCAACGTGGGGATGAAGAGTCTTGACCATCGCATAGAGAGCCTCACCGTAGCGACCGGTTGGCCGTCACGGAGTCGAATTGGTCACTGGCTGCGGCGGTTACCAACGGTGCGGGGAGAGGATTTGGTGACTTCGGCCCATTACTACCCGCATTGGTACGACCGATGTCTCACGTGTGCCGGTCAAAGGACCTACTCAGAACTACGAGCATAAAACCGAGAACGCATGGGCTGCGAAACCTGTCCTTGCGTGCCTCGTGCGCGCGGGCATTTGGCTGGCGCCGGTCGTTGTCTCGTTCATGTTCACCTTCGTGGCATCCAGGCAGTTCCCTCCAACCACGATGGGTGCGAGCCTGTGGATTTGGTGGCCGGTGGTGGCTGCTATGGCCTTCGCCGTGATGGTCGTGACCGAGCGATTTGTCGGTCGCTTCCTGCCGCTGGTAGCGCTGATGCGCATGACGCTTGTCTTTCCTGACAAAGCACCGTCGCGGTACTCCACCGCCCTTCGATCCGGGACCGTCAAACAACTGAAAGAGCGGGTGGCCGCCGCTGACCGCAGCGACAGCGGGCGAGCGGAGGCGTACTTTGGAACGCTCATGATCGACCTGGCGAAGTCGGTCTCGGACCATGACCGGTTGACTCGCGGACACAGCGAACGGGTGCGGGCCTACACCGACATGATCGCCGAGCAGATGGGCCTCCCGAGCGAAGACGCCGACAAGTTGCGGTGGGCTGCCCTGCTCCACGACGTGGGGAAGATGTCGGTCCCAACAGAGATATTGAACAAGCCCGGCAAACCCACCGACGAAGAGTGGAAAATCCTTCGAGGACACCCGGGTAGCAGCGACGAATACCTTTCTCCGTTGACTGACTGGCTTGGCGGCTGGGAACGCGCCGCTGCGGAGCACCATGAGAGGTGGGATGGTGAGGGCTATCCCAAAGGCCTTGCCGGCACCGACATCCACCTTGGTGCGCGCATCGTCGCCGTCGCTGATGCCTACGACACGATGACGAGCACTCGGTCGTACAAGGAGCCGATGTCGGCGGATCTGGCGCGGGAAGAGATCGCCCGGTGCTCGGGTGGTCAGTTCGATCCGGCCGTTGTTCGGTCATTCCTCAACATCAGTCTTGGCCGTCTGGGCGGCGCGAAGGTTGGCGTTCTGTCATGGTTCGCCAATGTGCCCCGGGTCATTGGTGGTGCGTCCATCGCCGCGCCCGCTGCGGCTCCCGCAGTCGTCACCGTTGCGACCGGCGCCGTTGCCGCCGTTGCCGTCGCTGCCGGCGGCGCAGTCGGTGTGATTGCGCCGGAAACCGGAGCGCCGGACCTGCTTGCATTTGTGGACCCCACGCCCACACCCACGGTTGCGCCAACGGTGGAGGTGCTCACCATCCCGACCCGGGGCCCAAACGTTGGCCGCTCGGTGGTTGCCACCGTCGTTGTCCCGTGGACGACGATCCCCCCACCAATCGCGACCCCGCTCTCCACGCCAACTTCGGTGCCGATGCCAAGTGCGGTGCCGATGCCAACTTCGGTGCCGACGTCATCTGCGTGGCCGATGCCAAGTGCGGTGCCGACGTCAGCTGCGTGGCTGATCATTGAGGCAACGGCAACACCGTCGCCGACCGCCACTCCTGCGCCGACCGGCACGGCGGTGCCGACCGCCACTGCGGTTCCAATCGGTACTGCGGTTCCAACCAGTACGGCGGTTCCAACCAGTACGGCGGTTCCAACCAGTACGGCGGTTCCAACCAGTACGGCGGTGCCAGCCGGTACGGCGGTGCCCGCGGCCACCGCCACCCCGACTCTCATTCCAACGGCGACGGTCGCCGCGACGGCCGTTCCAACCGGAACCGCCGAGCCGACGCCGGCGCCGACCTTCACGCCAACGTCAACTCCGACTGCAACCTCGATTCCCCCGGGCACCCCAGCGGTGACCGCGACCCCGGTGCCGACATCCACGGTGACGCCGACGGCGACCGCCGTCGCGATCGCAACATCGACCGCCCTTCCGACACTGACGCCCACACTGACTCCGACGACGGTGCCAACCGCCACGCCACCCCCGACCGCCACGCCTGCAGCGACACCGCTTCCCACGCCGACGCCGACCCTCGTCCCGACGACGACGCCCATCACCGCCACCCCGACCGTGACGTCTACGGCAACATCGATCCCAACCGCCACCGCAACGTCGACTTCCACGCCAACGGTGACTTCCACGCCAACGGTGACTGCCACACCAACCTCGACCCCACCGGCAACGCCGACCTTCACCCCAACGGCAACGCCAACCGCCACGCCATTGCCGCCGACGTGTGTTGTTCCCGGTCGAATCCAAGCCGAGGATGCAACTCTGCTCGGGAGCGCGGTTGTCGCCAGTAATCCACTCCTGATGCCCTTTGAAGGCACCGGGCTTGTTGAGTTCGGCAACAACGACGGGAACGGCATTGGGGGGTACAGCGTGACCAACCAAACCGCAGTGCCGCATGTGGCCACCGCCGTATTCCGCTACGCCGCGGGCTACTACGACGTGGCCGGGGTGGTGGGACCTGCTGACCGCACACTGACGGCCCGGCTCACCGACTCGGCCGGGGCGGTCACCGATACCGATGTCGTCTTCGCTCAACTTGGGTCCACGCCCGGTGTTGCCCCGTTTGGGTGGGAGGTATGGGGTGACCAAACCCTGACCTTCCTGGTACCGCCAGGAGAGACGGTCGACCTTGAGCTGGTCCTGGACTCGGCTCGTGGCAACATCGGCGGCGTCAATGTCGACTGGATCGAGATCAGCAGTTGTATCGCGAGCACCAATCTCCAGCCGAAGTTCGAGGTCATCGACGACGTCGAGGTTTGGTCCAACGGGAAGGTCGATCTCACCTTTGAGGTGGCTGATCCCAACGCCGGTGACACGCTGACGGTCCGTGCGGTTGGACTCCCGGACGGGTTGACCTTGAACAGAGGTGGGGGCAACCAGTGGCAAATCAGCGGTACTCCCGGACCCGGGTTTGCGGAATATCCCATCACGCTCATGGTGGCCGACGACGGGTCACCCGTTCTGAGTGCCACGAGCGCGCTGACCATCACCGTGGACTGGTTTGAGCGGTCACCCTGGGCAGACCGGATTGTGTTCACTGAGGTGGTGAAGGTCATTGATCCGGCACCGTCCAGCGGCGACGCCACGATCCAGAGCCCGTTTGGGCCGTTCAAGGCGCCGGCCACGGGAAATATCCCGGACGAAAATATTGAAATTCGGAACATTTGGACCAACGGGATCATCGATCTCGAGGACTGGAAGCTTTACAACTATCACCCGGGCCTCGGTCCCGACCCCGGTCAGACCGATGCCTTCAACTACACGTTCCCGCCGGATGGCTATTTTGGGGAGCCGCACCTCACGCCGGGCGGCCGGGCGCTCATCACCGTTCGTGACCCGTCGGATTTCAGCGGCTCCGCCAGCGCATTGGGCGTAACCGCCACATACAACCTTGGCACCGACGCATGGACCGACACCCAGGATCAGCAGTTTGCGCTGCTCGGCCCGGGACAGCAGTACGACCTCCTCAACGACCTGGCCGCGCATCTGTGGCTGATGGACCCCAGCGGCCGTCTGGCCGCCTACGTGGCTTGGGGCGCTGCGGGTCAGGGCAGTCTGTTGACCGAAGGTCCATCTGCGGTCCACAACCTGTGGGATGACCAGAAGCAGGTCTCGCTCAGCGGCGGGGCGAAAGCGCAGTCCATTGCGCTTGCGACCGACGGGCCCGAGGCGTGGAACTCGGCGTGCTGGGAGTTCAACACCAGCACCACCGTGGTGAACAGCCCAGACTGTTCGGCCCCGTCGGCGGCAACGGTCAACAATGACCCGGTCAGGACCATCGAGTACCCGGCGGGTTCCGGAGTCATCCACGATTTCAGCGACGTGTTCCCCTCCAGAAATACATCGATGGGCGCAGCCAACAACGATCCGGCGCTGCCCCTTCCGAACAATCCGTGAATGAAGTAGGCTGACCGCTACGCACCTGTGTTCCGTATCGTGGATCAGTTCCGCATGGCGAAACGCTACTGAGAGTCAAGGGGACCTACCATGGGTAAAGACGCTGTCGGCCTTGCGGGCTACAACGGCCGCAAGAAGAAGCGCAACCACACGCCCCGAGCACGCTTGACCACGCCACTTGTCCGCAAAGACGGTGCGCTGGTCGAAGCGACGTGGGAAGAGGCCCTCCAACGGGCGGCCACCGGTTTCGCTGCGGCCCGGGACAGGGGCGAAGAGCAGGGCAGGAGCGCCTTCGCCATGTTCAGCTGTTCCAAGTCGACCAACGAGATGAATTACGCCGCTCAGAAGTTCATTCGCGGTGCCATGGGGTCGAACAACATCGACTCCTGCAACCGAACTTGACACGCTCCTTCGGTCGTCGGTCTGGCGACAGTATTTGGTGCAGGTGGCGGAACATCGTCGTACAAAGAGATTGAAGAAACCGATCTCATCATTCTTTGGGGATCCAACGCTCGTGAAGCGCATCCCATCTTCTTCCATCACCTGATCAAGGGCATTGACAATGGCGCCCACATGTACGCCGTTGACCCGCGCCGCACATCGTCGGCAAAATTCGCCGACGCCTGGTTGGGCATCAACGTGGGCTCCGACATTGCGCTCTCCAATGCCATGGCGCGCGTGATCATTGAGAAGCAGCTCTACAACAAAGACTTCATTTCTCACGCGGCCGACGGCTTTGATGCCTATGCCGATTCGGTGGAGCCGTACACGCTGGAGCACGCCTCCACCATCTGTGGCATTCCCGGCGAGGTCATCGAAGAAATGGCGGTTGCGTACGCCACGGCTGAAAAGGCACAGATCCTGTGGACGCTCGGCATCACCGAGCATCACAATGCGGTCGACGGTGTGCTCTCGCTGTGCAACCTGGCGTTGCTCACCGGTCACATCGGTCGATGGGGTAGTGGCCTGGTTCCCTTGCGTGGACAGAACAACGTGCAAGGCGGCGGCGACATGGGCGCGCTACCTGACAAGTTCCCCGGCTTCCAGAACATCACCGATCCAGCTGCGCAGGCCAAGTTCGAAGCCATGTACGGCCGCCCCATGCCCAAAGAGAACGGCATCCACCTCACGCTGATGTTCGAAGCGATGGAAGCGGGCGAAATCTCTGCGGCCTACATCGTCGGAGAAAACCCCGCGGACTCCGAAGCTGACGTGGGCCACGCCCGAAAGTTGCTGAGCGGACTGGACACTCTGGTGGTCCAGGACATCTTCATGACCCGCACCGCAGAGCTGGCCGACGTCGTTCTTCCCGCCTCGGTCGGTTGGGCCGAGAGTGACGGCACGGTGACCAGCAGCGAGCGACGCGTCCAACGCGTCCGTAAGGCCGTCAATCCTCCGGGCGCTGCTCGCGACGATATTGAGATCATTGCTGACCTTTCGGCCCGCCTCGGTTTCCCTTTCCCGTCGACCGACCCCGAAGTTCTTTGGGACGAACTCCGCCAGCTTTCGCCCATGCACGCCGGCATGAGCTGGGATCGCCTTGAAGCCGAAGGTGGCCTGCAATGGCCGTGCCCCGCCATGGACCATCCGGGCAGCCCATTCCTTCACGGTTGGCTGTGGGAGGACGATCTGGCCGGCCGCGGCAAAGCCCCGTTCAGTCCGGTTCAATGGGCGCCACCGGCCGAAGTGCCCGACGACGAGTACCCGCTCCTGCTGACCACCGGTCGGGCGCTTGACTCCTACAACACCGGCGTGCAGTCCGGCGGCTTCGATTCGCCCATTCGCTATGGGGACGAGCTGGACCTCAACCCGGCCGACGCGAAGGCGCTGGGCTTGGAGAACGGTGCCGCCCTGACGGTGAGCACCCGACGCGGATCCATTCCAATGGTCCTGCGCATCCAGCCCGACATTCCCGCCGGACTGGCGTTCACCACCGCGCACTTCCCCGAGTTGGCCGACGTCAACCTGTTGACCAACAACGCATGGGATGTTCGCTCTGGCACCGCCGAGTTCAAAGCGGCCGCCATTCGTGTGGAGCCAGCCAATGGCTGACCTGTACTTCAGCGACCACAAGCCGACGGCGGCCGAGATCGCCGCAGTCGGACCAACAGTTGACAAGGCCGGCGGACCTGCAACGGTCATCGAAACTGAGCGGCTCGTACGCGGCGGCAAGACGCGGGCCGCTGAACGACGCCACCTCCTTCTTCCGGCACTGCACGCGTTGCAGAACCAGATTGGCTGGATCAGCCGCGGTGGTCTGAATCACGTGTCGGCCCAACTGGGCGTTCCCCCTGCAGAGGCCTACGGCGTGGCCACCTTCTACGACATGTTGGCCACCGAAGAGCCCAGTGCCATCGGCGACGTTGTGCATGTGTGCGTGGACGGCTCCTGCCAAATCGCGGGTGCGGCAACGCTACTGTCTGACCTTCGGGCTTCGGGAGTGGCGGCTCACGAAAGTCCGTGTCTGGGCCAGTGCGAGCGAGCGCCAGCGCAATACACCCAGGCCGTTGGCGGTGCTGACTCGGCTCCCAACGACAACGACGCGTTCACCCTGCCCCAGAACGGCGACCCGTCGCTCCGCCTGCTCAAGCGAGTGGGGGTGGTGGATGCCACCAGCCTGGAGGCCTATCGATCGTCGGGCGGCTATGGGACTCTGGCCAAAGCCATCGGCATGGGCGCCGGCGGGGTCATCGACGAAGTCGCCGACTCCGGGCTGATGGGCCGCGGCGGTGCCGCGTTCCCCACCGGTATCAAGTGGCGGGCAGTGGCCGCCGAAGAACGCGGCCCTCACCATGTGGTGTGCAACGCCGACGAATCGGAGCCGGGCACCTTCAAAGACCGCATCCTGATGGAACACGATCCCTTCGCCATCATCGAAGCGATGACGGTGGCGGCGTTTGCCACCGGCAGCACCCAGGGCTGGTTCTACATCCGCGGCGAATACCCGCTGGCCACCTCGCGCATTGCCAACGCCATTTCCCAAGCCCGGGCCGCCGGTCTGCTGGGGACCAACATTCTGGACTCCGGCCTGGACTTCGACATCGAACTGCGTCGCGGCGCTGGCGCCTACATCTGCGGTGAAGAGACCGCGCTGTTCAACAGCATCGAAGGCTTCCGTGGTGAGCCGCGGAACAAGCCGCCATATCCCACGACCAACGGCCTGTTTGACCTGCCCACCGCCATCAACAACGTCGAAACCCTGGCCAACGTGCTGGACATCATCGACAATGGCGCCGACGCATTCAAAGCCCTGGGAACCGAACGGTCCTCCGGGACAAAGTTGTTCTGCCTGTCCGGCCGCGTGGCCAACCCCGGTCTGTACGAGGTGAACTTTGGGGCAACGCTTGGCGAGCTGATCGACATGGCGGGAGGCGTCACCGGTGACGGCAAGCTGCAAGCCGTACTTCTGGGTGGTGCCGCCGGGAGCTTCGTGGGCCCCGACTCGCTCGATCTCCCGCTCACATTTGAAGACTCCCGGGAAGCCGGCGTGTCGCTGGGGTCCGGCGTGATCATGGTCTTCGACGGAACCGTGGACCTTGGCCCGGTCGTCGCTCGCATCCTGGACTTCTTCAAAGACGAGACCTGCGGCCAGTGTGTTCCGTGTCGGGTGGGCACCACTCGCCAGTCCGAAGCACTGGTTCGGTTGCGTCGCAATCACACTGATCGGGGCCCATCGCCGGATCCGGACCTGCAACTGGTTGCGGACATGGGAGTGGCCATGCGCGACGCATCAATCTGCGGCCTGGGCCACACCGCCTCCACCGCTCTGGAATCGGCGCTCGCGCTTGGACTGCTTGGAATAGGACAAACATCATGACCAACACGCAGAACCATTCACCGGGCGTCCCGGTCAACACGCCGGCATCGCTGGTGGAGATAACCATCGACGGCACGCCGGTCAAAATTCGCAAAGGCCAGACCATCCTTGATGGCTGTAACGCGGCCGGCATTGACACGCCAACGCTCTGTTACCTCGAAGGACTCACGCCAGTGAACGTCTGCCGGGTGTGCGTGGTGGAAGTTGAGGGCTCGCGAACCCTTGTCCCGTCATGCTCGCGTCCTGCCGAAGAAGGCATGGCCGTGCAAACCGACTCAGAGCGGGTACGTCACAGCCGCAGGATGGTGCTGGAGTTCCTGGACTCCTCAGTGGACACCTCGCTGGCCACCGAGCTGAATCAGTGGTCCCGCCACTATGAGACCGATACCGCTCGGTACGGCAGCCAGCCCGCCACCGTGGCCCAGCCGGTGAAGATCCAGGACAATCTGTTCATCCGCAACTACGACCAGTGCGTTCTCTGCTACAAGTGCGTGGAGGCTTGCGGCGATGATGCGCAGCAGAGCTATGCAATCGCAGTGGCGGGACGAGGATTTGACGCTCACATCTCAACCGAGTTTGACGAAGAGCTGCCTGAGTCAGCCTGTGTGTATTGCGGCAACTGCATTGGCGTCTGTCCAACCGGGGCGCTCATGTTCAAGTCCGAGTACGACATGCGTCAAGCCGGCGAGTGGAACGAGGAAGAGCAGAGCGTCACCACAACGGTTTGCTCTTACTGCGGCGTTGGCTGCAACCTGGAGTTGCATGTGCAGGATGACACCATCGTCAAAGTCACATCGCCCCAGGACCATGAGGTCACCAATGGTCACCTTTGCGTCAAAGGCCGATTCGGCTGGCAGTACGTCCACGGCGAGTAGGCCACCTTCTGGGCTGCTGGTCGCCGTCACGCTGGTTGTGACGGTGATGCTGGCGGCCTGCAGCGGTGATTCGACGAGCGACCCTGAGGTTGCACAATCCCCCGTTGCGGGCACAGCGACAGTTCTGGATCCCGCGCCCGATCCGCCCGCGGCGCAGGGCACTGCTGCGCCTGCGGCTCCGGGCACTGCTGCGCCGGCTCCGGGCACTGCGCTCCGACCCGGCAACAACCAACCGGTGGTGGTTGGCCGAGGGGACCGGCTTGACACCCACTTTCAGGCAGCCGTGTACCTGCGTTTACTGCGCGAACTGGGCTACCGGGCCGACTACTTCGCCCAGGGCGACGGCGCAGGTCTGCTGGCCCCGGCGCCGGCCTATCAGGCCCTGGCCGATGGTCGCATTGACGTGTGGCCGGGCGGCATTTTCCCGCAGCACGTCCCGTTCCTGGCGGATCCGGTGGCCGGCGGCGGCGGTGATCCGGTTGCCAATCGAGTCTCGGTGGTCGGTGAGCAGATTCTGGGCGGCATCGTTGAAGGCGTGCTGGTCTCACGGGACTGGGCCTCGGCCAATGGTGTGGCCTACCTGGACGACATTGCGGCCGATGCGGCGTTGGCCGCCGACTTCGATGTGGACGGCGACGGCGCTCCCGATATTTATGGTTGTCCGGCAGGTACCACCTGCCAGATTCTCCTGGATCGACTGATCGAGCAGAACAATTGGCCGTTCCAACAGATCACGGCGGGGGTCAACGGTTCGATCCTTGACGTGGCGGTCGACCGCATTGGTTTGGGCCAGCCAACGCTGGTTTTTGGTCGCAGCCCAGGCGAATCCCTGGCCCGGCTGGCACCGGGAGTAGCCACCGTTTGGCTGTCGGTGGCCGCGCCGTTGGACGAGCAGTCCAATGACGCCAACCTTGACGCTCGGCTGTGCCCGGCGTCGCGCTGCAATACCGGCTTCCCCGCGGCCGACATCCTGGCGGTGGCCAACATCGAGTTTCTCAACGCCAACCCACCGGCCCGAGCGCTGCTGGATCGCATCAAGCTGACGGCGGCGGACGTGTCTCAGCAGAACCTGGGCATTGACGAAACAACGTCGGCGGCGGATGTGGACAACGATGCGTCGCGATGGATCACCGAGCATCGTGAGTTGGTCAATCAGTGGCTGGAGGCGGCACGCGCCGCCAGCTGAGCACCGAGCTGTGAACAGCCGGTGCGACGGCCCAGCAGGAGGCTGAGCGGCTACTGCATCGTGTTGTGAACGTCAGCTGCGGCGTCGCCCACGGGCGCGCCGGGCCGGCGTTGGTTTGTTGGCCGAGCCTTCCGGAACCTGGACTTCGGGCGGCGGGAGTTCACCGTTGAGCACCTTTGCCATGTAGGTGATGTGCTCTGGCATGCTTCCGCAGCAGGCGCCGATGATTGACGCGCCGACGCCATGGACTCGATGGGCATGCGCAGCCATTACTTCCGGCGTACCGCTGTATTCCAGTGAGGCCCCCTTCCACACCGGGATGCCGGCGTTCCCTTTGGAGATGAGGGGGATGGTGGCGTGGACCGCCCGCATTTCGGCCAGGGCGGCCTCGGTGTCGGCCAGGTTGTTGCCGCAGTTTGCGCCCAGCGCAGCAACACCCAACGGGATGAGCGCCTCGGCCGCCGCGGTTCCGGTCACGCCCATCATCGACCGGCCCGCAGTGTCAAAGCTCAGGGTGACCGTCACCGGCAGGTCACAGGATTTTTGCGCGCCTTTGACGGCCGCGGTGATCTCGCCCAGGTCGCTCATGGTCTCAACCCAGATGATGTCAGCGCCGCCGGCCGCCAGGCCTTCAGCTTGCTCGGCAAAGGCGTCTTCGGCCGACTGCGGGGTCATCTCGCCCATGGGTTCCAGGAGTTCCCCGCTGGGACCCATCGATCCGGCAACCAGAATCTTTCGGGGTGCCGCGTCGGCGACGCGCCGACCAATTTCGGCGGCGGCCTTGTTGAGTTCGAAGACGCGATCCTGAAAGTTGTGCAGCTTCAGTCGAAACCGGGTGCCGCCGAAGGAGTTGGTGAGAAAAATGTCGCTGCCCGCATCCACGTAGCGTTGATGGACCTGACTGATCTTGTCCGGCTGGGAGATGTTCCACTCCTCCGGCGGATCGCCGGATTCCAGACCGACCGCAAACAACTGGGTACCCATCGCGCCGTCGACAACGAGGGTGCCTTTCTCGGCGAGCAGGTCATGAAATGCAGAGGCCATCCCCGCAGCGTAGAAGGTGTTGACGGGCGTGAAGGTGAGGTTGCGGTGAGGTTGTGCGTGGTCGCTTGTCACACCGACGGCACTTCGTCGTCAATCTCGGGCGCGGCGTCGTCGGTGCCGAAACGCCGTCGCTGGGTCAGATCGATGTTGCGAGCCCGGGGTTTCGGCATCATTCGGGCGGCGATGACCGACGCCCGCGCCGGGAACATCTGGTAGCGGCTCTGCTGGTCAACGTTGAGACCTTCCAGCACGGCAATGCGCCAAATCACATAGAGCGCGATGATCAGGTGAGCCCCCGCCAAAGTCCAGAAAAAGAGGTCGCTGGACAGCCGTGACATGAGAATTGTGCTGATCACCGGACCCGCAAGCGCGCCGGTGCCGTTGACGCGAATGAGGGCGCCGCTGGCACCAACAATTCGCTCGGGTGGCAACCAATCGTTGGTGTAGGCGACACTCAGCCCGTACAGCGGGAAGACCAGAGCGCCAAGAACGCCAACAAGTACAACCATTGTCAGGCTTCCCGGTTCCACGCGCAAAAGGGAGAAAGACACCGCAGTCGCGGCCGCGCTGACGCCGAAGATCACTGCGCGCCGAGGGATCCGGTCAGACAACCAGCCAATGGGGAATTGAGCCAGGACCGCGCCAACGGATGGGACCGCGGTAAAGAGCGCAATCTGATCGGTTGACAGGTTGACGCTTGCGGCATACACGGGTCCGATACCAATCAACGTGCCGGCGGCGGCCCCAACAAAGAACGAGGTCAGCAATCCGGTGGGGACAATCTTCACCAGCTCCCGCACCGTCATGACGACGGGCTTGTTCATGGGCGGTGCGCTTGATGCTGAAAGCGAGATGGGCACCAGCGACAACGAGACGAGCACTGACGCCAGAATGAACAGAGCGACGCCCGACGGGTCCGCCAGCGTAAGCAGAAACTGACCAGCGCCGAACGCGCCCATGCTGACCACCATGTAGATGGCCAGGATGCGGCCGCGGCTTTCGTTTCCCACAATGTCGTTGAGCCAGGACTCCACCACCACATAGATCCCGGCCATGCAGAATCCAAACAGGAACCGCAACAGGACCCACACCCCGGGAACCACGATGACCGCTTGCACCAGCACCACCGCCGAGGCAACCGATGCCAGCGCAGCGAAGACTCGAATATGGCCAACAGTGGTCAGCAGAAACAAGGCGTAGCGGCTGCCAAACAAGAAGCCGGCGAAATACGCAGCCATGATGAGCCCGGCCGTCAACACGCCGAAACCTTCGGACTCGGAGCGCACGCCCACCAACACGCCTTGCAACGCGTTTCCCAACATGAGCAGCGCAAAACCAAAGAACAGTGCCCAGGTTGCTGCTGCTATCGGCGAGCGCTGCTCGAGGCGTCCAGGGAACGCCGGCACGCGTGACATAAGAGGGGGAACGCTACCCGCGTTCTAGGATCAATGCCATGAGCACTTTGGCGCTATCTGCGGGGTCTTTGGACGCGGGGTTGCGCTGGTGATTTCGTTCGCTTCAGCGACCTCGACCCAGCAGGGTCTGCAGGTCCGTTTTGTGGGTGGATCTGGTGAAGCCCGCGGGGCCAGGTTTGTTGTTCCATGGTGGTGGCTGCGGGACCACGGCGAGGACGCGCAGAGCCGTGACCCGGACACCTGCCAGCGGCTCGTCGACACCTTGAAGATCGACCCGGCTATCGCTCCCTACGGCATGGGCGTGGCCCCGGATCAGCAATCGGTGGGCATCCGATGGCGTGACGGCTCAGCCACCATGCATACCGCAGCCGGTTTGTCTGACGCGTACGACTCCCGCCGGCTGCTCGGCCCCTCACTGAGGGCCAAATTGCAGCGACCGCCCGGTGACGAGGACGTTGTCCTTTGGAGCACACCGGCCAATGAGGCGACCCGCGTTTTCTTCTATCCCGACCTTCTCCGCGGTGGGGACAACACGGCGGATTGGCTTCGCCATATTCGGCGGTGGGGCGTGGCGGTGGTCGACGGTGTCCCTCCGGGCCGGGCGCCGGTTCGAGAGTTGGCTGCACTGCTGGGATATGTCCGAGAGACCGTCTTTGGCGGCGTGTGGGAACTGGACGCGACGGTGACCGATCACGCCGACTCTGCCTACAGCACCACCGAACTGGCCCCCCATACCGACGGCTCCTACAGCCATGACGCGCCGGGCCTTCAGCTGTTCTCGTGTCAACAACGCGAAGGTGAGGGCGGTCACAGCACTCTGGTGGACGGGTTTGCCGCCGCCGCCCGCTTGATGGACACCCATCCGCAGTTTGCCGACATCTTGAGCCGGGTCTCGGTGGTCGGCCAGTACGTCGAGCCCGGCGTCCATCTGACGGCTGACCGGCCGCCCCTGCGATTTGATGCTCGGGGCCGACTCCGACAGGTGACCTACAACAACTATGACCGGGCGCCGTTCCTGGTGCATCCGGCTGACGACGCCGCGAGAGTCCGCGACGCCATGGCCACCTTTGGTCGCATGGTGACGGACCCTTCGGCCCGCATTGAGCTTGGTTGGAAGCCGGCACAGCTGATGGTCATCGACAACTGGCGGCTGCTCCACGGTCGCACCACCTACTCCGGTCGCCGGCGATTCTTCGGCTGCTACACCAACTACGAGGACTTCGAAAGCAGGCTCCGGGTTCTGTGAACCCGTACTCTGTCACCCGCTGAACTCCTAAGCTTTCAGGATGCCCATTACCTCAGCCGGTCACAGTTACGTTGATACCGAAAGCGGCCAGGTGCTTGATGCCTGGTTTCCGGCTGGTGAGGTCGATCCCCAACGGTCCTGTCCAGCGGAGTCCCTGGGCCTGATCTCGGGTCGGGTCATCGAAACGACCATTCAGGATCTGAACGATCCCATCGCCAGCATCGAAGACGCCTATCTTCGCCTGCACCTTCTGTCTCGGCGGTGGGTGCAGCCCAACGAAGCCAATATGGACGGCATCTTTGGGATGTTGACCAACGTGGCGTGGACCACCGCTGGGCCCGTGCTCCCCACCAGGGTCGACGAACTCCGGTCAAAGGCGGCCGCAGTCGGGGTGCACGTGCAGGTTGTTGGCTTGGACAAGTTCCCGCGGATGACCGATTACGTCATCCCCGACGGTGTCCGTATTGCGGACTGCGACCGCGTTCGTCTGGGTGCGCATCTGGCAGAAGGCACCACGGTCATGCATGAAGGTTTCTGCAACTTCAATGGTGGCACGCTGGGTGCGGCCATGGTGGAAGGGCGTATCAGTGCCGGCGTGACCGTCGGTGCAAACAGTGACGTGGGCGGTGGTGCATCCATCATGGGAACCCTTTCCGGCGGAGGCAAAGAACGGATCTCGGTGGGCGAGAACTGCCTTATCGGGGCCAACGGCGGTGTCGGTATCTCGCTCGGTGACGACTGCATCGTTGCCGCAGGCGTCTATGTCACGGCGGGATCCCTGGTGACCATGCCGGACGGAGCGGTGGTCAAGGCGTCCGAGCTGTCCGGGCGGTCGGGGATGACGTTCTTGCAGAACTCAAAGACCGGCGTCCTGGAAATGCGAGTGTCCAATCCCGAACGTTGGGGTGGGATCAACGAGGACCTCCACAAAAACTGATCAGGTGAACGGCGCTGCCCAACGGGAGTTGGTTGCGGGGCCAGCTCACAACATCGCTATCAGTGAGCGGCGACAAGATCGCGGGCAGCGGTCTTGAGCGCCTCATGTTCCACCGTCACCCAACCGCGAACGGAGTTGATCATCCACACCGCCGTCGCCCGCTCCAGATCAGCAAAGGTGATGGTCTGCTCCGTGACCTGATTCTGGGCCAGCAGATCGGCGCGGAAGGTGCCGGCCAGCAGTCCGGAACTCACCGGTGGGGTGAACGGTTGCCCGTCCAACTCAACCACGATATTGCCGCGCGTGGTCTCGGTCAGTTCGCCGGATTCGTTCCACAGCAGCACATCGCTGGCGTCTGGGAACCGGGCTTTGGCGGTTTCGTATCGTTGACGCTGGGTGGTCTTGTGGAACAGGTACTCATTGGAACGGTCGACCGGGTGCGTATCCAGCGGCAGAGCCATGGGTTCGGTAGCCCGCGGGCCAATCGGCGAAGACTCCAGATCGATGGCACCGTCAGAAGACACCAGAAGACGTAACTTGGTGGACTCATTGGCGTCGAAACTCTCCAACGCCCGACGAACCTCGTTGAGGTCGACGTCGAAGCCAAAATGCTGGGCCGAACGAGCCAGCCGCTCCACATGCAAGTCAAGCAGGGTGGGACCGGTCTTGGGATGCCACGCCAGCGTCTCCAGAAGTCGCATCGGTTCTTTGACTCGCTCCATAACCTTCGCCTTGTCCATTGCTTCCTGGTACTCGGCCGACGGCTCTGAGTCCCAGACGATGCCGCCGCCCACCCCATACTCCAGCCGGCCGGTGGTGCGGTCTATCCACGCGGTTCGAATCATGACGTTGAACTCAGCCACGCCGGTGGGGCTGATGACCCCCACCGAACCGCAGTACACGCCGCGAGGGGTGCCTTCAGTATCGGCGATGATCTGGGAGGTGCGAAACTTGGGAGCGCCGGTGATTGACGCGGCGGGGAACACGGCTCGCAGAATGTCGGTGAGGCCCGCATCGGTTTCGGCGGTCACTGTCGAGGTCATCTGGTGCACGGTCGGGTAACTCTCGATGGTGTGGAGGCTCGGGACGGCGAGGGTCCCAACGGTGGCGATGCGCCCGATGTCGTTGCGCATCATGTCGACGATCATCGTGTTCTCCGCCCGGTCCTTTTCGCTCGTGAACAATTCGATGGCCAGATCGGCATCCATCGCCGGCACCGGGTGGCGTGGCCGGGTGCCTTTCATTGGCCGGGACACGATGGTGCTGGACCCGCTGTCCGCGTTGGTCTTTGGCTCCAGGGTGAAGAGAAGTTCGGGTGATGCAGACGCAATCGCAGCCGAGCCAAGATCCAGGTACGCCAGGTGGTCGGCCTGCTGGGCTCGGCACAGTGCCTCAAACAAGCTCAGTGGGTCTCCTGTGAAATCGGCGGTCAGTCGCAGCGTGTGGTTGACCTGGTAAGTGTCGCCGGATGCGATCAGTTCTCGGATGGCGCTCAACGCCGTGGCGTGCTGGCTTTCATTCTCGGAGGGTTGAAGGTCGCCGAGTGTGAACCGCATGCCGGCAGGACCGCGTGACCGAATGGCACGACGAAACAAGCCGAACGCCAGCAACGGGACGTCCGGGTGGCGGTGGGTTCGGAGGGCGGGGTCGAAGGCGGGGGATGCGTCATAGGAGAGCATCCCGGCGGCCCAGAGTCCTTCCTGGCCGGTGGCGGCTTCGATACGTCGAAGTGCGGGGATGACCTCATCGATGTCCCACGCCGTGATGATCTCGACCGGATCGTCAAAGGAGAGCCAACGCCGGCCGGTGCTGGTGGGAAATCGGACGAGCGCCGATTGGAGGGCGGGGCCGCCGGGGGTGATGGACACGCAAAGTTCCTAGCGTAAAAAGGGACAATAGGCCCAGCGAATTTGGCCCACGAATATTCCCGGGTGGCCGAACGCGGCCACCTGTCTAGGAAGGTCTAGGACGGGGCGAGGTGGTGGGTCATGCGGGTGAGCGACCACCCAAAGAAGATCAGGAAGAAGCCAATCAGGCTGATCAATGTCGACGTTTCACTGAGACCGGTGGCGGCCAGAGCCACCCCCTGGGTTACGCCGTTCGTCCCGCATTGGGAGCTCAGGTTCCGGTCAATCTCATCGTTGGCGGCCTCAATCTCTTCCTGCTCGGCCGCGGACGGTTGCAAGGGGCTGGCCACGATGACGGCCAGGGCGTCACCCAGCGATGCGTCCACTTCTCCGCTGTTCAACCCATCGGCCAACGCGTAGTGCATCTGCCCGGCCACCAGTCGAGCCTGGACCAGCGGTGCCTGCCGGAGAGTGACAAGCAGGGTGCAGGCGGTGCCAATTGGATCGCGAGGGTTGTTGCATGCGCCGTTGAAGAAGCGGCTGATCTCGGCGCGAACCGGGCGCAGCGCGGTGGGGTCGGTGGATACGGCGATGGATCGAAGGGAGTCGCCAACCCGGTCCGGCAGATTGCGGTCACGCGAGGCGGCAAGCAGGTAGGCGGCGTTGTCCTGATTGATTCCCATTTCCTGAGCATCGCGGTAGTTGGCGCACGACTCACCGAGACTGAATCCCTGAGCGCCATACCCAACGGGGGTGACCTGCGCCGGGTTGCCCAGTGCGCCGGTGGAGGCGATCGCCAGGCCGGTCGTGATCAGCACGGTGATGGCGATGGATGCCGCTACGGAGCCGAGCAGCCGGGCCGCAATCGCCAGCCGTCGTGGCGCGCCAGAAGTCCGAGACATGGCAGTAAGCATAGGTGACAGAAGCGGCCAAAGTGGCAAAAGTGCCTGGTGTGGTTAGTTAACGTGCAATTTCATACCTTGATGGATGAGCATGCGAAACACAAATGCGCCGCTACAGGGGTCCGGGTAGGAGGTCGATGCCCCGTCGATTGATCGCTTGCATCACTCGATCCTGGGCATTGGCCAGAACATCTCGTTGCCCGGCCCGGCGATGCTGAGGATCGGCGTCGATGGCCGCCAGGACCTGGGGAAGCGGCAGAACGGTGAAATCGTTGAGATCGACCATCGTGGGGGTGGCCGCCACGTCGGTCACGGCGTAACCGCCATCATCGGTGCCGCCGATTTGCACCTCAACAATGACTCCTTCGGCCCGGCGGGCGTCCCGGTGGCCCTGATTGGCCAGAAAGTTGCCCAAACCAAACACGACCAACTTGTCATTGACCATCTCAATCGGCTGCACCACATGTGCGTGCATCCCAATGATCAGGTCGACGTTGTCCGACGCGGTCAGCTCGGCCGCCAACGAGGTCTGATAGCTCGACGGGTTGGTGACGTACTCGTCACCCCAATGCATGGCCAGCACAATGACATCGGCGCCCGCGGCCCGGGCCCGGGCCGCGTCTTCGAGAATGTCGCCCACGTTGATCAGGTTGGCGACGAACGATGAACCGTCCGGACGCCGAAGGCCGTTGAAGCCGTAGGTCCAGGACAGGTGGCCAATCGAGATGCCATTGACGTCATAGAGGCGCGGGGTGAGGAACTCCTCTTCGGTCCGGGCCATACCGGTGTGTTGGACCCCGGCCCGGTCCAGTTGGTCCAACGTGGTCACCAGGCCGTCAACCCGCTGGTCCAGCGAATGATTGGTGGCGGTGGAACACGCGTCCCAGCCGGCGTCCGCCACCGCATCAGCCAGCTCCCGCGGCGCCCGAAACTGTGGGTAGGTGGCAAGGTCGGTGTTGTCGGCCGAGATTGGTGTCTCCATGCCGCAGATGGCGAAATCCGCGACACGCAATTGCGGGGCCACTTCGGCAAACATTGGCCGGTAGTCGTAGTCCCAGTCCGGTTCGGTTCCGTAGGCCCCAGCGGCGTTGTACACCGCAGAATGGCTGAGGAGGTCGCCGGTGAACGCAAGCACGGCTTCGCGGTACGGGACCGGCGTGGCAGTCGGGACCGGTGTGAAGGTTGGGATGGGTGTCGGACTCGGGATTGGCGAGGGAGTTGGGACCGGCACCGCGCTCGGTGTGGCCGCCGGGGTTGGCGGTGCAACGACGGTCGCGTTGCGCACACCGATTGCCCCGTCGTCGGACTCGACAACGGTGGAGCCGCCGCGCAGAAGCACCCACGCAAAGCCCAGCCCCATGACGATGAGGGCAATAGCGGCCACCCGCCGCAGCAGAGTCATGGGCCAAACGTAGAGGAAGTAGCGTTGGCATGTCTCCCGGGTGGGCCCGGGAAGTGACTGGGGGAACATGAAGCTCGGACTGATATTTGCCAATACGGGGCCCTTTGCCAGCGGTGACGGCGCCAGGATGCTCGGACCAGCGGCCGAAGCGGCCGGATTCGATTCGGTGTGGACCGTGGAGCATGTGCTGTACCCCGAGGGCTACACCTCGACGTACCCCTATGCGCCCTCGGGCAAGATGCCCGGGACCGCGGAGTCGCCTATTCCGGACCCGTTGATCTGGTTGACCTATGTGGGGGCCATGACCAGGACGATCCAATTGGCCACCGGGATTTTGATTTTGCCGCAGCGGAACCCGGCCATCACCGCAAAGGCGGCGGCCACCTTGGACCAGTTGACGGCCGGGCGCCACATCCTGGGCATCGGGGTTGGCTGGCTTGAGGAGGAGTTTGTCGCCCTTGGTGTGCCGTTTGCCGGGCGTGGTGACCGTACCGACGAGTACATCGGGGTCATGCGCAAGCTTTGGACCGAAGACCTGGTGACGCACGCGGGCGAGCATGTGCAGTACACCAATGTGGCCTGTAATCCAAAGCCGTTCCGTGGCACGGTTCCGGTCCACATCGGCGGACACAGCAAACGATCTGCGCGCCGAGCCGGCGAGATCGGTGACGGATTCCTGCCGGGGGACGGAAACATCCCCGAGCTGATGGACATGGCCCGCCAATATGGCGCCGACGCTGGCCGGGACCCTGAGGCTTTGGAGATGACGGCGCCCCACCCCGGCCTGTTCGGTGACGATCCAGCGGGGGCCGTCGAGGAGTTGGCGTCCTGGGGCGTCCATCAGGCGTTTGTGCCGGCGTTTCTGTTCTACAACGCCGCGTCAGATTTGGATTCGTTGACCGAGGCGATGTCAGCGTTCAGTAGCGGCGTGCGCGGCTGAACGCCGCCGCGCGTCTAGGACAACAGGGATTGGATTCGCTCGGTCAGGGCCTCTTCACCCAGCCGGCCAAGGACCTGCTCAACGTTGCCGTCGGCATCGATGAATGCCCATGCCGGTTGAGAGACGATCCCAAATTCACCCCAGATGTCACCCTCGACGTCGGCTACGTGGCTGAACCCACCGACGCCTTCGAGGTCGATGAACATGTTGATGGCCCCGGCTTCGGCTCGCCCGGCCACGCCGACGATGTTTACTTCTTTTCCGAACTGCTCATGAATGTTGGCGACCGAACTGGCCTCCGCTCGACAGACCGGTCACCAGGGGGCCCAGAACCACAGAATGGTTTCTTCGCCGGCCGGGCTCAGGTCGAACTCGTTACCGTCCACGCCAGTGACCAGTCGGACCGGGGTCGTTTCAGTCGCCGACAACTCGTCGGTTTCGGCGGGCGGATCGGCGGCTTCGACGGGTGCGGTTGTAGGAGTCTCCGCCACTTCGGAAGCCGCCAGTTCCGGAACCTCGGTGGGATCGGCGGCGGGCGCCTCCGCTGGGGCGGCGTCGGCCGCCGGTGCCGAAGCTTCGGTGGCTGTTCCTCCGCAGGCGGTGACCGCAAGCGCAAATGCGAGCATCATCATGACCACCCGCCGCTCAATTGAGTTGAATCGGTTGAAGAACGCCATAGCCCCGATGGTATGGGCGCTCTGTCAACTACTGGTCACCGTGGTGCGCCATTTATGCAGATCTTTAGATTCCCCCAATTGCATGCTCACCAGCGCCTCCCGAAGTCGCATGGTGTTTTCGCCGGGTTGACCGGATCCAACAGTGACCCGTTCGCCCGGTAGAAGCAGCGTGCCTATGGGCGAGACGACCGCCGCCGTGCCGGACAGGAACATCTCGCCGGTGGTGGCCCATGAAGCGAGCTCAGCGACCGCGATTTTGCGTTCCTCAACCTGATAACCAAGGTCAGCAGCAATCTGGAGTACCGAGTTGCGCGTGACGCCGTGAAGGAACGATTCGTCCAGGTTGCGCGTGACCACGCGGTCACCGTCGACCATGAAGAAGTTGGCGGCCCCCGTCTCGGTCACGTCGCCATCGACGGCGAACAGGACCTGATTGGCGCCGTGATCGGCCTTGGCCTCCAACGTCGGTCCGAGCGCCATCACATAGTTGGCGCCGGACTTCACCATGCCAAACTGCGGGGTGGTCCGGGGATTGGCGGTTTCGACCAGGATGGTCAGCGGATTGATGCCCCCGGCGAAGTAGTCGCCAACGGGGCTGCAGAGGACATAGAGCAGCGCCTCTCTGCTCGGCGCAGCGGCGGCGCCGATGTTCTTCTCTGTGCCGATAAGGGTCGGCCGAAGGTACAGCGAACCGGGCGGTTCGGGCACCGCGTCGAGGTTAGCGGCCACGGCGTCGTGGAACATGGCGCGGGCCATGTCGGTGTCCGGCACCGGCAGATGCAATTTGGCCGCGCTCTGGCGCAGTCGGGCGACGTGATCGTCCAGTCGGAAGATGGCCACGGTGCCGTCGGTCTGCCGGTGCGCCTTCAGGCCTTCAAAGCAGGCGCTGCCGTAGTGCAGCACATGCGAACCGGGATGCAGCACCAAATCCGTCAGCGGTTGGGCGGTGCCACCGTAGGTGTAGGAATCGTCCACGTAGTGGGCGCGGGTGATGTGGTCGGCAAAGAGGGTGCCAAAAGGTGCGGAGAAGGGGTCAGCTGCCATCGCCCCAATCTACGCGCGCTGCCACGATGCCGGACGCCGATTTTTCTGCTGGCGTCTCACTCGTCGTTCCCCATGCGGTGCGTGATCGCACCGCAGATCGGCGCGTCGAGTGGTGGGTTCGTTCACAATCTCGGCGCCTGCCGATCGGCCGCACGTACCCAAACTGGAGTATAAATCCCCGATTTGGGTAGTTTCGCCTACCGCTCCACGGGTCTTTTTGCCCACTTCCTCATGCTGGACCACCGTGAGCCGGAACTACCATTGGGAGGCAATCAATTGGAAGGATTCAGCAATGGGCGTTAGAACCAGCCGGAGATATCTGGCTGCCATCGTGCTTGCTGTCCTGAGCATGATCGCAACAGCCACTCCGGCTCTTGCAATGACCAACTCAGGCAGTAGCTATTACAACAACAACAACACGTACACATACGGGTACACCAACTTCACGTACGCCGTCACTCCCACCCAGTCTTCAAGCCACGGGTGTTCTGCCCGCTTGTACGACTTCCCACACGGTGGGACGTTCCTGGCCGAGGTGCAGGAGGGTGCACACAACCTCACCGGCGCACTGAATGACGACGTTGAGTCGATCTACGTGCCATCGGGTTGCACCTTTGCTGCTTCCGAACACTGGGATGGACAGGGCAGATGCATTGTCAAGTCCGGCCCCGGCACCTTCGAAGTTGGCGACGACGTCGTCAGCTGGATTGGCGTCAACCGCAGCAGCTGTGGCTCTGCATCTGTTCCAGCACCAGCACCCACTGCCGCCCCAACGCCCAAGGGCTGCGCAGTGACGCTGTACGACTTCCCGAACGGTCACACTGAACTGACCACGCTTGGTGAAGGCACGTACAACTTCAACGGCAACCTTCTGTGGCTGAACAACGACGTTGAGTCGGTCCACGTGCCGGCAAACGTCCACGTCCGCGTTGCTCGTTCTTACGACGCAACCGGCTGGATCAAGACCATGACCGGTCCTGGCATCCTCAACCTTCACGACGACGAAGCCAGCTGGATTGAGATCACGTGCAAGGGTGCTCCGGTACCAACGCCACGGCCAACGACACCACCGAAGCCAACGCCACCACCGAAGCCAACGGCAACCCCGCTTCCGACGGCAACCCCGCTTCCGACGGCAACCCCGCTTCCAACGGCAACCCCGATTCCAACGGCAACCCCGATTCCAACGGCAACGCCAGTTCCACTCCGGGCTTCAGTTGGCGACTTCGTCTGGCTTGACGCCAATGGTGACGGCATTCAGGACCGTGACGAAGACGGCATCCCCGGTGTAACCATCGGGCTTCTCGACCAGGACGGCAACCTCCTTGAGACCACCGTTACCGGCCGTAATGGTGGCTATCTCTTCGATGACCTCGACCCCGGCACCTACCAGGTGGCTGTGGACACCACGACCCTGCCTCCGCTGAACCGTCAGACCTTTGACGCCGACGGTGGTCTTGATGACCGGTCAACCATCACTCTGGCCGCAGGCCAGAATGACCGCCTTCAGGACTTCGGTTACCGTCTCCTTGCGCCAACCGCTACTCCGGTTCCGCCGACGGCAACGCCAGTTCCGCCAACGGCAACTCCAGTACCGCCAACGGCGACCCCTGAGCCTCCTACCGCTACCCCGGTGCCATTGCGTGCCGCAGTTGGCGACCGGGTTTGGTTCGATCTCGACCGTGACGGCGACCAGGATCCCAGCGAAGCCGGTATCTCCGGTGTGACCGTGATTCTCACCGATGCTGATGGAAACACCCAGACCGCCGTTACCGGCAGCAACGGTGGCTACCTCTTCAGCAACCTTGACGCTGGTCCCTACCAGCTCTCGATTGACACAACGACGCTGCCCGCCGGCGCCATCCAGACCTACGATGCTGAGGCTCCCCTCGACGATACGTCGACTGTGACCCTGGCCCCTGGCGATGAAAACCGTCTGCAGGACTTCGGCTACGTGGTACCAGTTCCGCCAACCGTCACCCCTGAGCCACTTCTGGCTTCGGTAGGGGACCTGGTCTGGTTGGACACCGACGAGAGTGGTCTCCAGAGTGCTGGCGAGCCCGGCATCGCTGGCGTAACCGTGAACCTGCTTCAGAACGGCGTCGTCGTTGCGACGGACGTCACTGACCGCAACGGCAACTACCTGTTCGACCAGCTGCCAGCCGGCACCTACGTTGTATCGGTTGACTTCACGACGCTTCCGTCGTCAACGCTGGTCAATGTTGCTGACCCTGACGGTGGCACCCTCAACCAGTCGACGATCACCCTCGCTCCTGGCGATGCTGACCGTCTGCAGGACTTCGGCTACGTAGAGCCACCACCAGCGCCGGCCGAAATCGGCGACACCGTGTGGTTCGACGCTGACCGCGACGGCACCCAGAACGTCGGCGAAGTCGGCATCCCTGGTGTCAGCGTTCAGCTGATCGACAGCTCGGGCGCCGTTGTTGGCACCCGGGTCACCGACCAGGACGGCAAGTACCTCTTCACCGGTCTGGTACCTGGTGCCTACAGCGTGCGAGTCCTTGCTGGAACCCTGCCTGCGGGCTACGAGCAGACTTACGATCTTGACGGCACCCTCGACGGTACGTCGGTAGAACAGCTTGACGCTGGCGAATCCAACCTCACCCACGACTTCGGCTACGTCGAGCTTGTGGGCGAGATCGGCGACACCGTGTGGTTCGACACCGATGCTGACGGCACCCTCAACGGTGCCGAGTCCGGCATCAGTGGCGTTGATGTGACGCTGGTAGACGCCGATGGCGTCAACTACGGCACGCTTACCACCAGTGCTGACGGCACCTACCTGTTCACCGGTCTTCCGGCTGGCACCTTCACCGCAACGGTCAACCCGGCCACGCTGCCTGATGGCGTCACCCAGACCTACGACTTCAATGGCGACCTTGACAACACGTCAGTCACCTCGATCACCGCTGGTGGTCAGGACCTTGACCAGGACTTTGGTTACCGAATCCTCGGCGCACTGGGCGACACCGTCTGGCTCGACGATGATGGCAACCAGGTTCAGAATGCTGGCGAAGCCGGTATCCCCGGCGTTGTCGTGAATCTCTTTGACGACAACGGCACCGCTCTCGGCTCCCAAACCACCGATGCCAACGGCGTCTACAGGTTCACCGACCTTCCAGCTGGTCAGTACGTGGTTGTCGTTGACGCCACCACGCTGCCTGACGGTTTGGTCCAGACTGCTGACTTCAGCGGCGCACTCGACAACGAGTCCACCGTTGCGCTGACGCAGGCTGATCCAACCAATCTGGAACAGGACTTTGGCTACCGCCGCCTGGGCACCATTGGTGACCTGGTCTTCTGGGACACCAACCGCAACGATGCCTTCGATGACACCGACCGTCCACTGGAGAACATCCGGTTGAACCTCACCAGTGACGCTGGCTTCAGCGCCACGACCCTCACTGATGCTGATGGCCTGTACCTCTTCACCGACCTCCCAGTCGGCCCGACGTACACCGTCACCGTTGACGAGACCACCTTCACCGGCTCTCTCGAGAACCCTGTTACCCGTGTCCAGAGCTTCGAAGGTGTAGACGGAGTCCTCGACGGCTCATCGTCGACGACTCTTCCGGTTGCGGGTCTTGCTGACCCGTACGTGGATCTTCGTCATGACTTCGGTTACAAGATCGAAAGTGACAGCTTCGGCGACCTGGTTTCGGTCAATGAGCCAGCACCTGAACCTGCTCCGGCGCCAGCTCCAACCGGGCAGTTCCGCTCCCGGTTCGCTGACCGTGCCTACGTCTACGGCTGGCTGTTCAGCGGCTCATAGCCAACGGTCAGGCGTTGGTCTGACCTGAACCTCTCGAAACGAGCGCTCGTCCCCTCCGGGGGACGGGCGTTCGCTCGTTTTTCACCGGTGTGGGCCCCGGCAGGTTTCGATGCGTCTTCCGAAACTCCGATTTCCAACGGAGTCGCAGGCCGCGCTCTTTCGTTTCAGCCGGCGGGGCGTGACCAGGGGGCCGCCGCCAGGAATTCGTCCAGGTCGATGCGATCGGTTCTGGTGCCAACCGGCAGCCACACGTCGCCCTGGTCGGTGGAGAAGTAGATCTCCCAGTGGTAGAGGCTGGTGAAGGCGCCTGAGTCGTGACGCAGGAGATCGGCGTAGGCGGTGACGGCGTCAACGTAGTGGTCACTGTTGTTGTAGCCCCAGAGCGCACCCGCCATATCGTCGGGACCGCCGCGCCGGACCAGGTAGCGCCCGGCGGCCAGAATCGAATCGGCGGGATCGGTGATATCTCCCTCGCCGATCTCCTCCCAGGTGAACGGCATGAACTGCATTGGCCCTTGGGCGCCGGCTGAGCTCAGGCCTTGTATGCGCCCCAGACCGGTTTCCATCAGGTTGATGGCGGCCAGGTACTCCCAATCGATTCCGGTTTGGCTTTCGGCGTTCTGGTAAAACCGCAGGAGGTCGTCGGCGGGAGCTGGCGCAACGATCTCCCAGGCCGGAATGAAATCGGCGCTGGGGAAGCCGCTGCTCAGTCCACTGATGGCTCGGCGGGCCGCGATGTGAAATTGCACCCGGGTCGCCAGGTCGGCGGGCATGTTCGCCAGAACGGCCTGATCCCAGTCCGGCTGGCGTCCCAGCACGCGATACAGCACTTGCTGGGCATGACCCATCTCGGCCTGCTGTTGGCGGCTGGTTGCCGGGTCTTGCAGAATTTGGTCGGTATGGATCAGACCGGCGGCCACCTCAGCGGCCGATTGTGGGGGCTGCGGGGCTTGCCGCCCATTGGGCGCCGCGGGGCGCAGATAGATCGGGGCGCCGGCTTCGGTCGCAACAGGCGTCGCCGTGGGTTCCATGGTCGCCGTTGGTCCGGCCACAACCGGGGGTGTTGGCGTTGCTGGCGTCGTTGGAATCAACGTCGGTGTTGCCGGCGGCTCGGTCGTGGGAACGGGTGTGGTGGTGGCAGGGCCTTCGGGTTCCCGGGTTGGCACGGCGGTTGGTGGGACCGGCGTTGGGGTCGGTGGTCGAATGGCCGGATCCGCAACAAAGGACGGGTCAACGGTGGGGATCACCACGGGGGTTCCCACGAGCTGTGGTCCAGACGAAGCATCGTTTCCGCAGGCGGCCGCGCCCAGGAAGGTGCCGGCCACCAACGCCTGGCGGGCCAGTCGCCGGGCCCGCATGTACGGGGATTCCGGGTCCGGGTTCACCGGGCGATGAGCCGCAGAATCTGGCCCGACAGCGTCAAAATCCAGACCTCGCCGTTTGGGTCTTCGCCAAAGCTGGCCAGGGTGGTACTCCGCACCGACAGATCAAGATCCCGAAGGTCTGCGGTGGGTCCGTTCAGCCGCAGCGAATCAATTTCGCCGGTGCAGAAATCCCCGAACAGGTACTCGCCCTGGAGTTCCGGAATCCGATTTCCGCGGTACACGACCCCGCCGGTGATTGAGCAGCGATCGCCCTGGTGAGAATACTCATACACAGGATCGGTGAGTGTGGTGGTGCCATCGACCGCAACATTTTGAAACGGCTGCGAACCCTCGCGGATGTTCCAGCCGTAGTTTGCACCGCGGCCCTGACCCGCAGCCATGAAGTTGACTTCCTCGCGTTCGCGCTGGCCCACATCGGCAATCCACAAATCACCTGTCGCCTGATCGAAAGCGAAGCGCCATGGGTTGCGCAAACCGGAGGCCCAGATCTCCGGCGCCCCTCGGTCGGTAAACGGGTTGTCGTCCGGAATTGTGTAAGACCCGAAGGCGCCCGGTGTCGGGTCGATCCGCAGCAGCGAACCCAGCGGATTGTCCAGGTTCTGGGCGTTGCCGTTGCGATCGTTCTGGCCGCCGCCGTCGCCCAGCCCGTAGTAGAGCAATCCGTCCCGGCCAAAGGCAATGTGGCCACCATTGTGATTGGCGTCGGGTTGCGGCACGGTCATCACCGTTCGCTCCTGGGCGGGGTCGATCGTGCCGTCGGTTGCTACCGGAAAGGCCACCAGTTCGTTGGCAAAGGTTTCCCGATTGGTGAACACCACATAGAGATCGGATCCGGTGGGATCGAAGGCCATGCTGAGCAGGCCTCGCTCCCTGTCCGACACGGTGCGCTGGCGCAGATCAAGGACCTCTCCGAGGGCTCGAACGCCACCGGTGGGGTCGACGTCGAAACCGATGATGATGCCATCCTGGCTGGCCACGAAGGTCGCCCGGCTGTCGGGACGACTCGCCATTGCGATGGCCTGATCAAGCTCACCCACGCGTTCAACGGTCACCCCCCGATACGGCCGGGTCGGCCGCGGGGTAACGGTGGGGTTCGGATTGACCACGTTCGTGCCTTCGCCCCCGACGAAGACCTCTTGCACGGTTGGCTCCAGAGTTGGTGACCCTTCGGTAGCGGCCGTGCTGCTGGTGGCTGTGCTGCTGGTGGCCGTGCTGGTGGCGGTGGCGTCGGTTTCGACGTTTGCGCTCTCGGTCACCGGATCAAAGGCGCTCGGGTTGGAACCACAACTCACCGCGAGGGTGAGCGTGGCAACGGCGACCCTGGCCCGCGTTGAGGTCCACGCTGAACGACGATGCCTTGATGGGCTCGCCGGGCCTGCCGGTTCACCGGCCACCGCTCTCCGCATGGCCGCAGGCTAACCTCGAGCGCTCAGCTGTCGGACTCGCCCATGGGCATATCTGCCGACCTCGAATCCACGGGGTGCGCAGCTACCCTTGAATGGTGACGTCCCCGCTACCGCGCGCCATGTCCTTCTGGCGCGAGAACGGCAAGAAAGTCATTCGCTACGTCGGAGTTGCGGCCATCATGGTCCCTGCCGGTCTGGCCACCTTGACGGTGCTTTTGTGGCTCACTGACTGGAAAGAATGGCAGGCCAATTTTGTGGGCACCATTCTGATGATGACCCCCAACTATCTGCTCAACCGGTACTACGTCTGGCAGAAGAACGACGCCAACCGGCTGGTCGGCGAAGTGGTGCCGTTCGTGGTGATGGCGCTGATTGGACTCCTGGTATCCACGGTCGCCGTGGCAATTGTTGCAAGTCTTGGGGCACCCCGATTTCTGGCGCTGGTAGTCAACTTCTGCTCCTTTGGCGCCGTGTGGGTGGTTCGCTTCTTTGTGCTGGATCGCTACGTGTTCACCAACCGTTCCGAGATTGTGGCGTGACATTGGATCCCCGAGTCCGCACCCTGGCCGAAGCCGCACGCGGCTTCATGCCCATTGTTGAGGGCCTGGCCCTTCACGACGCGGCCATGTCCACCGAGGTCGCCGGACCGTTTCTGGAGGTTGGGAGTTATTGCGGCAAGAGTTCCATCTATCTGGGCGATGCCGCCCGACAAAAGGGAACCGTGCTCTTTGCGGTGGACCATCATCGCGGCAGCGAAGAAAACCAGGCGGGCTGGGAGCACCATGAGCCGGATCTCGTCGACCCCAGCGTTGGTCGGATGGACACAATGCCGTTCTTCCGACGCACCATTCACGAGGCTGATTTGGAAGACGTGGTGATCGCGGTGGTCGGTCAGTCGGTGCCCGTCGCCCAGCATTGGGGTACGCCGCTGGCTTTTCTTTTCATCGACGGCGGTCACGGCACCAAACCGGCGCACGACGATTATGAGAACTGGATGCCGCACGTGGTCATGGGCGGCGTGGTGGCCATTCACGATGTGTTTCCGGATCCGGCCGATGGCGGCCGTCCTCCGTTTGAGATCTGGACCCGGGCTATGGAGTCCGGAGCGTTTGCCGATGTCAGCGCCACCGGCTCGCTACGCGTTCTTCGGAGAACCGCCGACGGAATTTGAGCTCGTCCGGTCCTTCAGGTGGCGAAGAGAACCAGGAAAACGAGGGCCAGGTTGGACAACCCGTGGTGCAGCATGGCGCCCCATATGTTGGTGCGGACCCGGGTGTAGGTGATCAGCAGTCCGCCAACGAGCTGCGGCACCACCAGCAGGAACACCGCAATCAAACGCCAGTTGTTGATCGGTAGCGAATAGTTGGCCACATGCATGAGCGCAAAGCCAATGGTGCAGTACCAGACCACCCGTGCGGGATGCGTATTCCAGGACCGGTGGGCCCGCGACACGCCACTTACTTTCTCGCCGCCGACCGAGAAGAGGCGCCACAGGATGAGAACCAGCGGGAGCACGCCCAGTATCAACAAGCTCGGAGCCGCAAGACCATTCATTGCGATGAAGGCGGACCAGACGCTGACACTGACCCAGAACCTTCGATCGTCAAAGGGGTGGATCAGGAGCCGCATGGCGGTCTCCTCCAGCAGCGGGGCCAGGATGACGGCCAGCAGGATCAAGGCAAGAGGATTGACTCCTTCAATGCCGCCCTCGGCGTCGAAGCCGGCGTATTCGGCTCCGCCCAGGATCGCCTGACCAGCAAGCACCAGCCAGATGGTGCCCACGCGGAGAACACAGTCGATCAGCGTCATGCGCAGCACGAACGGCAGCCACTGGATGGGTGGCGGCAGTTTCAGCGCCGGGCGTCGCGCAAACTGCGCAGCGCGCATGAGCAGTTCGACCACCGTCTCATTGGGCGGCGCCGACGCGTGACTCAGGGGAGCCCCCTGATGCCCGGTGGGATCATCGATGACGGGCGGTGTGGCGAGCTCCATCAGAAATGCCTGTCCATCAGGAGTGTCTATCGCTGATCGAAGGACAACTGATCGTCGGCGACGTGGTCATCGCCAGAGTCGGCCAGGTCGATGAGTGGTGGCAGCGAATCGTGGGTCGACAGCAGGCGAGAAGCCGGGCTGTATTCGGCCAGGGCATCGGCGGTGAGGATCACGGCCGCTGCGGTGTAGCTGGAGCGTTCGTCGGCCGGGAAGTTCACTTCCTGGGGATAGACAATGCCGGTGAAATAGGCGCCGTCAGTGTCCCGGGCGGCTTGGGACCAGACAAACAGGTCGTTGGCCTTGTCCCGATCACCGAGGCTGAGCCACGCCAACGCCGCCTCGCAGGTCTCGGCGGAGGTGATCCACGGCCGGTCCGAGACGCATCGGATGCCTTTGCCCGGCATCAGGAACTTCTCCTCGCCCGCCAGCATGCGGGCGCGGCCCTGATCCCCACTGACGGCGCCGCAAAGGACCGGGTAGTACCAGTCCATGGCCCAACGCTCTTTGGGCGCAAAGGCGCCTTCATCGGTGCGGATGACGTGGGCCAGCCGGGACATGGCCAGTTCCCACCCGGGTCGTTCGTGTCCCATTTCGTGCGCCACCGCAATGGCACACCGCAGGCTGTGGCAAATGCTGGAGTTGCCGGTCAGGAGCGCAAAGCTCCATGGAGTGCCGTCTGCGTGCCGGGCCCACCGGATCTCGCCTCGGGGCTGTTGGAGTTCGATGACGAATTCGATGGCGAGTTCGATGACTGACCACATGGATTCCAGGAAGCCGCGATCACCAGTCAGCAGCCAGTGATGCCACACGCCGGTGGCGATATAGGCCACGCAGTTGGCGTCCAGCTTGTCCTGCTCGATGATGTCGCCGGCCAGGTAGTACTGATGCCATGCGCCGTCAGCCCGCTGGAGGTCCACCAGCCACTGGTAGGCCCGCTCGGCGGCATCGTGATTGCCCGAGACGGCGAGGGCCATGGCCGCTTCGATGTGGTTCCACGGGTCCGAGTGTCCGCCCGGGAACCATTCGATCATGCCGTTTGGCAACTGCAGTGCCGCCAACGAGTTGGCGGTATCGGCAAGTTGCTCGGCGGAGAGTACGCCGGGTACGTGAAAGGGTTCAGACACGGACGGTCTCCTGATCATTGGTGGTGGTTGTTTGCATCACGCTGAGCGGCGTGGGGGCGGTGATGGTTCCGGGCTTGGCCGCGTACATCACCATGCTCTTGCCAATGAGCGGGCTGAGAACCCGGTCGGCGATGCGAGTGGCGGTGGGGTTGTCGGTGATGTCCCACACCAGGAGCTGGTGATACTTTTTGACCAGCGGGTGATCGTCGTTGTCGATGCCCACCGCGCACTTGAGCCACCAGTACGGCGAATGGATGCCGTGCTCCAGATGGTGCTGTCCCGGCACCAAACCCGCGCCCGAGAACTTCGCCCGAAGTTCAGTCCTGGTGTAGATCCGAACGTGGCCGCCCACCGATTTGGGAGCGTGGTAATTGTCGTTCAGTGCCCAGCAGATTCGTTCGGGCAGGAACGTGGGAACGGTGACGGCCACAACACCACCCGGCTTGAGGACGCGGCGAAACTCTTGCAGCGCCGCAATGTCGTTGGGCACGTGCTCCATGACCTCGCTGGCGATGATGCGATGAAACGAGTTGTCGGCAAACGGCAGCCTGGTGGCGTCGCCGTTGGCTGACGTGCAGGTAATGCCTTCGGGTACTTCGCGGTCGTCATGCAGGACGCCCGCCACCTTCTGGACTTCCTCCAGTTCGGGGACCGCCATGTCACACGCGGTCACATGAGCGCCCCGGCGCAGGGCCTCAAAGGCATGACGGCCAAAGCCGCAGCCCAGATCCAAAATGTGTTCGGCCGGTTGCAAGCCCAGCTTGTCGTAGTCGACGGTCAACATCAGCGGCCCAGCTTTCGGGTCAACTTGCCGAACGTCGCCGCCAGACCGCTCTGGCCGGGTGCCGCGCTCGGCGATGGTTCAGACGCAACCTCGGCCAGCAGGATGCGGTACTGCTCGATGGTCTTGAGGGCGGTGTGGCTCCAGCTCCAATGATTGACCACGCGTTCTCGCCCGGCGGTTCCCAATCTGTCTCTGAGCTCGGGATCGTCGAGGGCTTTGGCGATGCCGACCGCAAGGGCGTCGCCGCTCTCGGTCTCCACAACAATGGCGGTGTCGCCGTCTTCGCCGACAACCTCGGGCAGCGCGCCGCCGTTGGTGGCGACCAGGCAGGCACCCGAGGACATGGCTTCGATGGCGGGCAGCGAGAAACCTTCGTAGAGCGATGGCACCACGGCCACTTCGCACTGCGAGTACAGCTCCACAATCCGTTCATCTGAGACGCCGGAGATCCAGGTGACGTGATCGGTCAGACCCAGACGGTCCAACGTCTGCATGGCGGTGCCGCCCTCCTTGGGCTTGCCGATGATCACCAGATGAACGTCGGGGCGTTCGGTCCGAAGTTTGGCGATGGCTTCCAGCAGGTACCGGAGACCTTTGAGCGGTACGTCCGCGCTCGCCGTGGTCAGGACCATTCCCGGGATGCGATCCACATCAGGCCGCGGGCGGAACAGCTGCGGGTCCACGCCAACCGGGACCACAACCATGCGGTCCCGCGGGACCTCATGATCGGCGTGCACATCTTCGAAGGAGTTCTCGCTCACGGTCATGACCCGGCGCATGCGCTTGGCCACCCGAGTCTGCATCCTGGTGAACGAGTACCAGCGGCGCTTGCCGATCTGCTCCAGGAGGGTGCGGGCGTGCTCGATCTCGAGTCTGCGGTCCACGGTGATGGGGTGGTGAATGGTCTGCAGGACGGGGAGTCCATCGTTCTGGATGCCGAGGATGCCGTAGCCGAGGGTTTGGTTGTCGTGCACCAGGTCAAACTCGTCCAGGCGGGGCTTGAGTTCCTGCCAGGCCCGGAGACTGAAGCCCAGCGGCTCAGAGAAGGACCCGCCCAGGAAGCTGGTCAGCTCGGCGAAGTCCGGCAGCGACTTGATCTCCCAGAAACCGGGCATGCGGCCGGGGAAGTGGTCGTTGAAGATGTCCAGCGACTCCAGCTTGTGCAGGATGATGTCGTCATCCACCTCGGGATAGGGCTGGCCAGAGAAGACTTCCACGTGGTGGCCCAGATCCGTCAGGGCCCGGGCCATGTGCCGGGTGTAGACGCCCTGGCCGCCGCAGTGGGCTTTGCCGCGGTAGGTGAGAAACGCGATCCGTAGCGGTTTGCCGCTGTCCGCAGGCGCAGGGGTGAGCAGTTTTGATTGGTCTGAGCTGAGCATGGAGGCCATTCGTCGGTGGTTGCAGCGGTGTTCTCGCCACCAGGAGTGAGCAAGAAAGTGGTGCGCCGTATTCCAATAACGAATGTTACTGGGCCGAACACGGGCTCCACGTCGTCGATGGCTTTCCGGCCGTGAGCGCATGGGTCGGCGACATATTCGCGAAGACTGCGCGGAGGACGCATCCCGCGTGTCGGTGGGTCGGACTCCCACCACCGCACCGCGCCCGATCGGCCGCTTCCTGAGGCATCGTCGCCGGGCGGACTGTCGTGGGTCCTGCCGGTGATCAACACCCCCGATCGGTGCGAGACTGGATCGGCCGCATCTCACCGTTGGGGGGACCAACCATGACCGAAACTCAACATCATGAGGTGCTGGTGATAGGCGCGGGCGTCTCGGGGATCTATCAGATCAAGCGACTGGTCGATCTGGGTTTTGACGCGCTGGTCCTGGAGGCCGATGCAGACCTGGGGGGCACCTGGTATCGCAATCGCTATCCCGGCTGCCGGTTCGACTCGGAGAGCTACACCTACGGCTATTCGTTTTCTCAAGAGTTGCTGGACGAGTGGCACTGGAAAGAGCTGTTCTCATCGCAGCCGGAGAACCTCAAGTACCTCAACCACGTGGCAGACAAGTTCGACCTTCGCCAGCACATGAGGTTCAACGCTCGGGTCAAACAGATGACGTGGGATGACGAGGCGCATCGGTGGCACGTCGTCCTGACCGACGGTGCCCAGTACAGCGCTGGCTTTGTGGTCACCAGCCTCGGCCCGTTGTCCGCGGTGACCCTTCCGAGCTACGACGGGATGGACGAGTTTGGCGGCCAATCGTTCCACACCGCCAACTGGCCGAAGGAGCCGGTGCCGCTGCAGGGCAAACGCGTGGGCGTGATTGGCACCGGCGCCACCGGCATCCAGGTCATCGCCGAGATTGCCGACAAGGTCGGCGAGCTCAAGGTCTTTCAACGCCGCCCCAACTGGAGTTCGCCGCTCAACAACTCACCGATCTCCGAAGATCAGATGGCCGACATCCGGTCTCGCTACGACGAGATCTTTGCCAACTGCTCAAAGACCTCCGGAGGCTTCGAACATCTGCCGCGCTGGGGGTTCTGGGATGTGTCGGCCGAAGAACGACGTGAGATCTGGGACCACCTCTACACCCAGCCGGGGTTTGCCATCCTGACCGCCAACTTCGGTGAGATCTTCCTGGACGAAGCGGCCAATCGCGAGATCTCCGACTACATCGCAGAACGCATTCGCGCTCGAGTGGATGATCCGGCGATTGCCGAGAAACTCATTCCCAAGGACCATGGATTTGGCCTTCAACGCCTGCCCATGGAGACCCGGTACTTCGAGGTCTACAACCGTCCGAACGTGGAGTTGGTGGACATCAGCGCCACACCCATCGAGCGCATGACGACGGCCGGGATTCAAACCGCCAACGAGCACTACGACCTGGATCTGATTGTCTACGCCACCGGCTTTGACGCGATCACCGGGGCCTATGACCGCGTTGATATTCGGGGCGTGGATGGCGTGGCGCTGGCGGACCAGTGGCGGGACGGACCCAGCACCTTTCTGGGTCTTCTGAGCCACGGCTTCCCCAATCTGTTGATGGTGGCCGGCCCCCAGAGTGTGAGTGGCTCGACCAACTTCCCCCGGGCGATCCAGGCCGGCGTGGATTGGTTGAGTGACCTGCTCGAACACGCCCGAATCAATGGTGTCACCCGCATCGAATCAGAGCCCGAAGCCGAGCAGGAGTGGCAGGAGGAAGTGGTCAAAGCCCACGAGCGGCTGCTGCTCCGCAACAGCAAAGGATGGTTCACCGGCTACAACGCCAACGTGGCGGGTCACGCCGACGGCAAGGTTCGGTATCAGGCCTACTTCGGAGGCTCGCCGCGCTACGTCAACAAGATCAACGAGGTCGCCGCCGCCGGCTACGCCGGAATCGACATGCACCAATAGGTAGGGGAGACTTCTCACCATGACCGACACGACGGACACGGCCCGGAGACGCACTCCGCTGAATCGATCCCGCGGATATGACCCGGATCTGCTTGTGGTTCCACCGGCGTTTCAGAGTCCGCCCCGCCCGGGCGCGATGATCCGGTGGTTCATTGGCAAATACCTGTGGCCGCAGTCGACACTGTGGATGGCCATCGGCGTGTTGATGTATCACTTTTTCACGCCGGACCTGGCTCGGTTCGCATCGCTGAGCGTTGACGATGTGGGTCTGATCTGGCTGCGAAACACCGTCATGATGCTGGTGATCATCGGCGGCCAGCACTGGTGGCTGCACATCCGTCGAGCACAGGGCACCGAGTTCAAGTACGAGCAGCGGTGGCTGGCCAAAGGTCGCACCTCGTTCCTCTTCAATGATCAGACCCGGGACAACATGTTCTGGACGCTGGTCAGTGGCGGTGGGATTGCGGCGCTCTATGAGGCGATCATGTTTCGGCTGTATGCCAGCGGTTCAATCCCGCAGTTGAGTTCGCTGTGGGCCATCGCCCTGATGACCTTGGCCGTGTTCTGGATCGAGAGCGTGCATTTCTATCTGAACCATCGGCTGCTGCACGTGGACATGCTCTACCGGCTGTTCCATTCGCTGCACCATCGCAATGTCAACACCGGTCCGTGGTCGGGGATCTCCATGCACCCGGTGGAGCACCTGCTCTACTTCTCGCTGCCGTTCGTTTTTCTGGTGCTGCCCGGATCACCGTTCATTGCCACGTTCTGCGGCGTCTACCTCATGCTCTCGCCGTCACCGTCGCACTCCGGATTCGATCGATTCAAGGTCACCGATGACGTGAATATCCACGGCGGCGACTACTTCCACAACCTGCATCACCGATACTTCGAAGTGAACTACGGGATGTTGTTGTTGCCGCTGGACAAGTGGTTGGGCACGTACCACGACGGCAGCCAGCAGGCTCACGAAATCATGAAAGACCGGCGGCGGAAATCGGCTGAGGCTGACGGAACTGCGTGACCCAACGCGATTCATCTCGCTTCGGCGGGTTTCGCTCCCGTGCGAGCATGATCGCGGACTGGATGGGGTGAGGTCCGGCCTGCTAGCAATGCGGGATGACTGTGGCAGTGGTGACGGGAGCAAACTCAGGGATCGGCCGTCAAACGGCGGTGGATCTGGCGGGCAAAGGATGGACGGTCTTCGGGTCCATGCGAAGCCTGGACAAGGGCGAGAAGTTGGCGGCAATGGCCAAAGACGCGGGTGTGACGGTGACGCCGGTGGTCTGTGACGTGACCGACACCGCCTCGGTAGATGCGGCGATCGCCGAGGTCACCGCCGCGGCCGGTCAGATCGACGTGATGGTCAACAACGCGGGGGTCGGTGGAAACGGCTCGGTCGAAGAAAGCCCCATCGAGGACTACGCCACCGTGATGGACGTCAACCTGCATGGGGTCCTCCGCTGCTGCAAAGCCGTCCTGCCACAGATGCGGGAGCGGGGCAACGGCACCATTGTGAACGTGTCGTCGGTCATCGGACGGTTTGCTGGTCCGGCCCAGGCGCCGTACGTGGCGTCCAAGTGGGCGGTCGAAGGGGTGAGCGAGGAACTGGCGCACGAAGTTGCGCAGTTTGGGATTCGGGTGGCCATCATCGAGCCCGGCATCGTTCGCACCGCAATCATGGCCAAAAACACTGATGTCCCGGACCCGACCGGTCCCTACGCGGCCACGTACCGCCGGATGTTCGGCTTCTATGGCAAGGGACTGATGACGCCGGGCCACCCGCACGAAGTGGCCGATGTGATCCATGAGGCGGTCGTGACTGACACCCCCAGGCTCCGGTGGACCTGCGGTTGGGGTGGCGAGCAACTGGCCAACAACAACGTGACCGCTGAGCAGTGGGTGGAACTCGGTCGCCTCGCCGACGACGACGAATATCAGGCGGCGTTCACCGACCTGTATGGGCTCGATATCCGGTTGGATTCTGGCACGACGGAATCTGGCACCACGGAATCTGGCACCAACGCCTGATGTCATTCCTTTCAGAACCCACACTCTTCATTGCGATCATCGAGATCCTGGTTGGACTGTTTCTGTTGACCGTCGCGGCGGACAAGTTTGTGGACGGCGCAGTTTCGTGCTCGTCAGCGTTGAACGTCCCGCCGATTGTTGTTGGCGCGGTGATCGTGGGCTTTGGCACGAGCGCGCCGGAACTGCTGGTCTCCGGCATCGCAGCGGCCAACGGCGACGCCGACCTGGGGCTCGGCAACATCGTGGGCTCGAACGTGGCGAATCTGTCGCTCGTGCTGGGCTCGGCGGCGTTGATCATTCCGTTGCTCGTCACTCGATCGATGCTCTCCCGCGAAGCCCCGTTGTCGGTGGGAGCGGTGCTGCTGTTTGCGTTTCTGGCCCGAGATGGCATAAGCACAACTGACGGCATCCTTTTGCTGCTGGTGCTCGTTGCCGTGCTGGCGTGGATCATCTTCGGCAAGTCGAAGATGGTGGAGGACGTTGAAGCCGAAGAGATGACGATTGGTCAGGCGCTGCTACTCACGCTGCTTGGCCTGCTCGGAACATTGGTCGGCGCCCAGCTCATGGTGTGGGGCGCCACCGCCATCGCCGAGGAGTTTGGACTGAGCGGCGGCTTCGTTGGATTCACACTCGTGGCGATCGGCACGTCGTTGCCCGAGTTGGTGACCGCAGTGGCGGCTGCCCGAAAGGGCGAGAGCGAGTTGATCCTGGGCAACCTTCTGGGTTCGAACATCTTCAACAGCCTGGCGGTGGGCGGGGTGATTGGCCTGGTGGGTTCGGGGGTCATCAAAGACGATCTGATGCGGGAGTGGGGTCTGGTGATCATGGTGATCACCGCCACCCTCACCTGGGTGTTCATGATCACGCGCCGCAAGCTGTCCAAGCCGGAAGCGGTATTCCTGCTGGCGGGCTATGTCTTTGCAATCGTCGTCCTGTCCAGTACCGGGATCGGCGAATCCATACGGGACGTCATTGCGTAACGGCTTCGCCGTCAGGCGTCGTGCAGCAGCTGCACGGTGAAAGACATGTCGGCCTTCAGGCTGCTGGCGACCGAGCAGTACTTGTTCATGGCCAGGTCCACGAAACGTTCGGCCATCTCCTGACTGAGTCCCGGCGCGTCAATGAGGTGCAGGGCTCGAATGTCGGTGTAGTACCCGGGCGTACCGTCGAAGCGGTCGCCTTCCAACTCGATTCGGTACGAGGCGAGATCCAGGCGGCGTTTGCGGATCATCTCCACCACGTCGAAGGCTGCGCAGGCGCCCACGGCGTTGAGCAGTATCTCCATGGGGTTCATCCCGGTCTTGGCGTAGTCCTCGCCGTCGATCATGATCCGTTGGCCGTCCGGCGTTTCGCCGAGGAAGCGCTTGCCGTCGATATGAAAAACCGTGGTTGTCTTGGTAGCCATAGCGGCCAGTCTCGCAGTTCCTCGGCTCGCGCGTCTCAGATCAGCCCAAGGATGGCGTCCACCGCATCAGGGCGAGACCACTGGCGGCTGGCGGCGGCCATCTGGCGGAGTTCGTTGGGGTCACCAAGCAGGCGCCGCACGGTCTGGGTCAGGTCCGCAGTCGACCGCTGATCTTCACGATGGATCAGCGCTCCGCCGGCGTTGACGACCGCCTGCGCGTTCTTCACCTGCTGAAGATCACTGTGCGTCAACAACGGCAGATACACGGCGGGTCGTCCAGCGACGGCCATGTCGCACACGGCGCTGGCTCCTGACCGCGCAATCACCAGATGGGTGGTGGGCAGGATCTCCGGCACGTCGACAAAGGCAACGACGTCGGCACTGATTTTCGCTGCGGCATAGGCGGAACGAACGGCTCCGTGATCTTCAGACCGGCCTTGGTGGACCACTCGCAGGCGCAGGCGCATTTCCTCGGGCAGGGCGGCCAGGGCGGCGGGCACCGTTTCGGAGACGGACCGGGCCCCCTGGCTTCCGCCCATGATCAAGATGCCAATGTGGTCGGTCGGACTCAGCGGGGGATAGGGGAGTGCGCCGATGGCGACGACGCCGGCTCGGCTCGGGTTGCCGGTGATGGTGGACTTGCCGGCCGCGACCTCTGCGCCTTCGGTCGGGTCGAAACTCAATGCCACGCGGGTGGCGAAGCGGGCGGTGGCTTTGTTGGCCAGACCCATCACCGAGTTTTGATCGTGGAGGACCGTGGGGATGCCCAACTGGCGGGCTGCCACTATTGGGCCGAACGCGGCATATCCGCCCAGGCCGATGACCGCATCTGGTCTGATCTGTTTCAGGGCGGTGCGGGCTTGCAGCAGACCGGCGGCCAGCTTGCCCAGGTTGGTGACTCGCTTGACGACCGAACCGGTGACCAGGCCGCCCGACGGGAGGACTCGCCGATCGGCGCGCGCAAACGCATCGGCGTAGCGAAGACCTCGATGGTCGGTCAACAGATACGCGCGGTCCCCGCGGTCACGGAGAGCCTGATAGAGCGCGAGCGCCGGGAAGACATGGCCTGCGGTACCGCCCGCGGCCAGAACGACAGTGCGATGGTCAGAGGACGTGGGTGTCACCGTCTCATTGTGGCGGCAGGATGGCCGCTATGAGAGGACTTGTTCAGCGGGTGCAGCAGGCATCGGTCACCGTGAGCGTTGATGGGGTGCCTGAGGTGACCGGCACCATTGGTCCGGGACTGTGTGTCCTGGTGGGCGTCACCCACGATGATTCGGTGGAAGACGCGGCCAAGTTGGCAAACAAAATCGTGGGGCTTCGCATCATGGACGACGAAGACGGCGTGATGAACCGGTCGGTTCTCGATACCGGCGGCGATGTGCTGATTGTCAGCCAGTTCACCCTCTATGGCGACGCGGCCAAAGGTCGGCGCCCCAGCTGGATTGCTGCGGCCCGCCCGGAGGTCGCCGAGCCGCTGGTGGAACGGGTGATCTCCGACGTCCAGGCCGCGGGTGTCACGGTGCAGACGGGCCGGTTTCGCACCGACATGGTGGTCAACATCGTCAACGACGGACCCGTCACCCTGATGTTGGAAATCTAAAGGCGACTTCCCAAATCGACGCTGCCGGTGGAACGTGACGAATCGGCTGCGGCCCACGCCAACTTCCAAAGGACGCTACCTGGACCGTTCGGCCCACCGTTGATATTCGCTCTGGCCGTCCAATTCGTTGACATGGACATCAACGACCAGTGCCGCAACGGCGGCGGCAAACGAAAAGAGGCAGGCCACCAGCAGGAAGGGGGAGGGGGCGGCGCCAAGCGTGCCAGCCAGACTGATGGCGATGATCGCCACCAGCACTGGCCGTCGGTACGTCAAAGCGAAGGAATTCAGGCGACGCTTCCTCGCCTCGTGGGCCAGGCCTTCCACCAACTCAGCAAATATTGCGTCTTCGTTCGTCGAGAGCATCGTCATAACTTCACCTCGCTTTGCCTAAGAAACACATCGGCGGACGGTGTTCAATAGTTAGACGTTTGGGTGCGCGTTTTTGATCCATGACGTTTTTTGCCGCGTCTTGTCATCTCTCTGGCCGGTAGTTTCCTGAGGTGCCCGTCAAACTTTCAACCCGCTCCCATATTGCGCCGTTTCAGGTCATGGAGGTGGTTCGCAAGGCGGTTGAGCGGGAGCAATCCGGCGCCGCAATCGTCCACCTGGAAGTCGGCCAACCATCAACCCCGGCCCCGCAACCGGTGCTCGCGCGGGCCCATCAGCTGCTGGACGAAAATCGGCTGGGGTACATCGCTCCGCCGGGTCCGGTGGAGCTTCGAGCCGCCATCGCCGCGCACTATCACGATTGGTATGGACTGACGATCTCGCCGGACCGGGTGTCGGTCACCGTGGGCGCAAGCGGGGCGTGTGTTCTGGCATTCCTCACCTCATTTGACTCCGGAGACCGGGTGGTGGTGCCGTCGCCCGGGTACCCCTGCTACCGGAACATGCTGGAGGCGTTCGAAGTGGACGCCGTTGATTTGCCCCTCGGGGCCCAGACTCGTTTCCAACCGACCCCGGCGCTGCTCGACCAATTGGTTGCTGCGTCTGGGCCGGTGGATGGCCTGGTCATTGCGAGCCCATCCAATCCCGCAGGAACCATGTTGAGCGCGGCCGAGTTGGAGGCGCTGGCTTCGTGGTGCCACACCAACGGCGCCCGGTTGATCTCCGATGAGATCTATCACGGGCTTTCCTACGGCACAAAGCTCGCCACCGCGGTCGAGTTCAATTCCGATGCCATTGTGGTGAACAGTTTCTCCAAATATTTCTCGATGACCGGCTGGCGTCTTGGCTGGATGATCGTGCCGGAGGAGATGGCCGAGCCGGTGGCCCAACTTGGAGCCAACCTGCTGATTGGACCGCCGACGTTGTCGCAGCTGGCGGCGGTGGCTGCGTTTGAGGCGCACGAAGAGTGCGCAGCCAACGTTGCTCGTTACGCAACCAATCGTCAGATCCTCCTGGACGGTCTACCCCGGGTTGGGCTTGACCGGCTGGCGCCCGCTGACGGCGCGTTCTACATCTATGCCCAGGTTGATCACGTGGCGGATGACAGTCAGGACCTGTGCGCTGAATGGTTGCAGCGGTACGGGCTGGCCGTTACGCCGGGCATCGATTTCGACCGACGTCGGGGCCACCAGTTTGTTCGTTTCTCGTTTGCCGGATCCCCCGAAGACATGCAGGAGGCGTTGCGGTTGCTGAGCCGCTGGAATGAGGACGGGTGCCCACCGGGAGTCACCGGCAACTGAACCAACGCTCGGTCGCTGGTATGCGAAGCTGAGCCATGGCGAGCGGCGGGCGTGCGGGTGAGGGTCGACTTTCGGGCGACTACTTCCGACTGTTTGGCGCCAGCGTGGTGTCCAACTTGGGCGACGGTATTGCGCTGGTCGCGTACCCATGGTTGGCCAGCGCGGTCACCCGCAGTGGGCTGCTGATCGCTCTGGTGGTGGTGGCGGGTCGGTTGCCGTGGCTGATCTTCAGTCTCCCGGCTGGCGTCCTCACGGATCGGTTTGACCGCCGCAAGCTGATGGTGGGCGCCAACATCTTCCGCTCCGGGATTGGCGCGTTGATTGCCGTGCTCGTGTTTGTTCAGGACGGGCTGCCGACGCCGGATGAGATTGATCTGGGGGAGGTGGCCAGCACCAATTGGTCGCTGTATCTCAGTCTTCTTGCGGCCACGTTCCTTTTGGGTATGGCCGAAGTGCTCTACGACAACACCGCCCAAACCGTGATGCCGTCCATCGTGGAGTCGGACCTGCTGGAGAAGGCCAATGGTCGGCTGTGGTCCACCGAGCAGGTGATGAACACCTTGCTTGGTCCGGTGCTTGGTGCCGCGCTCCTGGCATTGACGTTCACCGTTCCGTTCGTCGTCGACTCGATGACGTTTCTGGTGTCGGCGTTGCTGATTGGTTCCATGCGCATGCGCGCCAATCTGAAGGAGTCAGCCGGTGACGCCCCGCCGGAGGCGCCACCCCGATGGCAGGACGATCTTCGTGAAGGTGTTCGGTGGCTGTGGGCTCATGACTTCCTTCGGCCGCTGGCCATCATCCTGGGGCTCATCAACATGCTGGGAACCATGTCCACCAGCACGCTGGTCCTTTACGCCCAGGAAGTGTTGGGCACGAGCCCCACCGAGTTTGCGTTGATGAGTACTGGCGGTGCGGCCGGCGGGATTGTGGCGGGGTGGGTTGCGTCGTCGGTCAGTGAACGCATCGGTGCCGGCCCCAGTTTGTGGCTCACGATCCTTGTTGGCGGCGCCACCATGATCGTCAACGGTTTGGTGGCCAACTGGATTGTCGTGTGGGCAATGTTTGCCCTCTTCATGTTTGTTGCGGTGCTCTGGAACGTGATCACGGTGTCGCTGCGCCAAACCATCATTCCGGATCATCTGCTGGGTCGGGTCAACAGCGTGTACCGCTTCTTCGCCTGGGGCATGATGCCAGTTGGGTCAATGCTGGCCGGCGTGACCATCGTGGTGGCCGAAGGTTTTGTGGATCGGGAAGATGCGTTGCGGGCGCCGTGGCTGCTGGCTGGCATCCTCCACATGGCGGTAATCGTCTACGCCGGACCGAAGCTGACCAATCGGACCATCGCCGCCGCCCGAAACTCGGTCTCTGTTGATCCGGCACGGTGAACCGGTAGGCGCTCAGGAGCATGGCCGGAACGAATCCCATGCCGGCGGACAATCGGATCGACTCGTTGATCAGGGTCGTGAGTAATTCGGCAGCGCGGGTTCAGATCGTTGCATGAATCCCATGGCCTGGGAGATGGCAAACCCCAGAATGGCGAGGACGAACAGGGGCCAGCGGCCAAAGCGCACCGCCCATGTGAGCCCATTGCGCAGCTCCACGGTTCCCTGGATGACCTTGGTTTCGCTCACGCCGGATCGGTCGATCACCTCGCCGGCGGGAGTGACGATGGCGCTGAAGCCGGTGGGCGCGGCCTGGAGTACCCAGCGTCCGGTCTCCATGGCTCGCAGTTGCGATGACGCGATTTGTTGGCTCTGCACGATGGTCAGCCAGTAGGAGCTGCCATTGGTGGGGTTGATGAGGATGGTGCCGCCGTTGCTGATGGCGTCGCGGGCGCGGGTGTCAAAGAAGATCTCCCAGGAGATGGAGATGCCCAGCGTGGCCGGGGTGCCGTCAGCCAGAAGGGTTTCGAGGATGGCCGGCCCGGTTCCCGGGCGGGCGTCGCGCCACGGAATGAACTTCGGTGGGGAGGCCCGTTCCACGATGCTGCGAAACGGCACGTACTCGCCGTAGGGAACGCGGCGCACCTTGTCATAGCGGGCGATCTGGTCGGTCTTGGGATTGATGACCACGCTGGCGTTGGTGTAGTACGGGTCGTCGCCCCGGAACCCTTCGGTGATGCCGGCAATGATGGGCGAGTTCATTTCGTTGGCCAGTGCGTCCATCTCTTCGAACTCAATGTTCTGTTTGAGTTCGCCTTCCAGGTCCACCACATTTTCGGGCCACAGGATCAGATCAACGGGTGTCTCCACGTTTCGGGTTGCGGCCACGTGTCGATCAAATACCGCTCGACTGTCGCTGCTGATGGCTCGAGTGTTCTGGGGGCCACCGCCTTGAACGACGGCCACGGCGATGGTGTCGAATGCAGAACCGAACGGCGCAATCCAGGTCAACAATGTGAGGCCGACGAGGGTGCCCGCTGCACCAACAACGAAACGAACGTGTTGGGCGTAGAGCGCAGAGATCAGCGTGCCGCCGATGGCGACCACGGCGACCAGGGTGAGCGAGCCGAACGTGCGGGCCATGGGGCCAAAGGGCGAAGCGGCCTGGGTCATGGCAAGCGTGGCAAGCGGCACGCCGCCAAAGGGCCACGACCAACGAATTGCGCCGACGAGAATGAACGCAGAGATGATGCCGACTCGTCGAGCAGTGTGGGACAGCGGCGGCACCGCGGCCAGTGCCACGCCATACATGGCGGAGAACAAGAGGCCCGCGATGATGTATCCGGGAGGGGTCAGGTCCCACATCCACAAGGTGGTTGGGAACATCCATGCCAGACCAAAGGTGAAACCCTGAGCCAGGCGGAACTTCCAACCGTTGGTCGTATGCACCCGGGCGTTGCACAGCGACTGGTCCAGAAGCGCCACGCCGAGGAACGCCAGTGGCCACCAGCCCCACGGCGGAAGCGAGAACGCGATCAGGGCACCCGCCAGCAGGGGTCCCCATCGGGAAACGGCTCGGCCGAGCATCGGCTGATCGATCGTGAGCACGGGCCGAGGCTACGCCAGCGACGCCGCTTCTGGCACGGTCATGCGCCAGTCGGAGGCGTCAGATCTGGCAGCTGTCGGAACCGTCGCTGAACTCAACGGCAATCTTCTTGCGGAAGCCGCCGGAGACGTCCACAGTCATCGATTGCGCAATCTGGGCTATTTGGCGGGGGATGAGCACCTTGATGTCGCCTACGTGATGGGTGCGGTACGGGGCGAGGTTTTTGCCTTGAACGTTGGTGTCGACCGACACCTCTGCAACCTTGCCTCAACCAAGCGGCTTGATGAAGTCGACGGCCATCACGCCGCCCTTCTTCTCCACATGTGCGGCTGCGGTCGCAGACATCATGATCTTCATGGGGATGGTCGCCTCTCCAATGGAACACGCCGGGAACCCGGTTTACCGTACCGACTTTCCTTGCGCAGTTGGGTCGTTTCCGGGACTGGGTCGTCGATCCGGCCTGAAGCTGCCCGATTCCAGACCAGCCTCTCGCTCAGCGTTTGGCGGTTTTGCCAAACATGATGCCGGCCACGCGGCGGATCTGGATTTCTTCGGCGCCTTCGGTGATGCGGTAGCGGCGATGGTGGCGGTAGATGTGTTCGAAGGGCATGTGACGGCTGTAGCCCATGCCGCCACATGTTTGCATGGCCTGGTCCGCCGCGTTGCAGACCAGGCGGTTGGCGCGGTAGTTGCACATGCTGACTTTGTCGGTCACGTTCATGTGGTGGTCGTGGTCCATCTCCCACGCGGTCTTGTGGATGAGGGTGCGGATCATGGCTGCTTCGGTCTGGAGTTCGGCCAAGGGGAACTGAATGGCCTGGTTGAGCCAGAGCGGTTTGCCAAACGGGGCCCGTTCGCTCGCGTACTTCACCGCTTCGTTGATGCAGAACTGGGCCGCGCCCAGTGAGCTGGCCGCCTGACGAATCCGATTCTCGTGCACAAACAGCTGCGCCAACTCCAAGCCTCGACCCAGGTCACCGAGCACGGCGGTGGATGGCACCCGCACATCGGTGAAGCGCACGTCGGGATGGTCGGTGGGCATGTTGAAGGTCCACCAGTACGGACCGATCTCCACACCGGGCAGATCGGTGGGTACCAGGAAACAGGTGATGCCATCCGCGTCGCCATCGTTGCCGCTGGTCCGAGCGAAGACCATGTCATGGGTGGCGTGGTGCATGCCGGTGTTCCACCGTTTGTGCGCATTGATCACCCACTCGTCACCGTCGGCCACCGCGGTGGCGTCCATGTGGGTTGCGTCGCTGCCATGGTTCGGTTCGGTCAGACCAAACGCCACCCGCTTGCGGCCCTGAAACATGTCCTCCACAAACTCGGCTTTCTGGGCCTCAGTACCTTTGGACAGCATCATCAGGACTGTGGGGAAGTTGCCGATGATCGACGCCTCGTTTTGCAAATCGTTGTGCAAGCCCAGCCCTTTGGTGGCCAGGTGCTCACGAATGATGGCCATAGCCAGGTTGGACCCGTTCTTCCCGCCCACCTCTTCGGGAAGACCGAAGCGAAGGTGACCAGCGGCATCTGAGCGCCGCCGCATCTCGCCCAGCAACGCCTCCCATTCCGGGTTGGGAAGACCGTCACGGTCCCAGTCGGTTCGGGCGTTCTCCCGACGATGATCGAAGTACTGGATGTTCTCGGCTTCCAGCGGTTTGATCTCGGCCTCAATGAACGCGTCCAGCTCCTGGATGTAAGCGGCAATGTCCGCAGGGATGTCAAAGTTCATCGGTTCTCCAATCAGTGCCGCTACGAGCCAGCGAGCGAAGCGAGTGAATCGTCCCCCGGAGGGTAGATCAGGTTGAAAAGGTCGTATTCAAGTTCCACCACGCGCCGGCCGGATGCGGCCAGCACAATCGAATCGGTATCGCCCCGGCGAAACGCGTTGGCCTGCCCGGCCAGGCCCAGACCCCACCAGATGGTGCGGGCCACGGTCCACCAGTCGAAGGCATGCTGACGCCACGCACCCCCAGCCTGCACGTACGCATCTTTCAGGTCTGCCAGCTGTCCGAAACCGCCGACCTCGTTGGCATCGGCACCAAATCTCCAGGTCCGCAGGCACAGCCATGCCAGGTCTTCCATCGGATCACCCAGGTGCGTGAGCTCCCAGTCCAGCACGGCGGCCAGACCGTGGTCGTCCACGATGATGTTGCCGTTACGAAGGTCACCGTGGACCACTGCCGGTGTGGGGTACTGGTCGGGAAGATGTCGGGTCAGCCACCGCAGACCATGACGGAACACCGGATATGGATCGGGCAGCCGCTCCAGCGATTCGGTCATCTGCGCAATCCAGGCCGAACCTTGACTCGACGTCAACTCGGTGGCGGTCGCCCCCGGCAGGGTGTCATACCCGCGCAGGTGCAGCGCGGCCAGCGCCTCACCGCACTGGCGGGTGATCTCTGGTCCCAGTTCCGGGGCCGACTCCACGGCGCGCAGAACATGGCGTGGGACCGTCACGCCGTCGACTCGGGACGTCACCACGATGGTGCCGAGTTCCCGGTCGGTGCCGGAGCCGATCACCTTCGGAACCGGCACGCCCGCATCGCCAACGGCGGCGACGATCGCGGCTTCGGTCAGTTGGCTGAGCTGGCCGCCTTCGCTCACATAGCTGGCAATCTGGGCCACCGCCGGGGTCTGGTCGACGGTGAGGAAAACGGTTTGGCGGACCGCGCCGACCGACGCCGTGCCTGTCACTTTCACCGTGCCCGGCTCGGTGCCGAGCACGCCGGCAATCGCCAGTTCCAACAGCGGAATGTCGGTCATGCTCGGATTGCTGAGCCAGTCAGGCGATTCAGGTCCATCAGGTCATCAGGTCAGATACCTGGGCCGGGCGATGGTCAACCGGCGTTCCACGTCCGCCCGCATCACATCGATGATCCGGTCGTCGGGTTCAGCATCAGGTGGCAGATTCTGCAGATGATCGTCCAGCGTCCGGAGGAGATCGGGGAACGGCGCGTCGGTGGCCAGGATGGCTTGGAGTTCGACCCGGGTCTGCTCCCGCGCCTCCACACCAAGTTCGGCCTCCCGGGCCAGGACCCGGCAGAGGTTGGCCACGACCCGCGCCGCATGTTGGGATGCGCCGTCAAGTTCGGGGATGACCTGCTCGTGAAGCGTCAGGGCCATCGCAGTCAGCAGCTCACGTGAGCCGGGGTGCGCCTGCATGCGGACAAGACTAGGACATGCCGGAATGAGCGCTCGGCAGCAACCGGAGAAGGCCTCAGTTGGAGAGGGCGGCCACCGCGGCGCGAGCCGCCGTGCGTCCCGAGTTGATGCACGCAGGGACGCCGATGCCGTCATAGGCCGCGCCCGCCACGAAGATGTTGGCGTTGGCCAGGCTTTCGCGAATGGTGGCGACGCGTGCGGCATGTCCGAGTGCGTACTGCGGGAACGACTTTGGCCAGCGGGAAATTCGCACCGCCCGGGGATCGGCGGTGATGTTCATCGTTTCGCTCAGGTCAAGTTTGACGGTGGACATGATGTCCGCGTCCCGTGCACTGGTGACCGCATCGGCGCCGGCCCGGCCCAACGACACGCGCAGGTAGACCAACGGGTCGTCGCCTCCGACTGCGGTTTCCGGCGCCAGATGTGCCCACTTCGAAGATGACCATGAACAGGCGGTGATGATGGGACTCTGGCCCGACGGGACCAGGAAGCCGCTGCCGCCGGGAACGACGGTTTCAACATCTCTGGCCTTGTACGCCAGGGTGACGAGGACGACCGAGACGTAGTCAATCTCTTTCATGGCCTCGGCGGCCCGGCGCCACTCACCAACGATCGGCGCGCTGACGTGGGCCGGGGTGGCCATGATGATCGATTGCACATCCATGGCTTCGCCCTCCGCTTCGAGCCGAAGTTTCTTTCGCTTCTTCTCCACGTTGAACACGTTGATGCCGGTCTGGATCCAGGGCTCGTAGAGGTCGGCGAGTCGATTGGTGAGCGTGGTCAATCCAGTGGCAAAGGAGTGGAAGACCGGGGCGTCGGGATCAGGCGCCGAACGAGTCTCAAGGAGGCCGGCAATCAGGCTGGGGTGGGCGTCGGCCGCCGCAGCAAACTGCGGGGCGCTGGCCGCCAACGACATATGGTCGGTATCGCCGGCGTTGATGGCACCGATCAAAGGATTGACCAGTTTCTCAAATACTTCGTCGCCCACCCGTCGCCGAACCAGGCTGCCCACTGTGTCGTCGGTCAAGACCGGGTCGGCTTCGGTGCGGGCCAGGTCTGCTTTGAGGTCTTCCACGGCCTGATCGGACAGCAGGCCTCCCCCCACCGTCTCCGGGTCGGTTGGAATGCCGAGGACATGCGGTTGTGGCAGGGGGTGCAGATTGCCGTCGGACCATATGAACGCGTTCCGTGCATGCGGGGAGATCAGTTGGTCTTCCAATCCGATCTCGCGTGCCAGCTCGGTTGCCCAGGGGACCCGAGCCAAAAATGCGTCACCACCTTCGTCGATGATGCGGCCAGCAACCTCTGAGGATCGGATCTTTCCGCCCACCTGCTCTGCGACTTCCAGAAGCACGACGTCATCGTGGCCGGAGCGGATGAGTTCGTGCAGCGCAGCCAATCCGGCGATGCCGCCGCCCACGATGGCGATGCGTCCGGTCATGCGGTTGGTGTTCCTGAACCGTCGGAGCGGCCTTCCTCATGAACAAGCGCGACCACCTGTTCAAGAATGCCAGGGTCGATCTCCGGGAGCACGCCGTGGCCCAGGTTGAAGATGTGCGCCGGGTGGCCGTTGTTGCTGGCCAACACCGCCCGAACCTCTCGTTCGACAAGCGGCCAGGAGGCAAGGCAGGTGGCGGGGTCGAGGTTGCCCTGCAGCGTGATGTCGTTGCCGAGTTTGGCCCGGGCGGACGCCAGCGGGGTGCGCCAGTCAACGCCAATGACCGACGCGCCAGCTTTGGCCATCATCGGAAGCAGCTCGCCGGTGTTCACGCCAAAGTGGGCCATTGGTACGCCCAGCGGCGCCATGGCCGCAAAGATGCGAGCGCTGGCCGGAAGGACGTACTGCTCGTACATGCGGGGAGAGAGATTGCCGGCCCAGCTGTCGAACAGTTGGATGGCGCTGGCCCCAGCTTCAACCTGGGAGGTGAGTGACGCGATGGCGATATCGGCCAATCGATCCACAAGGCGGGCCCACAACGTGGGGTCTTCCAACATGAGGGCTTTGGTCTTGCCGTGGTTCTTGGAAGGACCGCCCTCAACCAGATAGCTGGCCACCGTGAATGGGGCGCCGGCAAAGCCGATGAGTGGCACGGTGAGTTCGTCCACCAGGTTCTTGATGGTCTGAATCACGTACGGCGTGTCCACCTCGGGCTCCAACGGCCGGAGGCGAGCGAGGTCAGCAACCGACCGAAATGGCTCATCGGTGACCGGGCCGACGCCGGGTTTGATGTCAATCCCGAATCCAACGGCGTGCACGGGCGTGACGATGTCGCTGTACAGAATGGCCGCGTCGACGCCGTAGCGGCGAACAGGTTGCAGCGTGATTTCAGTGGCCCGGTCGGCATCGGCGATGGCGTTGAGGATGGAACCTTCGCCCCGCACGGCCTTGTATTCGGGCAGCGAACGGCCGGCCTGGCGCATGAACCACACCGGGACGCGGTCGCCCGGCTCGCCTCTGCAGGCGCGCAAAAATGCTGAATCTGAAAGGTCCCTGCGCACCGAAGCAGTGTGCCCGTGAATCACCACAATTGCGCCATCGCGTACCTTCTGCAGGCCGTATGGCGCCCGTCACGCACTTGCCCGGGCAACGAAAGTCGCCGCGGGTGCGATTCGTCGCCCGTGCGCTTTGGCGCTTTAGCCCCTCGTTGGACACCCTCTCAGAGAGTGTTGAGACGGGTACTAGCGCCTTTGGCTGGAGCGGCAGTCCGTAGTTGGACACTCTCAGAGGCGGACGGTGCGGTCGGGTGTGTTGGTGTCGAGTACCAGCGCCGTGTGGTCCCAATCGGACCAGGCATGGCTACCGTAGGACCAGTGATACATCTTGAACTGGAGCGGATTGAAGGCCTTGAGCTTCTCGCCATGGTGCTGGCGCACCTGAACCATGCTGAGGCTTCCGGCGAACTGTCGCCTCGAGTTCCGATGCTGATGACGCTAAGAGACAAACTTGCCACCGGACTCCGGGAGGAACAATGAGCTACAGCGAAGCGGACGCATCCGCCACCACCGCCGCAATTGACAAGTACCGCGGTGACCTGACGGGAGAAGTTGGCGCGGCAGTGGCTGTAGTCGGACTGTGTTCGGAGCGGGTCCTCAAGGAGACGGCTATCCGAGACGACATGGTGCGCGTGGCCGCCCGGGCCGGGGCGTCGTTGCGGCAGCTTGCCGAAGTTTCCGGCCTCGGACGAAAGGCGGTTACCGCCATCGTCGACGCCGATCCGCTCCGGGCATAACTCCGGCGCGCGGTGAGGAACCCACTGTCGGGCTTCCCATTCTCCTTCGGTTGTTGTCGGGTCCAGGTACGCGGCCGGGGAGGTTCCAATGTGGCGGCGGAAGTCCCAAGTGAGGTGGGCCTGGTTCGCGCACCCCAGCTCCGCCGCCACTGCGGCCCATCCGTCCCGGGCTTCGGCCATCAATTCTGGACTCCGGCCAGCCACGACACGGCTCAGCTCCGCAGACAGAATGTCGATTCGGGCTTTCTGGTCCAGTGCTTCGCCGACCTGCGCCACAAGGCACGATCCGTCCCGATACCGGATTCTTCGATGCCGAAGTCACCGCATCTGACGGCGCGTCCCCAATCGACCAGTTGCTGGGCTTTGCCGGGCGTGATTCAAACTGGCGGGCGTTCTCTCAGGCGGCTGCGGTAACGCTCGGCGCCAGCAGGGTGGGGCTGTAGGGGCGACCGGCCAGGCGGGCCACGTGCTGCATCAGCTCGTCGGTGGCCTGCTGACGGATGGCCGAGCGCCCTTGGGCCTCGGCGGTGATGGCAGCAAGGTCCACGGCCTTGCCGAAGCGGAGAGTGATCTTCACGTCCCGGCGAGGGTGGGAGGCTCCCGGCGGTTGCGCAATGTCGGTGCCCACGATGCCAACCGGTACCAGCGCAGCGTTATGGCGCAATGCCAGATGCGCGGCGCCGGTGTGGCCCTGATGAACAAACCCGTCCCTGGCTCGAGTGCCTTCGGGGAAAATCCCGATCACGCCGCCGTCGTCCAGGATCTCCCCGGCCTGCCTCAGCGAGGTGGCGATGCCCTTGCCGCTGCGGTCAACCGGGATCATGCCGGCGGCCGGGAACAGGCGTGTCTTCCACGAGTCGAGATATTCGGCCTTGCCGAGAAAGACGACTTTGCGGGGGAGGGCGTACATCAGCAGGAACGAGTCCAGAAACGAGATGTGGTTGGGGGCCAGAACCACCGGGCCGTCTACGGGCAGGTGCTCTTCGCCTTCGATGGTGATGTCAAACCACAGCCGTCGAAACGGCGCCGACACGACCCGACTGGGCCAGTACATCGAACCGGGTTCGGTCATCTTGTGAGCAGCAGTTGTCCGCAGGTCCGCCAGCGCGCGGCCAGTGTTGCTCGGGTGCAGTTGTTCCGCCAAAGAGGTCATGCCCCATACGGTAGAAACCGCGCATGGCCGATGGGTTACGCGAGTGTGAATGGGTGCTGTGACTCCTGACACAGCTTCTTCCCTTCGGGGAGCGTTGCGCTCACTCCGTTCGCTGGCACGCAGCACAGCTTGTTCCCTTCGGGGAGCGTTGCGCTCACTCCGTTCGCTGGCGCATCAGGTTTCGAAGCAGGTGGAGCTGGTTCGACAGGCGAAAGCGTCAAGGTCGAGCTCTGGAATGCTCAGGCTCTGGCACGAGTACGGCGAATCCAGGAGCGTCCGGGCGCCGCTGATGACCGGGATTGGATGGAACGAGCTGAACAGTTCGTAGTCGAGTACCCACACCGAACACGTTTGGCCGCTCGGGCCCAGGTCAGCGCCCTGGGTTGAAGCGAAGGCGACGGTGATATCGATCCCGGTGTGCTGGCCGTAGGAGATATCAGTTATCTGGCCGCGAACCACCGGTGAAAGAAGGCTGGTGCGCATCGACTCCGTGAAACTCTGGAGGCTCATCGACGCGTTGAGGGCCGCCGACCGGGTGGCGTAGGCGGTGGCGAAGTCGCCACCGTTGACCGCTTCCACGTACTGCCCGAAAGTATCCGCCGCCCAGTCAGCCTCGAAGGCGGGCGTGAGCGGGCGTACGTACCGGTCGCCCAACACCGCCCGCAGGGTCGCATCGAGATGTCGTTCCGCGTCACCGGTTTGCCACGCCACGATGTTGGCTTCGCGTAACCAGCCCGTGCGCCCGTCAAGGGTCTCGATCTCACGCCAGGTCTGGTCAGCAACATGCCGGGATGGTTCGGTCGTTGATCGGATTTGGCTGGAGGCAAACAGCCAGCCCACAACGTCACCTTCGGGTTCATCGGCAAACGAGATTGCGGAGGTCGTGTTGGGTCGCAACGAGACAATGGGCGGTGTCGTTGACTCCGGGGTGGCGGTTGGGCGAGCGGTTGCTGTTGGTTGCGGGGCCGCAGTCGGCCATGGGGTCGCCGTTGGCGGTGGCGTCGTTGTGGCCGTAATGGCGGTCGCCGCTTCGGGCCGTTGAGTCACCTCCGCCTCGGCATCGGTGGCTGCCACCGAAGCCGCTGACGGTTCCGGCACCGAAGGCATTTCGGCGGCGGTCAATTCGGAAGTCGTGCTCGAACACGCAATCAGAATGACCCCCACCGCCGCGGCCAACACGAGCCGCCGCCCCGTCCCGCCCCGTTTGCCATGCATGACTGGACCTTAACGGCGGCCCGGGGCCGGGATCCGAAGGAATAGTTCGATCAAGTGAGCGAAGCTGGGTGGATATCAAGTCTGGTGTGGTCAGCCAAGGTTGTGAAATCCCTGTCAGCGTGCAGCAGTTGAACTCGATCCAGGCAGAGGTGTCGATGAGTATCAACCCGCGCAGCTCTCGCGGAGCGCGTCAAGGTCGCCGCCCCACCCTGAGCCGCGCATGGCGCGTGCTTCGTCGACGGTGATTGGCTCGCCCGCAAGCCGACGTAACGCAAGGTTGACCGCGTCGCGTTTGGTGCTGAGGTGATAGCGCTGCATGACTTTGCCGCAGGCCTCTTCATCGATATCGATGTTGGTGCGGGGCGTACACCAACGGTACGCCAACGATGCGGTTGCCGGCTTGGCTCAGTGATCGTGCTGGCGAGTGAAGCCGTCTTCGTCCTTGACGATTGGTCCTGTGCCGATGTCATCGGTGTGGTCGTGCTTGCGCGCCATGTGGAGGCTGAAGATCACCGCCAGCACCAGGATCGTGGCGATGATGGCCAGCGAGTACCAGATGTTGAGGTGGTACCAGGGCGTGATGGTCAGCTTGATGCCGACGAACAAAAGAATCCCGCCCAGGGCGTGGTTGAGGTAGTGGAACGTCTCGCGGGCGCCGGCCAGCAAGAAGTACATGGCCCGCAAGCCCATAATGGCGAAGGCGTTGGCGGCGATGATGGTGAAGGGCTCATTGGCCACACCGAATGACGCTGGCACCGAGTCGAATGCAAAGATCACGTCGGTCAGCTCAACCACGACCAGCGCCGCAAAGAGTGGAGTGGCGTGGCGCACGCCGTCGATCATCGTGAAGAACTTCTGTCCGTCGAACTCGTCACTCACCGGGATGAAACGACGCAGAAGATTGAGGCCAGCGGTGGACGCCTCTTCTTCTTCGTCGTCCCGATGCTTGATGATCCGAAGACCGGTGATGATCAGGATCACGCCGAAGACAATCAGCATGAAGCTGAACCGTTGGATCAGTTCGGCCCCGAGAAAGATGAAGATGGCTCGAAGGGTGAGGGCGCCGAAGATGCCCCAGAAAAGGACGCGGTGTTGATACTTGAGCGGGATGGCCATGCCGCTGAAAAGCAGCGCCCAGACAAACACATTGTCGACGCTCAGGGCCTTCTCGGTCACGTAGACGCCGATGTACTCACCGGTTGCTTCGCCGCCAAACTGCCACCACATGAAGGCGCTGAAGCTGAGACCGCAGAAGACCCAGAACGCAGACTCGAAGCTGGCCTCACGCAGCGTTGGTTCGTGAGCTTCGCGATGGCGCCACAGGTCAAGCGCCAGCAGCGCAAATACGGCCGCTATCAGGACGCCCCAAGCCCAGCCCGGCGTGTCGAATTTGACGAAGTCGTCCTCGGACGCCTCAACGAATGCGGTCATGGTGGTGAGGGGTGTAGAGAAAATGAAACCGGCAGACATTGCCACTCATTCTGACAAGTCCAGCCTTCAATCCCTCACCCGAATGGGTGATCGGGTCCCTCAGGCCGAAAGCGAATGCTCTCCCGATACCGTTCTTGGCCGCCCCATTCGCGGAGGAGCACGCCATCCATCCTGAGTTCACGGCCGAAGCGGCCTACATCGCCCAGGCGTACCAGATGCTTGAGGTCTCGCGCGTGAAGGCGGCTGGACTGCGAACGTCGGTGACCTCAGGCCGCGGCGGGACCCATCAATCGCGCTACACCCGCGATGTACTCAGCGAGAAGGTCGCCGAACGGTTGGACCTGCTCGACATTGGCGACCAGAGCCTGATTTTCGGTCGCATCGACCGACCAGCAACCGAAGCTTCCGGCCCCGACGTGGTGGATGGCGACGAACGCTTTTACATCGGCCGGGTGGCGGTGTGGAGTCCGGATCACGATCCGCTGGTCGTTGACTGGCGGGCGCCGATTGCGGAACCCTTCTACCGGGCAACGGGGGTGGAGCCCCTGGGACTCACCCGTCGTCGCCACTTCATCAGCCGCGGTCGCGAGCTGCTGGGACTTGAAGATGAGTTCTTTGGCGATCGGGCAGCAGAGAATCACCCGGTGACTGCCATGGACGGCGACGGCCGACCGATCCAGGGCGAGGGTGCCCTCGTGGCCTCGCTCGAGAGCGCCCGCACTGGACGACTGGGCGACATCGTCGGCACCATCCAGGCGGAGCAGGACGAGATCATCCGATCCGAAAAGTCGGGCATCCTGGTTGTGCAAGGTGGACCGGGCACCGGCAAGACGGTCGTCGCACTGCACCGCGCCGCCTACCTGCTCTATTCCCATCGGTTCCCGTTGGAAGGCCAGGGGGTGTTGGTGTTGGGCCCCAACCGATTGTTCCTTACCTACATCGAACAGGTGCTACCTGCCCTCGGGGAGTCCGGGGTGCACCTTGCGGTTCTCGGTGATCTGGTGCCCGGCGTCCGGGTGCAGGACGGTGACCCCATCGCCGTTGCGCGTGTGAAGGGCGACCTTCGAATGACCGATCTGATTCGGCGGGCAGTCCGAGACCGACAACGCCGGTTGCGGGAAGACCTGATCATCCCTTTGGGCGTGCAACGCCTGCGGCTGAGCGTCGACGACAGTCGGGAGATCATCGCCATCGCGCGCCGCAAAGCGCAGAACCACAATCACGGTCGAAAGTTTGTGGTCGAGGAAGTCCTCAACCGTCTGACCCGCAGCAGCCGCCATATTGAGCTGGAGCTCGAAGACGTCAAAGAGCAGCTGGACGGCAACGAGCAGCTACGCGAAACGCTGGAGTGGATGTGGCCCGTACTCACCCCTTCCCAGTTGTTGCATGACCTGTATGGCTCGAAGGCGTTGCTGCGAGCCGCCGCTGGTTCCACGTTCTCCGAGGAGGAAGTGCTCCGACTGTTTCGGCCGTGGACCAGTCACCGCAACGTGTTGTGGACCCAGCAGGACGTGCCGGTTCTGGACGAAGCCCGAGCGCATCTGGGAGCGCGACCCGGCCGCAAGTCCAAAGATGAGATTCGGACCTGGGGCCACATTGTGATCGACGAGGCTCAGGACATGTCGCCCATGGAGCTGCGCATGGTGAGCCGCCGGTCGCTGAACGGATCGATGACCGTCGTTGGCGACATCGCTCAGGCCACCAGCGCCTGGGGTCACGACCAGTGGGACAGCCTGCTGGAGCACCTGCCCGATCGCTCCAGTCGGATGGCCGAGCTGACAGTTGGCTATCGCCTCCCGGGACCAACCATGGATCTGGCCGCCAAAGTGCTTGAGAAGGCGGTGCCGGGGTTGAAGCCACCGGTTGCTGTGCGCAAACAGGGGGCCGATCCGAGATTTGTGGCGGTGGCCGAGCAGGGCTCTGTGCATGACGCGGTGGTGGCCGCCATTGAGTTTGAGCGAGCAGAGATTGGTGCCGGCAACATCGCAGTGCTGGCCACCCGATCCACTGTGCCTGCGCTGTCGGCCGCCATGGAAGCAGCCGGCGTCGTCCATGGGGTGACCTATGGCCGCGCGCTCGAACGCGAGGTGTCCATCATTGCGGTGGACATGGTCAAAGGCCTGGAGATCGATTCGGCCATCGTGGTGGAGCCCGCCACGATCCTTGATCAGGAACCGCAGCCCTACAAGTCGCTCTACGTGGCCGTCACCCGGGCCACCCGAAGACTCACCATCGTGCACCAACGACCACTGCCGAACTTCCTGCGGCCGGAAGCGGTGTCGTAGGCGCCCAAGTGGGCCGTTGCCGGAAGCAGTCCGCAGTCCGCGCTCCGCAGTCCGCCAGTCCGCCAGGCGACGGGGTAGCGGTAGCGCTCGATGCTCGAGGCCGCAGGCTTTCACCGGGGTTCATGGGTTGGAGTACGGTCGGCTGATGGCGCATGTTCTTGTTACCGGTGCGGCCGGCAACCTCGGTCCGACGGTGATTGAGCACTTGCATCGTCATGGCCATGACATCACGGCGTTCGCGCCGATGGGCGCAGCCATCGACACCCCAATGGGCGTTCGGGTTGTTGGAGGCGATGTTCGCAAACGATCCGATGTGGAACCGTTGGTAGCCCACGTCGACGTGGTGGTTCACCTCGCTACCAGCCCGCAGCGCCGTTCGGTTGATCTGGAAGGCACAACTCAGGTTGCCTACGCCTGCACCGAGCGTGATGCCCACCTGATCCATCTGTCGATGGTCGGTGTGGACCAAAGCCGATTCCCCTACTACCGGACCAGGTTCCGGACCGAACGCATTTTGGCCAACATTCCCGGCCTGGCATGGACGGTCCAACGGATCACCCACCTTCACCCAACTGTTCAACGACTGGTCAGCGCGCCGGTGATTGCCGCCCCCGGCGATGCGCTGCTCCAGCCAGTGGCGCCGACCGATGTGGCCCGGCGAATTGCCGAGTTGGTCGAAACCGGGGCCCAGAAGAATGCGCCGGACTTCGCCGGTCCGGCAATCCTCAGCATCGATGATCTGGCCGCGGTTCACCGAGAAGTGCGGGCCACCGCGGGTCGGGCCGTCAGCGTTCCCCGCGTGAACCTGTTCCGAGAGATGGCCGATGGGCTCTTTACTCTCCGCGATGGTCACGGTGACCGGGGGTTGGTCACGTGGCGATCATGGTTGAGCGAACCGAAAAGCGGCCGTTGAAGGGCCCTGCGGCGGGGTTCGCCGTTACGTCACATGGCCAGCTACCCTTTGAACAAGGATTATCGGGACGAAGTTTCTCAGGACGAGTTTCTCAGGACGAAGTTTCTCAGGACACAGTTTCTCAGGACACAGGAGGCACACATCGTGATCACACTCACGGACAACGCAGTGGACAAGGTCGCACACCTGATCAAGCAGGAAGACGAGGACGGTCTTGCCTTGCGCGTGGCGGTTCGGCCTGGTGGTTGCAGTGGCTTCAGCTATGAGATGTACTTCGACTCCGACTTCAACGATGACGACAAGACGTTGGAGTTTGGCGAGGTGAAGGTCGTCGTGGACGCATCGAGCGAAATGCTGCTTGAAGGCGCCACCCTTGACTACAAGGACGGCCTGCAGGAGACCGGGTTCTCCATCAACAACCCGAATGCTCAGCGGACCTGCGGTTGCGGTCAGTCCTTCAGCTGAACTGACGCGTCACTGCGTCTCCCTGAATCTCGGCACATCCGCCCAGCGCTTCAGTCCGGTCTGGCGGGCGCCGATAAGAGTGGGTGGCTCAATCCGTGGTCAATGAGATCGATTCGACGCTGGACCCCGGGGGTCGGGACTCACCGCAGAGCGGTCCTTCGTCGTCGGGATCGAGCGTGCTTGAGAACTCACGGGTTCTCGTTGGAAGTCGGCTCGTATCGAGCGTCCTGGCGTGGGCCGGAACGGTACTGATCGTTCGAGCACTCTCCAAAGAGGAATTCGGTCAGTTCTCGTTTGTCTTTGCGCTGCTCGCGTTGGTCTCCATCGTGAGCGACCTGGGTCTGGGTCGCATCGCGGTCGGCGGCGTGATGGACACCTCGCCCGGCCATGATCGGGGCAAGTTTGCGGCCAACTACATCATGCTGCGCACATCGCTTGGCCTGATTTCGTGCTCGCTGGCGATGGCCTATGTGCTGTTGACCGATCAGTCATCGGTGGTTCGCTGGGCAACCCTGGTTGGAACCGGCGTGGTCATGCTCGCCACCCCGGCCGGCGCCTACGACGTGGCGTATCAGGCTCACGACCGTATGACGATGGTGGCCATAGGCGGCATGGTCGGCACGCTGGTCCAGACGGCCCTGGTCGTGGCGCTCGTTATTGCCGGCGGCAACGTGGTGTGGTTCGTCGTTCCGGCCGTCATCCGAGAACTTGCGGAGCTGGCGACCAAATGGCGCGAAGCGCATCGGCTGGTGGAGTTTCGGTACGACCTGGACATTGCGTCGTGGTGGCCGATGCTCAAAGAGGCAGTGCCACTGTCCATTGGCACCGCGGTCGCGTTCGTCTATTACAAGATTGATCAACTTATGTTGGAGCGCATGATTGGCGACGAAGCAGTGGCCACGTACGCAGTCCAGTACAAGTTTGCCGACCTGATGCACATCATCCCCTGGGCGCTGACGACCTCGATGCTGGCGTCGATGGTCCGCTTTTGGCCTGACGATGTTCCCGGTCTGCGCCGCGTCACCCGGGAGACGGGTCAGTTGCTGTTGATGATTGGCGCGCTGTTGATCACCGGGTTTGTGGTGTTCGCTGAACGAGCGGTGGGCCTGCTTTACACCGAGGCCTATGTGGAAGGGGCCAACGCCGGCCGGATGTTGATGGCGTCGGAAGGACTGATCTTCCTTTCGATGCTGGCGTTCACCGCGTTGGTGGCCACTGGTCGACACGTGGTCTATCCCTTCATCACCATCGCCGGCCTGATATTCAACGTGGTGCTGAACCTGGTGGTCATTCCCGAGTGGAGTTATGAAGGCGCAGCCTTCACCACGTTGCTGACCGAAGTGATCGTGGGCGGCCTGCTCTGGTGGCAGTTGCTCCGCATACCGGGAATGCGCCCCCTTGGCTTCCTGCATGCCGGCCCGATTCTGCTCGCCAGCGCCGTTGCCGGTCTCGTTGGATGGGGCAGTCTGGGAATCGTTCCCTGGATCCTCGGCTGTGTCATAACTGCTGCAGTGTTCATGGGAATTCTGGCCGCCATTGGGGTTGATGGCCAGCGAGGCCTGCGACCGCTGATCGGTCCGGCACTGCGTACTACCGGGCTCGGCGACCAGTGACCCTGACCATCGAAACGATTGATCAGATCGACGATGCGGAGACACTTGTCGGGGCGTGGAATGTCTTGGCGGAGGATTCGTCGGCCCAGCCGACGATGACCCCCGGGTTCGCCCTCAATTGGTGGCGCCACATGGGCAAAGGCGAGTTGACGCTTCTCATTGCCCGTGATGCCCAGGGCGACCTTCGAGCGGTAGCCCCGCTGCATCAGCGACGGCTGATAGGCATTCGCACGGTCCGGTGGCTCGGCCACGGCAGTGGGGTGGTCGGCCACGTGGTTGCCATGCCCGATGACCGGCTTGTCCGAGCGGCAATGTGGGAAGCGATCACTCGACGCTTCAGCTCGGCGGAGTTGGTGGACGTGGCCAAACGCGACTGGGAAATGTTGGAGGGCCTTCCCGTCCTGCGTTCCGATCTGAACCGATGTCCCACCGCCACCATGGAGCCGGGCTGGACGATGGAGGACTATCTGGCCGGCGGGATTCGCAAGCGCGCTCGCCGGGAGCTGGCCCGAACCCGTAAGCGGCTGGTCGACGGTCACGCAACCAGCGAGATTCGTTGCGGCTCATCGTGGCTTGAGGTCGAAGCCCTGATGCCCATGGTGCAGAAAATCTACGACGCCGCGGAAGCCGAATGGCCTCGACTGCATCTGCTGGCGGGGGAGCATCAGACCTTCTTCCGGTCGATGCTGAAAGATGCGGCGGACCGCGGTCGGCTGGATGTATTGGTCGTCTTTGTCAACGATGAACCGGCGGCCTTCGACATGATGGTCTCGGTCGGCGAAGCCGGACACGCCGTGCTTGGTCGCTACGCCCCGTCTGCTCGTGAGTGGGGACTGGGCCACCTGCTGATTGAGGCGATGGCCGCGCGTGTTCTGGAACGCGGGCTTCAGATATTCAATCTGCAATTGGGCGATGACGAGTACAAACGAGCGTGGGCCGAAGGCGGCGAGGATCTGGTTCGTATCGTGACGGCCCGCCACGCTGCGTCGAAGTTGTTTGACCATGCGGTGGGCATGCGCCATCGGGCGTTCAGGCAGGTAAAGAGTCGGCTCGGCTAGAACGTCAAACTCAGGCAATCAACGCCAGCGCATCAGCGATTTCTTTGCGGTCCATGGCAGCATCAAGGCGACGACGGACAATGCCGCTGGCATCAGCCACCAACATGCTGGGCTCAAACGTGAGTTGCAGTTCCTGCAAGGTTGGCGACAGCAGATCGGACGGCGGCTCCAAACCCAGCTTTGACGGATCCGAATAGACCTCGGCGTGAATGATCTGGACCGATGGATACGCCGCCGCTTCATTCATGAGGATCTCCAGCGTTGGGCCGCAAATGCTCGATGTGCAGAACGCCGGCGTTGACACCATCAGCACGATGGGCCGACCTTGGGCCAGCGCCTCGGCCACGGTTACGTCGTGGAACGGGCAGGCCTCTGGCGTGCGGGTGCAGAGCTGGGTGACGCCTCGGAAGTCATCGGTGGTGGGGGTTTCCAGCGCGGGCATGGGATCGCCGGGGTGAGTCAGCGGTATGTCGGCTTTGGCGGCCACCGCAAACGGTGCCGTCATCGTCGTGGACTCCCACGGGATTGAGAGCGTGTGCAGACCGGTCTGACTGGGTTCAAATTCGAGCCGGAGGTAGTGCTGCGGTATCTGTTCGGAGCGAACGTCGAGGCGCACGTTCTGGGTGGTGCCGTCGGGAAGTTCGAGGGTTCCGTCAAAGCCGACCGGGAGGTCCGTGCCTTCGAGGTACCCCTCGCCGCGCGACACCGCAAAGATCGCTCGTTGGGTTCCCGTGTCGGCGATGATCGACGGCCCCTGGCCCAACCCGTCGGGAAACCCCGCCCGCATGTACGGCTCATCGGCGCCAGCAAGGAGGGAGGTCGTGGGGGCGGCGTCGGAGCTTGCGGAGCTGCAGCCCGCAGTGATCACCGCAGCGGCCGAGAGCCCGGCTTGCACAAAGGCGCGGCGGCTCAGCGGCGACGAGGAGCGGGATGCATCAGGCGGAGTCGAACCCACCCCGGGAGACAATTGCATTTCTCAAACGTATCGTGGCACGCGTGGCTATACCGAGCGGTCCCGACGTCGAATTTGAAGTCAACGGGCAACAGGTCCAGGTCCCCGACAATGGGGCAACCCTGCTGGACGCCCTGCGGGAATCACTGGGCATTCGAAGCGTGAAGGATGGCTGCTCACCGCAAGGGCAGTGCGGGTGTTGCACCGTGTTGGTGGATGGGGCGCCTCGGGTGGCCTGTGTGACGCCAGTTCGCCGAGTTCGTGGACGATCAGTCGTCACTCTGGAAGGTCTTCCGGCTGATGATCAGACCAGCTGGGCCAATGCGTTGTGCTCCACTGGTGGAAGCCAATGCGGGTTCTGTACCCCCGGCATCGTTGTCCGTCTGGCCGGCCTGCGCCAGAAGAAGGGTGATGATGTCCGTCGCGTCGATCTTGATCGGGCGCTTGCGGCTCATCTGTGTCGCTGCACGGGTTGGAACACCATTGTTGAAGCGTGGGATCGGGTGGTGGCCGGAACGCCGGTGGACACCGAACGCGATCTGGACGCGGCCGCTGCACGAGCGACCTTGGAAGGCGGAGCAACCCAGCGGGTTGGGCCTGAGGTCGCACTGGGACAGGGCGGCTTTGCCGCGGACACCGTGCCGGCCCAGGCACTGGTCGCGTTGCGGTCGGCCGCAGGCGAATGGGTGATCGGCGAGACATTGGCTGACGCCCAGGCGCAGTCGGGCAAGGTTCAAGGCCGACGCACCACCCTGGAGGCGCAACCGCCGTTGGCGATTCCTGCGGGCGATTGGGACGCAACGCTGGCCACCAACTGGGTGGAACCCGGCTATCTGGAGACCGATGTTTCGTGGTGCGAACCGGGCGGTTCGCCAATGTCGGTGCTGGCCAACGGCGGCGCGTTTGGCGCCAAGAGTGATTCGCTGGCGGCGCGCGAAGCAATGCGGCTGGCCAACGAGTTGGGTCAGCCAGTTCGGGTGATTCTGAGTCGAGAAGATGCGGTGCGGGTGGGGCCCAAGCGGCCTCCACTTGCGGGCGGTGTCAACGCGGATGGAACGGGTCAGATTGTGGTGGCCGCCACCCCGGGCATAGCGGACGTCATTGCGTCGGTGGCACCGAACGTTGAGGTGACCGAGGTCGATGTGGCGGGTCCGCCAACGTCGGCCGGCATCCGCGGTGCCGGGTGGGTGGAGACCGTTGCGTTGTTGGCGGCGACCCGCGGCGACGTCGGCGAGATCACGAGTCCGGCGGGCGGCCTGGCCACGGCCGAGATTATCGAGCCCGCTGAAATCGACGAGCGCCCGACCATCAATGTGAGCGTGTCCGCCGGGTCGGTTCTTGATGCCGTTGTTCTGCGGTCCTACTGCATCGGCGCGGCACACATGGCATGGAGCATGGTCTGCTCCGAAGAGATCACGGTGGATGAAACCGGCGAGATTCACGACCTGACCATTCGGTCCTTCGGCATTGTGCGGCCGTCAGAAATGCCCCACGTGAACGTCGAGATCCTCGACGGTTCCGGTCCGCCCGTCAACGGCTCCGACGCGGTTTTTGCGGCGGTCACTGCGGCCACCTGGCTGCATTTCGGTGCCCCGCCGGTGTGGCCGGTCGCCGCAGCTGCGGGCTAGTCTCTCGGCCATGAGTAAACCTGTTGGTCCCTACACGCCCATCGTCCGAACCGGCGACTGGCTCTGCTGCTCGGGCCAGATCGGTATCGCCGACGGCGCCGTGGTCCCGGGCGGCGTGCAAGCCGAGCTGCGGCAGGCGTTCACCAACCTGCGCTCGATTCTGGCCTCCGAAGGCGCCGACCTCACCCATGTGGTGAAGACCACGGTCTTCATGGTCGATATGGACGACTACCCCTCGATGAACGAGACGTACATGGACGAGTTTGGTGATCACCGGCCGGCCCGATCCGCGGTCGCCGTCGCCGCGTTGCCGCTGGGTGCTCAGGTTGAACTCGAAGCCTGGGCTCGAGTTCTGGCAGACTGATCACCATGTCTGCGCTTGCCACCATTGCCATCATCGTCATCGTGGGACTGGTCCTGCCCGCGGTCATCATCGCCAGCAGCAGCATCGTTGGCTCCGCAATCCTGACCACCCTGCTCAAGCAGGAAGTTGACGCTCGCCACGAGGGCTCCGAACTCCTCGACCTGCACTGACCCGAACGGGCCGCCCGGTGAAGCGGGCTCACCGGAGGGCCGACCATGGCGGGTCCCCGTTCACGTGCGCGGGTTCAGGACCGACTGGCTCCAAAGCTGTAGCCAACCGACCGCACCGTGGAAATCAGCGTCGCGTGTTCCTCGCCGAGCTTGGACCGCAATCGGCGAACGTGCACATCCACGGTCCGAGCACCGCCGTAGTAGTCGTACCCCCAGACTCGCGACAGAAGGGTTTCACGGGTGAATACTTTGCCCGGGTGCGACACCAGGAATTTGAGCAGTTCGTACTCCATGTGGGTGAGTTCCATCCGCTCGTTCTCAATGGTGGCCTGGTAGGTCTCCAGGTTCAGCATCAGCGGACCGTGTTCCAGGATCTCTTCGCTGGCGTCGGTATGGCCGGCCCGCCAGAACGCATGCTTGAGACGGGCTTCGAACTCGCGTGGATGAAACGGCGTGATGCAGAAGTCATCAAAGAGGTCATCGCGGAGCTGAAGTTCGTGCAGCTGACCGCCGCTCACCAACAACATCAGCGGGGTGACCGGCGTGCCCTGCTTGCGTAGTGCCCGGCACACCGCAAAGGCCCCTTCGGGGTCGGCATCGGCAGCAATCACTGCGCCGCCCCATCCTTTGCCGCCCGGCGCACTGTGGGCTTCGGTCGCCGAAGCGACCGCCGACCAGGCGAAGCCGCTCAGGTCGAGCGCGCGCACCACGTCCGGGGGTGGCGGATTGGGAAAGAGGAGAAGGGGCTCCATCGCACCATCTTCGCCGATGGCGGACCATGTTCGCGCCCGGAGTCACGCAGTTAACACAGCGGTCACAAAAACCAGAGAGACCCGGCACCAGGGCCGGGTCTCTTCAGCAGAATTGTTGGATGGCTACGCCAGTGCTGCGCCCACCGTGTTGGTGATCAGCGCGGCGACCGTGTACGGGTCAGCGTTGGCCATGGGGCGACGATCTTCGAGGTAGCCCTTCTTGTCCACGGCAACCTGCCATGGGATGCGGATCGACGCGCCACGGTCAGAGGTGCCGTAGCGGAACTCGCTCCAGTGAGCGGTCTCGTGGGCGCCGGTCAGACGGTCTTCCTTGCCCAGGCCGTAGCCGGCCAGGTGTTCTTCGGGCTTGCCGTCTGCACCCATGGCTTCGGCGGCCTTGATGATGGGATCCCATTCGTCGCGCATGGCCTGAGTGGAGAAGTTGGTGTGCATGCCGGCGCCGTTCCAGTCGCCCTTCATGGGCTTGGCTGCGATGCTGGCGATGACGCCGTACTTCTCGCTGAGCAGATCCAGCAGGTAGCGGGCGATCCACAGGTGGTCGCCCACCTCGACAGTGCCTGCTGGGCCAATCTGGAATTCCCACTGGCCGGGCATGACCTCGGCGTTGGTGCCGGAGATCTTGAGGCCGGCAGCAATGCAGGCGCTGGTGTGCTCTTCGACCAGGTCACGGTAAGCGACGCGGCCGGTGCCAACGCCGCAGTAGTACGGTCCCTGCGGTCCGGGGAAGGCGCCATCAGGGAAGCCAGCCGGCCACCCATTTGGGTTCATGAGCGTGTACTCCTGCTCCAAGCCAAACCACATGTCCTGCGCGTTGCCGTAGGCCTCAGCCGCGGCAACCGCAGCCACGCGGGTGTTGCTGGGCAGGGGAGACATGTCGTCTGGTGCGTACGTGTCGCACATCACCAGGATGTCATCGCCACCACGAATTGGGTCCGGGCAGATGAATTGGGGCTTGAGCACCACGTCACTGTTCTCTCCGGGCGCCTGATTGGTGCTGGAGCCGTCGTAGCCCCAGATGCCGGGCTCTTTGTCTTTCTCCATCACCTTGGTCTTGGACCGCAGTCCCGGGTACGGGTCTTCGGTCCCGTCAATCCAGATGTATTCAGCCCTGATCATCGATGGCCTCCGTTGTCTGCCAGAAAGGAAACTTGTATCCCTCAAATCTAGTTCGCGAGTGTTTCCGGATTGTTTCCCGGAGCCACTTTTCGCCATGGTTTCGCCGGTGATCTTGACGGCCTGGTCTTACGAGTCGGGGAGAAGATTTACGGTTCGTTCGGCCACGAAAGCTCGGAACGCGAGATCCCGGCCCGGATCGCGTTCGGGGGCAAGGCGGAACGCGGGGCCAAACAGTGACGCGACCGCAATCAGGGATCCGGACCGTTCTATTATCGGGGCGGCCAGGCCGTTCACCTCAAGGTCGAGCTCCTGGTTGGTCCAGGCAAATCCGTCGGTTCGAATCTGGCGGCAACGAGCGCGTATCTTGGCGGGCGCCGTGACCGAATGCACCGTCGCAGTCTGCAGCTCGGTGGCCATATACGCCTGCAACCGCGCCGGGCTCCAGTGGGCCATCGCCACCAGTCCGGGGGCAACCAGGTGAAACGGGTAGCGCTGACCAACCGGATCGGGCACCTGCACCGCACTTGGTCCCCGCTCGCTGCTCACGTAGAGAAATCCATCGGTGTCATCAATCCCCAGTGCGGCCGCCTCCCCAAACTCGGTCGTGAGATCGAAGAGCAACGGTCGAAGCCGTTCCAAGGGCAACGCAATCCGACTCTCATTGGGGTTCAGCGTTGCAACGGCAGGTCCGGGGAGGGCGGCACCGTCGTCGGTACGCGAGACCATGCCCAGTTCCCCCAAGGTCGCAAGCTGTCGAGCGACTGTGGATCGAGCGAGGCCGGTGCGCCGGCTCAGTTCGCGGACCCCAACGGGACCTTCGGCTGAGACCACCGTCTGTAACAGGGCGAACGCGCGATGCACCGGACCTGCGTTCCGGGGGGGCCGGTTTGACGCTGGTTCGGTGGCGGACATACCATGCAACCTAGCGCTTTGGGACGTCCCGTTCAACGGGACGCTGCGTGTAGCGTCGGGGGTGTCCTGTCGGCTTTGCTGACGCTCATCCGAAGCGTTGCACGCAGCTCAAGCGGGCCTGATCGGTTTTGGGGGTCACGAATGGAAAATGCACCCGGTCTGGTGCCTGCAACACCGGACTTCTACGACTACCCATGGCAGCCGTTGACCAGCGCGGAACTGGCGGAGGACCACTTCGTCACCGTGACCTGGGGCGACCGAAAGCAGCTCCGCTGCTACGCCTTGTGGTTGGCCGAGAACACCGTTGGAATGGGACTGGATCCGGTGACGCGGGAATCCATGATTGATCCCGCGGATCTACCGGAACCTTCAGCGTTGGTCTCGGTCACTGTCACGGACCACGGCGCATTGGAATTGCACTGGCAGGTGGGTTCGGGGGTCACCACCGCGGTACACCCTGGCTGGCTGCGCCATGTGGCCAACGACGAATTCTCGCCCGCGGCCACGCTGCCGCCGACTGCAGAGTGGACCTCCGGCAACTTCACCGAGCCGCCCTCGGTGGACGGCACCAATGTTCTGACCGATGAGTCCGTTCAGTTCGAATGGCTCAACCTCCTGGGCAGCTGGGGCCTTGCCCGACTCCGAAACGTTCCGGCCCGTCCGGATTTCCTCCGAGAACTGGCCGCCGTTGTCGGCCCGATTCGCGGTTCAAACTTTGGCGATGTCTTTGGGGTTCGTTCCATTCCCAATCCCAAGCCACAGGAGAACTCGACGGCCAACACTGGTCTCAACCTTGGCCAGCATGCGGATCTCCCCACGCGGGAAACGCCGCCGGGGTTTCAGTTCCTGCACTGCATCGAGAACGAGGTGCCCGACGGCTGGTCCCGAATGACCGATGGCCGGGCACTGGTTCGTGAGCTCGAGACCAACCACCCAGAGTCCTACGAGGCCCTCACCACGCTGCACTGGGTCTTTGTGAACCGATCGCCAGCAGCCGACCACCGTTGGACTGGACCGATGATCGACCATGGCGCGCCGGGCCAACCGCTCACCTTGCGAGCCTTCTATCCGGTCCGCGCATTTCCCGCGATGGCCGAAGCCGACGTCGCCCGTGGCTACGCGGCCATGCGGACCTTTTCCGAAGTGGCTCACCACGCGCGGCTGCAGATCCGATATCCGTTTGCGCCCGGCGATGTGGTGGGTTTCGACAATCGCCGTGTTCTGCACGGTCGAGACGCCTTTGACCCCGACGTCGGCTTGCGCTGGCTGCAGGGTTGCTACATCGATCACGACGACGTGTACTCGCGTCTGCGGGTCCTGCGTCGTTCCCATCTGACGCACCCATTCGGTCCACCTGACAACCAACCTCAAGCATTGGAGTTCCCATGAGTTCTGTCTTCATCACCTGCGCTGTCACTGGCGGCGGCAACACCACCGGCAAGTCGGACAAGGTCCCCGTCACCCCGGAGGAGATTGCCACCGACTGCATTGCGGCGGCCAAAGCCGGCGCGGCCGTGGTGCACATCCACGTTCGCGAGCCCGAGACCGGCGCCGGTGTGCGCACCGTTGAGTACTACGAGGAGGTCGCCGACCGGGTTCGCTCGTCAGACACCGATGTGGTCCTCAATCTCACCGCTGGCATGGGTGGTGACCTGGTGATCGGTTCGACCGAGCAGCCGTTTCCCGTTGACCCCGACGGCACGGACTTTGTGGGCGCCACCGAGCGGCTGGAACATGTGCGCCGCGTCATGCCGGAGATCTGCACGCTCGACTGCGGCTCCATGAACTTCGGTGAAGGCAACTACGTGATGACCAACACGACCGACACCTTGTGGGAGATGGCTCGTCAAATCCAGGAACTGGGTGTTCGGCCCGAGATCGAGGTCTTCGACACCGGCCACCTCTGGCAGGCCAAGAGTCTGGTGGACGGCGGCGTCATCGATGATCCGGTCATGGTGCAGCTGTGTATGGGTGTCCCCTGGGGAGCCCCGCCGGACCTCAACACGTTCATGGCGATGGTCAACAACGTCCCGGACTCGTGGACCTTCAGTGCCTTCGGCATCGGCCGCGACCAGTTGCCGTATGTGGCTTTGGCCGCCATCGCCGGCGGCAACGTGCGCGTCGGCCTGGAGGACAACCTCTACCTCAGCCATGGCGTCCTGGCTTCGAATGCGGATCTGGTCGAACGAGCGGTTCACATTCTCGAAGGCATGAACATCGGCATCATGAGCCCCGAAGACGTTCGATCCAAGATGAGCCTGACCAGGCATGGATGAGCCGCTGATCGCCACCGGCACGGTGGTGGGCGCAGGCGTTATCGGCAGCGGCTGGGCGGCTCGCATGCGGCTGCACGGCATGACGGTGCGGGCGTACGACCCCAACCCCGAAGCTGAACGCATCCTCAACGAGGTCCAGGCCAACGCCAACGCCGGTTGGGACGATCTTGGACTGCCCACCAGTCAGCTGGGCGATCTGGTGATGTGCGAATCGATTGAAGCGGCCGTCGATGGCGCCGGATGGATTCAGGAGAGCGTGCCCGAGGTGATGGCGATCAAGCACGCCACGTTGGCCGAGATCGATGCGCACGCGGCAGTGGACGCGTTGATTGGGTCGTCGACGTCGGGCTTCACGTGCACCGAAATGGCGACGCCGCTGGCCCACCCGGACCGCATGTTTGTGGCGCACCCATTCAACCCGGTGTACATGCTGCCGTTGGTCGAAGTGGTGGGCGGCGACAAGACGTCATTGGGCACCATTGACCGTGCGATGGCCGCCTACCGGTCCATCAGTATGCACCCCCTGCATGTACGGGTGGAAATTGACGCGCACATTGCCGACCGTCTACTTGAAGCGGTTTGGCGCGAAGGTCTCTGGCTGGTCAACGATGGCGTGGCAACAACCGAAGAGATCGACGATGCCATTCGGTATGGATTCGGTTTGCGTTGGGCCCAGATGGGCCTGTTCGAGACCTACCGGATCGCCGGCGGCGAAGGGGGCATGGCGCACTTCATCAAGCAGTTCGGGCCAACAATGAAGCTGCCGTGGACCAAGCTGATGGACGTGCCGGAGCTGACTGATGAGCTGTGTCAGACGGTGGAAGATCAGTCCAATGCGCAGTCAGGTGCCCACTCGATTCGAGAACTCGAGCGCATCCGAGATCGCAATCTCGCCGGCTTCCTCAAAGTGCTCGAATCCAACGACTGGGGCGCAGGGAACACTCTGGCCGAACAGCGGAACCGTCTTGGGAGCTGACGCCTTTCCTTTTCCTTAAAGATGACTCAGAATCCTTGAGGTAGGAGCGCTGCTTGGGCTTGGGATCCCGGGACTGGGATTCAGTTGACCGCGATGGCGTCAAGGATGTTGAGCTTGCCGGCTCGGCGGGCGGGGAGCAGCGCCGCCACCAGTCCGGCGATGGCGGCCAGACCAATCAGAATCAGCAGTCGCGCAACGGGAACGTGGATCGCTCCGGTGAACTCCGCCGGAAGCGCAATGACCGCCGCCGAGCCAAACAACAGGCCGATGCCCGCGCCAAGCACGGCGCCAAAGGTGGCGACCAGGGCCGCCTCCCAGCGGACCATGCGCCGCAACTGACGTCGTGTCATGCCCACCGCCCGCAGAAGTCCCAACTCCCGGGTTCGCTCGAAGACCGACAGGGCGAGAGTCAGGCCGATGCCGAGCAGCGCAATCAGAATCGCCAAAGCCAACATGGCATTGACAATCTGCATGAGCTGGTCAATCTCGCCTTCGATCTGTTCGCGGTATTCGGTGCGGCTGGTGGACTCCAGTTGCGGATAGTCGGCGCGCAGCATGGCCATGGCCTCGTCGGCCTGCTCTGCGGTGTAGCCGTCGTTGATCTGGGTTGCGATCCACTCATGGCTCAGCTCGGTGTCGAGCGTCTGCTCGACCAGGGTCCGGTCAAGCAACCCATGCTCAATGATGAGGTCATTGGCGTACACCGCGCGCACCAGGAAGGTTTCTTCCTCACCGTTGACAAAAGTCAGGTCAACCGAGTCGCCGGCGACCACCGCCCATCTCTCGGCCACATCCTCGGACAACATTGCGGTTCCGGCGGTGGTGGTCTCCGGTACTGCACCGTCGGAGACGTCGAGCTCGAACAACGCGCTGATCATTGCCAGGTCGGTCGTACTCAGCCAGGTCAGATCGTCGCCGTGCTGGACATCAACCTCGCTAACCCCAACGGTGGTCCCGAGCTCGGGCAGGCCGCTGACCAGCGGGAGCACCTCCGGTGGGAAGTCTTCAAAGTCCTGGCTGGAGATCAGGTAGTCGGCAGAGATGTCTTCGGCCAGAACCGTGCGGATCTGGGCTTTGCCTGACTCGCCGACAACCAGCGCGGTGGTAACCAACGACAGGCCGATCATCAGGGCGCCAGCGGTCGTGGCGGTGCGACGAGGATTGCGGCCGGCGTTCAACCGCGCCAGATTCCCGCTGGTTCCGAGCAGCTTGGCAATCGGGAGACCGAGCGCCCGGGTGACCGGGGTGGCAATGACTGGGGCCAGCGTGACCACGCCGACAAAGACACCGAGCATGCCAAGACCCATCCCGGCGACAACCGGTATGGCGCTGGAGGCGACGAACAGTCCGAACGAGCCAGCGGCGATGCCCATGGCCAGTAGTGCGAGGCCGACGAGCACCCGCTTCGGAGTGTTGGAGCGGACCTGTTCGGTGACGCCGGTCATGGCGCTGATGGGGGTGATGCTGCTGGCTCGACGAGCCGGTGCAAGTGCGGCAAATACGGTGACGCCCACGCCCACCACGATCGCAACGATGATGGTGCGAGCGCTGACGATGGTGTCGCCGGGCGGCAGCGGCATGTCCAACGCATCGAAGAATGCGCGGAGTCCCCAGGCGAGTCCGATGCCGGCGCCGATACCGATGATTGAAGCAACGAATCCAATGGCCGCCGACTCGCCGAGAACTGCTCGCCGGACCTGACTGGACTTGGCGCCGATGGCGCGGAGCAGACCGATTTCGCGAACGCGCTGGGCCAGAATGATGCCGAACGTGTTGTAGATGATGAACGCCGAGACAAACAGCGAGATCGCAGCAAAGCCCAGCAGAATGTTCTCCAGGATGGAGATCACGCTGTTGAATTCGGCCGCCTGTTCTTCTTCGACCGTTCGTTGGTTGACCACTTCCATTCCGCCGGGGAGGAGGGCGGCAACCTCGGCCTGGACAGTTGGGGCGGTGGCGTCATCATCGAGTGAGATGTCGATCGAGTCCAACTGGTCAGCGTCAGCGCCCACCATGGTGCGCACGTCGTTCACGTCGTAGCCGGCCAGCAGCGCGCCGTTGGTCGTGTTGTTCTCGCCAAAGGACGCCAGGCCGGTCAACTGGTACTGGTAGCTGCCGGTCTTGCTGACCACGCCGTAGGTTTCGCCAACGATGAAGCCGTGGCGTTCGGCCGAATCACGGTCCATCACGAACTGGCCGGGTCCGGGCGCCGTTCCTTCGGTCAGGGTGAAATTTCGGAGCGTGTCATCGGTGATCCAGCCAAACCCAATGATTGGTGGACCAGAGGTGGTTACGGCATCGCCATTGGCCTTGACCGGAACAATGTTGTTGTCGCCGAAGAGTCCTTCGGCCACTCGGACGCCATCGATGGCGTTGATCTCGGCCAGGAGTTGGTCGTCGGGATAGGCGGCACTGCCGAACTCATCCTCGCTCCGCACCGACAGGTCGATACCTGCGGAGATCTCACGCGACAAATTGTCGAATGAAGAGCGGAGACTGTCGGCCAGCACAAAGGACGCCACGACGAAACCGACGCCCAGAACGATGGCCATGGCGGTGAGGCCAATGCGGAACTTGTTGCCCATGAGATTGCGGCGACTGACCGTCCACATGGCGGACCGCGGACGAGCTGGCGAAGGGGAAAGTGTTGAAGCGGGACGTCCGGCTGGGGGTGGCTGCGTTGGAAGTGGTTGTTCCAGGACCGTCATGGTTCAGCCCTCCACAATCGTGTCGGTACGGTGGGCGGAGGAGGCGGCGGTGACCTTGCCAATGCGGTCGAGAACCGCTTCGGCCGTGGGGGCATTGAGCGTGTCCACAATGCGGCCGTCGGCCAGGAAGATCACATCGTCGGCGTAGCTGGCGGCCACCGGGTCGTGGGTCACCATCACGATGGTCTGCGCCATCGTGTCGACGGCGCGGCGCATGAACTGGAGAATCTCGGCACCGGTGGCCGAGTCAAGGTTGCCGGTTGGTTCATCGGCAAAGATGATCTCGGGCTGGCTGGCCAGCGCCCGGGAGACCGCCACGCGCTGCTGCTGGCCGCCGGACAATTCGGTTGGCAGATGATGGAGTCGATCGGTGAGGCCCACCGCATCAATGACCGCCTTCAACCAGTTGGGGTCACACCGCTTGCCCGCCAGGGTCATGGGCAGTTCGATGTTCTCTCGTGCGGTCAGTGTCGGCACCAGATTGAACGCCTGGAAGATAAAGCCCACTGCGTCTCGCCGCAGCAGCGTGAGATCGTTCTCATTGAGGTCACTGAGGTCGCTGTCGCCAATGAGCACCTGGCCGGATGTGAGGTTGTCCAAGCCGGCGAGGCAGTGCATGAGGGTCGATTTGCCAGAACCCGATGGCCCCATCACCGCCGTGAAGTTCCCGCGGGGAAAGCCGATGCTCACACCGTCAAGGGCTCGAACTTCGGTTGTCTCAGTGCCGTAGATGCGTACGGCATTGATGGCCTGGGCCGCATAGCCGTCCGGGGCCGGCAGGCCGGTGCCCGATTGGTTGTGAATGGAGGACTGGTTCATCGTCTGCATGGGCTGCTCCCGCGTGCCTGATCAAAGCGATTTGCTGATGTTTTCAGCGTGAAGCACCCAACGACTCCCCACCATTGGGGATCATCCCGGTTTCACCCCTGACCGACCCTGAGAATCGCGCCGTTGGCGTCAGGGTTGGGCCTCAGGGTCACCGGGGAGGCGAAGGCACTGGTGGTCCGCCGTCGACGTACTGGACCAGTTGTCGCTGATCAGCAGCGCCGGGTGAACCGGCTGCACCCGGAGAAGCCCCGGAGAATCGTCCGGGAACCGCCCTGAATTCACCATTTTGCGTCCTTGATTTGAGAGATAGTGAAGCTATATTCATCTCTCGAAGAGTGAACTTTCGGTTCGTGGTGCTGAATGAACTGAGCCATCAAGGAAGAAGTGCAGCCCGTGACCAACCGAACGATCAACATCAGTGCGCCCGGCATGTTCCCGGCCGTGTTTACCAAAACTCGGCTGAGCGATCGGCTCTTCGAGACAATCGAATTGGGACGCACCTATACCGACCCCATCGTCATTCTTTCGCCCATGGTTCACGGTAGGGGCCATCTTCGAGACCAATTCAGCACGATTGGTCTGCATGCGTACTTTCCGCAGAACCGTCGGGATCGGATTGCGGTCCGAACTGCTCGCGCTCTGCCTCGCTACCTCACCGTCGATGTCCAGGTGCTTGTTATGGAGCACGGCACCTGGGCCAGCGAAGATGGCACGGCAAAGATCTTCACGCAGAAGAAGCAGCTGAACTCGATGAACACCAGTCGGTTGGATATTCCGGGAACCGACCAGAATGAGTGGCAGCTGAACCCGGTGGATGGCGCGTGGGGCACGCTGGGAAACCGTCGCCACCGCACCTACGTCAACGAACCCACAATCGTGGGGCAGACGTTTTCAACGTCTGGGCCCGCATCGACGTTTTGGACGAGCGGGTTCTGGCCATCGAATGAGACCAACAAAGCCTGGGTTCGCTTCGGCCATCACACCGGAACAGACACCACAGTCCTGCTCAATACGCCGATTCATGTCCTGACCGTGGATGCGCCACCAAACACTCAGATTCGCGTGAACGATGGCGTCGTGTTCACCTCCAGTCGTCCGACCGTCACCGCTGAGAACCCCGCAAGCGTCGCCGGCACGCACGCCTTCGCCTCGCCGGCCGGTCTCATCGAGGCCTACAACACCGAAGGATGGGTCCCCCGGTTCTGGGCCTCTGGCGCCCAGGCCAGCGGCATGGAGTTTCAGGCCGAACAAGGGCCGGGCGACGATGCAACGCAAACGACGGTGCCCGTATCGCTGCTGGGCGTGACCTCGCTTGTCGAGCTCCGAAAGACAGCCCGATTTGTCAGCCAATCCAGCTTCGGCGCCTCCATGCAGAGCGTGTTCGCCATCAATCATCAAGGCCCTGAGTCCTGGCTCGCCAGCCAGCGCACGATCGAAGCCGGACCGCATCAACCCAACACTGGCCCCGAATTCGATGCGGTGAATGAACCTTGGCATCCGTATTCGCGGACCAGGCCGTACATGGATTTGTTGTGGCAGTTCCGGCAGCACCATCTGGCCCAGATCCAAGGTGGAATTCGACGCACCGACAAGATCGCTGGAAGCTTCAACCCCAACAATTTCCCCTATGAAATGCAGGGCGGTTGGCGCTCGGGTCGGTCCAGCAACATGTCCACCCAGTGGATGCGCAACATCGTGCGAAACAACGATCAACTGCGCCAGCGACTGGCCTGGTGCTGGAGTCAGGTCTTTGTGGTGTCCACTGCCGACGACCCGCTGTACGCCCTGGCTGTCGCTCGGTTCTACGACCTTCTGACCAAGCACGCCATCGGCAATTTCCGCGATCTGGTGGTCGACGTGACGTTCAGTCCGACGATGGCCTGGTACCTGACTTCGATTGGTAGCAACGCGGGCACCGAAGGCAGCAACCCGGATGAGAACTACGCCCGTGAACTCTTGCAGCTGTTCACCCTCGGCCTCTGGCGGCTGGACAACGATGGAACCCGCCTGAACAACCAGGACACGCCGACCTATGGCAACGACGACATTGTCGAGTTTGCCAAGGTGCTCAGCGGCATGACCTATTCCACCGTTGACGCGTCCGGCCAGCCGTTCAACCCGCGTGTCAAGCAAACGAGTGTTTTCGGTCAAAACGAGAGCTCGGTCTATGGAAACCAGCTGCGCCACGACTGGGGTCCGAAGAAGTTCCTGAACCTGACACCGGGGGCCGCGAATCCGACCTATCAGGTCACCATTGCTGGAACTCTGGCCCCGTCCAACGACAACATCAGAGTCGAGATCACCGACGCCATAGATCAGCTCCTTGGCACCTCGGGCGGAGAGGCGCATCCCAACGTGGCGCCGTTCATCGCCACCACGCTGATCCGATTTTTGGTGAAGTCCAATCCCTCGCCGCAATACGTGGATGACGTGGCCACCGAGTTCAACGATCGGCGCCGCTACGACGATCAGTTGTGGCACGTGGTGCGGAAGATACTTCTGCACGACGAAGCGGCGCAGCCGACGGTGGAGAACTCGAACGCAACCCCAGAGCAGCTGACCGGCAAGCTCCACGAACCAATCATGCGGATGACGCACCTGGTCAAGGCCTTCGACCAGTTGCTGACCGGACCCGATGGCGATCTCCTTGGCGTGCCCACGCCGCCGACCATTGCCCAGCTGAGGGCCGAAACGCCGCAAGCGCCCTTCCAGGTTTTTGACGAACTTGACCAGCTCGGAAATCCCAAGGTTGACGACAACGGCAACAAGATCACGGTCAATGTCCTGCCGGCATGGACCGGAGACCAGGGTTTCCTCAAGGCGCTCGACGACGATTTCCAGTTCTGGGACTCCTTCAGCACCGGGTCAAAGAAATTTGGACAGTGGCCCATGAACAGCCCGAGCGTGTTCAACTTCTTTGACGCTCAGCACAAGCACCCCAACCTCAATCCCGGCACCGCCAGTCCCGAGTTTGGCATCTTGCATTCGTTCTCTGCGATCTCGTTCCCCAACACGATCGCGCAGATGTTGGACGGTCCTGTGGCGCTGGGAAACACCCAGGTCGACCCGGCAAGCCGTGCGGTAACCAGGCAAGGGCGAGGCCAACACATGTTCCTCAACTTCGCGCCGGCCAGTGAAGCGGTGGCGGCCGGGGCCGAAGACGAAGACCGGTGGGCCAGAATCCTCGACTTGCTGGAGCTGACAATTTGCGGCGGCGACATGTCGGCGGAAACCAATGCCACCATCCGCAACGCCCTCACCTTGAACAACAGCCAGCCGCCGGACCTGTTGGCGAAGCTGGCGATCTATGCCGCGGCGGTTTCGGTTGACGGGGCTGTACTCCGATGACCCAGCACTCCGCCACCCCGCCCCGTACCCCGCGCTCGCACCCCGAGGACCAGATCATGACCAGTCCCACCACCCCATCATCCGAAGATGTCGGACCACCCCAACAGAGCGGTCCTGACGGTCTGGACCGTCGCGAGTTCTTGACCCGCGGCGCCGGCTTCATGGCGTGGACATCCATGGGTGGAGTGGGTGCCGCGGGCCTCGACGCCCTGTTCCCCTCCGCGGCGGGCGCCCAGCAGGCCAAGACGGGCTATCGCGCGCTGGTCTGCTTCTTCCTGGCTGGCGGCAACGACTCGTTCAACATGGTGGTGCCGATGAGTGGCGGTCAACCGCACCCGCACTACACGACGGTTCGCTCCGGCATCAATCTGGGGGCCGGCGACCTGCTGAACCTCAACGTGGCGTCGCAGGCGGAGTCCGAGTACTCCGAGTTTGCAATGCACAAGTCTCTCAGCTTTGTGGCCGACCGCTTCAACGCTGGCGAAGCGGCGGTGATCGCCAACGTGGGTACCATCCATCCCGATGTCGGGGCCAATCCCAACTCCGGCAGCCGGCCGATGGCGTTGTATTCGCACAACAGTCAAATCGGCACATGGCAGACCGCACAGGTGGCACAGCCCGGCGTGGCCACCGGTTGGGTGGGCCGTCTGGGCGACCAGATGAGTAACACCAGCGATGGCGGTGCCAACGAGTTCAAGTTCATCAGCATGAGCGGCAACAACGTTCTGCAGCTTGGCGATGGGGAAGGTTCGGGCTTCGGTCCCAACAGCAGCCGCGCCCAATCCATCAACTACGTCATCACGCCCGCGGGCGCGCTTTCGCTTCGGGAGCCGGTATTTGGTCGCAATCCCTACCGGTCCGTGCTTGATGATCTGGTCAACAACCCAACAAGAACTCGGTTTGGTGGCCTCTATCAGGAAACGGTCGCGTCCAGCCTGGGGTTGGGCGACAAGTTCACCGGAGCGTTCCGCGACAAGCTGCGTGATGAAGATGCAAATCTGGAAGGCCTCGCTTCGGTCTCGGCTGGGGTTGCTCAATCGATCCGGGCAGCGCGCGACAACGCCAACCAGTTGGGACTTCCGTGCCGCCAGGTGTACTTCATCATGCACGGCGGCTACGACCACCATCAGGAAGTGATCAACGCGCACAGAAACCGGCTTGCCGATTTGAACGCGGGCCTTTCGAGACTGTGGACCCAGCTTGACAATGACGGGGCGTTGGATGATGTCGTGATGTTCTCCAGCTCCGAGTTTGGTCGAACGCTGGTAGGGAACGGTCGGGGCTCGGATCATGGCTGGGGCGGGCACTCGTTTGCGATCGCCCGAAAGCCACTGAAGGGGACCTCGACGGCAGCGGCGGGTGCCCCGGGTGGCAGGATCGTCGGGGTCTATCCCAAGATCAAGTCAGCGCCAGATTTCGACGGCGACATGAGCTACGACAACTTCGCTCGTGGTCGCGTCAAGCCAACAACGGCGATTGAGGAGTACTTCGCCGAGCTGGCCATGTGGCTGGGCGTCCACCACTCTGATGCCCTCAGCCACATCCTTCCCAACCTGGAGAAGTTCTGGAAGCTCGGGCATGTTCCCATGGGATTCCTTGACTGCGCGGAGGTGTTCGCCGCCGGCAACATCGTCGACGGTCAACCCGACCTGGCGGCCTGTGTCGAAGCGTTGGGTAAGCCGACCATCGACCTCTTTTCGGTCGGTGACCCCAGCGCTGACGGAATCAGGGTGCAGAGCCTCGGGAAGAATTGTTTCAAAGGAACCGCTTCGCAAAACGCCTCTGCCTACCTCTTCTGGCCTGGACAGCAGATTCCTGAAGGATTCACGACCGTGACGGTCACGACCAATGCGCCGACTGGATGCCGCTACTCGGTCTTCACCAGTGCACGTGACAGTACCTATGCTCCCGCGCCCGTGTACTTCTCGCCCCGACCGGATCTGGGACCCGGTTGGAAAAATGTGCGGCTCGTGTTTGCGGATCCTTTCTCTTCGGTCCATGGCCTTGGCTTGGACGTTCCCGAAGACTTCGATGGTGAGTTCTGTGTCAGCAACGTCCACGTCGGTGACGGGCCGTTGCCGGCATCAACCGTGACCAATGCACCTGATCCGGTTGTGTCGCCTGATCCGGTTGTGTCGCCTGATCCGGTTGTGTCGCCGGAGCCGACGGGTTCGATCGGCGAGTCGGAGATTGATCTGTTGAAGGTGATCGGGACAACCGTCGCCAGCGGCGAAACCGAGACGTCGGCCGACGGTCTCACCTACACCGTCGGCCAGGCTATACAAGCCAGTTCGTACCACCTGGTCCAGATGAATCCGTTCCTCCCCTTTGATCCCACCGTCCGGACAAAGCTGTCGGTGGTGGCGAAGATGCCGGAGCCGAAGTTCATCCGCTTCAAACGCCAGGCTGGCAGCATCGATCTCGTGTTGGCCAGGACGGTTGACCTGGCCGGAGGGTTTCAGCGCTTTGAGTTTGATCTGGCGCCCGGCCTGAACACGGTGCGTAGCTTCTACATCTTTGTGGACCGGCAGTCGCACCTGGGCGAGACCATCACGTTGCAATCCGTCTGGCTGGGCTGAGCCGGGTACCCGGGCTCAGCGGCTGACAATTCAGCTTGGCCCCTGCTCCCGAGCTTTCTCGACCGCCTCCAGGGCCGCGCGTAGATTGCCAATCCACTCCGACTCGTTTTCGGCCACGAGGTTGACGCACCATGCCAGGGCGTCGCTGCGGCTGCGCGCCACGCCGGCGTCAATCAAGGTGTCCAGGATCTGACGCTGCTCAAGGTGCAGGCGGGTCATGGCCGGAGAGCTGGCGGTGGTGAAGAGGTGCTCGGTGTCGCCGCAGCGGGCGCCCCACGAAACGATGCGACCGAACTTGTGCTGGGCCCGGTCGGCCACGGCCATGCGCTGCTCGCGAGTGTCCTCGCGGTGCTGCTCGATGCGGGCCTCTTCGGCCACCGCGGTCGGGCTGTCGCTGTCGACCTGGGGCGCCGCAAGTTGACCAACCACCTGAATCTCGTCGCGATCAAAGATGACGGTGACCGGCTCAACGAACCAGTCGTCGGGCAGGCTGCCGGCGAACCACGCGGCCAGATCTGCGGTCGATGCTGCTGGGGGTTCCGCGCGCCGCCCCGGACCCCGGCCGCTGCGGCTTCCTTTGCCTCGTCCGCGTTCGTGTCGGCGGTGCTTGCCTGGTGGGTCGTCATGCATGTGGAACATCATATGCGGTGTCTCCTGTAAGGGTGTAATCATGTAATCACAATTGATTGATCGGCAGTATGGCCGGTATTGCGCCGTTAACGTCGCCGGTTCTCCTCACCAAATCCAACAGCGGCGCAGGGCCGCAGGGATACGCTTCCGGGATGACATTGAAGATTGCGGTCCAGAAGTCTGGACGCATGCACGATGACACTCTGGAACTGCTGCGCCAGAGCGGCATCAAAGTCAACAAGGGCCTTGATCAGTTGAAGGCGCAGGTGCACGGCTTTGACGGCGAAGTGCTGTTCCTTCGCAACTCTGATATCCCGCGCTATGTCGAGGATGGGATCGCCGATCTGGCGGTGGTGGGCGAGAACACCATCCTCGAAAAAGGAGTGGAGCTCACCGTCATCGAAAAGCTCGGATTTGGCGGGTGTCGTCTGTCGATCGCGGTGCCGAGTTCGGACCGCGACTACTCCGGGCTCACGAGCCTCCAGGGAAAGCGGATTGCGACGTCGTACCCCGTCACGTTGGCATCGGTACTGGCCGAAGAGGGCATCCAAGCTGACATTCATGAGATCTCCGGGTCCGTCGAGATTGCGCCCAACATCGGATTGGCTGACGCCATCTGCGACCTGGTCAGCAGCGGGTCGACGCTGTTCAAGAACAATCTGGTGGAGAAGGATGTCCTGCTGCACTCCGAGGCGGTGCTGGTGGCCAACTCGGCGCTGGACGCCCAGCAAAGAGCCCTGGTGGACCAGCTTGCTTTCCGCATTCGGAGCGTGCTCAAAGCGCGCAATTCTCGCTACGTGCTGATGAACGTGCCCAACCACGCCATCGACGCGGTCGCCGCCAAACTCCCCGGAATGAAGAGCCCCACCGTTGTGCCCCTGGTGGAGGAGGGGTGGAGTTCGCTCCACTCGGTGATCAGCGAGGACGACTTCTGGGCGTGCATCGAGCAACTGCGAGAGCTCGGTGCCGAAGGCATTCTGATCATCCCCATTGAGAAGATGGTCCTGTGAGGTGGCTCCGATGAAGCCGGGTACATCGCTTGCGCACCTGGTTCGCCCCAACGTTGCCGCCATGACGCCCTATTCGTCGGCGCGAAGCGAATTCAGCGGGGAGGCGTCGGTATGGCTCGATGCCAACGAGAACCCCCACGACTTTGCGTGGAGTCGCTACCCCGATCCGTACCAACGGGAACTGAAGGTCGAGATTGCCAAGCTGCGCAACGTGTCACCGGATCAGATTGTTCTGGGCAACGGATCTGACGAACTGATCGACCTGCTGATCCGAGCCTTCTGTGTTCCGGGTCGAGACTCGATTCTGACCATGGCGCCGGGCTTCGGCATGTATGAAGCTGCGGCGGCGGTCTCCGACGTTCGGGTGCTTCGAACCCCGCTGTCAGCTCCTGACTTCGAGTTCTCGGCGGCCGAAGCCGACGACGAGGTGGATGGGACCACGCGAGTGGCTTTCCTGTGCACGCCCAACAACCCCACCGGCAACAGCATTTCGCCCAATGAGATCCGCAGCGTCTTGCACGACTCAGCCAACCTGGCCGACACCATCGTGGTCATCGATGAGGCGTACATCGACTTCTCGCCCCACCCCAGCGCCATCGAGTTGCTGGCCGAAGCCGAGAACCTTGTGGTGCTGCAGACGTTCTCCAAGGCGTTTGGTGCCGCCGGGGTACGCCTGGGTATGGGGTTCATGTCGCCGCAGATCGTGGAGATTCTGAACCGCATCAAGTTGCCATACAACATCAGCGAGTTGACCCAACGGGAGGCGCTTCGTTCGCTTGCGGATCTGGCGCCGATGCACACGTCTGTGGTTGCGCTCATCAACGAGCGGCGACGATTGGAAACCGAACTTGGTGCGTTGGCGTCGGTGGTCCACGTCCACCCATCGGATGCCAACTTTGTGCTGGTCCGATTTCACGACTCTGAACTTGCGTTGAAGAGCCTGTTGGCCGCCGGCGTGGTGGTTCGGGACCGATCCACTCAGCCCGGCTGCGAGAACTGTCTTCGCATCTCGGTGGGTACCCCTGACGAGAACACGGTCCTGCTGGACACCTTGGCCAGCATGGGAGGCCAGGTATGAAGAAACTGCTCATCCTCGGACGCGACGGAGTCCTGCTGTCTCGTCCCGTCCCCGGCCAACCGCAGCGGTTTGTCCCCGGTGCGCTTACTTCTCTGCCCCGTATTGTCGCGGAGCTGGACTATCAGCTGGTGCTGATTGGCCGGGATGCAACACCGGACTGGCCAATGCACGAGCTCATGCTGGACACGCTGGCCGGCGAAGGCGTGCACTTTGATTCGGTCCACGTGGATGCTCACGACCGGCCCGTTGCCGATCTGCTTCGCAAGTACGCCAGCAACTACGACCTGGAGAACTCGGTGCAGTTCTTTGATCAGGCTGATGCGGCGCTGGCCGACGAAGTTGAGACCGCCCTGGGTTGTCGCCGCCTCACCGCGGGCGCGCCGTGGACGTCGGTGTACAAACTTCTCCTCGAAGCCGACCGACTTGCCGTCGTCAAGCGGGCAACCGCCGAGACCAGGATCAGCGCCTGGCTCAACCTTGATGGATCCGGCCTGGCTCAGAACAACACCGGCCTGGAGTTCTTCAACCACATGCTCGATCAGTTGGCCAAACACGGCGGCATGGATCTGCGAGTGGAAGTTGATGGCGACCTGGAGATTGATGAACACCACACCATCGAGGACACCGCACTCACGTTGGGTCAGCTCTTCCGCGAAGCCCTGGGCAAGAAGGCCGGTATTGAGCGTTACGGATTCTCCGGCGGCTACGACCTGTTGATGGACGACTGCACCGCCGACGTCCGAGTGGATTTCAGCGGACGGCCCTGGCTCAACTGGGAGGTGGAACTGCACCGTGAACACGTGGGGGACATGCCCACCGAAATGGTGGAGCACTTCTTCAAGTCCTTCTCCGATCAGGCCCAGTGCAATCTGTCGATTCGGGCCGAAGGGGAGAACGAACACCACAAGATCGAGTCGGTGTTCAAAGCGTTTGCCCGGGCCATCAAGATGGCCAAGAGCCGCAACCTGGCCGACATGAGTCTCCCCACCACCAAGGGCGCACTCTGAATGGGCGGGACATCACCCACCCTGGCCATCATTGACTACGACGCCGGCAACACCCGGTCGGTCATGCACGCGCTCGACCGTCTTGACGTTGCCTATGAACTCACCGCGGACCGAGCCGCAATCCTTGCGGCCCCCCGGGTGATCTTTCCCGGCGTTGGCCACGCGGGCGCGGCCATGCAGACGCTGCGCGACCGGGGGCTGGACACCGTGATCCCCGCAATCACCGCACCGGTGCTGGGCATCTGCGTGGGCATGCAACTCTTCTGCGCAACGTCAGAAGAATCGGAGACGCCCTGCCTGGGAATTCTGCCCCTGAACGCGCAACGATTTCGACCCGAACCCGATGACGAGTTCATCAACGTTCCTCACATGGGGTGGAACCAACTGGGCGCCACCAGCGGTCCGCTGTTTGCCGGCATAGAGGCGGACGCGTTTGTCTACTTCGTGCACAGCTACCACGTGCCGCACTCCGAATACTCGGTGGCCACCACCCACTACAACCACCCCTTTGCGGCGGCGGTGCAGCGCGACAACTTTTACGGAGTGCAGTTCCATCCGGAAAAGAGCAGCATCGTGGGCGCCGCCCTGCTGCGCAACTTCATGGAGCTTTCGTGAAAGCGACCCGTGTAATGGAGCTTTCGTGAAAGCGACCCGTGTAATGGAGCTTTCGTGAAAGCGACCCGTATTCTCCCGGCCATCGACCTGATTGACGGTCAGGCCGTCCGACTTTCCAAAGGCGACTACCAGACCAAGAAGGTCTATGACGCTGATCCGGTGGCAGTTGCGGCCGGTTTCGAAGCCGCAGGTGCAACCTGGCTGCACATGGTCGACCTCGACGGTGCCAAAGCCCGGGAGCCTCAGAATCTGGATGTCGTCCGGGCGGTCAAAGCCCAGACCAATCTCACCGTTGAGTTTGGCGGCGGCATCAAGACCGCGGACGCACTGGCCGACGTCTTCGCCGCCGGTGTGGACCAGGCGATCATTGGCAGCGTGGCGGTGACCGACCCGCCGCTGGTCAAAGAGTGGCTCACCGAATTTGGTCCCGAGCGGTTTGTGCTCGGCGCCGACGTCCACCACGGCATGATCGCCATCCACGGTTGGCAGGAGAAGAGCGAGATCTCTCTCCCTGACTTCATCGCCGACTATCGCCAGGCTGGCGCACAGACATTTCTGTGTACCGATGTGGAGAAGGACGGCATGCTGGCCGGCAGTTCGGTGGAGCTGTACCGCCAGCTGCTCGGGGACTTTCCCGATCTGAAGTTGATTGCGTCCGGTGGCGTCAGCTCCCTGCCCGAGATCCAGACGCTGCACGAGATTGGCGTGGACGGCATCATCATCGGCAAGGCGCTCTATGAGGGCCACATTACGCTTGCGGATCTCTTCAAGGAGGGCAACTGATGTTGGCCAAGCGCATCATCCCGTGCCTGGACATCAAAGATGGACGCACGGTCAAAGGCATCAACTTTGTCAACCTTCGTGACGCTGGTGATCCGGTGGAGCTGGCGCGTCGCTACGCGGAGGAGGGCGCAGACGAACTGTGCTTCCTTGACATCGCCGCCAGTATCGAAGGTCGCGAAACGTTGTATGACCTGGTTCGGCGGGTGGGCGAAGAAGTGGATATCCCCTTTGCCGTGGGCGGGGGAATCGGCTCGGTTGAACAGGTGCACGAACTCCTCCGCAACGGTGCGGAGAAGTGTTCGGTGATGTCGGCGGCGGTGCGTCGGCCGGAGTTGGTGACCGAGATCGCTGATCGATTCGGCAGCCAATGTGTGGTCGTCGCCATCGACGCCCGAAAGGTCAACGGTGAATGGCTGGTCCACACCCACGGCGGTACCCGGGCGACCGATGTGGAGATGTTCGCCTACGCTCGCGAAGTTGCCGACCGGGGTGCGGGCGAGATCCTGTTCACCTCCATGGACCACGACGGCACCAAGGATGGTTTTGCGGTCGAAGCACTGGCCCGGATGACGGCCGAAGTCTCCATCCCGGTTATCGCCTCGGGCGGGGCTGGGACCATGGAGCACTTTGTGGAAGCCTTCGAAGCGGGCAACGCGGACGCCGCCCTGGCCGCCAGCGTGTTCCACTTTGGAGAGATCCCGGTACCGACGCTCAAACGCCATCTTCATGCGCGCGATATCCGCGTGCGCCTTACCGACACCCCGATGACCAAGGACCAACAATGAGCGACGAGATCGCATGGGACGACGCCGGGCTGGCGCCGGCCGTTGTGCAGGACGCGGACACCGGCACCGTCCTGATGCTGGGATGGATGAACGCCGAGTCGCTCGCCAGGACGAACGAGTTGAGATTGGTCACCTTCTTCAGTCGATCCAAAGGTCGGCTGTGGACCAAGGGTGAGGAGAGCGGAAATCACCTCCGCCTGGTTTCGGTGGCTGTTGATTGTGATGCCGACGCCCTCCTGGTGAAAGCCCGGCCGGCCGGTCCCACCTGTCACACCGGGACCGATACCTGCTGGTCCGAGACCAACCGCGCCGCTCCGGTTGCGTTCGTCGCGGAGTTGGAGGAGATCATCTCCGCTCGCCGTGAGGATGCACCCGAAGGTTCCTACACCGCCAGTCTGTTTGCCGACGGCATCAATCGCATGGCGCAGAAGGTGGGCGAAGAAGCGGTGGAGTTGGTCATCGAAGCCAAAGACAACGACACCGAAGAGTTCCTGGGCGAAGCAGCGGACCTGCTCTTTCACTATCTGGTCCTGCTGCAGGCCAAAGACCACACCCTGGCCGATGTGGTCAACGTGCTCCAGGAGCGCCATCGCTGACGCACGCGAAACGACCTCCGCTCCTCGGTGGTTGTCACCGGGGGCGAAGGTCGCCTCATCGCTATGTTGGTTGGCTCGAACCTGCGGGTCCGATCAGGTCGGTCAGTCGCCGAAGAAGTTGTAACCGAAGTCCTGGGTGCGGTTGTCCTCGTCGGGAGCAAGTGTGTACTCCGACATTCCGTCACTGCCGGAGTCGGGATCGCAATCGTTGAGGTAGCTGCCCAGGAGGACCGGGTCGACTTCGACGGTGTAGGTGCCGGGCGACAGTTCTTCGAAGAGGTAGAAGCCGTCGGCCCCCACGGTCGTGATATCGACAATGTCGCCGTCGGCGTTGTACAAGGTCACGAGCTCGCCGTCGAAGACGGGTTCGGTGCTGTCCTGCTCGCAGTTGCGGTTGACGTCGAGCCACACATAGTCGCCGATTGAGGCGTCCAGGGCGTACCCGAAGTCGTGGGTCCCGATGGTGTCTCCCGAGACCAGAGTCTCCTCTGACGTTGATGATGGATCGCCGTCCTTGTTGCATACCGGGGCGTAGTCATCGAGCACCGGATTCACACCGTCAACTTCGATGGTGTAGTCACCGGGTGAAACGTCCTCGAAGAGGTAGAAGCCGTTGGCATCGGTGGTGGCTTCTGCAATGACCAGGCCGTTCGCGTCCACCAGGTTGATGGCCACGCCCTCAACCGGAGTTTCGGTCGGGTCCTGGACACAATCAACGTTGGCATCAATCCAGACGTAGTCACCGATCTGCGCGGTTCCTGGTGCCGGTGGTTCTGGGGTTGGCGCGGGCGGTACCGGAGTTGCGGTCGGCGGCACCGACGTGGGCGGTACCGGCGTGGCCGTCGGCGGAACCGCGGTTGGCGGTTCTGGGGTTGGTTCCGCGGTTGGCGGTTCTGCGGTTGGCGGTTCTGGGGTTGGTTCCGCGGTTGGCGGTTCTGGGGTTGGCTCTGCGGTTGGCGGTTCTGGGGTTGGCTCTGCGGCTGGTGGTACTGCGGTTGGTTCCCCGCTGGATGGAACCTGGGTTGGTTCCGCCGTCGGTGGTACCGGTGTTGGCGGTACCGGGGTGGCGGTTGGTGGTACCGGCGTTGGCGGTACCGGAGTGGCGGTTGGTGGTACCGGTGTTGGCGGTACCGGAGTGGCCGTTGGCGGTACTGGGGTGGCTGTTGGCGGTACCGGGGTCGGTGGTACCGGGGTTGGCGGCACCGGAGTAGCGGTGGGCTCTTCGGTTCTCGCCGCCGCCGTCGTCGGCTCACAGGAACCGGTGATCTCAATCCAGCTGGCCTCGTCATCGGGAAGATTCAAGATGCCCGGACCGCTGAAGGACTCGATCCAGCCACTGCCGTTGTATGAACGCGACACTCGCACGCTCATGCCCGCCGGCACAGATACCGACTCGACGTCGTTGTCGAGCCAGAGCAGGTTGTCGGTGAAGTTGTAGGTACCAGGGGCCAGGGTGGTGAGTTCGCTCTGTCCGTTCGGGAAGTCATACAGCGTCACGCCGCAGTCGCCGGTGAAGGCCAGTTCGCTCGGCGCACTGCCGGACTGCTGGGGACCGACACCGGACGGAATGACCGCAATCTGGTCCTGAATGCCGGTGTTTGCTGAGCGAAGCCAGATGGCATCGGGGTTGCGCTGGTACTGGCCACTCTGCACTTTGGACAAGATGTCGGCGGCTACGTTGCCGCTGGGGTTGTGGCCGTTGGTGACGCTCCACACCGCGGACGCAATGCCGTCGTACATGTTGCTTTGGTAACTGCTGCCGTTCCAGTAGCTCGGATCGTTGTAGACGTCCATGATCGCTTCGAGAGTGGCAATCTGGCTGTTGGAGAAGCCTTCGGTGGTGTTGTTGCTGGAGACGATGGTGTGGGTGTTTCCGTCGGTGTCGTAATGGGGCGTGCGCTCGTCATAGTCGAGGCAGTAGTTGTCGCCGCGGCGCCCGTCGGCGAAGGTCACCGAACCGGGGTAGTCGCCTCCGGAGAGTCCGCCCGACAGGGTGTAGACCTGTGCGTTGCCGGATCCCGGGGTGTCCGAACTTGGCGGGCTGACGGGCGTGGTTCCGCCGCTGTAGGTCCACTGATCCGACGTGAAGGCGAGGCTGTCCGGGGCTTCTCCGAGGTCAGGGATGTCCGCGGGCAACTTGTTGTCGCCCTCGTTCTCCGCATTGAACTCTGGCGAGGCGGGCGATTCGTCTCCAGCTTCTCCGGCTTCTCCAGTGTCTGTGGACTCCTCCCGATTGTCTCCGGCGTCGGCGGTGCCCTCGTCGTCGGCCATCGCCCCGTCAGCGTCTCCAACGCTCTCGGATTGATCGCGGTCGGTGGGGTCCACCGCCGCGGCCGCATCGTCGATAGTCGACGACGCGTCCTCGTTACTGTTTCCGGAGCACGCACTGGCAAAGAGAACCAGTACCAGCATCAGTGCTGTTAAGCGGCGCATCCAAATATCCCTTCCTGATCGTGGTCGTGATCGGCAGCGATGACCGGGTGGTCCTAGATGGTGCTGCTCACTGAGAGTCGCCCCATCCCTGCGTGGTCTTGAGCCACATGCACCGGAGGGCACGGGACCTTTGGCCCAGATGCCTGTACGCGGCAGAGCCCCCACCGGAAACGGCGGGGGCTCTGCTCATTTGTTCTGTCCGACCGCCCGGCCTTCAGGTGAAGGCGGGCGGATCAGGTTCACTCACTCAGTCTCCAAGGATGGTGTAGCCAAAGTCCTGGGTGCGGTTGTTCTCTCCGGCCGCCAGCGTGTACGTGGACTCGCTGTCGTTGCCGCCATCAGGGTCACAGATGTGGACGTAGTTGGACAGCACGCCGCTGTTGTCAACCACGACGTTGTAGTCACCAGCTGGCAGGTTCTCAAAGAGGTAGAGGCCGTCGCTGTCGGTGATCGTGGTGTCAACGACGGTGCCACTCGTATCCAGCAGCGTCACGGTGATGTCAGCAAACCGGAATTCGTTGTCTTCCTGCTCGCAGTCCTGGTCAATGTCGAGCCAGATGTAGTCACCGATCGAGCCGAGCAGTGGCACGTAGCCAAAGTCGTGGTCACGGTTGTTCTCGCCGGCGCTGAGGGTTTCGTCTGAGGTTTGGTCGGTCTCGCCGTCTTTGTCGCATACCGGTGCGTAGTCGTCCAAGGCGCCATTGCCGTTGTCGATTTGCACGGTGTAGTCGTCGGGGACGAGGTTGTTGAAGAGGTAGAGGCCGTCGTTGTCGGTGGTGGTCGTGTCGACCACGGTGCCGTTGGCGTCAAGTAGCTGGACGGTTACTCCCGGGATGGGAGATTCGTTGGCGCCCTGCACGCAGTCTTCGTTGGCATCGATCCAGACGTAGTCACCAATCGAAGCTGGTGGGACAGGGGTCGGTGTTGGAGGTACCGCTGTAGGCGGCACGGGAGTCGGTGGTACCGGCGTTGGCGGAACCGGAGTTGGCTCCGGTGCTGGCCGGTAGTAACCGAAGTCATGCTCCGTGTTGTTCTCGCCGGGGCTCAGAACCTCGTTGGAGATTTCGTCGGTTTCGCCGTCGATGTCGCATACCGGCTCAAAGCCGTTGAGGGCCCAATTGTTACTGCGAACCCGGACGTCATAGTTGCCCGCCTCCAGACCGGTGAACAGATACAGGCCGCTGCGGTCGGTGATGTCGGTGGCAATGACGACGCCATCTGAATCCAGGAGATCAACGAAGACGCCGGAGATCGGAGACTCTGATCGTCCTTGTATGCAGTCGCGATTCTCGTCATGCCAGATGTAGTCGCCAATTGAACCCAGCGGCTCAGGAGTCGGGGCCGGAGGAACCGGGGTGGACGGAACCGGGGTAGACGGAACCGGGGTGGACGGAACCGGGGTGGGTGGGATCGGGGTGGGACGTGGGGGGTCCGTTGGTCGGGGAGTGGGCTGGGGCGTTGCGGGAGGCGGGGTTGGCTCACAGGAGCCTTCAATCTTGATCCAGCTGACTTCATCGTCATGGACATCGAAAGTTCCGGGGCCGACCCGAGTCTTGGTCCAACCCCGACCGTCGAAGTGTTCCGACACGGTGATGGTCATGCCCGCAGGCACGTAGACCGATTCGACGTCGTCGTTCAGCCAGGCGAGGTTGCCGCTGAAGTTGTAGGTACCCGGGCCCAGATCAGACAACCTGGTGTTGCCGTTGGGGAAGTCAAAGAGCGAAACCTGGCAGTTGCCGGTTGGTTGCGGTGTCGCCGTCGGAACAGCGGCGCTCGGCGGCGTGGGGATTATCGCAATCTGGTCCTGAATCCGGGTGTCGTCCGATCGGAGCCAGATGGCGTCCGGGTTCCGCTGGTATTGGCCGTTCTGAACTTTGGCCATGATGTCTCGAGCCACGGTGCCGCTGACCGAATGACCATTGGTGACACTCCAGACGGCCTTGGCAATCCCATCGGGAAGGTCGCTGTTGAGCGTCGAGCCGCTCCAGTAGTGCGGGTCGTTGTAGGCGTCCATGATCGTCTCGATGGTGGCGATCTGTGATGAAGAGAAACCTTCGGTCGTGTTGGTCCCGGAGACAACGGTGTGGCGGTTGCCGTCCCGGTCATAGTGCGGGGTGCTCTCGCTGTAGTCGAGGCAGTAGTTGTCGCCGCGTCGGCCGTCGTCAAAGGTGACCGAGTTGCGGTAATCGCCGGAGTTGAGACCGCCGGACACGGTGTACACCTTGGCGGCCCCGCTGGTTGGCGTGTTGGTGCTGGGCTGGCTGGTGGTGGTTGTACCCGCACCGTTGGTCCAGGTATCGGAGGTGAATGCGAGTTCGTCAGGTGAGCTGCCAATGTCAGGCAGGTCAGCCGGCAGCTTCTCGCTGGTTTCGGCTTCCGTGTCAACGCTGGTGGCGTTGCTGGAATCGTTGGCGTCGTCGCTTTCAGACGCCCGTGTGGTGGTATCAGCTGACGAGGACGAGGTTGTCCCCTCCTCCGCTGACGCCGAGTTTGAATCTGAGCTGCTACTTGCGCAGGCAGTACCGAGTAACGCCAGTGCGAGCAGGAGCGCGATGAGTCGACGCATCCAGATATCCCTTCTGTGGTTTTGCAGCCGGCGGACCGGTCTGCTTTGACCATGTAGGGATTGGTTGGTTGACGGTGGGTCTTGAGTCAGGGGCGTGAAGTCATGCCGCCCGGCGTGAGTCTTTCTGCTCAGGCCCGTCGGCGGGAGTCGCCGCTTGTCGGTCCGTCAGCTGTCGAACCCCACACCAAACGCTTCGAGCAGTCGGAGCCAGGGTCCGGGAGCTCCGTGATTGGCATCGGCCTGGGCAATCTGGCGGCGGGTGAATTGGATCAGGGGGTTGCGGATCGGCTCGGGTGGGAACCGCAGCGGTTTGCGCCGCACCATCTTCAGCTCGGTCCGTTCCGTGGATTTGCCGTCGACCAGGTCGAGGCCAACCCGGGCGCCCCAACGGGAGGCGCCAACCCCCAGGCCGGTATACCCGGCAACCCACACCAGGCGCCGGCGGTGGGCGTGGCCGAACGCGGCGGTGAATTTGGATGTCGTGCCAATCGGTCCTGCCCAACGGTGGGAGAAACCAAGGCCCTCGAGCTGTGGGAACGTGTCGAAAAAGTGGCCGGCGATCGTGATGTGCGAGTCGATCCGCTGTTCGTATTGGGGTCCCATGCCATTGCCCCGGTAGTAGTTGGCGTCGAAGCCGCCCCAGAGAATGCGGTCGTCTTCGGTGAGCCGGTAGTAGTGGAACTGATTCGCCCAGTCCGAGACCCCGCGACGGGCCTGCCACCCAATGGCGGCCATCTGCGCGGCGCTCAACGGTTGGGTCATCAGCACATGGTCGTAAATCGGAATCACATAGCGACGAATCTTTGGTTCGGGCTCGGCCCATGCGTTGGTGGCAACCAGGACTCGGGGGGCGGCAACCGAACCGCCTGAGGCGCGGACGGTCAGAACGGTCCCGGCATCCTCCACGGTGGTGACCCGACTTCTCTCAGAGATCACCACCCCGAGGTTCTGGACGGTTTGCGCAAGTCCAACGACGAGCTTGGAGGGGTCCACCATTGCGGCGCCCCCGGGCTCAACCGCGCCGGCCAGGTAGGTGGGGGAGTTGAGCTCTCGGCGGGTCTCGGTTGCGTTCAACAGGTTGATGTGGTGGCCGTGTTCACGGACTGTGCCTGCGTACTCTGCCAGATCATCCACCTGCCACGGTTTTGTGGCAACCGACATGGTGCCGGTGACTTCGACCGCGGCATCGATGCGGTGACGATCCAGGTCGCGGAGGAGGGCCTCAAGATTGTCCTGGCCCATGCGGTCCAGGATCGCGTTCTCGTCGGGCCAATGGGAGAGGCCATTGAGCAGCCCATGGGTCAGCGATGCTTCGCAGAACCCACCGTTGCGGCTGGATGCTCCATGCCCAACGGTCTCGGCCTCAATGACATGAATTGTTCGGCCGGGGTGTTCTTCGATGGCCTGCAGAGCGGCCCAAAGTCCAGTGAACCCACCACCAATGATGACCAGGTCGGCGGTGTGGTCGCCAATGAGCGAAGGGCGAGACGTCGGCGCCGGAGTGTTCTCACTCCAGTAGACGGCGGACCGGGCCTGGCGCACCTGGTGCGCAATGGCATCAGTCCGTGATGACGACACAAACCCTGGTGATGGTCTCAACGACTTTCCTGCCTGGTCAGTTGGCTGCTGGGCTGTCGGGGTACAGGCTGAACCAGCGGCGGCTCCCGGGCTGGCGCTTCAAAACAGATGACCACAACTCGGTGGGGTTTGCGGTGAAGAGGTCAGACTGGGTGGCGCGGGCCACAAACCAGCCGCCCGAACGGATCTCTTCCTCCAGCTGGCCCGGCCCCCAACCCGCATACCCCTGAAAGAGTCGGAGGTGCCGGGGTTCGACCGCCAACCCGTCGGGATCCTGATCGAGGTCCAGCGTGAAGGTGCCGGGGGCATGGCGAATGGGAGCCATGGTGTTGTCAGGGGTTTGGGCGGCCGCCAGTCCAATGATTGTGTCCGGTGAGACCGGTCCACCCGTGAACAGCTGGGCCGGTTCGGTGCTCAAAATCAGCGCCTGCCAATTCTGGAGCACCTGCTGCGCGCCACGTGGTTCGGTGGCGGCAGGCGGGGTCTGGTCCCGAACCTGAGGACGATTCAGAACAACGCCCAGTGTTCCTTCATCGCCGAAGCTCAGGATGAAGATTACGGTGCGCTCAAAGTTGGGATCGCCGATCACCGGGGTGGAAACGACGTGGCGACCCGACAGATCTTTCGGGACCTCCTGCGGAGTTCCCCCGGTAGGTAGAAGGTGCATCGGAGTGCAGCGTATGGGCCAGTCCCGTCCAACGGGCTCCGGGTACGCTGCGACCGTGGCTGCACCCCCCGAATCCGCACAAACCCCTGGCGGGACACCGTCTCTACGGCTGGCTCTGTGCCAGCTTGACATCCGGGTCGGTGCCATCGACCACAACGTGGACCTGGTGCTTGCGGCTCTGGCCGAAGCTCAAGCCGCCGACTGTGACCTGGCGGTGTTTCCTGAGCTTGCGCTGGTGGGTTATCCGCCGGAAGACCTGGTGTACAAGTGGCGGTTCATTGAAGAGAACAAAGCGGCCCTGGCTCGCGTGGCGGCGGCCACGACGACATGTGCCGCCATCGTCGGCTACGTGGAGGGTGACCAAAACCAGCACCAGGAATCGGGTCAGCCCTATCTCTGGAACGCCGCGGCCATCTGTGCCGAAGGTCAGGTGCAGGCCACCTACTTCAAGCAGGAACTGCCCAACTACGCGGTGTTCGACGAGGACCGGTATTTCATTCCCGGTGAAGACCTGGCGCTGTGGTCGGTCAACGGAGTGAATATTGGTTGCACCATCTGTGAAGACATGTGGGTTGACGACGGTCCCTGCGACACGCTCGCCCAGGGTGGCGCTCAGGTCATGATCAACATCAACGCCTCGCCGTACCGGCAGGGAAAGTTGGCGGCGCGCCATGCGGTCCTGCAGGACCGGATCGCTGCCGGCGGAGTGCCGTTTGTGTACCTCAACATTGTGGGCGCGCAGGATGAACTGGTCTTCGATGGCGCCTCGGTCGTGGTGGACGCAACCGGTGAACTCATCGCCCGGTCCAAGCAGTTTGAAGAAGAGGTGATGATTGCGGACTTCGCGGTTTCGCCTCCGGTCCCGGCGACCCTTCCGGTGGTGACCGTTACCGCGGGTCAGTCGGTCTCTCAAACCGGCCTGCCACCCAAGATTCAACCACTGCTCGATCCCATGGAAGAGCTGTGGCAGGCGTTGGTGCTCGGCACTCGGGACTACGTTCACAACAACGGATTCACCGACATTTGTTTCGGTCTCAGCGGCGGCATTGACTCGGCGATGGTCGCCTGCATTGCCGCAGACGCGCTTGGTCCTGAGCACGTGCACGCGGTGCTGATGCCGTCCCGGTTCTCCTCCGATCACTCTGTGAACGACTCGGTTCGACTGAGCGAAAATCTGGGCATCAACCATCGAACGATTGCGATCGAACCCGCGCACCACGCATTCCTGGACATGCTGGCGCCGTCCTTCGAAGGACGCGAGCCTGATGTCACCGAAGAGAACCTCCAGAGCCGAATTCGCGGCGTGCTGTTGATGGCGCTGTCCAACAAGAATCGGTGGCTTGTGCTGACAACGGGGAACAAGAGCGAGCTGGCGGTCGGCTACTCCACCCTCTATGGCGACACCGCCGGCGCATACGGCGTGATCAAGGATGTGTGGAAGCTCACGGTCTACGAGCTCGCCCGTCACTTCAACCAGCGTCGAGGGGCCGAAGTGATTCCCGAACACATCATCACCAAACCGCCGTCGGCGGAGCTTCGACCGGACCAACGCGACGACCAGAGTCTGCCCCCGTACGAGGTTCTCGATCCCATCCTGATCGAACTGGTGGAGAAGAACCGCACCGCGGCCGAACTGATCGAAGAGGGCTTTGGGGATCCCGCCGTGGACCCGGCCGTCATCATGCGGTTGGCACGGCTGGTGGACATCGCTGAGTTCAAACGGCGTCAGAACCCGTTGGGTACCCGAGTGTCTTCCAAAGCGTTCGGTCGAGACCGGCGGATGCCAATCACCCACTCGTTCCGAGGCGCGCCAGCCAATGGATGAGAAACCGGGCACGCTGACCCATATGGATTCCTGACAACCGTGGCGCAAGCGGTAAGAATGAAGCGATGACGATCCGACGCCAGAACCCACCGGGCGAATCATTCCTTGCGTCGCGACCCGCCCCTCGGGTAATCCGGCCAGGAGACGCGGGCCATGACGCGGGCGACGCGGCGGCGCCTTGGACCAATGACGTTCGTCCCGCACCGCCGTTGAGCTCGACCGCACCACCGGTTCGGACCGTCACCGCTCCCACCCGCCCGACTCCACCGTTGACGCTCGCCGCCCTCGCTACTCGCCTGGGTGAAATGGTTTGGTTGGAACAACGACTGTTTGAAGTGCTGGGATTCTGGAGTTCCATCGAACCGAATGCGGCCCTGTCGGTGGCCTTCGCCGAAGCCAGTCGCCATCACGGATGGCACGCCTCGCTCTGGGAGGAGCACCTGCCTGACGCCCACGGACTCAAGGACGTGGGGCAGATCAAAGCGCCGAACGCCGGCTGGGTTGCACTGTTCGAAGAGCTGGTGCGAACCGCCGAACCGGACCGGTCCGCTGACCGGGTTGCAGCAATTCTGCGGGTGGTCGAGCCGTGGCTTCGGATTCGCGACGAACAGATTTCGGGAGGGCTGGCACCGCTCTCGGACCGGGCGCTCATGCGAGCACAAAGGTTTGTCGCCATGGACCATGAACAGGACAACGAGCGGATGCGCGACATTGCGCCGGATCTGCCACCCGGCAGGGGTCAAGCCTTCATCGACCAACTTTTCTCCCTAATTAGTGAGAGAGCCCCTCGGGAGTAGACGTCGCACGCCGGGAATTCACCGACAATCGCAGATTCTTACCGTCGGTTCTGCTAGGGCCGGGTGGGGCCCCGTGACTCATTCGGTATCGTGGCGGCAGGCCGTTCTTTGGTGGAAGAGGGCTGTGGGGATTGACAGGAACCGGGGTGTGAACGTACGCAATTGGTACGTGGCTCACTCTCCGGGCCTTTCGAACCTCACATCATAGTTGTGTTGTGCGTACGCGAGAGGATCTGTTTGTGGCCAAAGAGCGTGTTGAACGGGACGAGGAAGACCTTGTCCGCCTGTATCTGACAGATATCGGGCAGTACCCACTTCTCACCAAGGATGACGAGGTTCGCCTTGCGCAGCTGATCGAGCAGGGCGCCGAAGCCCGAGGGGCGATCGAAAGTGGCGAAACGCTGACGGTCGCCAAGAAGCGTGAAGTTCGCAAAGCGCTCCGCGCGGGAGAAGACGCCGAACGCACCTTTGTGCAGTCCAACCTTCGCCTCGTGGTCTCCATCGCCAAGAAGTACCAGGCTTCCGGCCTGCCGCTTCTGGACCTGATTCAGGAAGGCAACCTGGGCCTGATGCACGCGGTCGAGAAGTTCGACTGGCGTAAAGGCTTCAAGTTCTCCACCTACGCCACGTGGTGGATCCGCCAGGCGATTACCCGCGGTATAGCCAACACCGGCCGCACCATTCGTCTCCCGGTCCACGCCGGTGACACGTTGGCTCGTCTGCAAAAGGCTCGTGCCCGACTGGAAATCAAGTACGGCCGTCCGGCGACGCTGGCCGAACTCTCCGCCGAAGTCGAAATGCCTGAGGACAAGGTCACCGAAGCGCTTCGCTTCGCCGCGGAACCGCTGTCACTGAGCGAACCGCTCCGAGAAGACGGCGACGCCGAACTGGGCGACGTTGTTGAAGATCGCGGGGCCGATTCTCCGTTCGAAGTTGCGGCCACGGCCCTGCTGCCCGAAGAGATCTCCCGGCTGCTGGGACCACTTGACGAGCGGGAGCGTGAAATCCTCAAGCTCCGCTTTGGCCTTGACCGCGGCGAGCCCCGCACTCTTGAAGAGGTGGGCGAGCACTTCAACCTCACCCGGGAGCGCATTCGTCAGATCGAAGCTCGCGCCATGTCGAAGCTGCGCCACCCGTCTTCGGACACCGGCGCGCGCGACCTTCTCGCTGTTTGATCTGACGCTGACGTGGCGTGGGTGCAAACCGTCGATGATGACGATGCAACCGGCGTTGTAAAGAAGTACTACGACGGCAACCGTCGCGCCTGGGGTGGCGTTGACAACATCATCAAGGCGCACAGCCTGAGCCCCGCCGCGCTGCGGTCACTGATGACCTTCTACAACGGGGTCATGCACGGAGACGGCCCGCTGTCAATGGCACAACGCGAGATGATTGCGGTTACGGTCTCCCGACTCAACCATTGTCATTATTGAGTCCGACACCATGGAGAAGGTCTTCTCCGCGAAACCCAGAACGAAGCGTTGGTTGCGCAGCTGAAGGTCGACCATCGGACAGCCGGTGACGATCTGCTCGGCGTCGCTGACCGCGCCATGCTGGACTACACCGAAAAGCTCACCGTGGCCCCGGCCACCATGGTTGAAGCCGACATTGTCGCGTTGCGAACAGCGGGCTTCACCGACGAGGCCATTGTCGAAGTGAACCAGATTGGCGGCTTCTTTGCGTGGTGCAACCGAACCGTCGACGGGTTGGGCGTGCAGTTGGAGTCCTTTTGGGATGACCCCAACGTGAGCAATATTTGACACCGCCTCCTGAGCAATGCCTCCCGGCGGGCCGTAACGCCGAGTGCAGGCGAGCTCGCTTTGAGCCATGCCCTAATCTCCCCAGGTGATGGAACCGCTCAGCCCCTGCTACGCCACCGCCCGGGTGGCGTTTCTCGATGCGGCCGAGCAGGCCACGGCTCGGGTTGAGAGCTTCCTGCATCCCGGGCGAGGGCTCCATGGCGAGGAGCTGGCAGTTGACGTCGCTGAGGTCGGACCAGCGAGCAATGACCGGGTCGTCATCGTGGTGTCCGGCACCCACGGAGTAGAGGGCTATCTGGGCTCGGCGTTGCAACGGCATCACCTCGCGCAGTTGGCTGCCGCTCCGCATGCCTCCGACCAGCCGACGCTGATCCTGGTTCATGGGCTCAATCCCTTCGGTTTCTCCTGGCTCCGGCGCGTGAACGAGGACAATGTTGATCTGAACCGCAACTTCATCGACTGGGAGAATCCGCCAACCAACGAGAGCTACAGGGATCTGGCCACCGCCCTCGTCCCCGCTGGTTGGACGGTCGAAGATCAGGAGCAGAGCTTTGCCGCCCTCATGGCCGAGCTCGAAAGAGTCGGCATGCCGGCTTTCCAACAGACGGTGTCCGGTGGCCAGTACGACTACCCGGATGGCATCTTCTATGGAGGATCCAAACCGGTGTGGTCGCACCGCTGGGCCCGCGACTTCTTTGGGCGACGGCTTGATGGCGTCGCCCACGCAGCAGTGATCGATCTGCACACCGGTCTGGGCCCATGGGGGTTTGGTGAACTGATCAGTTCGGCGATGCCCAACAGCGAAACATACCGTCGACAAGGTGACTGGTACGGCGAGGTGACCGCGCACAAAGGGGAAGGCAGCGTGTCGGCTCCGCTGCTTGGCGATTGGCTTACCGCAGTGCCCGGTATGAGCCCGTCGACCGAGGTCACCGCCGTGGCGATCGAATACGGCACCGTCGACGTTGTGACGGTGCTGCAGAGTCTGCGGGCCGATGCGGTGCTCCATGCCCACGGCGATCCGACCGCCCCGGAAGCAAAGGTGATTCGCGACCAGGTCAGAGCAGCCTTCAACGATGATGACCCGGCCTGGCTCGACGCCTGCTGGCCTCGCTACGAATCGGTGACCCGAACGGCCATGACTCGCGTAGGCCGGTAGGTACCGGGCAGCGACCGAGCACGGGGTCACAACGTCGGCGCAAGACCGGCCACGGCTCTGCATGATTTGCGGAGGTGGACGGGAATCGAACCCGCCAGACGGGGATCGCCCGTCTCAACCGCTTTGAAGGCGGCGGAGCCCACCAGGTACTCAGACACCTCCCGGTAGAAGCCTCGACTGTATAGCGCCCCGACAGAGCTTGAACCGTCCCCCTGCGGGGCTTGCCACCAGAAGAGAACTTCGGTATATTTCAATCCAACTCCCCGGCTTCCCCGCCTCACGAGATGGAACCACCTCTCCGCTGTTGAACATCAAGCCGTTGATGCGGGGGGTGCCAGTAATGAACGAGCCGGTGGCGGTTGCGTTGTGGTCCATGAAAGGCGGCGTCGGCGTTACGGTCACCGCGGCGGTGCTGGCTATGGGACTGGCCGAGAACGGACACGACGTGTTGGCCGTCGATCTGGGCGCCGATCTTGGCCCCACGCTGGGCGTTCCTGTTGAGCCCGGCCCCGGGATCTCGGATTGGCTGGCGAGTCCCTCAGACGTCGATGCTGACGCCCTGCATCGCATCGGGCGGGAGGTCGCACCTCGTTTGACGCTGCTGTCAATGGGCTCGGCCCATCTGGCCTCTGAGTCGTCGATGGATGCCGATCGCCAGTTGGCATTGGACGCCGCGCTCAGAAGCAGCGGGAAGTCAATTGTTGTTGATGTCGGCTCGTTGGCCGGTCCGTTGTCGCCACAACATCGGCTACGAATACACGTTGCTCAGGCGATGACCACGCAATGGTTGGTCACGCGCCGCTGCTACCTGGCGGTCAGTGCGTCCACCCGCACTCCCGTGCCGCCCGATGGGATTTTGGTTGTGAGCGAGCGTCACCGAGCGCTGTCGGCGGCTGATGCTGCAGAAGCCATTGGTGCGCCACTGGTGGCGGAGTGCAGTCTTGATATGGGTCTCGCGCGGGTCGTGGACTCCGGACTTCTGCTGGCCCGGGCACCGCGATCGCTGTGTCGGTTTCTGGGGAATCTCTTCCCGCAGGATCAAGGGCCGCGCCGAGCCCGATTGGCGCGCTGATGCTCACCCCGACCGAACTCCATCCCGCAGTCGACGATCCATGGCAGCACGTGGCGGCCGAGGTATTTGATGAGGCGGTCGCCTTCGCAGCCGGTGGCGGCGACGCAACCATGGCCTGGGTGGCCAACCGGGTTCGAGAACAACATCCGCTGCTTTCGCCCGCCAATATCGGTCATCTCAGTGAACGGGTCATGGCCGACCTTCATGGCTTTGGTCGGCTCGATCTTCTCCTCAATGACCCCGACGTATCGGAGGTCATGGTCAACGGGCCGGGTCCGGTCTGGGTGGAACGGGACGGGACCATTCAGGTCACCGATCTGGTCATGTCGGCTCGGGAAATCGGTCGGATCAGCGAACGGATTGTGACGCCGCTTGGCTTACGCGTGGACCGAACCTCGCCGATGGTCGACGCTCGCCTGCCCGACGGGTCGCGCGTCAACATCGTTGTTCCTCCGCTTGCGGTCGATGGGCCCTACATCACGATCCGGCGGTTTGCGGCACGTCCGCTTCCGGTCACCGACTTCACCGACGCCGCCACGGCCCACTACCTGAAAGATGCGGTGCGCAATCGGGCCAACATTGTGGTCAGCGGCGGCACCGGCGCGGGGAAGACAACGCTGCTCAATGCGTTGGCTGGGTATGTCGATCACCATGAGCGAATCGTGACGATCGAGGATGCCGCCGAGCTGCAGCTCCCCAACCGCCATGTAGTCCGGTTGGAATCACGCCCGCCCACCGCCGACGGCATTGGACAGGTGTCGATCCGGGATCTGGTGCGCAATGCGCTCCGGATGCGGCCGGACCGCATCGTTGTTGGTGAGGTTCGCGGTGCTGAGGCGCTTGACATGATTCAGGCAATGAACACCGGCCACGCGGGTTCGTTGTGCTCGTGTCATGCCAATTCTCCTGCCGATGCGCTGCGGCGCCTGGAGACCATGGTCCTGATGGCAGGGATGGCGTTGCCCCTCGCCACGGTGACCGACCACCTGCGGTCAGCCATCGACCTGGTGGTGCAGGTATCCCGAACCGGCTCCGGTCGTCGAGAGATTGTTGGGATTGCCGGCGTCGACTCGGGCGGACTCACCGAACTCGAGCTGCCACTCGATTGGGGTCCGCAGCATGACGAACAACGACATGACGGACAACAACATGGTGTGGTCGGCTCATGATGTTGCTGCTGGGTGTGGTGGGCACGCTGGTTGGTGTTCAGGTGGGCATGGGTCGTCGCGCTTCTCGAGCGCTGCAACGACGTCTGTCGGGCCATCAGTACTCGGCTGTCCAGGATGGCGTGCGCCGGCGTATCAATCGCTGGCTGGCTGAGCTTGGTCTTGAGGTCGATGCCGACCAGGTGGTCGGCCCGACGGCGGTTGTTCTTGCCGGTGTCTCGCTTGGCGGTTGGATGATTGTTGGTCCGCTGGGGGTGGTCACCGCGCTTGTGATTGTTGCCCTGGCCCTCGTTATGGCCGCGCCGTGGTCGCGGCGCCGGGCCGATGCGGTGGTCGACCGGGCACTCCCGGCGCTGCTGGAATCCATCGCTCGATCGCTCCGATCGGGAGCGACGCTTGCGGGTGCATTGACCGAAGCCCGTTCCTCCATGCCGACGCCGATGGCTGCGGACCTGGCCACCATCGAGGCGTCCGGGGAGTTGGGTCAACCGTTGAGTGATGCGTTGGCTCGCTGGACAGAACAGAGACCAAGCCCCGAAGTTGCGTTGGTCGCCGCGGCTCTGGCGTTCACCGATGACTATGGAGCAGCGCAGGCCGAAGCCATGGATGGGCTGGCGGCGTCGTTTCGCGCTCGCCGTCAGGTGGAACGGGAGATCAAGGCGCTGGCATCGCAGGCTCAGGTGTCGGCCGCGGTCATGTCGCTTCTTCCCGCCGGTTTCGTGGTTGTCGGTCTGGCCGCCGATTCGGCCTCCGCGGCATTTCTTGTCTCCACTCCGGTTGGCCGGCTGTGCCTGGCGGTCGGGGTGGCGTTGGACGTCGCCGGTCTGGGCTGGATGCGCCAAGTTGCGTCGCGAGTGGTGCACTGAACATGGGGTGGCTCGGGTTGCGATCGTTGCTTCTTGGGGGCTGGTTGTTTGTCCTGCTCGCGGCCGGATGGCAGTTCCGTCCCCGCCAAACGCGCCCCATCGTCGGAGCGCCGTCATCTTCAACGACCACCAAATCCGAGGCTTCTGATGGCCGTCAGGGGCCGTTGCCGCACCCTTTGGTGCTGGCAGTCATTGTCGGGTTGGCGGTGCTCGATGTTCGGGTCTCGATCCTCATCGCGGTGATCGCAGTCGGTCGACCGATAGTCCAGAGTCGCAGGCAGGAGCGACACCGCGAAGCGCATATCGCTGCCGAGCTGCCGCATATCGCCGACTTTTTCCTGGTCGCCTTGTCCGGTGGACTGACCATCCCACTTGCCGTTCGGGTGGTGGCGGACCGTTTGGACGGTCGTTTTGCTGTTGCGCTTGGCGAGGTCATCGTCCGAACGCAGCACGGAGCGCGGCTGGCCGACGAACTCGAAGCGCTACCGGACCAACTCGGCGACGGGACCCGCCCACTCATTCGCCTGCTGGTGGCTGCGGAGCGTTATGGCTCCTCGGCCATCGATGGCCTGGAACAGGTGGCACGCGACGTTCGGCTGGACCGCCGACGCCGGGCCGAGACGGCGGCTCGCCGTCTCCCGATCACCCTGCTGTTTCCCCTGGTGCTGTGCACGCTGCCGGCGTTCGTGCTCCTGACGGTTGTCCCGATCATCGTCAGTTCTCTCGACGGCGTGCTGCGGTGACCGGCCGTCGACGGCCGACAGAACGGCCTCCGCTGCTTCCCCATGCCTGCTTTCTCGATACAGAACTCACCGAATACGCAACAAAGGAACAACTATGAAAACCGAAACCAACATGACCGACGCCATCCCCCTCCGCCCCGGACCGTCACGCAGTCGACGCTTCCGGGACGAGGCCGGTCAGGCGACCGCTGAATACGCGCTCGTACTGCTTGGTGTTGCGGCCATCGCGATGCTGTTGCTGGCTTGGGCCACCGATACGGGCACGATTGATCGCCTCTTCGATGCGGTCCTCGACTCGATCATCGGTCTGGTGCCGTAGTGGCGAAGGCCGCGGACGCGCAGGTGGATGAGCGAGGTCAGGCAACGGTTGAATTGGCCCTGGTCCTGCCGGTGCTTGTTCTGCTGCTGTTTGCGGTCGCCCAGGTGGGATTGGTCGTTCGGTCCCAACTGCTGGTCATCCATGCCGCGCGGGAGGCGGCGCGGGTGGTGGCCGTCGATCCGGCCGCTGATGCTCACCACGCTGCTGCGCAGGCCGCGGGGTTGGCCCCTGAACGGCTGGAGGTGGATGCGGTGGGTCAGGTTCCGGGGGCACCCGTGACCGTGCGAGTGACGTACCGCCAGCCGGTTGAGCTGCCCTTCGTTGGTGTGGTTGCCGAACCAGTACTGAGCGCATCGGTGGTCATGATTGTGGAGGGTCCTCCGCCGTGACGTGGGGATGGGTGCGATGCCGGGGATAGCGGCGTAGGCGGGTGTGCTCTCGGCGAGGGTGGCTGGCGGGGCCACGCTCGCCTGACCATCGGTCCAGATGATCAGGTCCTGCGGAGTGGCTTCGGGCTGATGTTCGGATGGACGATGGCGTCCAGCAGGCGGATTGCGCCGTGTTTGTCGAGCGGTTCATTTCCATTTCCGCACTTCGGCGACACCACACAGCTCGGGCAACCTTCACTGCAGGGGCAGGCACGAATCAGATCGAGCGTTGCGCTCAGGTGAGAGTCGGCCACCCCGAAACCCAGTTCGGCGATGCCGGTGCCCCCGGGGTAACCGTCGTAAATGAAGATGGTCGGCGCTTGTGTATCGGCGTGGAACGCGGTGCTCACGCCCCCCACATCCCAGCGGTCACAGATGGTGAAGAGCGGCAGCATGCCAATAGCGCCGTGCTCGGCGGCGTGGAGTGTCCCGGGCAGGTCAGAGAGGCAGAGCTCGGCGGCCTCCAGAACGACATGGTCCACGGTGTACCAGAACGCCCGAGTCACGAGCCGTTGGGGTGGAAGATCCAACTGATAGTTGCCCAGAATCTTGAGCGTGCGTCGTTCCTTGCGCTGATAGCCGATGACCTGATCAATGACTTCGACCTGGCCGAGGGTCAACGTGCTTGGCCCCACCGTCCGGGTTTGTTCGGCGGTCAGGACGTTGATGTCGGTGGTGGACTTCGGCTGGGTGTACTCGGAGCCGTCGTCGGGAATCACCGTTGCCCGACGGGCATCGAGGTCAAGTTTGGTCACCCGGAAAGACTGACCCCGATGCAGGTAAACGGCGCCGGCATGCACCAGGTTGGGCGCTCGCTCATTGTCGACGGTTCCCACCAGGGTTCCGTTGGCCAACTCAATGCGCACCTCGTGCGACGAGCCACTGCGTAGACCGACGCCGCGAGCCGGCGTTCCGGCGCCCGCCCAGACGGCCAGTGGTTCGCCACCGCGGCGGCGAGTAATGAGCTGGCCGTCATGCACCAGCCGACGGATGCCCTCATCGATGGTGTGGGGCCAGAACCGACTGTCGTCCACGGTGATGGGCAACTCATAGGCGGCGCAGCTGAGGTGCGGGTCCGCGACGAAGGGGTTGCTGGGGTTGATCACCGCTGGTTCGGGCGGGCGATCAAAGACTTCCCGAGGGTGCGCCATGAACCACTGATCCAACTGGTCATCGCCCGCCACCAGAACCGAGATGGCCAACTGGCCCGTCCTACCCGCCCGACCGGCCTGCTGCCACAGGGAGGCGATCGTTCCCGGGAAACCTGACATCACGCATGCGTCCAGACCGCCAATGTCGATACCCAGTTCCAGGGCGCTGGTTGCCACCACGGCGGACACTTTGCCGGTAACGAGTTCCTCCTCGATCTCCCGGCGTTCCGAGGCCAGGTAGCCGGCGCGGTAGGACCGCACCCGGTCGTCGTTCCCGGCGCCCAGCCGGCGCTTCACGTCACCAGCCACCAGTTCGGTTCCTTTGCGACTTGCGGTGAAGGCGATGGTCCGCCTGCCGGCGTGAACCAGTTCGGTGATCAGCGACGACGTCTCGGAGGTGGTGGAACTTCGGACGCCGGTCTGTTCATCGAGCAGGGGCGGGTTGAGCAGCGCAAAGGTGCGGGGCCCTTTTGGCGCGCCGTCTTCGGTGATCGCAGTTACGGGTTTGCCGCACAGCTCGCGCGCCAGTCGGCCGGGCTCGCCAATGGTGGCTGATGCGAACACAAAGGTTGGATCAGCTCCGTAGTGCTCGGCCACCCGGCGCAGGCGTCGGAGCACGTGGGCCATGTGGGTGCCGAACACACCACGGAGCACGTGCAATTCGTCGATGACGACCAACTCCAGACGACGGAAGAACGCCCCCCAGCGGGCGTGGTTTGGGAGCAGCGAAAGATGCAACATTTCCGGGTTGGTCAGGATGGTGTTGGCATGATGACGCACCCACACCCGGTACTCGGGGTCGGTGTCTCCATCGTAGGTGGATGCCACCATGCCATCGAAGTTGTACTGACCCAGCGCCCGGAGCTGATCATGGGCCAGTGCTTTGGTGGGGAACAGCGCAAGCGCGGTTGCCGGGTGGTCCTGGCGGCCGACGGCCTCCGCAATGGGAACCTGATAGCAGAGCGACTTTCCGGACGCCGTCCCCGTGGCGATGACCACTGACTCGCCCTCTCGTATCAGGTCGATGGCGCGGGCCTGGTGGGAGTAGAGGCTGCCCAGACCCAGTTTGTCCCACACTCCGGTCGCTATTGGATGACGCGGCATGGCGATCCGGGCCGGCTGGGTGGGGAGGCGCTCGATGTGGACCAGGCGCCCGTCATCATCCAGGCGGGCCAGCAGGTCTTCCATTGCCTGGTCCGAGGCGGTGCTGCCAATCGCGTCTTGAGTCGGGTTGTCGATCACGGCCATGCTGGTCTCATCGTAGGAGACGGGTCTGACGCACCGGGAGCTATTGGCCTATGAACGAGTATGTCGTCATACGGGGAGTAGTTTTGACCGCAATGAAGAAGTGGCTCCGATGATCAACCCCGCCTTCAGCTACGCGGAACAGAGCGGCTGGTCGATTCTTGGCGTGTCCGGCGAAGTTGATATGGCCACCGCGCCGCGCCTGCGCCAACGCGTGATTGCCATCACGGCCAGTGGCGTCACCCAGCTGGTGCTTGACCTTGAGGAATGCGACTTCCTGGACTCAACGGCGTTGGGCGTCATCGTCGGGGCACTCAAGCGGCTTCGGACCAACGAGGGGCATCTCCGAGTCGTTTGCACCCAGACCGGTCTGCTGAAACTCTTCGACCTGACCGGCCTGAACAACGTCCTCGATATTCACGGTTCACTCGACAGCGCCCTTGGTCCAGTTCTTCCTGCGCCGGGCACCGTGTGATGAGTGCGGTGATGAGTTCGGTGAAAAGTGCTGTGATGAGTGTTTCCGCATGAGCGAGGTTGTCCTCCATATCCCGCCCAAGTTTGAGTACCTGGCGCTCGTGCGCGCCCTGGTGTCCTCCACGGCGGGTCTTGACCCTCACATTGTTCCGCATCGCATTGATGACATTCGGCTGGCGGTCAGCGAAGCCACAACCAACGCCATTGAGGCCCAGATATCTGACGGGTGTTTCGACCCCATTCGCGTGCGATGCGCGTTGGTGGATGGTCAGGTCATCATCGATGTGCTGGACAAGGGGGTGGGCTTTGATCCGACCGATCTTGTGCCTCACCCGCCGGTGACGGACCCGCAACGGCTGGAGTTTGAACGAGGCCTCGGCATTCCTCTGATGCGCCGACTCATGGATGAGCACGAGATCAGCCCCACATCGTCTGGTACGTCGGTCCGCATGGTGGTCTACACGCCACCGCCTGATGCCTGACCCTATTTCGACTTCCTAGCCACGGGTATCGCGCAACGACGCATTATCGTTGATCTCTGCTTCTATGGCTGGTGACGCGCGATATTCCGAACTGACATTCATCGGCCGAGACAGTGGTCTGTCCCGAGTGGTGGGTCGACCATTGAAGCGATTCCTTCAGGTGCAGGCCGCCGGTGGCGTTGTTCTGCTGATTGCCACGATCATTGCGCTGGTCTGGGCGAACTCCCCGTGGAAAGACTCGTACTACGACTTCTGGCACGTCCACATCGATCTGCATCTGGGTGACTGGGAGATCTTTGACGACACGCTGGTGCACTTCGTCAACGACGCACTCATGGCGATCTTCTTCTTTGTGGTGGGTCTGGAGATCAAGCGCGAGCTGACCACCGGCGCACTCCGGGACCTTCGTGATGCGGTACTTCCTGCGGTGGCAGCCTTGGGCGGAATGGTCGTTCCGGCGCTGATATATGTGGCGCTCAACCTCGGAGGCGAAGGCGCCAACGGCTGGGGTATTGCCATGGCCACCGACATCGCCTTTGCCATCGGGGTGCTTTCGCTTCTGGGCGACTCGGTGCCGCGCATTCTGAAGGTCTTCCTGCTCACGCTGGCGATTGTGGATGACATTGGCGCCATCATTGTGATTGCGATCTTCTACCCGAGCGAGAAGGGCATCTCGCTGACCTTCCTGGCGTTGGCGGCGGTGAGCGCGGCGCTCATCTACTTCATGCGCTCGCTCCGCGTCTGGTACATCCCCATCTACATCGTGGCGGGCACCATCTTCTGGTGGCTGACGTTCAAGTCGGGGGTGCACGCCACCATCGCCGGCGTCGTTCTTGGCTTGTTGACCCCGGCCATACCGCTGCAAACCAAAGACGACGCTCGCAAGTTTGCCGAGTGGTTGCGGGACAAAGAAGAGGTCTACCTCGTCGATATTCAATACGCCGACTTCCATATCCGAGAGTCGGTGTCGGTGGCCGAACGCCTGGAACGTCATCTGCACCCCATCACCAGCTACATCATCATCCCGGTCTTCGCGTTGGCAAATGCGGGCGTGGAGCTGAGCGGCGGCAAGATCTCCGGCGCGTTCTCGTCCCGGGTCACCTGGGGCATCATTCTGGGCCTGGTGGTTGGCAAGACCGTGGGAATAACCGGGTTCAGCCTGCTGGCCCGTCAGCTTGGGCTGGTCACGTTCCCCCGGGCGCTGACCGTGCCGCGACTCGTTGGGTTGGCGATGGTCGCCGGAATTGGTTTTACCGTGTCCCTGTTCGTGGCGGGCCTGGCGTTCGACTCGGGAGCCAGCGTCGTTGACGAGGCGAAGATCGGCATTCTCATTGCGTCGGTCATTGCCGGTGTTGCGGGCGCCATCCTGCTGAAATCGGCCCTGCGTGAGGCCCCCGCGGACTGAATTCGCCACCCGCTCCTTTGGCCGACGAGCGCGCCAAAAGAGGGATTTTGCATCTGTCGGGTTTACGCTCGTCGCCGTGGGACGATCTCTTGTCATTGTCGAATCGCCAGCCAAGGCCAACAAAATTGCGGGGTATCTCGGCGACGATTACGTCGTTGAATCCTCGATAGGTCATATCCGTGACCTGCCGCGCCGGGCCGCCGAGGTACCCAAGGCGTACAAGGGCGAGAAGTGGGCCAACATCGGCATCGACGTGGACAACGGCTTCAAGCCGCTCTATGTCGAGTCCGCCGACAAGAAAGACCACATCAAGAAGCTCAAGCGCCTGATGAAGGATGCGGACGCGCTCTACCTGGCAACAGATAAGGACCGCGAGGGCGAGGCCATTGCCTGGCATCTTCTCGAAGTTCTCAACCCCGCCGAGGGCGTGCCCGTGAAACGCATGGTCTTCACCGAGATCACCGAGAAGGCCATCAAGGCGGCGCTGGCTGATCCACGCGAACTCGACCGGAAGATGGTCGACGCTCAGGAAACCCGGCGCATGCTTGACCGCCTCTTCGGCTACGAGGTGTCGCCGGTTCTGTGGAAGAAGGTTGCCCCTCGACTCTCCGCTGGCCGCGTGCAGAGCGTGGCCACCCGCATCGTGGTGCGTCGTGAGCGCGAGCGCATGGCATTCGTCAAGGCCAGCTACTGGGATCTCACCGCGGACTTCACGATTCAGCGCGACGCCGTTCCTGGAGAGCCGCCGACTTTCAACGCCAAGCTGGTGGAGATCGATGGCCATCGGATTGCGTCGGGCCGAGACTTCAACCAGGACGGCTCGGTGAAGAAGGCCGACGAAATCACGGTTGTGGACGAAGCGACGGCTGTGGCCCTGGTCACCGACCTTGATGGTCAGTCCGGCACCGTTGCATCCCGCGACGCTCGGCCGTACACCCGCCGTCCCGCGGCGCCGTTCATTACCTCAACCTTTCAGCAGGAAGCCAACCGCAAGCTCAACCTCTCGTCCACCATGGCCATGCGCGCGGCGCAGGGACTGTATGAGAAGGGCTTCATCACCTATATGCGGACCGACAGCACCACGTTGTCCGATACCGCCATCAACGCTGCTCGTGATCTGATCACCGAAAAGTTTGGCAATGAGTTTCTGCCGGATGCGCCACGCACCTACAAAGGTAAGAGTAAGAACGCTCAGGAAGCTCACGAAGCCATTCGGCCCGCCGGTGACACCTTCAAGACGCCGGCCGAAGTTGCCAAGAGCACCGTCAAGTCCGAAGCCGCGGTGTACGAGCTGATCTGGAAGCGCACCGTCGCCTCGCAGATGACCGACGCAACCGGAGAGACCATCAGTCTGCGGGTTGATGTTGACGGCGCGTCCAACAGGACGGCCACCTTCGCCGCCAGCGGCACTGTTATCCAGCACCAGGGATTCCGGCAGGTCTATCAGGAGACCAAAGCGGCCGACAGCGGTGACGCTGAAGAACTGGCCCTGCCCAACGTCAACAAGGACGATTCGCTCGACGCGTCGAACATCGCATCGGAAGGCCATGACACCCAGCCGCCGGCTCGGTACACCGAAGCGTCGCTGGTCAAACGGCTGGAGGAGTTGGAAGTTGGCCGCCCGTCGACCTACGCGTCAATCATGGAGACCATCCAGAACCGGGGCTACGTGTGGAAGAAGGGGTCGGCGCTCGTTCCGACCTTCACCGCGTTCTCGGTCATCAATCTGTTGGAGAGCCACTTCCCTGACCTGGTCGACTACGACTTCACTCGCCAGATGGAAGAGGATCTCAACAGCATCGCCAACGGTGCGTTGGAGTCGGTTCCGATCCTGACCAGGTTCTACTTCGGGGCCGGAGAAGGCGACCCCGGTCTGAAGGTCAAGGTGTCTGAGCGTCTCGGTGAGATTGATGCTCGCGGGGTGAACTCCATTCCCATTGGTATGGACAAGGACGGCAAGACCGTCGTCGCCCGCGTAGGCAAGTTCGGTCCGTACGTGGAGCGCTCCACCGACACAATGGACGAGGAGGGCAAGCCGGTGTACGACCGGGCCTCCATTCCCGAAGACATTGCGCCCGACGAACTCACTGTTGATCGCGCCGTGGAATTCATTGAGGCTCCCGGCGATGATCGGGTGCTCGGCGAAGATCCCGAGACCGAGCTTCCGGTCTATGTGAAGAACGGCCGGTTTGGTCCGTATGTCCAGCTGGGCGATATGGATGATGACAACAAGGATTTCAAGCCGCCCCGGTCGTCGCTGTTCAAGACGATGGACCCCAAGACGGTCACCTTCGAAGAGGCGCTTCAGCTTCTTTCGCTGCCCCGCACCGTTGGCAACCATCCGGCCGATGGCGAACCGATCATCGTGCAGAACGGCAAGTTCGGTCCGTACCTGACCTGGCACTCCAAGGAGCTGCAAGAGGCCAGCAAAAAGGCCGACAGTCGAACACTGGAGTCCGAAGACCAGCTGCTGACGATCACGATCGACGAGTGCGTCAAGTTGCTGGCCGAGCCCAAGCGCCGGCGTGGTCAGGCAGCTCCCAAAGGTCCACTGCGCGTCCTGGGCGAGGATCCGAACTCTGGCGATGAGATGGAGATCAAAGACGGCCGCTTCGGTCCCTACGTCACCGCCGGCGGTGTCAACGCATCATTGCGCAAGGGCGACACGGTTGAAGAACTCACCGTGGAACGCGCGGCCGAGTTGCTGGAGCTCCGCCGCATGAAAATGGCCGAGCAGGGCAAGACGGTCAAAAAGAAGCCGGCGGCCAAGAAGAAGCCGGCGGCCAAGAAGAAGCCGGCGGCCAAGAAGAAGCCAGCCGCCAAAAAGAAGCCAGCCGCCACAAAAGAATAAGCTGGTCCCGGTGTTTCGGCGTCAGCCGAGACTCGGCACTTCTCGACCCGGTCGAGAAGCCGGCTACATCACCGGGAGCACTGGCGCGTTTTCGGGGCGCGACGACGGGTGGCGAAACATGGCGCGGACCATCTCGGTTCCGCCCCAGCGAAGTCGTCCCACTTCTGCGCCGCAGGCCAGGACCTGGGCTTCAATCTGGGCGGGCATCGGCCACGGGTCGGCGTCAACGGAACGGGCCAGATCGTCCAGATGCACGGTCTGTTCGACCATGCGGGTGATCAGATAGTCGTCGACCATCATGGCGCCCCCGGCCACCGGCATGAGTCGAGCGGGTTCAGTGTCAAGCATGGTCCGCAGCGTGGCCAGCGACTGGGTGATGCGATTGTTGACGGCCGCCACGCCGGTCTCGGCCACTTTCTGGCCACGGGCTCGGATGGCTTCGTGGTCGGCTTCCACGAGCGTCTGCGCATGGTGGGCGAAGTAGCCGGCTGCCGTGTCGAAGACCTGCACGTGCGGGTCGAGCACGCCACGGAGGTGGTCCTCCACGACCCAAACTCCACCTCGCGCTACGTGGCCCGCAAGCGATCCCACCGTCTGTTCTGCGAGGACCGAAGGTTCATCCCATTTGGCCGCCACTTCCGGGTGCCACAACGCATGGGACACCACTTCGGCGCCCGCCAGAAACAGTGACCGTAGTTCGGTGATCATGCTCAACGGTACTTACCTAACGGTCCAGCAGCGTGGACTCGACATCTTGCAGGGCCGCAACAACCTGACCGACCACACGATTCTTCAAGGTCCTGGAGGGGGGTTCAAGGGGGTGCCACCCGTCCTGGCTGAATACGTCGCTGGGCACCAGCAGGGCGCCGCTCGCCAGCCCCACATGGTGGCTGGCCGCAAAGAACGACGCGCACTCCATTTCGACGACATGGGCTCGAGCCCGATGCGCGACCAGTCGTTTGGGAGTATGACGAAAAGGCACGTCGGTCGTCAGGGCGGTGACCGGGGGGCCACCCACCCGGTTGATCAGGGCCTGCGTGAGCTGGGGGTCGGGGTGGAGATGACCTCGGTAGTGGGTCGAAGTCGCTTCGTCACTCTCGGCCCGGTCAGCAACCACCGGATGGTTGGGGCCGTCATGGTGGAGCAGACCAGCAGAGCCAACCGCAACCGATCGCTCAACGCCAAAGGCGGCCAGAAACTCGGCGGTGATGGCGGCGACCGGAGAACCGGGACCCGTGGCCACGACCGCATCAACACCGTCGGCGAGCGACGCGACAATCCGAAACGGATGTTCTGCCCGGCGACGCGGCCGAGCTTTGCGTGGCAGAAAGGACGGGTCCCAGAAAACGACGACCGACGGCGCCAAAGTCAGGTCCCACGCAAACGTCGTGGCCATCAACTCGGCGCTCAGCACCGGCGGCTCGGAGTCACTGGTCACGACGAAGCCGGCCTTTGAGCTCTCCCGCCAGTTGACGCAACGCGTCGCGGTTGGACGGTGAGCGCCCTCGGGTTGCGTGTCGGCGCAGGGTGGCCTGCGATGCGGCGTCGCTCTCTTCGGTGTCGATGACGTCCCGGGTCCGGGCCAGGGTGATTGCGGTGCCCGCCAGATCAGTCACCAGGTTGGCGACCAACGGATGAAGCGACGCGCCCCATTGTCTCAGGGGGGTGGTCGTCAATCGAGTGGTGAGAAGGTGGGGAGCAGTCACCGTGGTGAGGTCGCGCATGCCCAGCAGGTCCACCGCAAAGTCCGTGTCGTCGAGGTTGGGCACCAGCTGCTTGATCACCCGGGGTGCCAGCTCCATCTGGTCGTCGTACACGGCCAGCGAGTGATCCAGGTCATGCAGGCGCCAGCTGGTGGGCCCCCGCAGCGTGAGTGGTACCTGGAACCAGTCAGTGGCGGATTCGAAATGAGCACCGGCCGCTCCCGAATTGGTGGTGTGGGCGTGGCGGGGCAGAAGAAAGTACCGATCGGTGGCCACCAGGTACCGCATGTAGTCCGGAAACCACTCGTCGTCGCCGAGCGACGCCACCAGATGGTGAACCGCAGTGGAGCGATCAATCGTGGCGTTGCGAAAGCGACTCCACATCCCCTCGGTCCACGCCATTCCGTCATACCAGGGGATCTGAGCAAACAACCCGTCTCCCCCGTCGAGGATCGGTTCAAAGGGCAGATGGCGATAACCGTCAAAGAACGGAGCGGCCAGGCTGACCCCGGCGATTCGGGGATCGAGTTCGCCGTGGGCGAGCGCGGCGGCGGACCATTGATGAAAGGCCGGACCAACAACAAGGTCGTCCTCCAGAAAAACGATGGAACCATGGGCGGCGGTCAGATCACCACACCACTCGAAGTGACCGATCAAGCCCCGATGCTCGTGCTCCACAATGTCCATTGGGCCATGAGGCCACCGGAGCCCGTCAGCCACCGCCCTGACCGCGGCCTGCTGGTCCGCGCCACCGTCTATGGACACGATGAGCGGCGTCCCGGGTGCAATATCGGCTGCCAGCAGCGACCGGCACAGGTTGGCCAGCTCGGTTGGTCGGCTGTGGGCCGCCAGCACGATTGCTGGCGGGCGAGGCGGGAGCGAACTCATCGGGTGCCCATCATGGCAACATGTTCGCATGTCTGCGCGGTCGGTACCTTCCAACGCGGTGACGTTGTTGGTTGGTCGCATTGTCGGGGCCGGGGCTTCCATCGTTGTCGTGTCACTGGCCGCGCACCGACTTGACCAGCCGCAGTTTGGTTTGGCGGTGTCGGTCATGGCCGCCGGCTTCCTGGCCAACACACTGGTGACCTTTGGAACCGACACCGTGGTCACCCGATCGGTGGCGGCTGAGAGCGGCGCAGCTCGCTCCACGATGACGGCGTCACTGCAGTGGCAGCTTGGTGCTGCTGCGGTCCTGATCGCCATGGCGACGGTCGCCGTTCTGATGGGCGCAGATCTGGCGATTCTGGTCCAATCGGCGGCGCTGGCCCCGCTGGCGGTGGTGACCGTGATGGGGGCGGCCCTCCGGGGGGCCCAGCGCATGGACCAACTTCTGGTGGCCTCCACCAGCGGCGCACTCACGGGTCTGGGTGCCGCAATTGTGTTGTTCTCGGTGGCGTCAGAACCGTGGGTTCCCATTGCGGCGTTTGCGATTGGTAGTGGTGTGACCGCCGCGGTCTCCAGCTGGTTTGTGCGGCGGTTGCTGCTGGCGACGGGTGAGTTCCGCTCGATCCGTTCGCTGCTCTGGGAAACCCTGCCGTTCGCCGGCATGGTGGGGCTGGCAGCGGTGGGTGCGCAAGCCGGTCTTCTACTCGTTGAGTTCCTGGCCGACGAAACCGCCGGCGGCTACGGCGCAGCGCTTCGGCTGTCCGAAGCGGCCCGACTGGTACCAGCCGCGCTCATGGGGGCGGTCTTCCCGGCACTGGTGGCGGGGCTTGAACGTGACCATCGTTATCAACGGTGGCTGCGGTTGATGCTGGGCTACTCCGTGGTGGCAACGCTCGGGCTGGTGGTTCTGGCCCAGCCGCTGAACCGGCTGATGTTCGATTCGCAGCCCGATGGTGCCGCACTGATCCGACTCCTCAGTCTGGGTCTGATACTCACGGTCTTTCGCCTGGCATTGTCCTTCGAATTGATCGCCGCCAACCGTGAGAGCACGGTGTTGGTGAGCGCGGTCATCGGCGCGCTGGCGACGGTGGTGGGTGGCGTCGTCCTGGTCGGGCCGTTTGGGGCCCGGGGGGTTGCGGTCGCGCAGCTGGTGGGCCTTGGGCTGGTGGTTGGTTGGCTGATGGTCAATCGGGTCGGGGAGATGGCGGACCGGTGAGTGTGGGTTTCACCGGCGACTGCGTCCACCCCGCTGCGCCTTGTTGGCATGAGGGAAATCCACCGGTGGCGGTTCCATTCCCAGCAGTGGGCAGAGGTCGCTCCACCCAAAGCCGTCGTCAATGTCGATCCACACTGCGGGTCGTCCTCTGACCCATTCCGCCAGCTGCTCGTAGTGCTGGTGGTAGATGGCGCGCAGGCGGGTCTCGTCGAACTGGTCTGACCCGTAGAGCTGACGGTGCACCCGGTCGCCGATGGTCCGCATGTCACCGCTGAGCCGATCCAGACCCGGCCCAAAGAGCCACTCCATTGAAGTGATCCATGCTTCGACTGGCCGTTGGGTGACGATCCACTTGCTGTTTGGACACGTCTGCTCCAACGCCTGATAACGAAACGGGATTGGGTTGTCAAAGAAAGCGTCGTGGGCGCGCAGGAACTCGGTATCCATACCGTCAAGCAGGGCGATGGAGTCAGGAGCTGATTTCAGCCCGAGCAGCGTCATTGCCTGGTGCAGCGATGTTGTCCCGGTGCGAGCCAGCCCGACGCCGAAAACCTTGTTCTCAAGTGATCGCATCACTCGCCTAGTCTTCCATCTTGGGCTACGTGTGGGTGTTTGGTGACTGAGTCGGGGGTTCGGGGGCAGATGAGGGCCCTGACGGGCCTGGCCTTCGTTGCCCCTTTCGACTTTCGCATCCATCCGTTCGGCTGGCTTGGTTTTGATGTACCGATTCTGACATTTGTTGTGGGGATCAGCTGCGTGATGCTGGTGGCACAGGAGGTGCGGCGCCCCGAACGATGCCTTACCCGGCTGGACATGATTGTGGCTTTCTGGATTGCTGTTCTCTGGCTGTCGGCGGTAGTGAGCGCCAACCCGTCGGTTGGTGCCATTTGGGCCACTCACCTGACCATGATGGTGGCGCTGGTGCCGCTCGTCGCCGGCATCGTGACCGACCGGCAACAAGCCCAACGGCTGCTGGAGGCGATTGGTCTTGGCGTCATCGCGGCGGTGATGGTGGGCCTGACGTTCTGGGTGCTCGGTGATTTGGCGGACGGGCAGCGAGGGTTTGGTGGCTCGGTCACCCGCGTGGGGCCGTTCAACCGCCTGACGCGTCCGTGGGGCCATGCCAACAATGCGGCGATGTCGATTGGCGCGTCGATTGCCGCGGTGGCACTACTTCGATCCCGCGTGGTCGCCGTGATCGCGTTGCCGCTTGTGGTTGTCGCCGGAGTGCTGACCATCAGCCGCGGCGGTCTGATGGGTCTTGCCGCCGCGGCGGTGATCTGGCTGGTCGTTCGCCGGCGGCGCGGTGAGGTTGTGTTCGCAGCAGGGTTGGCGGCAATCGCCGTCGTGACGTTTGTGCTGTCGTCGGCGTGGGACGCCCGGGTTGAGCAGGTTGGTGACACCGCCTTCTTCGGCTCGGAGATAAAGGCTCCCACATCGTTGACGATCGGAAGTTCCGACGGGTCGCCGGTCCCGCTGAGCATCGGGGTGAGCAACACCAGCGTCACATCATGGGAGACCGCGTTTGACGCCCCGGTTGAACTGAGCGCGCGCTGGATGGATGAACATCGAGACATTTGGGCCGAAGACCGATGGGAGCTCCCATCGTCGGTGGGTCCGGGGGAGTCAGTCAGTGTGGAGGTCCCCCTCACCGCGTCGGTCCCGGTTGGCAATTGGCAGATCCGATGGGACCTTCTCATTGACGGTGTTGCCTACTTTGGCCAGTTCCTTGGCGACGAGCCCGTGCAAACGGCGGTGATGGTGGAGTCGTCTGCGGTGAGCGCAGCGGACCTCGAACCAACGCCCCTCGTGCCGCGGTTTGTCAACATGGGCCGGTGGGAGGGGTGGCAGGTTGGCTGGGACCAGTTCATTGGCTCGCCGATTCTGGGCGTTGGCCCCAATCAGTTCAGCCGGTCGGTGGAGGTGGAGTACCGAATCCAGGGGATCGCCGTGATGCGCCACGCGCACAACATTGTTCTGCAGCCATTGACGGCTTGGGGCGTGCTGGGCGCTTTGCCGTTCTTCTTTGTGAGTGCCCGTGGTTTCTTCGGATCAGCAGTGGCCGGATGGCGCGGTCGTCACGGCGAGGCCGCGGCGGTCGCCGCGGGCTTGGGGGCGTTGGCGATCCACGGTTTGGTCGATTGGCCACTCGTGACGCTCACCACCGGTTCAGTCATGATGATGCTGATTGGACTTGGCTGGTCCGGTGCTCTGCGGGCGTCGCCCGACTGACCGTCTGGGTGTTCAGCCTCAATCGTCGCTACGGGACGTGAGGGTGACCGGCTGCTCGGTGGGGGTTGCGGCTGCGGATCGGTTGAGCGCCACCTCAAGTTCTGGAACGGCCTTTGCGTTGGGTACCGCCCGGTCTTTGACTCGCTTGATCTGCGGTCCCAGCCGCAGCGCGTCCAACCCGAAGCGGGCCACTTCGCCGACGGAGGGCACGCCCCGCCCGGCGAGCTTCCACACGAGCTGTCGCATCCGGTACTCGCTGTGGACCCGTTCGTGCAGGGCTCGGTAGAAGTCGGTGGGGAACGGGCCGTCAAACAACATGGCCAGGTCGCTGCTGTCCACCCAGTGAGTGTCATCGCCCAGCTCCGCCTGAACCCGATCGTAGAACGGGGTGCCCGGCAGGGGGTACGACACGGAGATACCAATGTCGTCCGGCTTCGCCTGCCGAATGAGATCAAGGGTCATGTCAATGTCTTCCATCGTCTCACCCGGATAGCCAAACTGGATGAAGAAGGCAATGCGGTAGCCGGCGGCGTGAACCCGGTCTGCGGCTTCGCGGATCTGTTCGACCGTGCAGCCTTTCTCCATGGCATCCAGAATCTTCTGGCTCCCGGATTCGGCGCCAATCCAGACCTCCTCTGCGCCCGCGGCCCCCAGCGCCTCGGCGGTGTCCTTCTTGACCAACAGGTCTGCCCGGCTCAGACACTTGAACGGCAGCCGAACGTCGTGCTCCTCCACCAGATCGGCAAAGCGTTGGATCCAACCCGGCTTCAGCCCAAAGATGTCATCGGCAAACCAAATGTGATCCACCTGATACGTGTTGCGAAGCTCAACCATTTCCTCCACAACGTTTGGCGCCGAACGAGCGTTGTAGCGCTGGCCCCAAATAGGTTTGGAGCACCAGTTGCAGTGATACGGGCAGCCGCGGGTGGTGACCATGTTGAGCGAGAACCGACCATGGTTCTCGGTCCAGATTTTGCGGTACGCATCGATGTCGACCAGGTCGCGTGCGGCAAAGGGAATGTCGTCGAGCGCTTTCAGGTTCTTGCGGTCTTCGCCGACGTGCAGGTCGCCGTCCCCGGACCGGACAGTGACGCTGGGGATTCCTTCGAGCGGCGATTTCTCGCTGGTGGTTGACCGGTGGGTATCAAGCGCGGTGAGGCACTCCAATAGAGCCTGATCTCCCTCTCCGGAGATCACGGCCGTGGCGCCGGCATCAAGGAATTCTCCGGTGTGGTCGCTGGCATCGGACCCGCACACGATGGCCAGTACTCCGGCATCATGGGCGGCGCCAAGCATCTCAAAGGCCGCGTCTCTCATGCGGCTGAGGCACATCTTTGAGAGATAATTGAAGTTGTCCTCGAAGAGAACGGCCACGTCGGGACTGGCCGATGCCAGCAGTGACGTCCAGCGGGCGGTTGAGCGCTCAAGCATGGCGTCGAACACCGTCACCTCATGTCCTTGTTGGCGCATAAGGGCCGCGGCGATGAGGGTCCCCAACGGCGGGTAGGGGCGGTTGGCCTCTTCCAACTTCGGGTCGAAGTACTGGAAGTAGGCGTGACCGAGAAGGATCTTCATGGTCGGTCTCCGATCGTCAGCAGTAACAGAGGTCGAGATGCGGTTTCGCGTCCGGCGCGTCGAGCTCCACGCCATCGGCGAACCTGGTTGCGCAGCCCCGACGATCCGGTGATTCGGGTGAAATTGTATGCGGCGATGTCAGCCTCAAGGACATATCCCGGGCCCAGGTGGGTGGCGGCCTCGACGCCCAGGTTGTTGAGCGCATGGCTGGCGAACTCTTCAACCATGGCCGCGCCGGCGGTGGCATCGGTGAAGATGGGCGAATCGAGGACGGCGACGACGCCGCCTGTTCGGACGATGCGGATGGCTTCGTCGAGCGCGTTGGTGATGACTCCGCCGTAGTGAAGGGAGGCATTGAAAACCGCCAGGTCCACACTGTTTGATGCAAACGGCAGGGCCTCCATCTCTGCGCGGACCAGGAGGATCTCCTCGGGGTGGTGTTTGGCCGACGCCAGGCCGTCGCCACCGTCAACGGTGACGTCGGTGGCCGCGCAACGCCAACCTCGCCGGGTCAGGTCGGCGGCCAGCCATCCCGAACCGGCACCGATGTCCACCGCGGTTCCGGCCGCCGTTGGCAGTTGGTCGGTCAGTCGGGCATAGGACGCCGCGCGTTGCATCCACATCGAGGCGAGTGGGTGATCATTGCGCAGGGTGGGCAGAGCCCGCATTTCCTCGGGAGTGAGTTCGCGCTCCTCGGCGGCGCGCACTGCGGTGTACTGGGCGGCAAAGGTGTCAAAGAGGTGGCGACGCTCGGGGCGCAGCAGATCAAAGATGCCGTCGCCGTGGACGGGTTGGGCGAGCGGCGTGTCGGTACCCGGCTCGGTGAGGGTGAAAGCGTGGGAGGTCTGCGGTGGGGGGTTCATGATTCTGTGGGGGATGGCACGCGGCTGAAGACCGCAATGTGGTGGTCGCCCACACCAAGCCGTGCGCCAACGGCACCGCTCAGTCGGTCCAGTCTGGCCAGCGCGCGGAGAGCTCGCGGGCGGCCCTCCAGCCATCGTCGTTGCTCAAACGGTGGCAGGACGAGACCCAATGACTCGGCGTGCACCAGCGAGAAGTTGGGGCCCATCTGATCTGCGAGGTCATCACTGGACGCGTAGTTCACGGTCAGGTCGGGGTAGGCGGGATCCGGGATTCCGGTGCGCCGCATAAAGAGCTGGCGGTTGGCGGTGAGCGTGGCCACCATCAATTCGAGCGGGCACCAACGCGGCATGGTGACCAGAATGGCAACTCCGCCCGGAGCGACCGCCCGGTTCATCTGGCCCGCGATCGAGCCATCGGTCATACAGTTGACGACCCCGAAGTTGGCGATCACAACGTCAGCCGGCGAGGAGAACCGAACCGTGGACACGTCGGCCTGGGTGACCGTGACGTTGGGGTGGGCGGCGCAGCGGGCCTGGGTGAGCCTGACCATGTCGCCCGATGCGTCAAACGACTGGACCTGGCGGACCTGCGAGGCCAACCACTGGGAGTCCAGACCGCTACCGCAGCCCAGATCGATAACTGACTTCTCAGGATCGAGATACGGCGCAGTCACCGACCGGACCCGACGGCGAAGCTCGGTTCCGAGGGCCGACTCGGCGACGTCGTCGTATCCAACTGCGTGCCGATCAAACGGAGCAGCGATCAGTGCCGAAGGAGCGGAAGGGAACGACCTGCCCTCAGCTGAAGCGTCCATGGCCGTCAAGGCGTTCTTTCCAAGCCAGGTCAATGCCGGCCGAATTGCTGACCATGTGACCTTTGCAAATCTCCGGCGAAAACGAGGACTCGTCCGGCGCGCCGACCTCAGGCCGGCGAGACCGAACGGTGGTGAGTTTCGCGATCTTGCGTTTGCGTTCCCAATCTTCAAAGCGTTGAAAGACCGGCAGAAGAAGCAGCCGCTCGGCCAGCGCCTGGGCGGGATTCGTCCTCACATTGGTGAGCCGAGTCTGGTCGCCAGCAACCGTGGCGTTGGGCAGAAACTCAAACATCCACGAGTTGCGTTCCCGAACCTCCTGGCAGAGATCGTCGCCAACGATGACCACCATCTGGGCCAGTTCTCTGGCCACGTAGACGGTGCGCACGTCCATGTCCATGGCATTGGTGGACACAATGAAGTTTGGACACAGCTCAATGTCGTGACGGTCGGCCAACTTGCCCAACGCAATGATCATCAATCGGGTCGTCCACAGGCGGCCGGGTCGCACGATGATGAAGTAGTCGATGTCGTCGTGCGGGGCCACGCTGTCCACCGCCAGTCCACCGGTGACCGCCACCATCCGAACAAAGGGGAGTCGTCCGATCCTCCGGCCCCAAACCTGGGCCTGATCCCACATGGTCATCGAACGGGCGGTCCGGTCGTCATAGATGTCCAGAACCGCCTCTCGACCTGGAAGGTGAATCACGTCGCCCCGGCGACCCAGCCAGCCGCCCTGGACCAGGGCGTCAACGGTCGAGGAGGTCTGGTCTTCGGTGAGTTTGCTGCCAACCAGATAGCGGTGGAGGTGATGCAGCTCAATCGGCATGTCAAAGACGTCGGCATACCCGACGGTGGCAATGACGGCTTCGGCGCTGTCAGTGTTGTCCAGGGCTACCCCTGTCGGCTCGCTGTTACTCATCTGATCCTCACGGCGGAGACCCATCCCACTTCGGTTTTGATGTCGGGTCGCTTCAGGGCTTCACCCCAGAAACCGCGGTGAAGCCCTGAAACACTATTGCCGACGCACCGTCGCCGTGCGAACTGCTACCGGCAAGTGTTCTGCGATTGTTGAGAAGCGCCGATGCGTCCCAGATAGCTGGACTCGGGGGATCTCAAGTAGTTTGGACGGGTGGAGAAATTGGTGGACCCGGTCGGTTCTGAACCCGGCGATGAGGCGGAAAGCCAAGGCGGCGGTCCCGACGAGCAAAGCCTGCTGAGCCGTGCGTCGCGCGCCCCTCTCGATCCCATCGGTCTGTGGAGCACGCTTGAAACCCGGATCTTCGCCACCAACCAGTTCTTCCGGCTCTGGGTTGCGCAAGTTGTCACGTCCACCGGCAACTGGCTGTTCTTCTTTGCCATCACGATCACCGCCGCCCGCGTGGGCGGCGAAATGGCAAGTGCGTCGGTCGGTTTTGTGGTGGCGGCCCGCCTCCTTCCCGGCTTGTTTCTGAGTCAGGTGGCTGGTGTTCTGGCTGATCGATGGGACCGTCGCAAGCTGATGGTGGTTACTGATCTCAGCCGGGCTGGTGTTGTGCTGTTTGTGCCATTTATTGATCACGTATGGCAGCTGGTCCTTATCTCGCTGGCGATGGAGGGGTTCACTTTGCTGTGGATCCCGGCCAAAGAAGCTTCGGTTCCGAATCTCATTCCGCGAAGCCATCTGACGACGGCCAACTCGCTGGCGGTCGTGGCCACCTATGGAACGGTGCTGGTGGCTGCGTTGATCCTTCTTGGTCTGGCTGCAGGCGCAGCTCGGATTGAGAACTTCGCCTTCGCGGAGTGGCTTCGGATCGACGAGACATCGCTCAGCTTCTACGTCGATTCGGTCACCTATCTGATTTCTGCAGCGCTCATCGCCTCGCTGGCGATCACCAAACCAGAACAGCCAGCGAGCGTGGATGACAACAAGATTGCCCTTCGTGAGAGTTTCTCCAGCTTGCTGGACGGCTGGCGACTGATCGCCCGTGATCCGGTGGTGCGAACGGTGAACCTGGGCTTGGGTGCGGCGCTGGTGGGCGGGGGAATGGTCATCCCACTGGGTATCGAATTCGCCTTCGAAGTTCTGGGATCTGGCGATCGGGGTTATCTGGGCATGGTGTCTGGGCTTGGCGCCGGCGCGGTGGTGGGCGTGCTCACAATGTCACTGTTGCAGGATCGCCTGCGAAAGGGTTCCGTGTTCGTCTTTGCGCTTCTGGCCACCGGTTTGTCGTTGTTCCTGGCCACCTCCTTTGCGTCATTGACCGCCGTGGTGATCACCCTGGTAATGATGGGCTTCTTCGCCGGGCCGGTCTACGTGATTGGTTTCACGTTGTTGCATGAACGGGTCACCGACGATCTCCGGGGCCGAATATTTGCCGCCCTCTATGCACTGCTGCAACTGTGCGCGCTGGTGGCGCTGGTCATCGGCCCGTTCTTTGCCGAAGCAAGCGACCGATTGTCAGACTCGTTGCTGGACGGATCCGTTCGGGTCCTGGGCTTTGACTATGACCTTCCCGGTGAGCGGATTGCGCTGTGGATTGGATCACTGATCATCATTGGGGCCGGACTGTTGGCCATGCGGTCGCTTCGTTCGGTGACAAGCCGCTCTGACCGTCGAACCGTTTTGCGATCGGTCGACTGAGTGGCTGGTCAGTTTGTGGTCTTTGAAGGCGGCGAAGGATCCGGGAAGTCCACTCAAGCTCGCCGACTTGCCGATGCCCGCGGCGCACTCCTGACGCGTGAGCCCGGTGGCACGCAATTGGGGGCCGAAATCCGAAAGCTGCTGTTGGACCCGGGAACCGACGCCGTGAGCCCGCGGGCCGAAGCGTTGTTGATGGCTGCGGATCGCGCCCACCACGTTGCCACCAGGATTCGTCCCGCGTTGGACGCCGGCACCGATGTGATCAGCGATCGTTACCTCGCGTCATCGATGGCCTATCAGGGAGCAGGGCGGGAGCTGGGCGAGGCCGAGGTCAAAGCGCTGTCGTTGTTTGCCGTCGATGGCCTGATGCCGGATCTGGTGATCCTGCTGGACGTGCCGACCGTGACCGGTCGCGCACGCGCCGGCGACCGCGGAACCTTGGACAAGATGGAACAGGAAGCCGAGGAGTTCCATGCCCGGGTACATGACGCATTTCTGCGATTCGCCACCGCCAACCCGCAACGGTGGGTGGTTATCGACGGCACGATGACCGAGGACGAGGTGGAGCAGCAGGTTTGGGCCGCAGCCGAAACCCGGTTGGGGTGGACGCGATGACCAACCCGCAACCGGTGACGGGAGTGGACGTGTTTGCCGGTGTTCTGGGTCAGTCGTCGGCGGTGGCTCAGTTGCGATCCTGGACCGCGGATCCGGTGCACGCGTTTCTCCTGGTCGGTCCCTCCGGTTCCGGCAAACGGGCCGCCGCTCGGGCGTTGGCGGCCGGCATCATGGCGCACGACCTGGACCCGGCAGCCGCAGAACGGGCGGCTCGATTGGCGCTTGAAGACAAGCATCCCGACGTGGAGATCTTTTCTCCCGAAGGCCGTCAGATTGACGTGGACACCGCTCGGGTCATCACCCCGATGGTGTTCAAGCGTCCGGTTGAAGGTCGCCGTCGCGTCGTGGTGATCGACCGGTTTCACGCCGCCACCCCCGCGGCTGCGGCCAGCCTGTTGAAGACAGTGGAGGAGCCACCTCCCTCAGCAGTCCTGGTGCTGTTGACCGAACGGGTCATCCCGGAACACGTGGCCATTGCGTCTCGCTGCGTGGAGGTCCAGTTTCCTGCGGTGCCTGATTCGGTGGTGGAGCAGTGGCTCGTTGACCAGGGAGTGGCGGCCAGTGAGGCGCCAGCCATTGCTGCGGCTTCGGCTGGTGACACAACGCGGGCCCGGCTACTGGTGGATGACGAAGGGTTCACGGCCCGGGCGGCCGCATGGGCGTCGGTGCCGGGACGGCTTGACGGTTCGGGGTACTCGGCCGGGGTGCTGGTGGACGAACTGTCGGGGCTCATTGATGAGGCCGTCGCAGTTCTCGGCCCCAAGCAGGCCGAAGAGATGCAGGCGCTGGCTGAGCGTGAGGAGGCGTTGGGGACCCGGGGGTCGGGCCGCAAGGACCTGGAGTCCCGGCACAAGCGAGAGATCCGTAAGGTTCGTGACGACGAGTTGCGGTTTGGATTGGGCGTGTTGACGCGGGCGTATCGGGATCGGCTGGCTGGCGGCGACGGTTCCGAAATGGTTGCCGCAATCGCTCGGCTGCGGGACGCCAACGAGGATTTGATGCGCAACCCGAATGAGAACCTGTTGCTGCTCAACCTGTTCTGGCAGCTGCCGTCGCTTACGGTGTAGCAATTTCGCCCATGAAACAAGGCGTGACCCAGAGCGTTCCTTGTTACCGTTGTCAACCACGCCCGGGTAGCTCAGTCGGTAGAGCAATTCACTCGTAATGAATAGGTCAGGAGTTCAATTCTCCTCTCGGGCTCCAAGCGCCTCGTTGCAACGATTCTTGCCTTGTCTCAGCAAGGATTAGTGGTAGCACAGCGCTCGCTCAGCAGATAACTTTGCTGGCATGAGCCGCTCCTCAGCCACCATCTCTGAGCTGGTACCCAGCTTCCGCCGTTCGTTGCGCGCAAAGAACCGTGCCGACAACACGATCAAGAACTACGAGGGGGCGGCGCGCACCTTTGTTGCATGGCTGACTGACGAGGGTCTCAGTGAGTCAGTGGTCTCGGTTGAGCAGCAGCATGTCGAACGCTTCATCGGTCACCAGCTCGACACCCGGTCCAGTTCCACCGCAGCGAGCCGGTACCGGTGCTTGCAGCAGTTCTTCCGTTGGGCAGCGCGAGAGGGCGAGGTGGAACACTCGCCCATGGCAAACATGGAGCCGCCTTCGGTTGAGGAGAAGGTGCCCGCGGTCTTGTCCGACGATGAGCTGAGGCGCTTGCTGGCAGCTTGTGATGGCAAGGACTTCTCCCAGCGTCGAGACAATGCGCTCATTCGGTTGCTCCTCGACTCCGGTCTCAGGGCGGGGGAGACGGTGGGCATCGATGTCGGGGACCTCGATTTGGATGGCCAGGTTGTCCACGTTGTCGGCAAGGGGGCGAAGGGCCGACTCTGTCCCTTCGGTCGTAAGACTGCCGAAGCGCTTGACAGGTACGAGCGAGCCCGGCGGCAGCACAAGCATTCAGCTGAGCCTGCTTTGTGGCTTGCGCTGCGTGGCCCGATGACACAGAGCGGACTATCGCAGATGCTCAGAAAGCGTGGCGCGTCGGTCGGAATTGACGGGCTTCACCCGCACAAGTTTCGTCACACCTTCGCCCATCGCTGGCTTGCCAATGAAGGCAACGAGGGTGACCTTCAACTCATCGCTGGCTGGAGTTCACGCCAGATGCTCGATCGGTACGGCGCGAGTGCCAAGGCTGAGCGTGCAAGGGATGCACACCGTCGTCTCGGCCTGGGTGACCTGCTGTGACCTGGGTGCCTGGGCCTTCGGATCTAGAGAATTCACCGTCAACTCTTGTGGTGCGCTGTGATGTGGCTCGTGGCAGCAAGCCGTGTGGGCGAGTTCTGTTCAAGGTCGGCCTCTGCAAGCGTGACCTGTGGCTGTTCTGGGAGCCGTGGAGTCACAGTGTGGCCCTGCAGCGGGGCGTCGAAGGGCTAAATGCGATCAAAGAGCAGGAGCGTTTTGGTGCTGAAGAGAATGGCGTTCGATGGCGGCTCGCAACACTAGTTGAATCTCAGTCTTCCATTCGGGCCCGGTCGGGTATATGCTCGTCT